>Ga0187774_10000068_pt1 | contig 33327 bp, 31 predicted proteins | sample 0216_BV02_MP05_2_FD_133152 | JGI IMG/M metagenome (GOLD analysis project Ga0187774, IMG submission 133152) | Tropical peat soil microbial communities from peatlands in Department of Meta, Colombia - 0216_BV02_MP05_20_MG | ecosystem: Environmental > Terrestrial > Soil > Wetlands > Peat | place... | reverse complement strand
GGCTTACCCAGGTCGCCGGCGTGGACGAGGTCGGGGTGGGGCCGCTCGCCGGCCCGGTGGTCGCCGCGGCGGTGGTGTTCGCGCCCGGCACCGGGATTCCCGGCGTGGACGACTCCAAGCGCCTGAGCCACCGGCGGCGCGAGGCGCTCGCCGAGATCATCCGCGAGCGCGCGGCCGGAATCGGCATCGGCATCGGCAGCCTCGAGGACATCGCGCGGCTGAACATCTACCACGCCGCGCTCGAGGCGATGCGGCGCGCGGTCGAGGCGCTGCCGCGGCCGCCCGAGCGCGTGCTGGTCGACGCGCGCACCATCCCGGGGCTCGCGATGCCGCAGGACGCCTACGTGAAGGGAGACGGCTTGAGCTTTTGCATCGCCGCCGCGTCGATCGTCGCGAAGACGCACCGCGACAGGCTGATGACCGAGCTGGACGGCGCCTATCCGGGCTACGGCTTCGCCTCGCACAAGGGCTACGACACGCCGGCGCATCGCGCCGCGCTCACGCGGCTCGGCCCTTGTCCCGCACATCGCATGTCCTACCGCACCGTGCGCGACCTGTGCGGCGCGCCGGGGGAAGCCGGCTAGGAAAGTCCCAGGTACGCCGCCTGCACGCGCTCGTTGCCGAGCAGCTCGGCGCCGCTGCCCGAGAGCACGATGCGCCCGGTCTCGAGCACGTAGCCGCGGTCGGCGATGCGCAGGGCGGCACGGGCGTTCTGGTCGACGAGGAAGATCGCCCTGTCGGCGCTGCGCAGCGCCTGCACGTGCTGGAAGATCTCCTCGACCAGGCGCGGCGCGAGCCCCATGCTCGGCTCGTCGAGCAGGAGCAGCCGCGGGCGCGCCATCAGCGCGCGCGCGATGGCGAGCATCTGCTGCTGGCCGCCGGAGAGCGTGCCGGCGGGAGCGCGACGCCGCTCGCGCAGCACCGGGAACATGCCGTAGGCGCGCTCGAGCATCTCCGCGGACTCGGCCGCGCTGCGCGTGTAGCCGCCCAGGCGCAGGTTGTCCTCCACCGAAAGCGGGGCGAACACCTGCCGCCCCTCGGGCACCTGCGCGATGCCGAGCCGCACGCGGCGCTCGGGCGCGGCGCGCGTGATGTCGGCGCCATCGAAGCGCACCGTGCCGCCGCTCGCGCGCTGCACGCCCGAGAGCGCGCGCAGCAGCGTCGTCTTGCCCGCGCCGTTGCCGCCCACCAGCGCGACCAGCTCGCCGGCGCGCAGCGCGAGATCGACGCCTTTCAGAGCCGGGATGCGCCCGTAGTGGCTCGTGAGCGCGCGCACCTCAAGCATCGCGCACCTCTGCGCCGAGGTAGGCCTCGATCACGCGCGGGTCGCGGCGCACCGACGCGGCGTCGCCCTCGGCGAGCTTGCGGCCGTAGTCGAGCACCAGCACGCGGTCCGACACGCCCATCACCAGGCGCATGTTGTGCTCGACCAGCACTACCGTGACGCCGCGCGCGGCGAGCTGCTGGATCAGCCGGTCGATCTCCTGCGTCTCGGTCGGGTTGAGCCCCGCCGCCGGCTCGTCCAGCAGCAACAGCCTCGGGCGCGCGGCGAGCGCGCGCGCGATCTCCAGCCGCTTGAGCGCCCCGTAGGGCATGCCCTCAGAGGCGTCGCCGGCGTAGCGCTCGAGGCCCACGAGCGAGAGCAGCTCGAGCGCTTCGGCGCGACAGGCGCGCTCGGCGCGCGCCAGCCTCGGCAGGCGCAGCATCGCGGCGGCGAGTCCGCAGCGCTCGTGCAGGTAGCGGCCGGCCATGACGTTCTCCAGCACGCTCATGTTGAAGAAGATCTGCAGGTTCTGGAACGTCCGGGCGATGCCCGCCGCGGCGAAGCGGTGCGGCGCGAGCCCGGTCAGCTCGTGCTCTTCCAGCCAGATGCGTCCGGCGCTCGGCCGGTAGATGCCGGTGATCAGGTTCAGGAGCGTCGTCTTGCCGGCGCCGTTCGGCCCGATGATCGAGAACACCGCCCCGGGCTGGATGTCGAACTCGAGCGCCTGCACCGCGTGCACGCCGCCGAATTCCTTGCACAGCCCCTCCGCGCGCAGCAGGCTCACGGTCGCGCCTTCGGCCTGAAGAGCCCCGCGAGCGTCGGCACGATGCCGCGCGGCATGAAGATCATGGTGAACATCATCACCGCCCCGAACACCACCATCTCGTAGTCCTTGAGCGGAGTGAGCAGTTGCGGCAGCGTGGTGAGCACCGCGGCGCCGACCACCGCCCCGAAGGTCGAGGCCATGCCGCCGAACACCACCATGGTCACCAGCTCGATCGAGCGCAGGAAGCTGCCCTGCGAGGGCGTGATGAAGCCGGAGTAATGCGCGGTCAGCGCGCCCGCCGCGGCAGCGAGCCCGGCCGAGAGCACGAATACGACCAGTTTGTGGCGGGCGCTGTCGATGCCGATCATCTCGGCGGCGACCTCCGAGCCGTGCAGCGCCCGCAGCGCGCGGCCGCGCGGCGATTCGACCAGATTCAGGGCGAACCACACGCAGGCGAGGAGCAGCGCCCCGACCATCCAGTACCAGACGCGCTCGCCTCTCAGTGCGTGACCGAACAGGGCGAGCGGCGGCACGCTCATGCCGTCCGGGCCGCCGGTGAAGCGGTCTTCGGTGGCGAGCACCACCGTGATGATCACGCCCAGGCCGAGCGTCGCCATCGCGAGGTAGTGCCCCTTGAGGCGCAGGATCGGCCGCCCGACCAGGAAGGCGAGCAGCGTCACGCTCGCGATCGATGCCGGCAGTGCGGAAAGCGGCGGCCAGCCGTAGCGCACGCAGAGGATCGCCGAGCCGTAGCCGCCCAACGCGAAGAAGCCCGCGTGCCCGAGGCTGATCTGGCCCGCGTAGCCGATCAGGAGATTGAGCCCGACGCACACGATCGCGTTCAGCCCAACGAGGATCGCGACGTCGTACAGATATTGATTGACGAGCGCGAGCGGCAACAGCGCCACCGCGAGCGCAAGCGCGAGCAGGCCTCCGCCGCGCGCCGCGCCGAGCCTCGCGAGCATGCGCGCTCAGACGCGCTCGGCGGCGCGCCGCCCGAGCAGGCCGCCGGGCATGAGCACGAGCACCGCGAGGATGATGACGAACGCGATAACGTCCTTGTAGGCCGAGGACACGTAGCCAGCGGCGAGCGCCTCCGTCAGGCCGAGCAGCAGCCCGCCGAGCACCGCGCCCGGGCCGCTGCCCAGTCCGCCGAGAATCGCCGCCGCGAAGCCCTTCAGGCCGAGCATCACCCCGACGTCCCAGGCGGTGAAGGTGATCGGGGCGATGAGTATCCCCGCGAGCGCTCCGAGCGCGCCCGACAGGCCGAAGGACACGAGCAGCACGCGCCGCACGCTGATGCCGGCTAGCTGGGCGGCGAGCCGGTTGTGCGAGGTCGCGAGCATCGCCTTGCCGTACAGCGTGCGGTTGAAGAACCACCACAGCGCCGCGAGGACCGCGAGCGAGACGCCGAGCACCCACAGGCTCTGCGGCAGCAGCGTCGCACCGCCGAGCGCGATCGGCTTGTCTCCGCTGAAGGCGGGCAGCGCGTGGATGTTCTTGTCCCACACCAGGCTCGCCAGGCCGCGCAGCAGGATCGAGGCGCCGATGGTGATTATGATCAGCGTCACTATCGATGCGCCGTGCGCGCGCTCCACGGCGAGCTTGTCGAGCGCGAGCGCGACCAACGTGGTCACGGCCACGGCGGCGAGGGCCGCGAGCGGCAGCGGCAGTCCGAGGTGCAGCAACGACACGGTCGCCATGCCGCCGATCATCACGAACTCGCCCTGCGCGAAGTTGATGACCTGGCTCGAGTTGTAGATGATCGAAAAGCCGAGCGCCACGAGCGCGTAGATCGCGCCCGCGGTGAGCCCCGCGAACAGGAACTGCAGCAGTTGTGCGCTCATGCCGCGAGCATAGCGCGGCCGGCGGCGCGGCGCCGCCGGCCCGGCCCGGCTACTTTACCAGCGTCCAGTTGCCGTTCTGGATCTCCAGCATGCGGAACGCCGCGAGGGTAAGGCCCATGTGGTCGGTCGGCGAGAAGTTGAACTCGCCGTCGATGCCCATGAAGCCGTGAATCTGCTCGAGCGCGTCGCGCACCTTGGCGTCGTCGGTGGTGCCGGCTTGCTTCATCGCCTGGACGATGAGCATCAGGCCGTCGTAGGCGTGGCCGCCGAAGGTCGACACGTCCTGGTGGTAGCGCGCCTCGTAGGCGTGCAGATAGTCGAGCACGACGTGCTTCTGCGGATCGTTCGCGGGCAGCGTGTCGGCGACCAGCAGCGCCGCGGCGGGCAGGCGCACGCCGTTCGCGGCGTCGCCGGCGAGCTTGATGAACTCCTTGGAGGCGACGCCGTGCGACTGGTACAGCGGCACGCTCATGCCGATCTGGCGGAAGTTCTTGGTGACGATCGCGGGACCCGCGCCGAAGCCGCAATTGAGCACCGCCTGGACCTGCGCGTTCTGCCGCAGCTTGGTGAGCTGCGCGGTCATGTCGGTGTCCTGCGCGCCGTAGGTCTCGTCGCCGACGATGTCGATGCCGTACTTGGGCGCGACTTGCATGCACTGCGCGCGCATCGACTTGTCGAAGGCGCCCGAGCCGGTGATGAGGCCGATCTTGGAGATCTTGCGCGCGTTCATGTCCTGGAAGATCTTCTCGCAGGCCATGCGGTCGGTGGCCGGGGTCTTGAACACCCACTTCTTCACCGGCTCGACGACCACCACGGCGCCCGCGAGCGAGATGAACGGTATCTGCGCCTGCTCGACGAGCGGGATCACGGCCATCGTCTCGCCGGTGGTCGAGCCGCCGACGATCGCGTCGACCTTGTCCTCCTCGATCAGGCGCTTGACGAAGGTGCGCGCCTTCTCGGCGTCGCCCGCCGAGTCGTAGGAGATGAGCTTCAACCTGCGGCCGAGCACGCCGCCGCCGGCGTTGATCTTCTCGACGTACAGCTCGAGCGTCTTCTGCTCCGGGTCGCCTAGGAACGCGGCCGGCCCGGTGGCCGACACGAACGCGCCGATCTTGATCGGCTCCTTCTGAGCCTGCGCGTGCGCCGCAAAGGCGAGCGCGCCGATCGCTACTAGCCGTCCGACGACGGCGAGACCGCTGCGAAAATTCATGATGACGATCCTCCTCTTGGATGGGTGCGGCGCCTGGAGTAACGTATTCCGGTACCCAAAAGCCGGTTTTGTACGCTAGTCCGACTGGTCAGGCGCCGACTTGATTTACCGCAAAAAAAGCACCGATGCCCCCGAGGGCGAAGGCGCGCTGCGCGTGCGCGGCGCGCAGCCGGCCGACCTCGAGCAGGTGATCGAGATCGACGCCGGCATCACCGGGCTGCGCAAGGCGGCGTACTGGTCGGAGATCATGCAGCGCTACGGCAGCGGCCGGCGGCAGCGCTTCTTCCTGGTGGCCGATTCGGGCGGGCGCATCGAGGGCTTTGTCATCGGCGAGGTGCGCGACTGGGAGTTCGGCTCGCCGCCCTGCGGCTGGGTGTTCGCGATCAGCGTGCGGCCGGACGCGCGCCAGGCGGGCACCGGCTCGCGTCTGCTGGAGGCGATCTCGGCGAACTTCCGCAAGCTCGGGGTCAGCAAGCTGCGCACCATGCTGTCGCGCGACAACAACCTGATCCTGTCGTTCTTCCGCAGCCAGGGAATGATGGCCGCGCCTTTCATCCCGCTCGAAAAGGACCTCGATTGAGGCTGCAGAAGAACACCCTGCTCGCGCTCTATAGCGTGCTGGAATTCGCCGCCAATCCGGAGCGCCAGGTCGCGGCATCCGAGATCGCGCGCAAGTACCGCGTCTCGCCTCACCATCTGGCGAAGGTGCTGCGCACGCTCGGCCGCGCCAGGCTGGTGGGCGCTGTGCGCGGCGTGGGCGGCGGGTACCGCTTCGCGGGCAACGCCAAGCGGTTGACGCTCATGGACGTGATCGAGCTGTTCGAGGAGATCAGCGCACCGCGCCGCGCGCCGGCAAAGGGCGCGCGCCGGCGCACCGAGGCCGGCGCGAGCGCCGCGCCGCACGAGGTCGAGGAAGCGCTCGGCGTCGTGCTCGCCGAGATCGACGAGATCGCCAAGGCGACCTTCCGCTCGATCACGCTCGCCACCATGCTGAAGCTCGTCGAACGGCGGCGCAGCCGCGCCGGATGACGCGCTACGACGTGCTGGTGGTGGGCGCGGGGCATAACGGCCTGGTATGCGCCTGCTACCTCGCCAGGGCGGGACTCAAGGTCCTGGTGCTCGAGCGCAGGCCCGTGGTCGGCGGGGCGGCGGTCACCGAGGAGTTTCACCCGGGCTTTCGCAACTCGGTTGCTGCGTACACGGTGAGCCTGCTGCAGCCGAAGGTGATCCGCGAGCTGCGCCTCGCCGCGCATGGCCTGAAGATTGTCGAGCGGCCGCTCGCCAACTTCCTGCCGCTGTCGGAGCGCGAGTATCTCAAGGTCGGCGGCGGACTGGCGGCGATGCAGCGCGAGCTCGCGCGCTTCTCGGCGCGCGACGCCGAGCGGCTGCCCGCCTACCACGCGATGCTCGAGCGCGTGACCGACCTGCTGCGCGCACTGGTCCTGGAGTGCCCGCCTAACGCCGGCGGGGGCATCGCCGGGCTGTGGCGCGGGCTGCGCGCGGCGCGGCGCCTGCGGCGCCTGGACATGGAGGCGCGGCGCGACCTGCTCGCGCTTTTCGCGCGCAGCGCCGCCGAGATGCTCGAAGGCTGGTTCGAGTCCGAGGGCATCAAGGCGGCGTACGGCTTCGATGCGGAGGTCGGCCACTACGCGAGCCCGTTCCACCCCGGGAGCGCCTACGTGCTGCTGCATCATGCCTTCGGCGAGGTGAACGGCAAGCGCGGCGCCTGGGGCCACGCGCTCGGGGGCATGGGCGCGATCAGCGAGGCGCTCGCCGCCGAAGCGCGGCGCCTGGGCGTCGAGATCCGCTGCGACGCGCCGGTGGCGAGGATCGGGCGCGGCATGCTCGCGCTCGAGAATGGCAGCGAGCTCGCGGCGAGCGCGATCGTCGCGAACGTCGATCCGAAGCGCCTGTACCTCGGCCTGGTCGAGCCCGGGCTGCTGCCGCCCGAGTTCCGCGCGCGCATCGAGCGCTACAAATGCGGCTCGGCGAGCTTCCGCATGAACGTCGCGCTTTCCGCGCTGCCGCGCTTTACCTGCCTGCCCGAGCCGGGGGACCACCTCGCCTCGGGCATCATCCTCGCGCCTTCGCTCGAATACATGGACCGCGCCTACCTCGATGCGCGCGCCGAGGGCATGGCGCGCGCGCCGATCGTCGAGATGGTCATCGCGAGCACGCTGGACGACTCGCTCGCGCCGCGCGGGGCGCACGTGGCGAGTCTCTTTTGCCAGCACTTCGACCCCGCTGCCGACTGGGGCGCGCGCAAGGACGTGGCGATTCGCCGCATCTTCGACGTGATCGAGAGCCATGCGCCGGGATTCAGGGCGAGCGTTATTGCACACAGTGCGCTCTCGCCCGCCGACCTCGAGCGCGAATTCGGGCTCACCGCCGGCGACATCTTCCACGGCGCGCTCACGCTCGACCAGCTGTGGGCGGCGCGGCCGCTCCTTGGCCACGCCGATTACCGTGCGCCGCTAAAGGGACTCTACCTGTGCGGCGCGGGCGCGCACCCCGGCGGCGGCGTCACCGGCGCGCCAGGGCACAACTGCGCGCGCGAGGTGCTGCGCGATCTGCGCGCTTGACCTGTCAGCCTGCGAGCCCTTCCAGAATCGGGCACTCCGGCCGGTCGTCGCCGTGACAGTGCGCGGCGAGCGATTGCAGCGTACGCTTCACGGCCTGCAGCTCAGCGATGCGCGCGTCGAGCTCGGCGATGTGCGCGAGCGCGAGCGCCTTCACCTTGCTGCTCGGGCGGCGCTGGTTGCGCCACAGGCCGAGCAGCTGCTCGATCTGCTTGATGGAAAAGCCGAGGCTGCGCGCCTGGCGGATGAAGCGCAGGGTGTGCACGTCGTTGCCGGTATAGGTGCGGTAGCCGGAGTAGCTGCGCGCCGCCTTGGGGATGAGGCCGATCTCTTCGTAGTGGCGAATCATCTTCGCCGAGACGCCGGAATGCCTCGCGGCCTCGCCGATATTCATATTCGTCATCATGTCCATGCCTAGCCTCCGGTGGGACGCCAGCGGCGCAGGATGAGCGCATTGGTGACGACGCTTACGCTGCTGAAAGCCATCGCCGCCCCGGCGATGATCGGGTTAAGGAATCCGAACGCCGCGAGCGGGATGCCCACGACGTTGTAGAAGAAGGCCCAGAACAGGTTCTGCCGGATCTTGCGGTACGTGCGGCGCGAGACGCTGATCGCGTCGGCGACGAGCTTGGGATCGCCGCGCATCAGGGTGATGCCCGCGGTATGCATCGCCACGTCGGTGCCGGTGGCCATGGCGATGCCCACGTCCGCGGCGGCGAGCGCCGGCGCGTCGTTGATGCCGTCGCCGACCATCGCCACCACCTTGTCCTTGCCGCGCAGCGCCGACACCGCCTGCGCCTTGTCGGCGGGCAGCACTTCGGCGCGCACCTCGTCGATGCCGAGCGCGCGCGCAGCGGCCTCGGCGCTGCCGCGGTTGTCGCCGCTCACCATCACGGTCCGGATGCCCTGCGCATGCAGCGCCGAGATTGCCTCGCGCGCGCCGGCCTTCACCGCGTCGCCGAAGGCGAGCAGCCCGAGGAGGCGGCGCGCCCCGTTCGCTTCGGCGGCGAGCCAGGACACCGAGCGGCCGTCGCGTGCGAGCGCCCGTGCGCGCTCGCCGAGCGGCGAGAGGTCGACGCCGAGTTCCTGCATGAGGCGTGTGCTTCCGAGATAGAGCGTGCGCCCCTCGACAGCCGCCTGCACGCCGCGCCCAGGGAGCGCCTTCGCTTCGCTCGCGGCGGGCACGACGACGCCATCCGTGGCGGCCCTTTCGATGACCGCGCGGGCGAGCGGATGCTGGCTGCCGTGTTGCAGCCCCGCGGCGAGGCGCAGCAATTCGTGGGGCTCGCCGGCAAGGGGCTCGATGGCAAGAAGCTGCGGTCGGCCCTCGGTGAGCGTCCCGGTCTTGTCGAAGGCCACCGTGGTGATCGAGTGCGCGATCTCGAGCGCTTCGGCGTCCTTGATGAGGATGCCTCGGCGCGCCGCGACGCCGGTACCCGCCATGATCGCGGTCGGCGTGGCGAGCCCCAGCGCGCACGGGCAGGCGATGACCATCACCGCGACCGCGTAGAGGGTGGCCGACGTCCAGTTCCCGGTCGCCAGGCCCCAGCCTAGCAGCGTGACCAGCGCGATGCCGAGCACGACCGGGACGAACACTGCGCTCACCTTGTCGACGATGCGCTGGATCGGCGCCTTGGCGGCCTGCGCGTTCTCGACCATCCGGATGATGCGCGAGAGCGTCGTCTCGGCGCCGATCGCGCGAGTCTCGACGAGCAGCAGGCCCTCGGCGTTTATCGAACCGCCGGTGACGCGCTCGCCCGCGGCCTTCGCGACCGGGAGGCTCTCACCTGTGATGAGCGACTCGTCGACGTGGCTGCGCCCTTCGCGGATCTCGCCGTCTACCGGCACGCGCTCGCCCGGGCGCACCACGACCAAATCGCCCACGACGACCGACGCGAGCGGCACCTCGGCGTCCTTCCCGCCGCGGCGTACGAGCGCGCGGTCCGGGCGCAGCGCGTTCAGCGCGCGGATCGCCTCGGTCGTTTGGCGCTTGGCGCGCGCCTCTAGCCATTTGCCGAGCAGGATGAAGGTGATCAGCGCCGCCGAGGTCTCGAAGTACAGCTCATGCGCGCCCGCCGTGCCAGAAAGCAGGTGATAGAGCGACAGGCCGTACGCGGCGCTCGTGCCGAGCGCGACCAGCAAGTCCATGTTTCCGGTGAACGCCTTGAGCGCGCCCCAGCCCGCGCGATAGAAGCGCGCGCCGAGCCAGAACTGCACCGGGGTCGCCAGCGCGAGCTGCAACCACCCGGGCAGCGCCCAGTGCACGCCGGCCGCGAGCCCCGCCATCGGCACGAGCAACGGCAGCGCGAGCAGGGCGGAGAGCGCGACCGGCCACCAGTCGGGCAAACCGCGCGCCGCGACGTTCTCGGCCTCGACCGGCCCTGCTTCGTAGCCGGCGGCCTCCATCGCCTTGCGCAAGGTATCGAATCCGGTGCCTGCGACCGCCACGACGTGCGCGCGCTCGGTCGCGAGATTGACCGACGCCGAGAGCACTCCCGGTACCTTGCCGAGCGCCTTTTCCACGCGCGCGACGCAGCTCGCGCAGGTCATGCCGCGAATCGCGAGGTCGAGCTCCTCGCGCGCCACTTCGTAGCCGGCGCGCTCGACCGCCTTCGCGAGCGCTTCCATCGTCACCGATGGCACGACCTTGATCGTCGCCGCCTCGGTGGCCAGGTTGACCGACGCGCTCTGCACGCCGGGGACGGCGCCGAGTGCCTTTTCCACCCGCGCGACGCAGGAAGCGCAGGTCATGCCAGCGATCGGCAGGCGCAGCCCTTCGGCCGAAGATTCAGGCGCCGCGTTCGCCGCGCGCGCCGCGAGAGAAGCAGACATGGCTGGTATCCATAAAGTCAGACCCGAACCGCAGCCTGAAGGTTCCCATGGTTAGAATGTCAAGCGCGGTTGTGCCCCTTGACCTTACCACCGTGGGAAGGGGCAGGGTGTCGGATATGTTCGCCTTACTTCTGCGCCCGCGGCGCGAACCGGCATTGACCTGGGTCAAACCCCGGAGTCGGTACCGCGATAGCATGACATTCGCCATGATTGGATCGCCGACTGGCACGAGTCGCACGGGCCGAATCCGCAAAGTCCGATCGAACAACCTCGGTAGGCTGCCGCGAACCGCGAGCATGATGCTCGCTGCGCTGTTCCTGCTTCTTACCCCGCTATGCGACGTGCTCGCTGCTTCGGCGAGCAGCCACGTTGCGGCCGCTAGCGCGCACGGCCATGCCGGAAAGGCAAGTTGTTGCGCGATCATCGACGCTCAGGCCCTCGCTGCGCCGGCGGCTGTGCCGCTGCCGGCGGCATTTCCGAGCTATCTGTTCGCGCCCTCACGAGAGGCACAAATCGTGCCTCCTGCGTTCGCGACCTTGTCGCGGATCATGGTGCGGCGCGACCCCGCGCCGCCGCTTCCCTACCACGCCCGCTCCCTGCGCCGGCTCGATTGAGCCGCGCGTGCCGTCGCGCGCTGCGCGGTCGCTCGTATCGACCCAAGGGCTTGTTGGTCGTCGTCTTCAAAGGAGCTTCGTATGTGGGGCTATATGGGAAACATGGGTTGGGGCTACGGCTGGGGCTCCGTCGGCATCGCTCATATGGTGCTGTGGTGGATCCTCATCATCCTCGGCATCGTCGTGCTCGGAAAGTGGCTGTTCGGGGGCCTGCCCGGCGAACGACGCGGCTCGCGCAGGCGCGCCCTCGAAATCCTCGAGGAGCGCTACGCGCGCGGCGATATCGACCGAAACGAGTTCGAGAGCAAGAAGTCCGACCTGCGCCGTTAGAGCGCAACCGCCTCTCGGCAGAACGGGTCGAACAGTCAATGCGTATTTAGTCATTCAAAAGCTGTCTGACAATCCGTAAAGGAGATTCATCATGAAAGTCTCGAGAGCGTTCGTCCGCAATACTATGGTGGCGGTCGTGGCCAGCCTCGGTCTCGCCGCCGCGATGCCGCAGGCCTCGGCGGGCGACCCCTACGACAATCCCGGCTATGGGCCAGGTTACGGCATGGGTCCCGGAATGATGGGTGGCTATGGCGGCTACGGCCCGGGGATGATGGGTGGCTATGGTGGCTACGGGCCGGGTTACGGCATGGGTCCAGGCTACGGCCGCGGTTACGGCTATGGCATGGGCCCGGGCTATGGACGCGGTGGGGGCGCGGGTCCGGAATGGGGCAGGGGCGGCTGCGGCGGATACGGCTATGGATGGGAAAACCTCAAGCTGACCGACGAGCAGCGCACGAAGATCGACAAGATTCTGGAAGACGCTGCGCGCCAGCGCTGGGAGCTGATGGGCAAGATGCGCGAGCAGGGATGGAAGATGCACGAGCTCTATGCCTCCGGCAAGGCCGACGACGCCGCGCTTAAGCAGGCCTACGACACGATGTCGGCGATGCGCAAGTCGATGTTCGAGAACAATCTCGAGACGCGCAAGAAGATCGACGCCGTGCTGACCAAGGAGCAGCGCGAGCAGCTGCGGCGCGGCCCGAACTGGTAGTCACACCCGCGGCGCCGGCGCAGCCGGCGCCGTCAGTGCCCCGATATGCACTGCATGTGCTTCGCGCCCTGGCAATTGGCCAGGATAAACGGAGTCCACAGGGTCTTAATGTAGGCGACGAGGTCGATCGCGTCGTCGCGGCTGAGAATGCCGCGCCAGGCCGGCATGCGCGAGTCGGCGACCGGCTTGTCGAGGATCATGCTGACGAGCTGAGCGTCCTCGTGGTGCCAGGCGTGCCCGCTGCTGTTGAGCGCGGGTGCGCCGCGCTCGCGGTTCATCCAGTCGAATTCGCCCTGCCCGTTCGAGCCGTGGCACGAGGCGCAGTACTGGCTGTAGAGCGCCCTGCCGTGATCCGGATGCGCCGAAGCGGTGAGGCTCGCGCTCGAGGGTGCCGGCGAGCTGAGCAGCGCGACGACTAGGGCGACCGCGAGCGCTCCCCCCGCGGCGAACACGATCGTCTTGGCGCTCGGTCCGCTCGAGGTCTGCGGCGCGGTCCCTATAGCATGCGCAGCGCGGCGCCGGCGCGCATTTCTCCCCATGGACCGCATGAAGCCACACTTGCGCGCGTACCAGCTTGACGTGCGTCAAGGCGCATGCGCGCGCCTGCTTCATCCTCCGCTTGACCTTCCAGCCGTTGGAAGGTCTAGGATTGTGTTTATAGAACGCGAGAGAAGGAGCGTTGCCATGATTGAGATGAACGTGAAGGACATGACCTGCAACCATTGCGTCGGCGTCGTGACGCGCACGGTGAAGCAGGTCGACCCGAACGCCGAGGTGCAGGTGGACCTGCCGAGCAAGCGCGTGCGCGTAAATACCTCGAGGAGCTTTAGCGAGCTCGAGAAGGCCTTGGGCGAGGTGGGCTACCCACCAACTGCGCCATGACGGTGCATTGAATCGGGCAGCGGCAGCGGCTGCGCGTCGTCGGTTGGCCGCTGCAAACGCGCGCGGCGCTCGGCAAGATCGGTTGAGCCGGTTGGCCCGGGGTCAGCGCAAAAGAAGAGGGGCGCGCTTGCGCACGCCCCTAAATGGATGCGGCCAGGGAACGCATGATGACCGCAACCGCCGTCGTCGACTGCGGTCCTCCTGCAAACGCGGCGGGACGCCTGAGCGCCACCGGTCCGCTTTCGCACCCGTTTACCGTAGGCGGACGACAGGGGCATAATATTTCATAAAACCGTCCTGCGCGAACCCATCTATCCAGGCGCACCATGACCATCTACTGGCAGCGTGCGCCGCGTCCCGCGCAGGACCTGCCGCCTTCGCAGGCTGAGCGCGCGGCGCGCCTGCAGCTCGCCGCCGCGTACCGCATCTTCGACCATCTCGGCTGGACCGAGATGATCTTCAATCACATCACGATCAGGGTTCCGGCGCCGGACGGAAGCGAAGAGCGCCTGTTCCTCATCAACCCCTTCGGCCTGCACTACCGCGAGATCACCGCCACGAGCCTGGTGCTGATCGATATCGACGGGAACCCGGTGCGCGAGTCGAGCTGGCCGGTGAACCGCGCGGGTTTCGTGATCCACTCGGCGCTGCACGGCGCGATCGCCGACGCCCACTGCGTGATGCACACGCACACCACCACCGGCATGGCCGTCGCGAGCCTGAAGGAGGGCCTTTCGCCGACCAACTTCTACGCGGCGCAGCTCTACGGCCAGGTCGGGTACCACGACTTCGAGGGCATCACGGTCGACCCGGCCGAGAAGGCGCGGCTGGTCGCCGACGTCGGCGACAAGCGGGCCGTGATTCTGCGCAATCACGGCTTGCTCGCCTGGGGGCCGTCGGTGCCCGAGGCTTTCATGATGCTGTGGACGCTGCAGCGCGCGTGCGACGTGCAGGTCGCGGCGGCGAGCGCCGGCGCGCTCAACCCCATCCGGCCCGAAGTGTTCGAGCAGGCGGTGCGCGAGTCCGGGCCAGGCGAGAAGCGCGTGTGCGAGGACGTGTTCGCTGCGCTGCAGCGCATCATCGACGCCAAGGATCCGTCCTACCGCAATTGACGTTTACGTAAACGTCAAGTAGGCTGGCCGCTCCCCCGGAGGCCCCGTGACCGACCTCTCCGACTCGAACAATCTGGTCTACAAGGCCAGGCACAAGATCCGCTTCGTGACGGCGGCGAGCCTGTTCGACGGGCACGACGCGTCGATCAACATCATGCGGCGCATCCTGCAGGCCTCCGGCGCCGAGGTGATCCACCTCGGGCACAACCGCGCGGTCGAGGAAGTGGTGAGCGCGGCGCTGGACGAAGACGTGCAGGGCGTCGCGGTGTCCTCCTACCAGGGCGGGCACATCGAGTACTTCAGGTACCTGCTGGATCTCCTGCGTGCGCGCGGCGGCGAGCACATCCGGGTATTCGGCGGCGGCGGCGGCGTGATCGTGCCCGAGGAAGTCAGGCTGCTCGAGGATTACGGGGTGGCGCGCATCTATTCGCCCGAGGACGGCCAGAAGATGGGCCTGCAGGGCATGATCAACGACATGCTGGCGCGCTGCGATTTCGACCCCTCGCAGTACGCGCCGCGCGACCTGCGCGCGCTCGAGGCGGGCGGGCGCCGCGCGCTCGCACAGGTCATCACGGGCTTCGAGCTTGGGACCCTGCCCGAAGCGCTGAGGAAACAGATCCTCGACAAGGCCCGGGCGCATCACGCCCCGGTGCTCGGCGTCACCGGCACCGGTGGCGCAGGCAAGAGCTCGGTCACCGACGAGCTGGTGCGCCGCTTCCGCCTCGACCAGGGGGAGCACCTGAGGATCGCGCTGCTGGCGGTCGATCCGTCGCGGCGCAAGACCGGCGGCGCGCTGCTCGGCGACCGCATCCGCATGAACGCGATCCAGGGCGACAAGGTGTTCATGCGCTCGCTCGCCACGCGCGCCTCGGGCGCCGAGATCGCGGGCTGCCTGCCCGAGGCGATCGCCGCATGCCGCGCCGCGGGCTACGACCTCGTCGTCGTCGAGACCTCGGGAATCGGCCAGGGCGACGCCGCGATCGTCCCGCACGCGGACGCGACGCTGTACGTGATGACGCCCGAATACGGCGCGGCGAGCCAGCTCGAGAAGATCGACATGCTCGACTTCGCAGATTTCGTGGCGATCAACAAGTTCGACCGGAAAGGCGCCGAGGACGCGCTGCGCGACGTGCGCAAGCAGGTGCAGAGGAACCGCGAGGCGTTCAAGCGCGCGCCCGAGGAGATGCCGGTTTACGGCACGGTCGCCGCGCGCTTCAACGACGACGGCGTCACTGCGCTGTACCAGGCGGTTGCCGTGCGCCTCGCCGAAAAGGGCCTTGCGCTCGCGCCGGGCAAGCTGCCCAAGCCCGCGTCCAAGCTGTCCTCGAGCATCGCGGTCGTCATTCCGGCCAAGCGCCAGCGCTACCTCGCGGAGATCGCCGAGTGCGTGCGCGGCTACCACGCGCAAGCGCGCGCGCAGGCGCAGCTCGCGCGCGAGCGCCAGCAGCTGATCGGCGCCAAGGCGATGCTGCTCAAGGCAGGCAAGGACGCGCGCGAGCTCGATTCGCTGATCGAGGAGAAGAACGCGCGCCTGGATGCGCGCGCGAAGAAGCTCCTCGACCAGTGGCCCGAAACGCAGAAGGCCTACACGGGCGACGAGTACGTGGTGAAGATCCGCGGCAAGGAGCTGCGCACGCGCCTGACGCACACCACGCTCTCGGGCACGCGCGTGCCCAAGGTGGTCCTGCCCAAGTACGAGGACTACGGCGAGATCCTGCGCTGGCAGCTCGCCGACAACGTTCCGGGCTCCTTCCCGTTCACGGCGGGCGTGTTCGCCTTTAAGCGCGAGAACGAGGACCCGACCCGCATGTTCGCCGGCGAGGGCGACGCGTTCCGCACCAACAAGCGCTTCCACCTGCTCTCGAAGGACATGCCGGCCAAGCGCCTGTCGACCGCGTTCGATTCGGTGACGCTGTACGGCTTCGATCCCGACGAGCGCCCGGACATATACGGCAAGGTGGGCAACTCCGGCGTGTCGATCGCCACGCTCGACGACATGAAGGTGCTCTATTCGGGCTTCGACCTGTGCGATCCGGGCACCTCGGTGTCGATGACAATCAACGGCCCGGCGCCGACCATCCTGGCGATGTTCTTCAATACGGCGATAGACCAGCAGCTGGAGAAGTTCATCAGGGACAACGGCCGCCAGCCGACCGAGGACGAGGCGGAGAAGATCCGCGCGTGGACGCTCGCCACCGTGCGCGGCACGGTGCAGGCCGACATCCTGAAGGAAGACCAGGGCCAGAACACCTGCATCTTCTCGACCGAGTTCTCGCTCAAGGTGATGGGCGACATCCAGGAGTGGTTCATCCACCACGGCGTGAAGAACTTCTACTCGGTCTCGATCTCCGGCTACCACATCGCCGAGGCCGGCGCGAACCCGATCTCGCAGCTCGCCTTCACGCTCGCCAACGGCTTCACCTTCGTCGAGACGTACCTCGCGCGCGGCATGCACATCGACGACTTCGCGCCGAACCTCTCGTTCTTCTTCAGCTATGGAATGGACCCCGAGTACGCGGTGCTCGGACGCGTCGCGCGGCGCATCTGGGCGGTCGCGATGCGCGAGCGCTACGGGGCGAACGAGCGCAGCCAGAAGCTGAAGTTCCACTCGCAGACGAGCGGCCGCTCGCTGCACGCGCAGGAAGTGGCGTTCAACGACATCCGCACCACGCTGCAGGCGCTGATTTCCTCGTACGACAACACCAACTCGCTGCACACCAACGCCTACGACGAGGCGATCACCACGCCGACCGAGGAGTCGGTGCGCCGCGCGATGGCGATCCAGCTGATCATCAACAAGGAATGGGGCCTCGCCAAGAACGAGAACCCGAACCAGGGCTCGTTCGTTGTCGAGGCGCTCACCGACCTCGTCGAGGAGGCGGTGCTGAAGGAGTTCGAGGCGCTCTCGGCGCGCGGCGGCGTGCTGGGCGCTATGGAGACCGGGTACCAGCGCGGCAAGATCCAGGAAGAGTCGCTCGTCTACGAGCACCGCAAGCACGACGGCTCCTACCCGATCGTCGGGGTGAACACCTTCAGGAACCCGCACGGCGAGGAGCAGCCGCACAAGCTCGAGCTGATCCGCTCGACCGAGGCCGAGAAGCGCAGCCAGCTCAAGCGCTTGCATGAATTCCAGCAGCGACATGCGAAGGACGCGCCGGCCGTGCTCGAGCGCTTGCGACGTGCCGTGGTGGCGAACGAGAACGTCTTCGCGGTGCTGATGGACGCGGTGCGCGTGTGCTCGCTCGGGCAGATCACGCACGCGCTGTTCGAGGTCGGCGGTCAGTACCGGCGCAGCATGTAAGCCAGCGGCTGCGCTTCGCCCGAGTGCGCGACGGGCGGAATGAACTGTAGCCGGCGACTGTTTGTCTCTAGCGTTGTCATTTCAACCTGGAGACTGACATGAACCTTGCCGCGAACCGCGCGCTCGCTTCCTTCGCCTTTGTCGCCTCGCTCGGCGCGCTCGCCGGTCCTGCCCGCGCTGCCGCGCCGGAGATGAAGGACGGCGTGCTGACCGGCGACAACGGCATGACCTTGTACACCTACGACAAGGACAAGGCCAACTCGGGCAAGAGCGCGTGCGCGGGCGCCTGCGCCAAGAACTGGCCCCCGTTCCTGGCGAACGCTTCAGAAACGGCGTCTGGCGACTACAGCTTCGTCGAGCGTGCGGACGGAAAGATGCAATGGGCCTACAAGGGCAAGCCGCTCTACTTCTGGCACAGTGACAAGAAGCCGGGCGACAAGACCGGCGACGGCTTCAAGCACGTCTGGCGCGTCGCCAAAGGCTAGCGGCTAGCCGTTGGCGAAGATTCCGTCCAGCCGCTCGATGTTGTTGATCACCTTCCATTGGGAGGCGCCGGCCGCCTCGACCCGCTTTTGCCACGCATCGAGGCGCCCTAGGTAGCGCCGCGGGTCGATGTTGTCGGCGTTGAGCTTGGTAACGTTTACCGCGATCACGCGGATATTGTTCAGCTTGATCGGGAAGTTGCGCACCGTCACCTTGTCGAGCTCCTCCTGCATGTCGGAGAAGATGATGATCGTCTTCGTGCCGGCCCCGGTCTCGTTCAGGAACTCGGCGCCTTGTATCAGCCCGCCGGTGATGTCGGTGTAGGCCGAACCGCTCACATTGCTCAGGGACGCCGCGATCTTGTCGCGGAATGCGCGCTTCTGGGCGTTCGCCTCGCTTGGGCGCACGTCGAAGGTCGCCTTCGCGATGATGTCCTTTTCGGTGAAGCTGCGGCTGCGCACCTTGGCGACCGCGAGGGTGTCGCCGGGCTGCAGCGTGCCGAGCAGATAGTTGACGATCAGCTTCGCCTTGCCGACCTCGCGCACGTAGGTACCGGAGTCGTCCACCAGCATGTAGACGGCGTTGGCGTGGCTGCGCGGATCGACGCAGCCGGAGGCGCCGAGTGTGAGGCTGGCGAGCGCCAGGGTCGCAAGCAGGACGCGTTTGATCATGGCCGGTGTCCTCCCGCTCACAAGGTGGTGGCGATCTTTTCCCGGGCTTCGACCACGCGCTGCGCCGGTGCGGACTCGCGGCCGCGCGCGGAGCGCAACACGCGCTCGGCGGACAGCGGCAGCACGATCAGGACGTCGTAGGCGTGCACCAGCGCGCGCGAACCCTGGCGCGCGATATTGCCCAGCAGCCGCAGCAGGAACGCCGCGGAGCGCACGAGGTTCACCAGCAGCGCGCCGCCGACCGCGCGCGTTGAATGAATGAACGATTCGAGCGGCACCGCAACGAAGGCGAGCGCGAGCGGCAGGATGAACCCGAGTATCATCTGCCCCGCGGTCGGGATGCGACCGAGCAGGCCCTCGTTCACCGCGGCCGGAACCGTGGCAAGCGACTGCAGCAGCGCCTGCTTGTCCGCGATCAGCGTGTCGCGCATGAGCGCCAGGGCCGCCTCGACACAGCCGAGCGTCACCAGCAGCGCGAGCGAGATCCACACCATGCGCCGGCGCATGCGGTCTTCGAGGTTCGCGATGCGCGGAAAGAGGTGCGTGATGCGCAGCGACTCCATCAGGAACAGGCCCATCGACGCCTCGACGAGGATGATGACCAGCGCGGCCACTTCGGATGTGCGCAGCGACGCGGTCAGATAGTCGCTCGCGCCGACCATCTCGGACATCGGCAGCGCGATCAGCTTGAAGTTGACGAACGCGCCGCCCAGCGCCACCGCCATGACCAGAAGGGCGCTGACGAACTGCGTGAACGCCGAATGGGTCAGGACGGACTCCGCCTTGTCGCTCGCGGCGGCGATCTCCCTGTAGGCGTCCATATGGGCTTCGACCGCCGACGCGCTCGCCTGCAGCCCGGCCATGCTCTTTTCGACCTGCTTCATCGTCTTGTCTAGCGAGCGCCAATGGGGCATGAAGCCCTCCAGGATGCTGTGCCGAGCCTGGTAGGCGCGTCGGTATTCGGCGAGCGCCTTGTCGTGGATGCCCGCGATGGAGGTGCGGATGTCCTCCAGGATCCTGTGCACGACCTCTCCGCCGCCGGTCTTGATCTTCGCGACGGCGGCGACCGCATCGATCCAGTCTGGAGGAGGCGGCGGCACCTCGCCGCACTTCTTGTAGTCCTCCTCGACGCGCGTGATCTCCTCGAGCAGCCGGCGCTGCAAGGTCGGATATCCCTGCAGGTCGCGCGTGACGAGCGCGCCGATACGCTCGAACTCGCGCTCGATGCGCTGCCCGGCCTCGCGCCGCCCCTGCGCGAGCAGCACGGCCTTGTTGCGCATCTTCATGTCCGCGGCAACGCCGAACAGCCAGCGCGCGCCGAGGCGCAGCGGACCGTTGAGCGCGAGCCCGGCCGAGCGGATCAGGCCGTGCATCGGCGCGCGCGCCGCGTAGAGGGCGAGCATCGCGATTGCGATCAGCACCAGACCGGACAGCAGCGGATCGTCCGGCCAGATCATCCAGTTGCGCAGCTCCATCATGGCAAAATCCCCGATTCAACCGGCGAGGCGACCACGATAGATCAGGCGCACGCGCTTCGTCAGAGAATGTGAGGCGTTTGAGGACCTAGTTCTCGAAGCGGGTGGCCGCGCCGTGCAAGCGTTGCCGCGCGACGACAGGCGGCAGCGGAACTATTTCGCACGCCATTTCCCTGGCCGCGAATCACTCCGGAATTTGGCCGACCAGATATAGCGCTTGCAGTAGAGCCGTCGGCTCCGCGCTCGGGCCGAAGGTGCGTTCGAAGATTTCCTTGATGGCGGGCGAACGGAATACCTCGGACAGCCCGCGGTTGACTTCCAGCCGCAGCGCGGAATCGTTGCGCGGCAGAGCAATCGCGTAGGGCTCGAAAGACAGATTGTCCGGCAGCATGACGTACTTGCCCGCGTCCTTCACCTTGCCGGCGATGCCTTCGAGCAGGACCTTGTCGCTCGCGAAGGCGTCAGCTTGCTCGGCCTCGAGCGCAGCGACCGCGGCCTCGCGGCTCGGGTAGGCGACGACTTTCGCGTCGACGAACCTGCGTTTGAGCGCGGCCTCGAGCGCGGCCTGGTTGGTCGTGCCGGAGATCACCGCGACGCGCTTTCCGGCAAGGTCGGGAAACGCGACGATTCCGGCCGCGCGCCGTGTAAGCACTCCGGTGCTGTCGACGAACACGTAGTTCGAGAAGTCGACCCGCTCCATGCGCTTGAGGGTGGCCGTCGTCGCGCCGCACTCCATGTCCGCCGCGCGCTTCTCGATGAGCTCGAAGCGGTTCTGGCTCGTCGCCTCGATCCAGTGGATCTTCAGACCCGGTACGCTCAGGTTCGACGCCATGCTCTCGGCGACGCGCTTGCAGAGCTCGACCGTATAGCCCGCCGGGCGGCCATCGGCGTCCTTGAACGAAAACGGCAGCGCGTCGGCGCGAAACGCCATGTTCACGACTTTCGTCGCCCGGATGCGTTCGACGGCCGTGGATTGCGCGCCGGCGAAGGTCGGCGACAGCAGCGCGAGCAGCGCGAGCAACTTCCAGCGCATAGGGTCGCTCCAGCTATGGGACGGCCACCCTAGCAAGCGCCCGGCGCGCGCGCAAGCGTAGGGGAATACGCCTTGAAATTGTGCAAGAATAGGCCGGTCACTCTGGAGGAGGGCGACATGGCGGAACAGGCTTCCGGCTTGGACACGTTTCCCAAGCTGCTGCTGCATCACGCCAGCGTGCGGGGCGAGCGCCCGGCGATCCGCGAGAAGGACCTGGGCATCTGGCAGACCTGGAGCTGGAAGCAGTTCGCCGACGAAGTGCGGTTGCTCGCCTGCGGCCTCGCGGAGCGCGGCCTGAAGCGCGGCGATCACATGGCCCTGGTGGGCGACAACCGGCCGCGCCTGTACGCCGCGATGTGCGCCGCGCAATGCCTGGGCGCGATTCCGGTGCCGCTTTACCAGGACGCGGTTGCGGCCGAGATGTCCTTCCCGATCCAGAACGCGGAGATCCGGCACGCGCTCGCCGAGGACCAGGAGCAGGTCGACAAGCTGCTCGAGATCCTGCCGCGCTGCCCGACGCTCGAGCACATCTACTTCGACGATGCGCGCGGCCTGCGCAAGTACCCGCAGGCGCAGCTGCTCGCCTACGACAAGCTGCGCGAGATCGGTGCCGCGAGCCACCGGCGCGATCCCGCATTTCTCGACACCGAGATCGCCAAGGGCTCGGCAGACGACACCGCTGCGATGTTCTTCACCTCCGGCACGACGGCGACGCCCAAGGGCGTGGTGCTGACGCATCGCGCGCTGATCGACCGCGCGCGCGCGGCGGCCGAGATGGAGGGACTCGGGGACCGCGACGTCGCGCTCGCTTACCTGCCGCCGGCATGGATCGGCCAGAACATCTTCTCCTACGCACAGCCGCTCGTCACGGGCTATTGCATCTGCTGCCCCGAATCGGCCGAGACGGTGATCACGGACATGCGCGAGGTCGGGCCGACGTATTACTTCGCGCCGCCGCGCGTGCTCGAGGCGCTGCTCACCCAGGTTTCGATCCGAATGGAGGACGCGGGGCGCCTGAAGCGCGCGATGTACGGGCACTTCATGGAGGCGGCGCGGCGCGTCGGCGGCGCCATTCTCGACGGCAGGCGCGTAGGTATCGCCGAACGCCTGCGCTACCTGCTTGGCGACCTGCTCGTGTACGGACCGCTGCGCAACGCGCTCGGTATGAGCCGCGTGCGCGTTGCCTACACCGCGGGCGAAGCGATCGGGCCCGATCTGTTCAGGTTCTATCGTTCGATCGGCATCAATCTGAAGCAGCTCTACGGCTCGACCGAGACTTCCGTGTTCGTGTGCGTCCAGCCGAACGGCCAGGTGAAGGCCGACACCGCCGGGCCTCCCGTGCGCGGGGTCGAGCTCAAATTCACGGCGCAGCGCGAGCTGCTCATCCGCTCGCCCGGGCTGTTCAAGGAGTACTACAAGAATCCGCAGGCGACCGCCGAGGCGAAGGACCGGGATGGATGGTTCCACACCGGAGACGCCGGCTATTTCGATCCCGACGGCCACCTGAAGATCATCGACCGCGTCAAGGACGTCGGCAAGCTGAATGACGGCACGCTGTTCGCGCCCAAGTACCTCGAGAACAAGCTCAAGTTCTTTCCGTATATCAAGGAGGCGGTGGCCTTCGGCAACGGGCGCGACCGCGTGTGCGCGTTCATCAATATCGATATGGAGGCGGTCGGCAACTGGGCCGAGAAGCGCAAGCTCGCCTACACCGGCTACGTCGATCTCGCCTCGCGCGACGAGGTCTGCGAGCTGGTCGCACAGTGCGTCGAGCAGGTGAACGCGGACCTCGCCGCGGATCCCGAGCTCGCTGGCAGCCAGATCCACCGTTTCCTCATCCTGCACAAGGAGCTCGACGCGGACGACGAGGAGCTCACGCGCACGCGCAAGGTGCGCCGCGGCTTCATCGGCGAGAAGTACGCGCCGCTCGTGGCGGCGTTGTACGGCGGGCAGCGCTCGGTGCACGTGGACGCACAGGTGCGCTACGAGGATGGCCGCACGGGCAAGGTGAGCGCCGACCTGAAGCTGCGCGACGCGAAGACGTTCGCGCCCCGCGCGGCGCGGCGCGCGGCATGAGCGCGCAGCCGCGGATCGCAGAGGGAGCCGGCGCGATCGGGGCGCCGGAGCGTGCCCTGGGCGGAACCATCCTCGCCGTGGAGGGGGTATCGCTCGCGTTCGGCGGCGTCACTGCGCTAAGCGACGTCTCGTTCGACGTACGCGAGCACGAAATCCGCGCGATCATCGGGCCGAACGGCGCGGGCAAGAGCTCGATGCTGAACGTGATGAACGGCTTCTATCAGCCGCAGCGGGGAGTGATCCGTTTCGGGGGCCGTGAGTTCCACGGCATGAAGCCTTACGAAGCGGCGCGCATGGGCATCGGCCGCACGTTCCAGAACATCGCGCTGTTTCGCGGCATGACGGTGCTCGACAACGTCATGACGGGCCGCAGCTTGAAGATGCGCCGCAACTTCTTCCTGCAGGCGCTGCGCCTGGGGCCCGCGATGCGCGAGGAGATCGAGCACCGGCGCGCGGTCGAGGAGGTCATCGATTTCCTCGAGATCCAGCACATCCGGCGCACGCCGGTCGGACGGCTCCCCTACGGCCTGCAGAAGCGCGTCGAGCTCGCTCGCGCGCTCGCCATGGAGCCGACGCTGCTGCTGCTCGACGAGCCGATGGCGGGCATGAACCTCGAGGAGAAGGAGGACATGTGCCGCTTCGTGCTCGAGGTGAACGACCACTTCGGCACGACGATCGTGCTGATCGAGCACGACATGGGCGTGGTGATGGACATTTCCGACCGCGTCGTGGTGCTCGACTACGGGCGCAAGATCGCCGACGGCACGCCCGATGAGGTGCGCGGCGACCAGGCCGTCATCGACGCGTACCTCGGGGTCGCGCATTGAGAGGCCGATGATGCATCTGCTCTACAGCATCTTCGTCGACCCGTTCGTGCAGATGGGCGCGGCGCCCGATCTCCTGGCGCAGACGCTGTGGGAGGGCCTGGTGAGCGGGATCCTCTATTCGCTCATCGCGCTCGGCTTCGTGCTGATTTTCAAGGCCTCCGGCGTGTTCAATTTCGCGCAGGGCATCATGGTGGTGTTCTCGGCGCTCACGCTGGTCGGCCTGAACGAGCATGGCGTGCCGGCCTACCTCGCCCTGGCGATCACGCTCGTCGTAATGCTCGCGCTCGCCTTCGCGGTGGAGCGCGTCATCCTGCGGCCGCTCGTCAACCAGCCCGAGATCATCCTGTTCATGGCGACCTTCGGTCTCACCTATTTCCTGATCGGAGTGGGGGAGCTGATCTTCGGCGGCGACCCGAAGGTCATGATCTCGGACCAGCTGCGGCTGCCGAGCGGGTCGTACCGCATCCCGATGGCGGGCGGATTCGTGCAGATGCAGAAGATCGACATTGCCGCGACGGTCATCGCCTCGCTCATGGTTGCGGCGCTCGCCATCCTGTTCAACCGCACGCGCATAGGACGCGCGCTGCGCGCGGTCGCCGACAGCCACCGGGCCGCGCTCTCGGTAGGCATCTCGCTCGAGCAGATCTGGGTCATCGTCTGGTTCGCGGCCGGCGTCGTCGCGCTCGCGACCGGCATCATGTGGGGCGCGCGCTCGAACGTCTCCTTCGCCCTGGAGATCATCGCGTTGAAGGCGCTGCCGGTGCTCATTCTCGGCGGGTTTACCTCGATCCCCGGCGCCATCATCGGCGGCATTATCATCGGCGTCGGCGAGAAGATGGGAGAGTTCTACTGGGGGCCGCTGTTCGGGTCGGGAATCGAAAGCTGGCTGGCCTACGTCATCGCCCTCGTGTTCCTGCTGTTCCGGCCGCAGGGACTGTTCGGCGAGCGCATCATCGAGCGGCTCTGAGGGGAAGCGATGTTCTATCGCGAGGTCGGTCAATACAAGACGAGCTACAGTGCGGACGAGGCGCTGTTTCCGATCCTGCAGGACAAGGTGGGGATCGCCGTCATCCTGCTCGTCGCATTCGTCGGCGTGCCGCTCACGGCGTCGAACTTCACCGTCGACTCGATCCTCATCCCGATCCTCGTCTTCTCGCTCGCGGCGACCGGGCTCAATCTGCTGATCGGCTACACGGGCCTGCTGTCCCTCGGCACCGGCGGCTTCATGGGCGTGGGCGCCTATGCCTGCTACAAGCTCGCCACGTTCTTTCCGGGCGTGAACATCATCGTCCTCATTCTCTGTTCGGGGTTCTTCGCCGCCGCGGTCGGAACCGTCTTTGGCCTGCCCTCGCTGCGCATCAAGGGCTTCTACCTCGCCGTCGCGACGCTCGCGGCGCAGTTCTTTCTGTCGTGGTGCTTCATACGGGTCGCCTGGCTTTACAACTACAACGTGTCGGCGTCTATCGAAGTGCCGACCAAGACGCTGTTCGGTCTTCCGGTGACCGGGCCGACCGCTACGCCGGTCACGCGTTACCTGATCGTGCTGTCGATCGTCGCGCTGCTCACCCTCTTGGCGGCCAACCTGATGCGCGGGCGCATCGGTCGCGCGTGGATGGCGGTGCGCGACATGGATCTGGCGGCCGAGCTGATCGGCATCAGGCTCTACCAGACAAAGCTCCTGGCGTTCGCCGTGTCCTCGTTCTATTGCGGAGTCGCGGGCGCGATGATGGTGTTTCTGTGGCTCGGCAACGCTGAGTCCGAGAGCTTCAACATCAACCAGTCGTTCCTGATCCTGTTCATGGTGATCATCGGCGGGCTGGGCAGCCTGCTCGGCTCGTTTCTCGGCGCAGCACTCATCTGGGGGCTGCCGATCGTGCTGCGCGCGGCGCCCGCACACTTCGGCGTCAGCCTGCACAGCGCGACCGTGGAGCAGACGACATTCGTGATCCTGGGAGTGCTGATCATCGTCTTTCTGATCGTGGAGCCGCACGGGCTCGCGCGACTCTGGCAAATCGGAAAGCAGAAGCTCAGGGTGTGGCCTTTCCCATATTGAAGGGGTAGACTGCCCGGGCGTTTGCGCAACCGGGGCCGGCGCCGGCCGCGTCGGATCTCAAGACAACAAGGAGGAGGAGGGAAAATGCGCCTGAAGAAACTGGTGCTCGGCGCGGCGTTCGCAGGCGTGGTCGGGGTTGCCGTCCCGGCTTCGCAGGCCGTCGCCCAGGACACGCTGTTCGTTCCGCTGTTCACCTATCGCACGGGTCCGTTCGCCAACTCGGGAATCCCGATCGCGAACGGCATGCACGATTATCTGAACATGCTGAACGCCCGCGACGGCGGCATCGGCGGCGTGAAGCTGGCGGTGCAGGAGTGCGAGACCGGATACAAGAACGAGAAGGGCGTCGAGTGCTACGACTCGGTGAAGAGCAAGCATCCGCTCGTCATCAGCCCGTATTCGACCGGCATCACGCTCGCGCTCATCCCGAAGGCGTCGGTCGACCACATTCCGGTATTTTCGATGGCCTACGGCCTGTCGGCATCCGCGGTTGGGGCGGACTTTCCGTGGATCTTCAATCCGCCGGCGACCTACTGGGATGGCATGTCGATCGTCCTGAAATATATCGCGCAGAAGGAAGGCGGATTCGACAAGCTCAAAGGCAAGACGCTCGGCTACATCTACTTCGACGGCGGCTACGGCCTGGAGCCGATCCCGCTGCTCGACCAGCTGGCGAAGGACTACGGTTTCTCGGTCAAGAAATACCCGGTCCCGCCCGCGGAGATGCAGAACCAGTCGGGCCTGTGGCTGAGCGTGCGCCGTGACCGGCCGGACTGGATGATCATGTGGGGCTGGGGCGCGATGAACCCGACCGCCGTGCAGGAAGCGGCCAAGACCGGCTTCCGCATGGATCATTTCATCGGCGTGTGGTGGTCCGGCAGCGAGGACGACGCGCGGCCGGCCGGCGCGGGCGCGAAGGGCTACCTGTCGCTCAACTTCAACGCCGTGGGCGCCAACTACCCGGCGATCAAGGACATCGAAAAATACGTGATCGCGAAGGGCAACAGCCAGACTCCTAAGGGCATGGTCGGCGAGAACTTCTACAACCGCGGAGTCATGAATGCGGCGATCATCGCCGAGGCCATCCGCAACGCGCAAAAGCTCAGCAAGAAGAAGGCGATCGACGGCGACGACATGCGTCGCGGCCTGGAAACCCTGCAGATCTCGGATCAGCGCTGGAAGGAACTCGGCCTGCCCGGATTCGCGTCGCCGATCGACGTGACCTGCCAGGACCACAACGGCCACCATTCGGCTTACGTGCAGCAATGGGATGGCAGCAAGTGGGTCAAAGTCTCGGACTGGATCAGCCCGATGAAGGACAAGGTGCTGCCGCTCGCCTACGCCGCGGCCAAGGACTACGTAAGCAAGAACCAGCCCTGGCCGAAGCGCACCGAGGCCTGCGACGACAAGACGCTGTGAGCTAGGTGGCCTCGAACCCCGCCGCGCCGTCCGCGCCCTCGCGCGCGGACGCGCGCGAGGCGATCCTCGGGGTGAATAACGTCGAGGTCGTCTACGACCACGTCATCCTGGTACTGAAGGGTGTGTCGCTCGGCGTGCCGCGCGGCAAGATCGTCGCATTGCTCGGCGCGAACGGCGCGGGCAAGACGACGACGCTCAAGGCGATCTCCAACCTGCTGCATTCCGAGCGCGGCGAGGTCACCAAGGGCTCGATCGTTTTCGATGGCGAGGAGGTCCACGCGCTGTCGCCGAACGAGCTCGTGCGCCGTGGCTGCGCGCAGGTGATGGAAGGGCGGCACTGTTTCGCGCACCTCACGGTCGAAGAGAACCTGCTGACGGGCGCCTTCACGCGGCGCGACGGCAAGGGGGCGATCGCGAGGGACATCGAGCTGGTGTACTCGTATTTCCCCCGGCTCAAGGAGCGGCGCAATTCACTCGCCGGCTACACCTCGGGCGGCGAGCAGCAGATGACCGCGATCGGGCGCGCGCTGATGGCGAGCCCGAAGATGATCCTACTGGACGAGCCGTCGATGGGCCTTGCTCCACAGCTGGTCGAGGAGATCTTCGAGATCGTGAGGAGCCTGAACCAAAAGGAGCGCGTGAGCTTCCTGTTGGCGGAGCAGAACACCAACATCGCGCTCAAGTACGCCGACTACGGCTACATTCTGGAAAACGGCCGCGTCGTGATGAACGGTGAGGGCAGGTCGCTTGCGCAGAACGAGGATGTAAAGGAGTTCTACCTCGGCTTCTCGTCGGGTGGCCGCAAGAGCTTCCGCGACGTCAAGTCCTATCGCCGGCGCAAGCGCTGGCTGTAGCGATTAGAATCGGGCGCCATGCAGTACTACGACGCCCTCGAAACCCGCTCCCCCGAGGAACGCGAGGCGGCGCTGATGGCGGCGCTGTCGCAGCAGATCGCGCACGCGAAGAGGAACGCTCCCGGCTTCGCCCGCATCCTGGCTGGGATCGATCCCGCGCAGGTTGGCTCGCGCGCGGCGCTCGCGCGCCTGCCCGTGACGCGCAAGTCCGATCTCGCCGAGCTGCAGAAGGTCATGCCGCCGCTCGGCGGGCTGAACGCCACCCCGCGCGAGAAGCTCGCCAAGATCTTCGTCTCGCCCGGGCCGATCTACGACGCCGAGGGCTACGGCGAGGACTGGTGGCGCACCGCACGCGGCCTGCACGCGGGTGGCTTCCGCGCCGGCGACCTGGTCGTCAACACCTTTGCCTACCACTTCACTCCGGCCGGCTCGATGCTCGAGTCGGGGGCGCTCGCGCTCGGCTGCACCGTGGTGCCGAGCGGCGTGGGGCAGACCGAGATGCAGGCGGAGGCGATTCACGGACTGGGCGTGAACGCCTTCATCGGCACGCCGTCGTTCCTCAAGCTGATCGTCGACAAGGCCGACGAGCTGAAGCTCGACATCTCCTGCCTGAAGAAGGCGATGGTCGGCGCCGAGTACCTGCCGCCCGCGCTCAGGCAAGCGATGCGTGCGCGCGGCGTGCAGGTCATGCAGCTCTACGCGACTGCCGACCTCGGCCACATCGCCTACGAGACGGCGAACGCGGACGGCAGAGTGAACGATGGCATGGTGCTCGACGAAGGCGTGCTGCTCGAGATCGTGCGCCCCGGCACCGGGGACCCCGTTCACCCGGGCGAGGTGGGCGAGGTCGTGATCACCACCTTCAACCGCGACTATCCACTGGTGCGCTTCGCCACGGGCGACCTCTCCGCGGTGATGCGCGAGCCGAGCCCGTGCGGGCGCACCAACGCGCGCATCCGCGGCTGGATGGGCCGCGCGGACCAGAGCACCAAGGTGCGCGCGATGTTCGTCACGCCCAAGCAGGTCGCCGAGGTGCTGCGCCGTCACCCCGAGGTGCGCAAGGCGCGCCTGGTGGTCGAGGGCGAGGTCGGCCAGGACCGCATGACGCTCAAGTGCGAGGCCGACGAGCATCCCGCGGGGCTCGCCGAGGCGCTGGTCGCGACCATCCGCGAAGTGACCAAGCTGCGCGGCGAGGTCGAGCTCGTCGCGCCGGGCAGCCTGCCGAACGACGGCAAGGTGATCGAGGACTTGCGGAAATACGGCTAGCTGCGGCGCCGCGCGCCGACCGGCAGCGCATCCAGGCGGCGCATCTCCTCGCGCGCGAGCAGCGAGCCGTCGGCGAGGAAGGCCTTGAGGAAGTCGAGCGAGTCGACGCCCCAGAAGAGCTCCCCGTCGGCCATGAAGGACGGTACGCCGAACACCCCCGCCGCGACCGCCTCGTCGGTGTTCTTGCGCAGCTCGTCCTTCACCTCGGGGCTCGCCGCGCGCGCCGGGTCCACCGCCAGCTTCTCGCTCAGGACGCGAAAGCGCACCGGGTCCGAGGGATCGCCTCCGGTCGTCCACAGGTCCTCGAAGATCGCGCGCACCGCTGCGGGCGTCGTTCCGGCGGCGATCGCCAGGCGCAGGTGGTGCAGCGGATTGAACGGATGCGCGGCGGGAAAGCAAAACGGCACGCCGAGCCGCTGCGCGGACCACTGGCACCAGCGGTAGGTCCAGCGCCGCTTGGCGTCAATCTCCGCGGGCCCCTTCTGGCCGAAATGGGCGAGCAGCCCGGCAAACAGCACCGGCCGGTAAACGATCGCAACCTCCGGCGGCAGCTCGCCGAGCCGCGCCAGGCTCAGATAGGAAAACGGCGAGACGAAATCGAAGTACCACAGCACGCGGCGCATGCCCGACTGTAACATCGCGTGACAGCCGCATTCCATGGAGGAACCTCATGACCGTACGCGTGGAAAAGAAAGGCCGTGTCTGGACCGTGATCCATTCGCGCCCCGAGGCGCGCAACGCGATGGACCCGCAGAGCGCGGACGCGCTATTCGACGCGTTCAGCACGTTCGACGCGGACCGGGAGGCCGCGGTCGCGGTGCTGTGGGGCGAGGGCGGCGCCTTCTGTGCGGGCTGGGACCTGAAGCACGGCGCGAGCCTCGCCGGGCAGTCTCGGCCGCTGGAGGAGATCGCCTATCCGCTGGATGAGCGGCCGCTCCCGCAAGGCCCCATGGGACCGACGCGCATGGAGCTCGACAAGCCGGTGATCGCCGCGGTCGCCGGACCCGCGGTCGCCGGCGGCTTCGAGCTCGCGCTGTGGTGCGACCTGCGCGTCATGGAGCGCTCGGCCTATTTCGGCGTGTACTGCCGGCGCTGGGGCGTGCCGCTCATCGACGGCGGCACGGTGCGCCTGCCGCGCCTGGTGGGTACCGGGCGCGCGCTGGAGATCATCCTGACCGGTCGCAAAGTGCCGGCCGAGGAGGCGCTCAGGATTGGCGCCTGCGAGCACGTGGTGCCAGACGGCGAGTCGAGGGCGTTCGCCGAAGCGATGGCGCACGACATCGCGCGCTTTCCGCAGGCCTGCATGCGCGCTGACCGGCGCTCGGTCACTATGCAGCAGGGGCTGTCGCTGCGCGAGGCGATGCGCAAGGAGTGGTACAACGGCATCCCGGCATTCGTCGCCGAGGGCGCCGCGGGCGCCGCGCGCTTCGCCTCAGGCAAGGGGCGCCACGGGAATTTCACCGAGATCTAAGCGGCGCTGCGCCACCTCGGCGAGCACGCGCGCGCGTTCCGCGTCGCTCATCTCGGGCCAGCGCGCGATCTCGTCCAGCGTGCGATAGCAGCCCGCGCACACGCCGCGCCGCGCGTCCATCTGGCACAGCTTGATGCAGGGCGACTCGATCACGCGGTCTTGCGGCGCTTGGCGGCGATCGCGCGGCCGGCCTTGGACGCGGGCTCGCGTCCGAGCACGCCGCTGATCCACTGGCCGATGTCGACCAGGCGCTCGAGATCGACCCCGGTCTCGATTCCCAGCCCCTGCAGCATGTAGACGACGTCCTCGGTCGCGACGTTGCCCGAGGCGCCCGCGGCGTACGGGCAGCCGCCCAGCCCCGCGATCGAGGCGTCGAAGCACGCGACGCCCGCCTCGAGCGAGGCGTAGATGTTGGCGAGCGCTTGGCCATAGGTGTCGTGATAGTGGCCGGCGAGCCGCGCGACCGGCACGCGCCGCGCGACTGCCTCGAGCATCGCGCGCGTCTTGCCGGGCGTGCCGACGCCGATGGTGTCGCCGAGCGACACCTCGTAGCAGCCCATGTCGGCGAGCGCGCCGGCGACCGCGGCGACCTTCGCCGGCGCGACCTCGCCTTCGTAGGGGCAGCCGAGCACGCAGGAGACGTAGCCGCGCAGCTTGATGCCGGCCGCGCGCGCCGCGTCGGCCACCGGCCGGAAGCGCTCCAGGCTCTCGGCGACCGAGCAGTTGATGTTCCTGCGCGAGAACGCTTCGGAGGCGGCGCCGAAGACCGCCACCTCGGTCGCGCCCGCTGCGCGCGCCGCCTCGAAGCCCTTGAGGTTGGGCGTCAGCACCGGATAAGCGACGCCCGGCTTCTTGCGGATGCGCTCGAGCACCTCCGCGTGGTCCGCCATCTGCGGGATCCACTTCGGCGAGACGAACGCGGTCGCTTCGACCGCCGGCAGTCCCGCGTCGGCCAGCCGCTCGATCAGCTCGAGCTTGACCGCGGTCGGCACCTCGGCCTTCTCGTTCTGCAGGCCGTCGCGCGGCCCGACCTCGACGATGCGTACGTGCGATGGCAGCGTCATCGATTCATTCCTGCGCATCAAAGGCGATCAGCTCGGCGCCCTCGAGCACCTGCTCGCCGGCCGCGTAGTGCACCTCCTTCACCACGCCGTGCGCAGGCGCGGCGATCGTGTGCTCCATCTTCATCGCTTCCAGGATCACCAGCGGCGCGCCCTTCTCGACCTTGTCGCCGGGCTTGACCATCACCGCGACGATCTTGCCGGGCATCGGCGCGGCGAGCGAGCCGCCGCCTGCGTCGACGTCCAACCCCTCGAGCGCGCCGCGCAGCGCGAGGCGCCGGTGGTGGCCGCCGACGAACACGTGCCACTCCTCCGCCGCGCGCAGCGCGCGCGCCTTGAACGCGCGAGCGTCCAGCCGCACGAGCAGGCGGTCGCGCCCGAGGCGCTCCCCGGCGAGCGCGTATTCGCGCGCGCCGATGGCGATGCGCTGCCCGTCGGCGACGAAGCGTACGCGCGCCGGGCAGGGCGTCTCGCCTTCGGCGAACGCGAAATCGTGATGCGATTCCTCGTTCAGCCGCCAGCCGTCGACCTCGTGCCAGGGCGAATGCGGGTCGCCCGAGGCGCGCGCGCGCGCGCGCGCCGCGTCCTGCTCGTCGAGCAGCTCGGCGAGCGCCGCGGCGGCGAGCGCCTCGTCCGGCACCGGTCCCGCCGGCGCGAACAGCTCGTCGCGGCAGCGCTCGATGAGATGGGTGTCCAGCTCGCCCTGCGCGAAGGCGCGCGTCGCCGCGACGCGCCCGAGGAACTCGACGTTGGTCGCGACGCCAACGACCTCGCATTCCTCGAGCGCGGCGCGCAGCCGGCCGAGCGCTGCCGCTCGGTCTTCGCCCCAAACGACGAGCTTGGCGAGCATCGGGTCGTAGTAGGGCGTGATCGACGCGCCCGCCTCGACTCCGGTCTCCACGCGCAGCAGCGCCGAGGCCTCGGGAAACGCGAGGTGCGCGAGCCGACCGGTCGAGGGGAGGAACCCGCGCGCCGGATCTTCGGCGTACAGGCGCGCCTCGAGCGCGTGCCCGCGCAGCGCGAGCTCGTCCTGGCGCATCGGCAAGGGCTCGCCCGCCGCGACGCGCAGCTGCCATTCGACCAGGTCGAGTCCGGTCACCATCTCGGTCACCGGGTGCTCGACCTGCAGGCGCGTGTTCATCTCCATGAAGTAGAAGCGCCCGTCCTGCTCCGCGATGAATTCGATCGT
>Ga0187774_10000067_pt1 | contig 33441 bp, 33 predicted proteins | sample 0216_BV02_MP05_2_FD_133152 | JGI IMG/M metagenome (GOLD analysis project Ga0187774, IMG submission 133152) | Tropical peat soil microbial communities from peatlands in Department of Meta, Colombia - 0216_BV02_MP05_20_MG | ecosystem: Environmental > Terrestrial > Soil > Wetlands > Peat | place... | reverse complement strand
GCAATAGCTTGCCGGCCCGCGACGCGTTCGCATGGCTATGCAAGATCGCCTTGGGCCGGCCGGTCGTGCCCGAGGAATAGAGCCAGAAGGCGGGTTCGTCCGCGCGCGTCGGATGAGAAGCTTCCATCGGCGCAGCGTCGCGCGCCAGCACCTCCAGCGACCCTGGTCCACCGCGAGCCGCCAGGAGCCGCGTACGGCCGCCAGCCGCCTGCGCGGCCAGCGAGGAATGCGCGGGATCGAACACCGCGAGCCGCGCTTCGCTGTCGGCGAGAATGAAGCCAACGTCGGAAGGCGTCAGGCGGATGTTCACGGGCACGGCGACCAAGCCGGCCTTGAGCGCGCCGAGAAATGTGGCGCAGAACATCGGTGAGTCGTCCATCAGCATGCATAGCCGCTCGCCGGGCGCGAGATCTGCGGTGCGCAGGGCGTTCGCGACCCGGGCCGCAAGCTCTGCAAGTTCGCCGTAGCTGACGCTGCGTCCCGCCTGCAGGATCGCGGGTTGCGTACGCAGCGATGCCTCACCCGCATGCGCGAGAAGCACGTCGGCCGCGTTGAATTGGGACTGCATCGCCTCTCCGAGCCAATGCCCAGGGAGGGGTGGTCCCCGGCCATCCATCTAGAATCGTAAGCTGTCGAGGGCTGGCCTGTCGAACTGCACGTACCGCTAGGCCGGTCGGAGTGCCGACTGGACGGCGAGCCGAAAGCAGAAAAAAAACGGACCCGAAGGGTCCGTTTTAACTACCTGTAAATCGCAGCGCCGCCGGCTTGCCGGCGGCGCGAGTTACTTGTTTAGGCTACCTGTTCACCATGCAGTGAGAGGTCCAAGCCTTCGCGCTCCTGATCTTCTGTTACGCGCAGACCAATGGACATGTCAATGACCTTGAGAATAATGAAGCTGCCGATTCCGCTAACAAGCAACGTGGTTAGGACGCCATAAGTCTGGATAAGCAAGCTGCCATCCACGCCACTAATTGCCCGCACGTTGAATACGCCGGTCAGCAGTGCGCCGATGATTCCGCCGACGCAATGCACGCCGAACGCGTCGAGCGAATCGTCGTAGCCGAACATCGCCTTCACCGAGGTTGCCGCAAAGAAGCATCCGACCCCAGCTGCGATACCGATGACAAACGCACCCGTGATCCCGACGAAGCCTGAAGCAGGGGTGATCGCGACTAGACCGGCGACGGCGCCTGAGGCGATGCCCAGGACCGACGGCTTCTTCTTCGCCACCCACTCACTGAACATCCAGGACAGGGCCGCGACCGCAGTAGCGAGTTGCGTCACGGTCATCGCCATGCCCGCGCGCCCATTCGACGCAACCGCTGAACCCGCGTTGAAGCCGAACCAGCCCACCCACAGAAGCGAGGCGCCGATTACGGTCAGCACGAGGTTATGCGGCGGCATCGCCTCCTTCCCGTATCCTACGCGCTTGCCCAACACGAGCGCGCAGACGAGGCCGGCAATACCCGCATTGATGTGAACGACGGTCCCGCCGGCGAAGTCGAGTATTCCCGCGGTTGCCCACTTGCCGCTGGTGGACTCCCACATCATGTGCGCGATGGGCGAATAAATTAGCAGCGACCACAGACCCATGAACCAGAGCATCGCTGAGAATTTCATTCGATCGGCAAATGCTCCCGCGATGAGCGCAGGCGTGATGATCGCGAAGGTCATCTGGAACATCATATAGACCGATTCCGGGATGGTCGTGCCCAGATGGCTGACAGTGACCTTTCCGGCCTCGGTCTGCAGCAGCATGCCGTTCAAGAAGAATCGACTAAACCCGCCGAAGTACGCGTTGCCCGGCGTGAACGCAAGGCTATACCCAACGATGACCCAGATCACAGTAACCAAACAAGTGATCGCGAAGCTTTGCATCACCGTCGCAAGCACGTTTTTCTTGCGCACCATGCCGCCGTAGAAAAGAGCGAGTCCCGGGATCGTCATCATCAGCACGAGAGCAGTAGAGGCGAGCATCCACGCTGTGTCACCGGAATTGATTTTGTCGGCCGTAGTGAGAAAAGGTTCTGTCGGCGCTGCAGGCGCGGGCGCTGCCGCAGGAGCTGGTGCGGCCGACGGTGCAGGCGTTGCCGCCGGAGCCGGTTGCGTCGCGGGTTGCGCCTGGGCCGTGGCGGCCGGCTTGTCGTCCGCGAGCACGTGGCCGGAGAATCCGACCGTGGCGAGCAGCGCGAGGATTGAAAAGAGCTTTCTCATCATGGTCTCCCTAAAGCGCCGCCGCGTCGGTTTCACCGGTGCGGATGCGGATGACTTTTTCGAGGTCGAAAACGAAGATCTTTCCGTCGCCGATCTTCCCGGTGTTGGCCGCCTTCTCTATCGCCTCGATGACCTGGTCCAGGATCTCGGACTTGATTGCGGCCTCGACCTTCACTTTTGGCAGGAAGTCGACCACGTATTCCGCTCCGCGATACAGCTCGGTATGGCCTTTCTGCCTACCAAACCCCTTCACCTCGGTTACGGTGACTCCCTGCACGCCGATCGCCGAGAGGGCTTCGCGCACCTCGTCGAGCTTGAACGGCTTGATGATGGCTGTTACGAATTTCATATGGACTCCTTAGCCTTGGGTAGGACGCGCCACGCCCTATAGGGTCTTGCTGAAGGTGACCAAGAAGCGACCTTTGCCAAGGTCGTAATTGTTCACGCAGTAGGGGTTCTGGGCGGCGACACCCCCGCAGTCGGCGTTCGCATTCGTGTCAGAGTAGAAAAGGCCAAGGGTCCCAAAGCCGAGGTCCTTCGTTGCGCCGAGCTTCCAATCGGTGTAGCTCGCGTCCCCATAGTGACGCACGTCTTGGTAACCGCCGTGGGCGACCAGCGTAAAGCCGCTGCCGAGATCGAAATTGCCGGTCAGATCGAAGTAGCCGCTGCCTTTCGAGTCCTCGCCGGTGGTGGGGTTCACCCAGCCGAAAAGCTTGGTCACGCTGTAGGAGTACTTGGCCGTAAGCCACTTCCAGCTCAAAGCGCCGTAGATCTCGGTCGTGTTGGGATCGAAGCTGCCAAAGCCCGTGCCGGGGTATATGTAGGTCAGCGCACCGACGTCGTAGCCGAAGTCCTTGGCGAAGCTGCCCTTGTACCCGCCGTAGACATCCCACTCCATGCTTGCGCTTGAGCCGGGCACGGAGTCGCTGATCCAACTAATGTTGGACCCCCACGTACCTAGGTAAAACCCGCTCGAATGGGCAAAGTCGAATCCGCCCTGGATCGCCGGCTTGCCCCGAGTCTGAGCAATACCGCGATAAAGGTATTCAGAGGCGAGCGATACGTTCCCGGTAAACGTGTACGGTGGCGGGGTGGTCGCTGCCTGCTGGGCGGACGCAAGCGCCGGCGCGCCAATCGCCGCTGCGACAGAAAGGGCCAGAAAACTCCTTCGCATGATCGAGACTCCCTAGATAAATGACAAGATAGAAACCCACCATCGGCATAGCATTCGCCGTGCCAGATCCATTCCCTATATTTCTCAGCGAGTTATATCCAAGCTAGGCCGAGCTCTCCCCGGTTAAGCACTGGTTTGGTGCGCAGTCCGCCTCGGGGGCGTCAAAGCGGTGCGCGAGCCACTGGGTTAAGCTGCAAGCCCGTCTAGTTTTCTGGTACATGATCGATCGCGGCGTGCTCGACGAGTTGGGCAGGCGCATCACGCAAGCGGTGCGCGATGGCCCGGCGCAGGACATGGAAAAGAACCTGCGTGCGCTGCTGTCCGCCTTCTTCGACCGTTTCGACCTCGTCGCACGCGATGACTTCGACGTGCAGAAAAAGCTCGTAGAGCGCGCGCAAGCGAAGCTCGAGGCGATCGAGGCCCGTGTCGCCGAACTCGAGTCGCGACGCGGCGCGCCCCCGGCGCGGTAAACGGCCCACCCCCCGAATGCGTTGGTCCCTCGAGACGCCTTGCTGCGCGTCCGAGGGGGACCCATGCCGCTTGCCGTGGTCGCGAGCCGCGCGCTCGCCGGGATCGAAGCTCCGGAAGTCACGGTCGAGGTGCACCTCGGACCGGGACTGCCTGCATTTCATATCGTCGGCCTACCCGATGCCGAGGTGCGCGAGGCGAAAGACCGCGTGCGCGCGGCGCTAAATCACGCGCACTTCGAATTCCCGGCGCGCCGCATCACGGTGAATCTCGCACCCGCCGATCTGCCGAAGGATTCGAGTCGCTTCGACCTTCCGATTGCGCTCGGCGTGCTTGCGGCGAGCGGTCAGCTGGCGCCCGAAGCGCTTGCCGGCCATGAATTCGCGGGCGAGCTATCGCTCACCGGCGAATTGCGCCCGGTGCGTGGAGCGCTCGCCATGGCGTTGCAGGCGCGCGGTGCCGGGCGCGCCTTCGTGCTGCCCGCGGACAACGCCCCGCAAGCGGCGCTCGCCGAGGGAGCGCGCGTATTGCCGGTGCGCACGGTGCTCGAGGTCGTGGCGCACCTGATCGGCGAAGCGCCACTCGAGCCCTACGTCGGCGACCTGCGCGCAGCCCCGCCCGCCTACTCCGATTTCGACGAAGTGAAAGGCCAGCAACAGGTGAAGCGGGCGCTCGAGGTGGCCGCCGCAGGCAGCCACAGCGTATTGATGATCGGCCCGCCTGGTACGGGGAAGTCGATGCTGGCGGCACGATTTCCCGGGATTCTGCCGCCGCTCTCGGAGGGCGAGGCGCTCGAAGTGGCCGCGGTCCAGTCGGTCTCGAGTGCGGGCTTCGACGCGCGCCAATGGGGCGCGCGCCCGTTCCGCGCGCCGCATCACAGCGCTTCGAGCGCTGCGCTGGTGGGCGGCGGGAACCTGCCGCGTCCCGGGGAGATATCCCTCGCGCACCACGGCGTCCTATTCATGGACGAGCTGCCGGAGTTCGACCGCGACGTGCTCGAAGCCCTGCGCGAGCCGATGGAATCGGGGCGCGTGTCGATCGCGCGCGCTGCGCGCCAGGCGCAGTTCCCAGCGCGCTTCCAGCTGCTCGCTGCGATGAATCCATGTCCGTGCGGTCACTGTGGCGCGCCCGGGGGGCGCTGCCGCTGCACGCCTGAGCGCATTGCCCGCTACCGCGGCCGCGTCTCCGGCCCGCTCGCCGATCGCATCGATATCAAGCTGGAGGTCCCCGCGCCGCGCGACACCGACCTGCTCGCGAACGCGCCGGCAGAGTCCACCCGCGCCATCCGCGAGCGCGTGCTGCGGGCACGCGTAATCCAGACGGAGCGCCAGGGCAAGCCGAACGCCTTGCTCGAGACGCGCGAGATCGATCGCCACTGCGGCACTGACCGGGATGGCGACAAGCTGTTGCGCCACGCGCTCGCACGGCTGCTGCTCTCGGCGCGCGCCTATCATCGCGTGCTGCGCGTCGCCCGCTCGATCGCGGATCTCGCGGAAAGCCGGACAATCGCGGCCGAGCATATCGCCGAGGCGATCCAGTATCGCAGGCTCGACGCCTCGTTCTAGGACCATCTGCTAGAGTCGGCCAGGTCATGGCGACTTACGCGATTGGCGACGTGCAGGGCTGCTTCGACGAGCTGCAGGCGCTGCTCGCGCGCATCGGGTTCGATGCAGCGCGCGACCGTCTGTGGTTTGTCGGCGACCTCGTCAACCGCGGGCCGAAGTCGCTCGAGGTGCTGCGCGCGGTGCGCGCGCTGGGGGACCGCGCCGTGGTGGTGCTCGGTAACCACGACCTGCACCTCGTGTGCCTGTTCGAGGGTCACGCCCGGCGCCGCGCGGAGGACACGCTCAACGGATTGCTCGAGGCGCCGAATGCCGCGGAGCTGATCGGCTGGCTGCGCACGCGGCCCCTGATGCACGTCGAGGCGGGCTACGCTATGGTGCACGCAGGGCTGCTGCCCGGCTGGTCGATCGACCAGGCACGCGCTCATGCGCGCGAGGTCGAGGAAGCGCTCGCCGCGCCGCGCTACCGCGAATTCCTCGCGCACATGTACGGTAGCCTACCGGACCGCTGGAGCGACTCGCTTACCGGCTGGGACCGTCTGCGCGTGGTGGTAAACGCGATGACCCGCATGCGCTTTTGCACTCGCGAAGGCGTCATGGAGTTTCGCGCCAAGGGAACGAAGTCGCCGCCCGGCTACGCGCCCTGGTTTGCGCTACGCGCGGGACGCGCGGAGCCTGCCATCGTGTGCGGCCACTGGTCGGCGCTCGGGCTGAAGCTCGAGGCGCGGCTCGCCGCGCTCGATACGGGCTGCGTGTGGGGAGGGGCGCTAAGCGCGTTGCGCCTGGAGGACCGTCGCCTGTACCAAGTCGCCTGCGCGGCCTATCGCCCGATCGACGAACCCAGAGCCACGGAGGAACGGTGAACGACTGCGTGTTTTGCCGCATCGTCGCGGGGCAAATCCCCGCGACGCGCGTGTACGAGGATGCGCACACGATCGCCTTCATGGACATCGGACAGGTCAATCCCGGCCACGTGCTGGTCGCAGTCAAGGCGCACGCCGAGAGCCTGTATGAGCTCAGCGAAGATCAGGCGGCTGCGCTCGCTCGCGTCAGCATACGCGTGGCGCGCGCCATTCGCGCATCCTTCGCGCCGGAGGGCTTGTCGGTGTACCAGGCGAACGGTCGCGCTGCCGGCCAGACCGTGCTTCACTACCACGTGCATCTGCTTCCGCGCCATAACGGCGACGGCATGCAGCTCACCTGGCCGGTGAAGAACCCGCCGCGCGATCAGCTCGAAGCCTGCGCGGCGAAGATTCGCTCGGCCCTAGACTGACTGCGGCGCTATCGCCAGGGACTGAAGCCGAACGCCGTCTTGTAGCGTTCCTCGATCTCGTCGCGCGAGGGCGCGTGATTCTGCGCGCCGCGGTGCGCGATCTTGATCGCGCCCATGATCGAGCCTAGACGCGCGGTCGTTGGCCAGTCCCAGCCACGCGCGATTCCGTACAGCAGTCCGGCGCGGTAGGCGTCTCCGCAGCCGGTCGGATCGACCAGGCGATCGGCCTTGACGCACGCAATCTCGTGACGCTTGCCGGCCGCATGAACCAGCGAGCCTTGCGCGCCGAGGGTGACGACCAGCGCCTTGACGTCTTTCGCCAGCTCTTCCAGGGTGCAGCCGGTTTTGTCTTGCAGCATCTTGCCCTCGTAGTCATTGACCGCAACATAGTCGGCGAGCGCGATGAACTCGCGCAGCTCGGTCGCGGAAAACATCGGCAGCCCCTGGCCTGGATCGAACATGAACGGGATAGCGTGCTGCGCGCATTGGCGCGCGTGCTGCTGCATGCCGTCCTTGCCGTCCGGACTTACGATCGCGAGGGTCGCACCGAGACTGGGTCCTATCGAGTTCTGGTGAGAGTGGTTCATGGCCCCCGGGTGGAAGGCCGTGATCTGGTTGTCATCGAGGTCGGTGGTGATGAATGCCTGAGCGGTAAACTGGCCGTGCACCGTCTTAAGCAGGCCGGTACCGATGCCGAGACGCTCGAGGCGCGCGAGATAGGGCTGGATGTCCTCGCCGACGGTCGCCATGACGAGGGGCTCTGCGCCCAGCAGCCGGAGGTTGTAGCCGATGTTGCCTGCCGTCCCTCCGAACTCCCGCCGCATCTCTGGCGTGAGAAAGCAGACGTTCAGAATGTGCAGCTGGTCAGCGAGCAGGTGGTTCTTGAAGCGATCAGGGAACACCATGATGGTGTCGTAGGCGATCGAACCTGTAACGAGCGTGGCCAAGCGATCTCCGTCGGAGGTTACGGGAAGAACAGAAACAGCCGGAAGCCGGTGGCGTGTACGTGCGCAGCGTCGAAGCGCTGCCGGACGCTGACCTCCCCTCCCGGCGCGATGCCGCGTGCAGCAAACTGCCCGAGGCGCGCCGCGTCGAGGTAGTCCGAAGGCTTCAGCACACGTCGCACGACCACTTGGTCGTTTTCATCGGTGAGCGTCAATTCGAGCGCGGGGTATTCCTGCGCAAACGCGGCGCGATTTCGGATCACGGCGTTCAGCACGATGACGTTCGCATGTCCCGGGTCGGCCTGCAGGTCGGACGACTCGATGCTCATCAGATCGGAGTGGTGCGGAAGCCTCAGCCGGCAGCCAAAGGTTTCGCAGGCTGCGGCGAGCTGCGGCTTGACGTCCGGCAGAGCGAGCGCGATATCGTCCCGGAAGTAGAGCGCGAGCTGCCCGGCGAGCGCGGCCAGCGCAACGATACCGAGCAGCGCCCACACCGCGGTGAAGCGCTGCTGCGGCGCGTCGTCCTCGAGGAATTCCGGCTGCTCGATAGGCTCCCTGCGGGCGGGGCGCTGCACGGCGGGTGGCGGCGCGGGCCGAGCGAGACGCTCGGGACGTGCGGGGCGGGCGGAGGTCTCGGGGCGTACGGGAGTCTCGGAGCGTGCGACGGCCTCGGGCCGTGCAGGAGTCTCGGGACGTTGCGCCGAGGGCCGAGCGGTGCGCGCTGGGGCGGGCGGCGGACGGCTCGCGGCAGGCGCTACTGCGCTTAAATCGAGATTTAGGGTTAGGTCCGGGCTCGCGGCTGCCGCGCGCCGCGAAGGATCGAACAGCCCGAGCTGCGGCGAAGGCTCGAGCGCGGCTGGCCCGCCCTGCTCGCCGACGAGGCAGGACACCGCATCGAAAACGCCCGAGCATTTTCCGCAACGCACCCGACCGCTGCGCGCGACCAGCTGCGCAGGCTGGACGCGGAACGCGGTGCCGCAGGTCGGACAGCGCGTGATGAGGCTCACGCGCGCATTCCCTCGAGGAGCGCCCAGCCATCGTCCACGCTCGTTACGTCCAATTCGATCGCGGGTCGGTAGGCCGCGGCGACTTCCGATGCTTGGACTGCGAGGATTCCAGAAAGCGCGAGGCGGCCGCGCGCACGAACGCGTATGGTCAGCGCGGGCGCAAGCAGGATGAGCGGATTGGCGAGTATGTTGGCCACCACCACGTCGTAGTCGCCTCGCGGCAGCGCCTCCGGGGTCGAGACGCGCACGCTGACTTCATTCGCACGCGCATTGGCCCGGGTCGCGTCGAGTGCCCGGGGATCGAGGTCTACCGCATCGACCTCCGCCGCTCCCAGTTTCGCAGCGGCGATTGCCAATATACCGGAACCGCATCCGTAGTCCAGCACGCGCTCGCCGCCGCGCAGCGAGCGCTCCAGAAAATGCAGCGCGAGCCGCGTGCTGGGATGCGTCCCCGTGCCGAACGCCATGCCGGGATCGAGGCGTACCACCGCGGCGCGTGCATCGGGCGGCTCGCACCACGTGGGGACAATCCACAGCAGCTCGCCGATCCGCACCGGTGCGAACTGCGACTGAGTGCGGCGCACCCAGTCGTCGTCCTCGACGCGCGCGACGCGAAACGCGGGCGGCGGGTCGAGCCCCGCGGCGTGCGCGCATTCGACCACGAGCTCGAGCACATTCGCATCGAGCGGGAGCAGCGCGACGACGCGACTGTGAGGCCAGGCGCCAGTTGCGCTGTCCCATGATGGTTCGGCGAAACGTGGAGCTTCGTTCGCCGTGCCCTCGTCGGCATCCTCGAGACTGACGGATTGCGCGCCGCGTGCGAGCAACGCCTCGGACAACGCCTCGGCCGCGGCCTCTTCGACCTCAAGCGTGAGCGACAGCCACGGCATCGCCTTATTTAGCCTTGGGCTTCTGCTCCTGAGCGAGCTTCTGCTCCAGGTAATGGATGGAAACGCCGCCGCGCACGAAGCGGATGTCGTTCAGCAGCTCGAGTTGCAGTGGGATGTTCGTCTGGATGCCTTCGACCACCATCTCCGAGAGCGCGACGCGCATGCGCCGGATGGCCTGTTCGCGCGTCGCTCCGTAGGCAATCACCTTTCCGACCATCGAGTCGTAGTTGGGCGGAACGGTGTAGCCCTGATATACATGCGAATCGACACGGATGCCCGGGCCTCCTGGCGGATGGTACGACGTAATGCGGCCGGGAGACGGCGTGAAGCGGTAGGGGTCTTCGGCATTGATGCGGCACTCGAGCGCATGCCCGCGCAGCTGGATGTCCTTCTGGCGGAACGGCAGCTTCTCGCCCGCGGCAATGCGGATCTGGGTCTGCACGATGTCGATGCCAGTGATCATCTCGGTGACCGGGTGCTCGACTTGGATGCGCGTGTTCATCTCGATAAAGAAGAACTCGCCATCTTCGTACAGGAACTCGAACGTACCCGCGCCGCGGTAGCCGATCTTCCGGCAGGCCTCGACGCAGCGTTCACCGATCTTGTCGCGTAGCTTCGCAGGAAGCTCGGGCGCGGGCGCTTCTTCGACGATCTTCTGGTGGCGGCGCTGCAGCGAACAGTCGCGCTCGCCGAGGAATACTGTCCCCTTGTGGGTGTCGGCGAGCACCTGGATCTCGATGTGGCGCGGATTTTCGAGGTATTTCTCGAGATACACCGTCGGGTTCGAGAAGGCGGCCTGCGCCTCCCCGCGCGTCATGGCCACCGCGTTCAGCAGCGCGGCTTCGGTATGCACGACGCGCATGCCGCGCCCGCCGCCGCCGCCGGCGGCCTTGATGATCACCGGGTAGCCGACCTTGCGCGCGACGCGCACGATCTCCTTGGGGTCCTCCGGCAGGGGTCCATCGGAGCCAGGCACGCAGGGGACGCCAGCCTTGCGCATCGCCTCCTTGGCGCTCACCTTGTCGCCCATGAGACGGATGTTGTCCGGGCGCGGCCCGATGAAGACGAAGCCCGAGCGCTCGACTTTGTCGGCAAAGTCGGCGTTCTCGGACAGGAAGCCGTAGCCGGGATGGATCGCCTCGGCGTCCGTCACCTCGGCCGCGCTGATGATGGCGGGGATGTTCAGGTAGCTCTGCGACGCGGGCGGTGGCCCGATGCACACGGATTCGTCAGCGAGTCTGACGTACTTCGCTTCGGTATCAGCCTCCGAATGGACGACCACTGTCCGTATGCCCAACTCGCGGCAGGCGCGCTGGATGCGAAGCGCGATCTCGCCGCGGTTCGCAATCAGGATCTTCTCGAACATCTAACCGATGACGAACAGAGGCTGGCCGTATTCGACCGGCTGGCCGTTCTCGACCAGAATCGCTTTAATCGTGCCCGAGGCGTCGGCTTCGATCTCATTCATGAGTTTCATCGCTTCGACGATGCAGATCGTCTGTCCTTCCTTGACTACTTCTCCGACTTCGACGAACGGTTTGGCGTCCGGTGATGCGGCCCGATAGAACGTGCCCACCATGGGCGATTTCACCACGTGCCCTTCGGGCGAGGCTTCGGCGGCGGCCGGCGTCGCCACGCTGGGCTTCGCTTCGGGTGCTGGCGCGGCGACTGAGGAGAGAGGGGGCGCACTCGCGACAGGCGTCAGGCTGACGCCCCCGCCTCTAACGATCTTCACCTTCTCCTCCCCCTCGGTGATCTCCAACTCGGCGATGCCAGACTCCTCGACGAGATCGATCAGCTTCTTCAGCTTGCGCAAATCCATGGTTGGGGCTCCCTGGGACGCCGGTTTGCCGAACGGCCGCGCGCGCGGTCGCTAGCTCCCGGCCTTCTGGGACAATCTGCCTAAGGCGTAGCTCAGCGCAAAGTCGTAGCCGCGGCTGCCAAGACCGCAGATCGTTCCGACCGCGGCATCCGAAAAGTACGAATGCCGCCGGAAGGTCTCTCGGGCGTGTACGTTGGACAAGTGCACCTCGATGAACGGGATATTTGCCGCCAGTAGGGCGTCGCGCAGCGCAACGCTGGTATGCGTATAGCCAGCCGGATTGACGATGATGAACCCTATCCGTTCATCCCTCGCCCGGTGGATCCGATCGATCAGCGCGCCCTCGTGATTGCTTTGGAAGCACTCCAGAGGCACCCCCTGGGCGCGCGCTGCCGCTGTCAGGCGGCGCTCGATGTCGGCGAGCGTCTCGCGCCCGTAGATCTCCGGCTCGCGCGAGCCGAGCAGGTTCAAATTCGGTCCGTGAAGCACCAGCACCGATTGCTGAGGAGATTCGCGTCTTGTCGGCATTTTAGCGGCAGAAGGCCGCATTTTACGGGAAATTCAAGCACGTCACGTGGCCTGACTACCAGCCGGCGCGTTAGCTCGCCTGCAACTTTACCAAGTTTGCCTCGAGTTCCGGGACGCGCAGCATTCCAAGTTTGCGCCCCACAAGCGATCCCCCGCGTCCGACGAACAAAGTATAAGGCAACCCGCCAGAAGGGTTGCCGAGCTTTGCCATGAGTTCAATCGCGGAAGGGTCGGTAACGAGCACTGGATAGTTGATTCGAATAGTTTTCACGAATTCGACGACGTTGTTGGCATTATCGAGGGCGATGCCTAGTATTTCGCCACCTCTTGCGACAACTTCCTCGCGCCTCGAGACCAGGAGCGGGATTTCTTCCCGGCAAGGCGGGCACCAAGTTGCCCAGAAGTTACAGACTAGCGCTTTGCCCTTCCACTCGGCGATATGGTGCTCCCGCCCTTCGACGTCCCAGAGGGGCATCTCCTCGAGTACGGCAATGGTGACATCGGAACGAAGCAGGCGTGGCGCGATGATCGCACCCGCTAGAGCCGCGGCGAGTCCAACCCCTCCGAGAATCAGCGCGTCACGGCGCCTGAGGGCCATCGGCGTCCTGCCGCTGTGTCCCTTGGGCGATCAGGGCGCCAACCTCGCCGATGCCCGCGCGGTCCATGACACGACCTGTCTGAGAGGTCTTGAGCGCGAGGCGCTCGTCGCGTGCATCGAACACGGACAGCTTGAGGGGCGTGCCGCGCCAGCTTAGCGACAAGACCGTGACAGCGTGCGCGCGGTCCCCGGAGTAGCGCCTTCCTTCCGAGGTTGTGTAGGCGATGCCGCGGTCCAGCAGGAATATCTCCACCTCCTTCGTGCTTTCCGGGAACAACTGGAGGTCGATTTCCGCGTACCGGCCTGCAATGCCGCGCAGCACGGGCCCGGTCAGATACGGACTGAAACGCTCGAGCGCACGCATCGCGTCGAGCGCGACGCGGCGCAGCTCTGCGATGCGTTCGGGGTGTTCCTCGGCCTGATACAAAGCTCGGTAGGCGCGCAGTTCGGCCTCAATTTCGTCGTTCGCGGGCAGCGCCTGGCCCTCGCTCGCGCCTAGCTGCCTGGCCGCCTTGCGTTTCGCGAGCGCGAAATCGTCAATGCCATCCTCGGCCATGATGCGCGCCGCGGCAGCGGCGATCCGGGCTCGGGTACCGTTTTGCCGCGGTATTTTGCGGCTCATTGCAACGCCTCGTATGGTTGCAGGAGGGGCGAGCGACCCCTTGCTATCGGCCGCATGATAGCGCAGCGCCGCCGCCACGCCGGCATCGCGTAGAATTTGCGCCTTTTTGCGGCTGTCTTATGCCTCCACACATTCACATCCTTGGCATTTGCGGCACGTTCATGGGGGGTCTGGCGGCGATCGCCAAGAGCGCCGGGTTTCGCGTGACCGGCTGCGATGCCAATGTGTATCCCCCTATGAGCGAGCAGCTCGCTGCGCTCGGAATCGAGCTTATCGAGGGTTTCGACGCCGAACAGATCGCACTTGCACCGGACCATTGGGTCGTCGGAAATGTTGTGACGCGGGGCAATCCGCTCATGGAAGCGATTCTCGATCGTGGCGAGCGATTCACTTCGGGGCCGCAGTGGCTGGCGGACCATGTTCTACGGGATAAGTGGGTGATCGCTGTCGCTGGAACCCATGGAAAAACGACCGTTTCAGCAATGATCACGTGGATAATGGAGCGTGCTGGCCAGGCACCCAGCTTCCTAGTAGGCGGTGTGCCAAAGGATTTCAGGAGCTCCGCCAGACTTACCGCTGGCCGATGCTTCGTGATCGAGGCCGACGAGTACGACACGGCGTTCTTCGACAAGCGATCCAAGTTCGTGCACTACGGTCCGCGCACCCTGGTGTTGAATAATCTTGAGTTCGATCATGCCGACATCTTCGGAGAACTTGCTGACATCGAGCGCCAATTTCACCATCTTGTGCGTACTGTGCCGCATTCCGGTCTAATCGTCGCAAACGCACGCGACGCCGCCCTGCAGCGCGTGCTCGGGATGGGGTGTTGGACCGCTGTCGAGACGTTCGGCAACGATAGCGGCTGGCAAGCGGGCGAGCCGGACGCATACGGCGGGTTCGAAGTGAGCTGGCGGGGAGCGCCGGTGGGCCGAGTCGCCTGGACCCAGCTCGGTGAGCACAACCGTTCGAATGCGCTTGCCGCATTGGCTGCGGCGCGCCACGCGGGAGTGTCGCCTGAGGTGGCAATCGCTGCCCTGAATTCATTTGGCGGCGTGCGCCGGCGCATGGAACTCCTGGGTGTGGTGCATGGCGTGACCGTTTACGACGACTTCGCACACCACCCCACCGCGATTCGCACCACGTTGGAGGGTCTGCGCCGACGCGTCGGCACAGCACGCATCATCGCGGTACTGGAGCCGCGCTCGAACACGATGAAACGCGGCGTGATGAAGGACGCACTTGCGCCGAGCCTTGCCAGCGCGGACCGGGTATTTGTCTACGACGCACAACTTGGTTGGAGCGCGCCGCTGGCGCTCGCGGCACTCGGCGAGCGCGCGCGCTGCATCGACGACCTCGACCGACTGGTGCAAGGCATCGCCGCGGAGGCACGGGACGGTGACCACGTGCTCATCATGTCCAACGGCGGGTTCGGCGGCTTGCACGGCAAGTTGCTCGATCGGCTCTCCTCGGGCGGTCGAGCCGAATGATCGTGTACTTGCATGGCTTCAACAGCGCGCCTGCGTCGCATAAGGCGCGCACGCTGGCCGCCGCCATGCAGTGGCGCGGATTGCAGGCTGAGATCGTCTGCCCGGCGCTTCCGCCGGCGCCCCAGGCCGCAGTGCGCGTCATCGAAGGCGAGCTGGCCAGCGTCGCGCCGCGCCGCGTGACGCTCGTCGGCAGCTCGCTCGGGGGCTTCTACGCGACGTACTTCGCCGAGAAGAAGGGCTTGCGCGCAGTGCTGATCAATCCCGCCATTACACCCTACGTCGGACTCGAGGCTTACCTGGGAATGCAGCAGAACCTGTATACGGGCGAGCGTTACGAGCTTACGCGCGCCGACCTCGACGGGTGGCGGGCGCTGGCGGTCGAGCATGTCGATCCGGAGCGCTATTTGCTCTTGCTCGAAACCGGCGATGAGGTGCTCGATTGGCGAGCCGCCGCGCGCAAATACGAGGGGGCCCGCAGCGTAATCCGTGACGGCGGCGATCACACGCTGCGCAGCTTTCCCGAGCACATCGACCGCATACTGGCCTTCGCCGGGCTGGTGCGGCATTAACGTGCTGCTACGCTTTATATAATCCGCGTTTGAGATGCGGCTCCCATGCATGTCTTGTACGAAGAGGACGGCGAGTTCAAGGTCGGCGCGGTGCTCTCTCAGGCGCCGGCGTCCTACCAGGTCGAGAACCCTCATGGGCGCCGCGCAAAGATCAAGGCCGCAAACGTCTTGATGAGCTTCGAACGCCCGCAGGGCGCGCAACTGATCGCGCAGGGGCGTAACTTTGCCGAAGGGCTCGACACCGAATTTCTCTGGCAGTGCTGCGGCAGCGCGGAGTTCGATTTCAGGCAGCTCGCGCGCGACTATGTCGGCCGCGAGCCCAGCCCCGTCGAGGCTGCAGGTGTGCTTTTCAAGTTGCATGCAGCGCCCGTGTACTTTCACCGGCGTGGGCGTGGACGCTATCAGGCCGCCAGCGCCGACATGATTGAGCGCGCTCTCGCGGGGCTGGAAAAGAAGCGGCGCACCCTGGAGCACATCGCCGACTGGCGAACGCGTCTGACGCGCTTCGAGTGCCCACCGGAGATCGAGGCGCTGCGCGAGGAGCTTCTGTATGCGCCCGATCGCAACAAGCCCGAAACGAAGGCGTTCGAGCAAGCTTGCGAAGACACCGGTCTCGCTCCGGCGCGTCTGTTCGAGCGCTGCGGGCTGCTGTCGGACAGCCACGATTTCCACCTGAATCGCTTCCTGTTCGAGTTCTTCCCGCGCGGCACGCGCTTTCCCGACCACGCGACTCCGCCGCCGCCGGAGGATCTGCCGCTCGCCGCGTCGGAGGCTTTCAGCCTGGATGACGTTGGCACGACGGAGATCGACGACGCTTTTTCCGTGAGCCGCGTGACGGACGACGAATTGCGCATCGGCATTCACATCGCCGCGCCGTCGCTCGGGATCGGGCCGGGCTCGCCGCTCGACGCGCTGGCGCGCGGGCGCCTTTCGACCGCCTACATGCCGGGGGTCAAGTACACCATGCTGCCCGAGGACGTGATCGGCGGCTATTCGCTGGACGCCGGCCAGGTGCGCCCCGCGTTCTCCCTGTACCTGAACGTCTCCTCGCGCGACTTCTCGCTGCATGGCCATCACTCGCGCGTGGAACGAGTGCGCGTCGCCGCCAACCTGCGTCACGCAGAGTATCGGTCGCTGAACGAAACTATCCCGTCTGGCGCGCAGACGGGGAAGGCCTTCGAGGAAGAGTTGCGCACGCTTTGGCGCTTCGCCTGTGCGCTTGAGGACCGGCGGGGCAAACCGAGCGTCAACGCTGGCATGGTGGACTACGTGTTCCGCGTCGCCGACGGGCGCGTTCGCGTCGAGCAGCGCGTGCGCGGCGCACCGCTCGACAAGCTGGTATCGGAGCTCATGATCGTAGCCAATACCACCTGGGGCGAGTTGCTGGCCGAGCGCGACGTGGCTGCCATCTATCGCGTGCAGTCGTCGGGCAAGGTTCGCATGAGCACCTATCCCGAGGCACACGAGGGACTCGGTGTGTCGTGCTATGCCTGGATGAGCTCTCCCCTGCGTCGCTATGTGGACTTGCTCAACCAGTGGCAACTCGGCGCATCGCTCGCCGGGCGCCGCGCCCCGTTCGCGCGCAACTCCGAAGCGCTCCTTAGCGCGATGCGCGCCTTCGAGGTCACGCACGCGCGTTTTGACGAGCATCAGCGAGCGATGGAGGCTTACTGGAGCCTGCGCTGGCTTGTGCAGGAAAAGCTCACGCACGCGGATGCGGTCGTGCTGCGCGAAGGCATGGTGCGCCTAGAGGGACTGCCGCTCACCGTGCGAGTGTCCTCTCTGCCGGCGCTCGAAGCGGGCGCGCGCGTTCGACTCGAGCTGGGGGAGATCGACCTTTTCGAGCGCAGCATCGCTTGCGTGTACCGCGAGACGCTTTCGGGCAACGGCGGGTCGAGCACGCCGGAAGCGCTGCAAGAGAGCGATTAGCCATAGAATGGCGGCAAGTCGACGGCGTGAGGGCAGTTTGCAGGCAGCGATTGCGACAGGCGTTTTTCGGACTCCGGAGTTCTGGGTAAGGAGTGACCCGCAAACGCGGGTGCTGTACGTATCGGTCGGAATCTCGCTGTTGCTGCACGGCATCGTGCTCGCGACGCACTTCAGCTTCCCGGAATCGCTGCGCTGGCGCTCGGCCAACGAGCCGCTCGAAGTGGCACTCGTCAACGCGAAGACCCGTGACAAGCCGGTCGAGGCGGACGTGCTGGCGCAGGCCAATCTCGACCGCGGGGGCAATACCGAGCAGGACCGCCGCGCCAGGACCTCGCTGCCCGTGACCTCGCCGCGGCATCCCGGCAAGGACCTCGCGGCGGCGCAGCGTCGCCAGCGCCAGCTCGAGCTTCAGCAGCGGCGCTTGCTGGCCGAGGCGCACAAGCAGCGCGTCGAGACCCCGACGACCGAGCGGCGCGCGCCTGCCGCCGACCCCACGCCCCAGGTGTCGGGCCGCGACCTCGCCGATCTGTCGCTCGCGGCGATGAAGCTTCAGGCGCAGATCGACCGGCGCACCGAGGAATACGAGAAGCGCCCGCGCAAACATTTCATCGGCGCGCGCGCGACCGAGTACCGGTTTGCCCAGTACGAGGAGGATTGGCGTCAGAAGGTCGAGCGTATCGGCACGATTAATTATCCGGCTGAGGCGCGCGGCAAGTTGTATGGCAATCTTCGCCTCACGGTAACGCTGCGGCCCGACGGCAGCGTCGATTCGATCGAGCTCGACCGATCCTCGGGACTGAAGGCGCTGGATCAGGCCGCCTTCAAGATCGTGCGCATGGCCTCGCCCTTCGCGCCGTTTCCCCCCGACATCCGCAAGGACACCGATCTGCTCGTCATCACGCGCACTTGGTTTTTCGGGCAGGGCGACAAGATCTGGACGGAATAGCGCATGACGGCGCGCTACGCCGTGATCGGGAACCCAGTCGCGCACTCCAAATCGCCGTGGATCCACACGCGCTTCGCGCGCGATGCCGGCCAGGACATGAGCTACGAGGCGATCGAAGCCCCCCTCGACGGCTTTGCCCGAACAGTGGCTGCGTTCCGCGCGGCGGGCGGGAGAGGGGCGAACGTGACCCTACCCTTCAAGGAGCAGGCGTTTACCTATTGTGCCTCCGTGAGCGAGCGCGCGCGCGCGGCGCGCAGCGTCAATACGCTGGTGCTCGATCGGGGCACGCCGTGGGGCGACAACACCGACGGAATCGGACTGGTACGAGACCTCGAGGTGAACCTCGGCGTATCGCTACACGGCCGCAAAGTGCTGGTGCTCGGAGCAGGCGGCGCCGCACAGGGCGTGCTGCAGCCGCTGCTAACAGCGGGCGTGCGCGAGCTGGTGGTTGCCAACCGCACAATCGAGCGCTCGCTCGCCTTGGCGACGCGTTTTCCCGGCGTGGAAGGCACCGGTTACGCCGGGCTCGCGTCGCGCGCGTTCGACCTGGTGATCAACGCGACATCGGCCGGGCTGCACGGCGAACTGCCACCGCTGCCGCCGGCGCAGCAGGCGGGGCCGTTCGCGGCCGACGCACTCGCCTACGATATGCTGTACGGGCGCGATACGCCCTTCCTCCAGTATGCACGCCGCGCAGGCGCGCGCGTGAGCGACGGCACCGGGATGCTGGTCGAGCAGGCCGCGGAATCCTTTTTCATCTGGCGAGGCGTGCGTCCCGACACGCGTGCCGTGCTCGCCGCCCTGCGCACGAGCTGAATGCCGGTTCTGGTGCGCCGTTCGACTCTCAAGCTGCTTGGCTTCGTGGCCGGACTGGTGGCGTTCATGTTCCTGGCGTTGCAGCTGTGGTTCTACGGCCAGGTCCTGTGGCTGAAGAGTCACGATCCGGCACATAGCGCATTCATGCAAGAGTGCCTCGCGCAACTGCGGGAGCATGATCCGAAGGCCCGGCTGCAACATCGCTGGATTCCCTATGCGCGGATATCCGCCAATCTGAAGCGCGCCGTCGTCGCCGCCGAGGACGCGAAGTTCCTCGACCACCAGGGTTTCGACTGGGAGGCGATCCAGAAGGCGATCGAGAAGAACGAGCGCGAGGGGCGGGTGGTCGCGGGTGCATCGACCATCAGCCAACAGCTTGCGAAGAACCTCTTTCTTTCCGGCGAGCGTACCTGGGCGCGAAAGGGCGAGGAGGCGCTGATCACCTGGATGCTCGAGCAAACTCTGTCCAAGCGCCGCATCCTCGAGCTGTATCTCAACTTCGCGCAGTGGGGCGAAGATATCTTCGGTGCCGAAGCGGCCGCGCGGCACCACTTCGGCGTGCCTGCCGGTGCGCTGACCCCCGAGCAGTCGGCCTGGCTGGCGGCTATCCTTCCCAGCCCGACGCGCTACGACCGGGGCTTCACGACCCGCTATCTCGCCGGCCGCGTGCGCACCATCCTCGCGCGCATGCCGGCGGCGCAGATTCCCTGAGCCACGCGGGCAGGACGCGAGGTTCCGCGCTTCGCTTCAGACGAGCGCGGCGAACGCGGCCCGCGCTGCCGCGAGCGTCGCTTCGATCTCGGTCGCGCCGTGCGCCGCCGAGACGAATCCGGCCTCGTATGCGGAAGGTGCGAGATAGACGCCGCGCGCGAGCATTTCGTGGAAGAATCGATTGAAACGCTCGCGGTCGCACTCCATCACCTCGGCGAAGCTGGTCGGCGGCCGCGCGCGGAAGTAGATGCCGAACATGCTGCCGATCGATTGTGCCGAGAATGCCACGCCTGCCCGCGCCGCCTCGGTCGCGAGGCCCTCGGCCAGGGCGCGCGTACTCGATTCGATACGCTCCTGGAAGCCTGGCGCTTCGACCAGCGCCAGCGTTGCCAAACCCGCAGCGACCGCGACCGGGTTGCCCGACAGCGTTCCCGCCTGGTACACCGGCCCGAGAGGCGCGATATGCAGCATGACATCACGCCGCCCACCGAATGCGCCCACCGGCATGCCGCCGCCGATCACCTTGCCGAGTGTGGTGAGATCGGGCCTGATGGCGAAGCGTTGCTGCGCGCCGCCCGTGGCGACGCGAAAACCGGTCATGACCTCGTCGAACAATAGCAGAGCCCCGTGGCGCGTGCACTCGTCGCGCAGGGTCTCGAGAAACCCGCGTGCGGGCAGCACAAGATTCATGTTCCCGGCGACGGGCTCGACAATGATGCAAGCGATCTCCACGCCGCGCGCAGCGAACAGCGCGCGCACGGCGGCGAGGTCGTTGTAGGGTAGCACCACTGTATGCGCGGCGGTGTCCGCCGGAACCCCGGCCGAGCTCGGGTTGCCGAAGGTGAGTGCTCCCGACCCTGCCTTTACCAGCAGGCTATCCGCGTGTCCGTGATAGCAACCCTCGAATTTCACGATGACGTTGCGCCCAGTAAAGCCGCGCGCCAGTCGAATCGCGCTCATCGTGGCTTCGGTGCCGGAGGACACGAGCCGCACCATCTCTACGGACGGCAAGAGGCGGCAGATGGTCTCCGCGAGTTCCACCTCCGCCTCAGTCGGCGCGCCGAACGAGAGGGCGCGCGCGGCAGCGGCCTGTACCGCAGCGACCACCGAGGGGTGGGTGTGCCCGGCCACCATCGGGCCCCAAGAGCCCACGTAGTCGATGTAGCGGCGACCCTCTGCGTCCCAGAGGTAGGCGCCGGCCGCGCGCTCGAAAAACGGTGGCGTTCCCCCGACCGCTCGGAACGCTCGCACGGGCGAGTTGACCCCCGCGGGAATGCGCCTCTGGGCCCGAGTGAAAAGCTCCTCGTTACGGCTAGTCATGCTGAAAGGCTCGCTTGAGCTGCAAACAGGTTGGCATAGGCGCGCGCCCGCGCCGCGATGTCGGGCGCGTCGAACAGATCCGAGATCACAGCGAGGCAATCGGCACCGGCGCGCAAGATTTCCCCGGCGCGCTCCAGGGTAATCCCGCCGATCGCGACTATCGGAGCGCCCAGCGCGCGCGCTGCAGTGAACAGCCCGAGCGGCGCGCGCACAGCGCCCGGCTTGGTCGTCGAAGGATAAACGCTGCCGAACGCGACGTAGTCGGCCCCCGCCGCGAGCGCCGTGCGTGCGACGTCGAGCCGGTCATAGCACGATGCACCAAGCAACCGATCGCCGAGGCGCCGCCGCGCCGCGCCGAGCGCGCCGTCGTCGCGCCCGAGGTGAACTCCGTCGGCGCCGCTCGCCAGCGCGAGTTCCACATCGTCGTTCACGATGAATGGCACGCCGCGGGCACGACACAGGGCGCTCAGCGCGCGGGCCTCGACTGCGCGTTGTGCCGGTGCGGCGGCTTTGTTGCGATATTGCAGAGCTGCCCACCCGCCCAGATGGGCAAATTGCAGGGCCGCCCGCACTTTGGCGAGCAGGATCTCCCCGTCCGCGCAGTCGGGTGTGATGGCGTACAGGCCTGCCATCTTCACGGCCCACCGTCGCTCGAATCGTGCTTCACGCCGCGCGCCCAAAAGAAGCGGTCGGGCAAGATTTGACCCGTCCCGGGACGAAATCCCCTGGCCAGTGCCTGCCAAGTGTATTCCTGCGCCTCGCGCACGGCCTCGGTCACGGCGAGCCCGTTGGCGAGGGCTGCAGCGATTGCCGATGCAAGCGTACAGCCCGAGCCATGGTAGCTATCGGGCAAACGCTGCCAGCGGTCACTGCGCAGCACCCCAGCCTGCCCGTAGAGAGTGTTGACTACGTCCGCGCCCGCCTCGTGCGTACCTGTGACGAGCAGGTACTCGCAGCCCTGGGCGAGTAGACGTCGCGCACACGCGCCGAGATCGGACGCGTCGCCATCGGTGCCATTCCCGGCGAGTCGCCGTAGCTCCACGCTGTTTGGCGTGACGATCGTCGACAAAGGGAGCAGCTGCTCGCGCAGGGCGTCCAGCATTTCCTCGCTCGCCAGGGGATCGCCCCGCCCGGAGGCGAGCACCGGGTCGAGGACCAGCGGCACCTCCGGGTAGTCGGATACGATGTTTGCAACGGCCATGATGTTGTCGCGTGAGCCGAGCACGCCGACCTTGAACGCGTCGACCGGCATGTCCTCGAGCAGTAGCCGTGCCTGATCGGCGACCCAGTCGGCCTCGACGGCCATCAGGCTCACGACGCCGCGCGTATCCTGAGCGGTCAGCGCCGTGACGACCGACAGTGGGTGGCAGCCCATGCTCGCGAGCGTGAGCAAGTCGGCTTGCAGCCCGGCGCCGCCGGTGGGGTCGGACGCCGCGAAAGTGAGCACGATGGGGGGCAGAGAGGGCACACGCGAGGCCGTCCCGGGAATCGGGTGCGGCGGAATACGCTAAGATGCCGGGCCATTTTAGCGCACCTCGCAGCACCCGCATGGCCGACAACAAGCAGAACTATCGCAGCTGGATGTGTTTGATCTGTGGCTTCGTCTACGACGAAGCCGCTGGCCTGCCCGAGGAGGGTCTTCCTGCCGGGACGCGCTGGGAAGACGTGCCGATAAACTGGACCTGCCCGGAGTGCGGCGCGCGCAAGGAAGACTTCGAGATGGTCCAAATCTGAGAACTGCGATACCTTTGAGACCAGCACTAATTCACGGGCCAAGCGACGCTAGTTCAACTACACTCTGAAGTTGGGGTGGGGAGGACATGGCGGGCACGGGGGCACTGGCTGGCGTCAAGGTAATGGTGATCGACGACTCGAACACCATTCGGCGCAGTGCCGAGATTTTCCTGCTGCAGGCCGGCTGTAACGTGATCTTGGCGGAGGACGGTTTCGACGCGCTCGCCAAGATCGCCGATCATCAGCCTGACATCGTGTTCGTCGACATCATGATGCCGCGCCTGGACGGTTACCAGACCTGCGCGCTGATCAAGAAGAATCCGAAATTCGCCGCGACGCCGGTGATCATGCTGTCGTCCAAGGACGGGCTCTTTGACCGCGCGCGCGGACGCATCGTCGGGTCGAACGAGTACCTCACCAAGCCGTTCACGCGGGACAGCCTCGTCGGTGCGGTGAGCGCGCACGCGCCCGCGCACGCCAAATCCACCGGCACCGGGGGCGCCTGACAGCACGGAGGATATTCCCATGCCAATCAAGAAGATCTTGGTGGTGGACGATTCGCCAACCGACCGGCAATTCCTGCTAGAGGGGTTGTCGAAGCTCGGCTATCAGGTAGTACTCGCCGAGAGTGGCGAGCAGGGAATCGCGAAAGCGAAATCGGAGAGACCCGACCTGGTGCTGATGGACGTCGTCATGCCGGGGACCAATGGCTTCCAGGCCACGAGACAGATCGCGCGCGATGAGGCGACCAAGGGCATTCCCGTGATCATGTGCACCTCCAAGTCGCAGGAGACCGACCGTATCTGGGGGATGCGCCAAGGGGCCAGGGACTACGTCGTCAAGCCGGTCAACATCGCCGAGCTCGCGGCCAAGATCACTGCCCTGGGCTGAGGCATGGCGAAACGCGTAAGCCTGCGGGAATTCCAGGAAAACCTGGCCAGCCGCCTGAAGGCCGCGGCCGGCGAGCCCGCCTCCAGCGCGCGGCTCTCGTTCGAGGCGGAGGGAACGCTTTGGCTGCTACGGTTGGAGAACTCGGGCGAGCTGTTGCCCGTGCCGCAGATCGATCGCGTGCCGCTTACGCGGACATGGTTCCTCGGCGTGGCGAATGTGCGCGGCGTGCTGTTCGGTGTCACCGATTTCTCCGCATTCATCTCGGGCGCACCAACCAGGCGTGGCAACAACAACCGGCTTCTGCTTGTGGGCCAGCCGCACGGCATCAACGCCGCCCTGTTGGTGACCCGACTGACGGGCCTGCACAATCTGGCCGAATTCGAGCCGCTCGAGGACCAAGGCGGGTGCGGCGAGCAGTGGGGCGAACGCGCCTGGCGTGATAGAGACGGGCGCATCTGGCGCGAACTGGACACAGCGAAGCTGCTCGCGCACCGCGACTTCCTCGACGTCGCGGCACCTTGAGAGATCGTGGGAGGGACCATGGAATTGAAGATGCCCATCCGATTCGGCCGGCAAGAGGCTGCAGGCTTCACCGAGAAGCCCCCGCCTCTTGCCGGGCGGCTCGCGCACGCTGCGGGCGGCGCGCAGCGCAGGCCGCTCACCATATTGCTGCCGACGTTCGTCGTGCTCCTGATCATCACCGCGGTGCTGGTTTGGAACAACTACCAGTCTTCCAAGCACGGCGCCCAGTACATCGCCGACGCGGGACAGTTGCGCATGCTTTCGCAGCGCCTCGCGAAGGCCTCCCTGCAGGGGCTGCTCGGCAACCCGTCGGCATTCAGGCAGGTGCAAAACAGCCGTGACACCTTCGCGACCATTCTCGACCGGCTGCAGCGCGGCGGCACGGTGGGCGGCGAGCAGCTTCCGCCGAGCCCGCCGAGCGCGCAACCCGCGCTTCAGGCCCTGCTCAAGGAATGGCAGCGAACCGAGCGCAATGCGAGCACGCTGCTCAGGGAACAGCAGATCCTGGTCGGCCTGGGCAACGCGGTGGGCCAGTTGAACGGCGCGAACCCGCGCCTGCTTGACCTGGCCGAGCAGGTGCAGACGCTCAAGCTCGAATCCTCCGCGCCGGCACGCGACATCTCGGCGGCTGCTGAGCTGGTCATGCTCACGCAGCGCCTGGCGAAGAACGCCAACGCGCTGCTGGCGGGCGAATCTGTAGATCCGGAGGTCGCGTTCCTGCTCGGCAAGGACACCAACCAGTTTCGCTCCACCCTGCTCGCGCTGCAGAAAGGCAGCACTGCGCAGCGCATCGTCGCGACGCGCGACCCGGCCACGTCCGCGAAGCTCGAGGAGCTAGCCCTGGCATTCAAGAGCTACCAGGAAGCGGTCGCCTCGATCCTGGGCAATATGCAGCGCCTGATCTCCGCCAAGCGCGCGGCGTTCTCCGTATTCAACGATTCCGAGCCGCTGCTCGGAGCCACGGAGCGCCTCGCCACCGCATACGAGACGGACCTCGCGCAGGACAAGACGGTCTACGTGATCGTGTTTCTGGCCGTGCTGATGGCCGCGGTGCTCGCGGCGATCGCCTATGTGTTCGTGCAGCAGGAGCGCGCCCGTCGTGAGCAGGCGGAGGTGCACGAGCAGTCGCTCAAGCGCCTGAACGACCAGAACCAGGAAGCGATCTTGCGCCTCATGAACGAGATGCAGAGCTTCGCCGAGGGCGATCTAACGGTGCGAGCGACCGTGACCGAGGACATTACCGGCGCGATCGCGGATTCGGTGAATTTCGCCATTGAGGAGCTCAAGACGCTGGTCGGCCGCATCAATACCGCGGCCGAGCAGGTCACCTCGGCGACCCAGTCTGCGCAGCAAACCTCGACGCAGCTGCTCGCCGCCGCGGAGCGACAGTCGAGCGAAATCCGCACCACGGGTACGCAGGTGCTCGGCATGGCGCGCGCGATCAACCAGGTATCCGCGAGCGCGACCGAGTCGGCGGAAGTCGCGCGCGCCTCGCTCGCTGCGGCCGAGAAGGGCCAGGAGGCGGTACACAATGCCATAGCGGGCATGAACGAGATCCGCGAGCACATCCAGGAGACCGCGAAGCGCATCAAGCGCCTGGGAGAGTCCTCGCAGGAAATCGGAGAGATCGTCGAGCTGATATCGGACATCACCGAGCAGACCAACGTGCTGGCGCTGAACGCCGCAATTCAGGCCGCCTCCGCTGGCGAGGCCGGGCGCGGATTCACGGTGGTCGCCGAGGAAGTGCAGCGCCTCGCCGAGCGCTCAGGCGAAGCCACCAAGCAGATCGGCGCGATCGTGCGCACGATTCAGACCGACACGCAGGATGCGGTGAGCGCGATGGAGAAAAGCACGCAGGGCGTGGTCGAGGGGGCGAAGCTGTCCGACGCTGCCGGCCAGGCACTCTCAGAAATAGGCGAAGTCTCGCGGCGGCTGGCCCAGCTGATCGAAAATATCTCGCGCACGACGCAGAGCCAGGCAAAGGCCGCCGGCTCGGTGGCGCTCAGCATGCGCAATATTCTCGGCATCACGGAACAGGCTACCGAAGGCACCAAGCGCACTGCCGCCTCCGTGACCCAGATCGCCGGACTTGCGCAGGACCTGCGCGGTTCCGTGGCGAACTTCAAGCTCTGAGACGACGGAACCGCACGCCGGCGATGCGATGAGCGCGACATTCGACATCGGTCCGCTCAGCTGGGTCAAGAGCGAGATCGACTCCTCGCTCGAGCGGGCGCGCGCCGCGCTGCAGGCCTACGGAGGCAGGGCCGACGCGCGCGGCGAGCTTCGCAATTGCCGCGCACAGCTGCACCAGGCCGCGGGCGCCGTGCAGATCGTCGGGCTGGAGGGCGTGTCGCGCTTCTTCGAGGAAACCGAGGCGCTTACCGCAGACCTCGAGGCTGGCCGCATCGCGGACGAGCAGTGCGCCGTGCGTGCGCTCGAGAGCGCGCTCACTGCGATCGGGGCGTATCTGTCCGACCTCATGGAAGGCGCGCCGGACCAGCCGCTCAGGCTGTTCCCGACGCTCGAGGCCCTGTGCGAAGCGCGTGGCGCGCCGCGTCCTGCGGAGGCGGATCTCTTCTATCCTGATCTGTCACTTGCGCCACCGCCGCGTGAGAAACCGGCCGTTCGCCTGTCACGCGAGGAGGCCGGCGCGTACCTGCGCAGCCAGAGCGCGCGCTTTCAGCGCGCACTGGTGAAGTGGCTGCGTCAGCCGTCCGAACGGGACGCGCTCGAAGACATGCTGGCTGCGATCGACGCGGTGGAACAGGCGCAAAGCGTTCCGGCGCAGCGTGCATTCTGGTGGGCTTCGGGAGCGTTTATCGACGCGCTCGCCAAGGGCGATCTGGGGCCCGACCCGGGCGTGCGGCAGGTGGCTACGCACGTCGAGCAGCAATTGCGCCGGCTGGTCGAGGGCTCGCCGTCGGTGGCCGAGCGTGTGCTGCGCGAGGTGCTGTACTGGGTCGCGCGGGCAGGCGGGGTGGGTGGAGCTGGCGCGCACGAAGCAGCCAGTTCTCGCGTACTGACAGCACGCCAGGCTTACCGGCTGCAAGGTTCGCTGCCACAGGAAGGCGCGGAGCCGGACGTCTCCCAGCGCATGTCGATGGCGCTCGCCCTGCGCGAATCGTTGGCGAGCGCAAAGGATGCTTGGACCAAATACGCGGCAGGCATCGACAGCGCTCTCGCGCCGTTCGTGCAACACGCGCGCGCAATCGCGGAACGCGGCAGCCGCCTCGGCAACGCCGACCTGGCTGCGCTGTCACTCGAGATCTCGCGCGTCGCCGACCATCTCGAAGGGGCTTCGCGCCACGCGCTGACCGAGGCCGTGGCCATGGAGGTCGCGACGGCCCTGCTACTGGCCGAGAGCGCAGCCGAGAACTACCGTGACTTGCCGATCGATTTCGATCGTGAGGTCAAGGCGATGCAGGCGCGCCTGGCGGTGGCCGTGTTCGGTGCCGAAGCGACCGGCGTCCTGCCCACGGCCGGCCTGATCGACGAGATGACGCGACGCGCGCAGGAACGGCTCGCCACAGTGAGCGCGCTCGCCGAGATGAAGGCCAACCTTCACAGAATTGAACAGACGCTCGACGCGTATTTCCGCGATCCGGCGCGCGCCGGCGAGCTCGCGGCACTCGAGCCGCTGGTGCACCAGGTGAGCGGCGCGCTCGGTGTGCTTGGCGAAGAACAGGCGCGCGCGGCACTCGAGCGATGCGCGGCGCGCATCCGTGAGTTCGCCGCGGCAAAGGCTCGCCCGCAGCTCGCAGAATTCGAGGAAGTTGCGCAAATCCTGTCGGGACTCGGCTTCTACATAGATGCGCTGCAGCACGGCAAGGCGGACTTCGCGGCCGCGATGCGCCCGGTGGGCGCCGGCGAAGCGGCTGCCGAGGCCGACCAGACTGCGGCGCGCAGCCTCGAGTCCGTGCTGCGCGGCAAGGCGCGCAGCACGCTTGCGCTCTATGAGGCGCTGCGCGAGGCGCCTGAAGACGAACGCCTCCGAAGCGAGCTGAAGGACAAGCTGGTCGAAATCCGCGACGACGCGGAGCTCGTGGCTGACGCAGACTTGCGCAAGCAGGCCAACGAAGCGCTGTCGCAGCTGGATTCCGCGTCCGCAGACCGCGGCCAGCGGCTGGCGCTTTCGATAACCGAGCTGGCTGCGGCGCCGCCGCCGCCGTCGGACCAGGCGGAGCGGCTGAGGGACGCGAGCGACGAAGCGATCGACCACGAGTTGCTGGCGATCTTCCTGGAGGAGGCAGACGGCGTGCTCGCCGCGATCTCCGACAGCCTGCGCGAAAGCCGTGCTCAGCCGGCGTTGTTGCCGCAGCTGGTGACCATACGACGCGGCTTCCATACTCTGAAGGGCAGCGGTCGCATGGTGGGCTTGGCGCGGCTTGGCGAGGTTGCGCTGGCGGTCGAGCAGGTACTTAACCTGTGGCTGCAGGACGAGCGCAGCGCCACGCCCGAACTGCACGCCTTGATCGAGCTGGCCCACCGCGCGTTCGTCGACTGGATCGCACGTCTGCGAGCGGGCGAGCAGCAGCCCGACCCGAGCGGCGTGCTGGCGATGGCCGAACGGGTCAAGCGGGGTGAAGCTGCCGAGCCGCCGGCGCCGGCTGCCACCGCGCCCGCGCAGGAAGAAGAAGTCGTCATCGACGGCAAGACGATTTCCGCGTCGTTGTTCGCGGTGTTCGGCAATGAAGCTCGGCAGCACCTCGATGTGCTCGAGCGCGAACTCGCCTCCGCGGCCGCGACGCGCACGATTGGCGAGGAGCTGGTGCGCGCCGCGCACACGCTTGCAAGCATAAGCGGCACGGTGCAGATCGAGCCGATGCATGCGCTCGGCTACGCGCTCGAGGCTGCGCTCGCGCGCCTGCGCGCGCGCACCTCTCCGCCCGGCGCCGCGGAGCTGACGCTGCTCGCGCGCGGCAACGCGTCGCTGCGCGAGATGTACGGCGCGGCGATTGCGCGCCGCGCGCCCGCGGCGCGTGCTGACCTCACGCAGGCGCTCGAGGCGATCCCGGGCCGCGCCACGGAGGCGCCAGCGGCCGCGCCGGCACCTAGCGAGCAGCCTGCGCATGAACGCCGCCAGCGGCGCATCGACGACGACATCGACGCCCAGCTGTTGCCGCTGTTCCTGCAAGAAGGCACCGAGCTTCTGCCGCAGGCGGGCGAGCTGCTGCGCGCCTGGCGCGCAGATCCGGCCGACCTCGAGCGCGCCAAGGCCCTGCAGCGCGTGCTGCATACGTTTAAGGGCAGCGCGCGCATGGCAGGCGTCATGAGCCTGGGGGAGCTGACGCACAACATGGAGACGCGTGTCGAGAACGCGATCGCGCTCAAGCTCTCGCCGGCGCAGCTTTTCGACGATCTCGATCTTTCCTTCGACCGCGTCAGCGTGCTGCTCGAGAGGCTGCACAAGCCGCTCGAGGAGGCAGCGCTCGCGCGCCCAAGTGCCGAGCCGACGGCGGCCCCCGCGCTTTCGCCGGAGCCGGGGCCTGCGCGCGGGCTTCTGCGGGTGCGCGCGGACATGCTGGAAAAGCTGGTCAACCAGGCCGGCGAAGTTGCGATCACCCGCTCGCGCATCGAGGTGGAGATGCGCACGCTAAAGGCGGCGCTCGCCGATCTCACGGAGAACGTCGCGCGCCTGCGCGGCCAGCTGCGGGAGATCGAGATCCAGGCCGAATCGCAGATGCAGGCGCGCGTGCGGCAGGCGGAGGAAGCTGCGCTGGAATTCGATCCGCTGGAATTCGACCGCTTCACGCGCTTTCAGGAATTGACGCGCATGATGGCCGAAAGCGTCAACGATGTCGCGACGGTGCAGCAGAACCTCACGCGCGTAGTGGACGACACTGACGCCGCGCTCTCCGCGCAGGCGCGCCTCAACCGCGAACTACAGCAGGACCTGATGCGCGTGCGCATGGTGCCATTCGGCACGCTCGCACAGCGCCTGCATCGCCTGGTGCGCCAGACGGCCAAGGAGCTCGGCAAGCGGGCCAGCCTCGAGTTGCGCGGAGTGGGCGTCGAACTCGATCGCTCGGTGCTCGAGCGGATCACCGCGCCGCTCGAGCACCTGCTGCGCAACGCGCTCACGCACGGCATCGAGGCGCCGGCCGAGCGCGCGGCACGCGGCAAGACGGAGAGCGGCGAAATACACCTCGACGTGCGCCAGGAAGGAAACGAGGTCGTGCTCGCGCTCGCCGACGACGGTGCCGGCCTTAATCTGGAGAAGATACGCGCCACCGCCGTCAGCAAGGGCCTCCTCGCGGCGGCCGATGCACCGAGCAACCAGCAACTGGCCGACCTCATCTTCGTGCCGGGCTTCAGCACCGTCGAGCAAGTCACCGAGATCGCGGGCCGCGGGGTCGGGATGGACGTGGTCAAGGACGAAGTCGGAGCGCTCGGCGGGCGCGTAGAGCTGGAATCCTCGCCCGGGCAGGGAGCGCGATTCGTCATTCGCCTGCCGTTGACGACCGCCGTTACGCAGACGGTGCTGGTGAAATCGGGCGCTCGGACCTATGCCCTGCCCGGCGTGATGGTCGAGCAGGTGCAGCAGTTGCGCCCGGAACAGCTGACGAAGCTGCGCGCGATGGGCCACGTCGAATGGGCGGGCAGACGCTATCCCTTCGCCTATCTGCCCGAGCTGCTCGGCGAGGCCGGCGCGCCGGACCACGCCGAGCGGCGCTATGCGCCAGTCCTGCTCTTGCGCTCGGGCGCGGAGGCGGCTGCGCTGCTCGTGGACGAAATGATCGGAAACCAGGAGGTGGTGGTGAAGAATCTCGGACCGCAGCTCGCGCGCGTGTCCGGGATATCCTCGATTACAGTCCTGGGAAGCGGCGAGACGGTGCTGATCCTGAACCCTCTGCCGCTCGTCAGGCGGCCGCGGCCGGCGCCGCAGCCGGAACTCGGGCCGGCGCCCGCGGTCGAACCGGCGCGGCCCCGGGTGATGGTAGTTGACGACTCGCTCACAGTGCGTAAGATCACCGGCCGGTTGCTGGAGCGCGAAGGCTACCAAGTGACGACCGCCAAGGACGGCGTCGAGGCGCTGGAGAAGCTTTCGCTCGGGATCCCCGACGTCATCCTCATCGACATCGAGATGCCGCGCATGGACGGCTTCGACCTGACGCGCAACCTGCGCGCGGACCCCAAGCTGGCCAAGATTCCGGTGATCATGATCACTTCGCGCACTGCGGACAAGCACCGCGCCTACGCTCAGGAGCTCGGCGTGAACGTGTTTCTCGGCAAGCCGTACCAGGAACAGGAGCTGCTCGGCCACATCGCCGGCTTCCTCGGCCGCTGAGCGTTTTCAGGCCCCCTTAGGCGCTGCAAAGCGCGCCGGAATGCGACGGCATGGGCTAAAATATGCTCAAGCATGTCCTCGATCAATCTGACGCATCACTTCCTGATCGCCATGCCCAACATGGTCGATCCGCATTTCGCGAGGACGCTGACTTACGTATGCGAGCACAACGAGCAAGGCGCGCTCGGCGTCGTGGTGAATCGCCCGATCGACATGACCATGCAGGCGCTGTTCGAGCGCCTCTCGCTCACGCTGCGCCAGAGCGAGCTAGCAAATGCGCCGGTTTTCTTCGGCGGACCGGTGCAGACTGACCGCGGTTTCGTGCTGCATGCGCCGGCCGGCAACTGGCAGTCCACGCTTAGGGTGCGCGAGGCGATCGGACTGACCACTTCCAAGGACGTTCTGGAGGCCGTCGGGCGCGGCGAAGGCCCCGCCAAGATCCTGGTGACGCTCGGCTACGCCGGCTGGTCGGCCGGCCAGCTCGAGCACGAGTTGTCGCAGAACGCGTGGCTCACGGTCGAGGCCCAGGACGCGATCATCTTCGACACCCCGGTCGAGGAGCGGCTGCCGGCGGCGATGGAGCTGCTGGGCATCGATTTTGCCCGCCTGCAGGACGAAGCTGGTCATGCCTGAGCGGCGCATATCCCGCACGGCAAGCGCCACTCTTCCCCCTCAGTCCAGCATTTCCGCTTCCGAAAGGGATTCGACGATCCTGGCGTTCGACTTCGGCGAACGGCGCACCGGCGTGGCCGTCGGCGACGCGCGGCTGCGCACCGCGCACCCGCTGAAGCCCATCGTGGCGATCGGGGCCGCGCGCCTCAGGGCGATCGGCGCACTGCTCGCGGAGTGGCGACCCGCGCGGCTGGTTGTCGGATGGCCGGTCGCAGACGGCGGCAGGCCCCATCCGCTCGCGCCGCGCGTCGAGCGCTTCGCGCGCCAGTTGGAGGACCGTTACGGCATCCAGGTCGTGCGCGTCGACGAGCGCTACACTTCGACCGCGGCCGAGAGCCGCATGCGCGAGGCGGCGGGCGCGCGCCGCACCGCCAGGGCTGCGCGCGCGCGCGAGCTTGACTCCTACGCTGCGCAGTTGATTCTCGAGCAGTATTTCGATGAAGCCGCTGCCTGACGCCGAGAAGTTGTGCGCCGGCTTGGTCGCCGAGCTGAAGCCGCTCGTCGGACCGAACACGGCGATGATCGGCCTGTACACCGGTGGAGTGTGGCTCGCGGAGCGCTTGCACGCGGAGCTCGGATTGGCCGAACCCCTTGGCACGATGGATATTGCGTTCTACCGCGACGACTACCACAAGCAGGGCCTGGCGCGCGATCCCAAGCGCACGCGCATCCCCTTCACGGTCGAGGGACGCGACCTGCTCCTGGTCGACGACGTGCTCTACACCGGGCGCACCGTGCGCGCGGCGATGAACGAGCTGTTCGACTACGGCAGGCCGGCGCGGATTTCCCTGGTCGTGCTCGCCGACCGCGGCGGCCGGGAACTGCCGATCTGCGCGCAGCACTGCGGAGCGAAGGTGGACGTGCCTGCCGACATGCGCCTGCGCCTGCGCCGCGGCGACGACGGAAAACTCAGGCTTGAGCTTGAACGTGCAGAGTAACCCGCAACTGAACGCCAACGGGGAGCTGCGGCACCTCCTGTCGATCGAAGGCCTGCCGCGAGAAGTGCTGCTCAGCATCCTGGACACTGCAGCGTCCTTTGTCGGCGTGACGGAACGCGAAGTGAAGAAGGTGCCGATCCTGCGCGGCAAGAGCGTGTTCAACCTGTTCTTCGAGCCCTCGACGCGCACCCGCACCACGTTCGAGATCGCCGCCAAACGCCTCTCGGCCGACGTCATCAACCTGAACATCGCGGCGAGTTCGCAGACCAAGGGCGAGTCGCTGCTCGACACCGTGGCGAACCTCTCGGCGATGCAGGCCGACGTCTTCGTGGTGCGCCACGCGTCGTCGGGCGCGCCCTTCCTGATCGCTCAGCATGTCAAGCCGCACGAACACGTCATCAACGCCGGCGACGGGCGGCACGCGCACCCTACGCAGGGTCTGCTCGATCTGTACACGATCCGCCACTACAAGCGGGACTTCTCCCGGCTGACCGTGGCCGTGGTCGGCGACGTGCT
>Ga0187774_10000066_pt1 | contig 33495 bp, 33 predicted proteins | sample 0216_BV02_MP05_2_FD_133152 | JGI IMG/M metagenome (GOLD analysis project Ga0187774, IMG submission 133152) | Tropical peat soil microbial communities from peatlands in Department of Meta, Colombia - 0216_BV02_MP05_20_MG | ecosystem: Environmental > Terrestrial > Soil > Wetlands > Peat | place... | reverse complement strand
TGAGTTCTGTACGGCCGCGGCGACGCTAGCCGTTTCCGGTTGAGAGGAGGCTGCGCCTGAGGCGGTCACCTCTTCCCTACTGCAGCCGAGGAGGGTCAAGGGACCGGCCAGGATCAGCGGAATGAGAAGGGTGCGAGCGTTGGCAATGAACTTAGCTTGTGACATGACCCACCTCCGTGGGTGGATGAGGCGCTGCTACTTGGAGATCTCCCTCTGGAGAGCGGAGGTACTGCCGAGGGAGTTGATCTCGAAGCCACCGGGTTCGCAGTTGCGAACGCGCGGCTGCGACCCTATGAGCTAGCGTGCGGTGAAGTGCTAGGGCGCCGGGTGTGACAACGGCGAAAGTAGCGACAGCGTCGCACCCCTTCGCCGCGACCGCTGCGCGGGCGTGCCTCGCCGCTCCAATCCCTCCCATCGCATCACTCCGTGATGCCCTTCCCTGCGATGAGGCGATGCCGGGTACGTTCTCGGATCAAGCGCAAACGACCGACCCGACAATAAATCAGACTCGCTTCACTAGAGCAGAAATGTCGCCGATTCAGAAGGCGGCCTGTTGACCGAGATCAAAGGACAGTCAGATTGGCCAGAAACAAGACGCCACACCGGCAAGAGACTTCTATCTCAAGCCTTGGCGCGCCGATCCTATGCCGCCTGATGCGACGAGCTACACCCTAGGCTCGTCCTGAACTGCCAGTGGTGCCCAGATTTGCCCTGGTGGGGAGCCGACTCTGGCTCGAACTCAGCGCCTCAGCCGAGTAGAATAGTCTCGCGCCAGTGCCCAGATTCATCCCGTCTGGCGCGCCAGACAATCAAGCCTTTGCGTGACGCAGGGGCTTCACCCGGGAGGTCTCATGATTCGGATCGTCGCTGTCATCGGACTCGCGCTGTTCACCTCCGGCCTGGCACACGCCCAGGCGCAGGACGGGCGCCTCAAGAAGATCGCCCAGACCAAGACCATCGCGGTCGGCTACCGCGCCGACGCCATGCCGTTCTCGTTCCTCGACGGCAAGGAGATCGTCGGCTTCTCCATCGACGTGTGCAAGCGCGTGGTCACGTCGATCGAGCGCCAGCTCAAGATCCAGGGCCTGCAGATCAAGTGGGTGCCGGTGACGCTCGATTCGCGCTTCGACGCCGTCGCGAAGGGGCAGGCGGACATGGAATGCGGGGCGAGCACGATGACGCTGACGCGGATGAAGACCGTCGACTTCTCGAGCGTCACGTTCGTGGAGACCACGGGCCTGCTGGTGAAGGCCGCATCCGGCCTGCGCTCGCTGTCGGATACGTCCGGCAAGAAGATCGCGGTAATGGCGGGCACAAGCAACGAGCGAGCGGTCAACGCGCAGCTCAAGCGCCGCCTGATCAGCGCGACGGTCGTGCCGTTCAAGTCGCGCGACGAGGCGTTTGCCGCGCTCGAGGACGGCAAGGTGGACGCGTTCGCAAGCGACCGGCTGCTGCTCGCGGGCGCCGCAACAAAGGCGAAGGACCCGAAGTCGCTTGCGATACTGCCGGAGGAGCTCTCGATCGAGCCCTACGGCATCGTGCTGCCGCGCGGCGACGCGGCGTTCCGGCTCGCGGTCAACACGGGCCTCGCGCAGCTCTATTCGAGCGGCGAGATCGTCGAGATCCTCCGCCGCTGGTTCGAGAACCTGGGCGCGCCCCCGGGGATCATTCTGGCGGCGTACGCGCTCGGGGCGATCCCCGAGTAGGCGCGGCATGATCGGCGTCTACCGCGAGTTCGAGGGGTGCATGAGGCTCGCGGGGCATGTGCTGCGCAGGCTGCCGGTTCTCGCGCTGCCGCCGGTCGCCGAATCCCTGACGCGGCAGATCTACTTCACCGGGGCGAGCGCAACCGCAGGCATCGTCCTGCGCGGCGCATTCATCGGCACCTTCATCATCGCCTACGTCATCGAGGTGCTCGACGCCGATTCGGCGCTCGCGGTGAAGATCCTGATCTGGGTGGTGCTGCGCGAGGTGGGCCCCCTGATCGCAGCCGTGCTCGTGATCCAGCGCAGCGGAACCGCGGTGACCACCGAGCTCGCGCTCATGCAGATCTCGGGGGAGGTGGCGAACCTGCGGCACATGCGCGTCGATCCGCGAGACTACCTCGTGGTGCCGCGCGTGGTCGGGATCGCGCTCTCGACGGCAGCGCTGACCTTCTACGTGCAGGTCATCGCGGTGGGCGGAGGGATGATCCTCTCCGCGCTCGCCATCGACGCGTCGCTCGGCGAAATGGCGACCGAGTTCTTCGCGCTCGCGAGCCCGGTGGACTTCGTCTACTCGGTGATCAAGAGCCTGCTCTTCGGGGCCGCGATCGCGCTGGTGTGCTGCTATCACGGCCTGCATCCCCCGGGGGCGTCGATCAACGCCGTTCCCAAGGCCGCAATCAACGGCGTGACGCAGAGCACGCTGCTCGTCCTGCTGCTCAACGTCGTCTTCGCGTACCTGGTGTTCGGCCAGGCGTTCTTCGGCCTGGTGACCGCAAAGCTGTGAGCGAGGCGGCTACGGGCGTGGCCCTGGGCTACGAGCCGCCCCCGGACCTCGGCGAGCGGCGCATCTGGATCCCGTCGGGCGGCAGCTATCGCACCGGCCTCCTCAGCGCGTCTCAGAGAAGGAAGATGCTGAACGCGGTTCTTGAGGTCCGGCCAGACCCGGACACGCGCCTGGTGCTGCTCGGCGTGGAGGTCGACGGCCTGCGGGCCGCCGGGCGCTCGGCGCTCCGGGACAGGATCGGCTTCCTCCCGGCCGACGGAGGGCTGCTCAGCAGCCTCAACGCCTGGGAAAACATGTTGCTGCCGATCGGCTTCCATCGCGGAAGGCGCCAGCGCGAAGTTGCGCGCGATGTATACGGCATGCTCGCCGGGCTCGGCGCCGATCCGGCCGCCCTGCTCGCCAAGCTGCCGGAGCGGATGAGCTCCTACGAGAAGAAACTCACCGCCTATGTCAGGATAGCGCTCGAGAAACCGGATCTGGTGCTCGCCGAAGACTTGCAGGCGGGCCTGGACCCCGGGGAGAGGGAAGCGGCGGACAGGTTTCCGGCGGCCTATCTGGAAAGATGTTCCGCGGGCACGTTCGTTCAGCTGGAGGCCGCGTCCGCGCCCTAGGAAACGCCATCGAGGAGGACGCCATGCAGGAAGAGCACGCCAGTCCAAGACGCTTCATCGGAATCGGAAGAAAGGTGAGCGTGTTTCTGCTCACCGCAGTGCTCGGCGTCGTCGGGGTGATTCTGCTGGTGGGCTACAAGCAGGGAATCTTTGTGCGCCACACGACGATCTATTTTCACGCCGCCGACGTCTTCGGGATCAACAAGGGCACGTCGGTGCGGCTGCTCGGGCTTCCCGTCGGCAACGTCAGCAACCTCGACATCTCCGACCGCGGCGTGAGGGTCGAGCTGTCGATCATCAGCGAGTACGCCCCGCGCATCCCGAAGACCTCACGCGCGCGGCTGATCCGCGAGGGATACGTCGGGGCCGCGACCATCCAGCTTGTTCCCGGCGGAGAGCCGGGACAACCGATGCAGCCCATTGCGCAAGGCGACGAGATCGAGTACCTGCCTTCGCGCGGCGTGGCCGAGCTGGTCGACGAGATCAAGACCCAGCTGACGCCGGTCGTCAACGACTTGCGCAGAGCGCTGGTGGACCTCAACAAGCCGGACAGCGATTTCCGCAAGGCGATGGCCGGCGCGAGCACCGTTCTCCAGCAACTGCCCGAGACTAGCCGGGAAACGCAAAAGGTGCTGCAGGACACGGGCAACATGGTCCGGCAGGCCGAAACGACTTTCGCCTCGTTCGGCCGGGTAAGCGGCCAGCTCGAGCGGGACGTTCCGCTGCTGACAGGAAAGCTGGCGAGCACGCTCGACAGCATGGCGGAAACCTCGAACCAGGTCCGCGATACCGTCCGCAAGAACGGGGAGGCGCTGCAGGAGGTTCTGGTTCAGATGCCGGGGCTCGTGCGCGACGGGCAGGACGTCGTCGGCGCCGCGCGCAATTCCTGGCTGCTTCGGGACAACATCGAGGTAAAGTCCATGCACAGCCTCCCGGTGGACAGCTTCGAATCGAAGGGGCCGGGTGCGGAACGCTAGGAACGCGATGCGCTGCGCGATGCTCGCTCTGAGGTCTGCGCTCCCGCTGGCGCTCCTCGCGGCCTGCATCGCTCCGCCGCCCGCGGCTCCGACTCCGTCGGGGGAGGCCTCGATGATCGACGCCAACCGCAGGGCCGATGCCTACCTGCGCGGCGGGGACCTCGAAGGCGCGGTGCGGCAGTACCGTGAGGCGATCCGCGTGGCCCGGACAGTGGAAGACACCGAGGGCATCGCGGCCAACGCGATCAATCTGTCGATCGTCTACCAGCGCATGGGCAGGATGGAGGACGCGCGCGCAAGCCTGGGGCTGCTCCTCGACCGGAGCCCGCTCGTGTTCTCCCAGGACCGCATGGCGCAGGCGGCGCTGCGCCGGGCCGTTCTCGACATGGACGAGCGCAACGCGAGCGCGCTCGAGTGGCTCGATCGCGCCTCCGGGTACTGCGGCCGGGGATGCTCGGTCTCGGCCGCCATCCAGAACGTGAGAGGGCAGCTCGCGCTCGACGCGGGGCAGCCCGATCAGGCCGCAGCGAGCGCCAGGGCGGCCCTTGCGGCAAGCCGCGCCTCGGGCGACCGCGCCGAGTGGGCGAACGCGTTGCGCCTCCTGGGCGCGGTCGCGATACGCAGCGGCGAGGCGGCCTCCGCCAGCGGCTATCTCGGGGAGGCCCTCGCCATAGACCGGGAGCTCGCGTTGCCGCGCAAAATCTATCTGGATCTGATCGCACTGGGGCGCGCCAGCGCGCTGCGGGGAGACCGCTCCGCGGCGCGCTCATTCTACGAGCGCGCCCGCGCGGTCAGCGAGGCGGACCGGGACACGGCGGGCGCGGCGCAGGCGAGGGCCCTGATCGACGCCCTTGGCGAGACCGTGCAGGCGAGGCAGCCCTCGCCGGGCCGGCCCTGATCGATGCCCGATCCGAAGAAGCCGCACAGCCTCGCCGATCATCTGCACGGCCTCGAACACGATCACGTCCACGACGGCGAGGATCCGGCCGACCACGATCACGATCATTTCTTCGGGGAGGAAGGCAGTCCGGAAGACAGCCCCCTGTGGGCCCAGGACCACGTCACGCTGAGGAGCGTGGGGATCGACATTGGCTCGTCTGGAACGCAGGTCATCTTCTCCCGCATCGAGCTGCGGCGCCTGGGCGAGGAGCTCTCGAGCCGCTACTTCGTCACCTCGCGCGAGACCCTGTTCCAGTCGCCGGTCTCGCTCACGCCGTACCGAAGCGAGGAGCTGATCGACGACGACCGGCTGGGGGCGATCATCGACCGGGCATTCGCCGAGGCGGGGCTGCACCCGGACGACATCGACACGGGGGTGGTCATTCTGACGGGCGAGGCCCTGCGGCGCGAGAACGCGGCGTCCATCGCAAGCCTGCTCGCGGACCAGCGCGGCGAGTTCGTGTGCGCGAGCGCGGGCCACCACATGGAGGCCACGCTCGCCGCCTACGGCTCCGGCGCCGCGCGCGTTTCCCGCGACACGGGCAGGCGCATCCTCAACGTCGACATCGGCGGCGGAACCACCAAGCTCGCCCTGGTCGAGCGCGGCAAGGTGGTCGCGACCGCCGCGCTCCGCGTCGGCGGCCGGCTCCTGGTGGTCGACGACGCCGGCCGAATCGTGCGGCTCGACCCAGCCGGGAGGGAGCTTTCTGCGCTGGCGGGTTTTTCCTGGAAACGTGGAGACACGGTCGATCCCTCAGCGCTCGAGAAGGTTGCCCGATGGATGGCGGAGGCGGTCCTCGCCTCGGTCGCGGCGCGCCCCATGCCCGGCGAGGTACGGCGGCTTTTCCTGACCGACCTGCTGCCGGGTCTCGAAGGAGTCGACGGCGTGATGTTCTCCGGCGGCGTCGCGGAATACGTGTACCGGCGCGAATCGCGCGATTTCGGGGACCTCGGCCGCCTGCTGGGTGTCGCGCTGCGGGCGAGGCTGGAGGAGGGCGCTCTGCCATGGCCGCTGCTGCCGCCGGGCGAGTGCATCCGCGCGACGGCGCTCGGCGCCTCCGAGTACAGCGTGCAGCTCTCCGGCAATACCGTCTACATCTCCGATCCGGGGAAGCTGCTGCCGAGGCGCAACCTACAGGTGCTCCAGCCCGACTACGCCTGCGGCGACCGGATCGAGCCGGACGCCCTCGCGCTCGCGATACGCGAGCACTTCAAGGCGTTCGACCTCGTCGAAGGCGAGCACGAAGCCGCGCTGGCGCTGCGCTGGGAGGGCGCGCCCTCGTACGAGCGCATCGCGGCGTTCGCGGCGGGCATCCGCCGCGGGCTGGCCGGAACCATCGCCGCGAGGCTGCCTGTATACATCATGGTCGACGGCGACATCGCCCAGACCCTGGGCGCGATCCTGCGCGACGAGATGGACGTCGGAAGCGACATTATGGTGATAGACGGCGTGGTCCTGTGGGACTTCGATTACATCGATCTCGGGCGCATCCGCATGCCCTCGCAGACCGTTCCGGTCACCGTGAAGTCCCTCGTGTTCGGCGAGGACCCGCGCCTCTCGCGACCTGCGCGGTCCGCCCGCCGGAACGCCGGGGATCGCCGGACCGGGAGCGTATAATCCTCCGCAATGGGCGTCGAATCGCACTACCACAGCAAGAAGGACCGCGTGTTCGTCCGCGGCATCACCGGGCATTACAAGCTCAAGGAGGAGCTGGCGCGCCTGCGCGCGCTACCGCGGGTGCGCAAGGGCAGCCAGATCAAGTTCGTCGATGGCCCGCAGACATACAGCCGCCACTATGTCGAGCCGGTCGACGGCATCACCCAGACCCTGCATATCCACCTCGAGGAGTACGGCCCCGGAGGCAGGTCCCAGAAGCACGGCCACGTCAACGAGGCGGCGTTCTACATCCTCGACGGGCGCGGCTACGAGATCCACGACGGCGTGCGCTACGACTGGAGCGCAGGGGACGTCGCAGTAGTGCACAACAACTGCGTGCACCAGCACTTCAACGCCGACCCGGACAAGCCGGCCCGCGCCCTAGTGCTCAAGGCGAAGCCCATGTACATGTTCATGAACATGCTGTTCCAGCAGCTGGTCGAGCCACGGCCCACGGAACCTGCTCCGGGCGGCGCGAATTTCCGCGCGCGCGAGGCCGAGGACGACTACAACCACGGGAAATAGGCGACATGTCCTGGGGCGAAGCCAAGACCTGGAAGCGCGGAGCGGCGAACGCGAAGATCTACCAGGGCATGCTCGAGGACGCGATCCAGGCGCCCGTGCGCAACGCCAAGCGCAGGAAGATCGTGCACCCGGAGGATATGCCCTGGGAGATGTCGCGCCAGGGGCTGCTCAAGCACCTGCTCAACGAGCAGATGAACACGCGCATGGAAACCGTGGATGCGTACATGCAGATCATCCCGCCGGCCAGCCGCTCGGGCAGGCACCGCCACCTCGCCGAGGAATGCCTGTACGTTGTCGAGGGCCGCGGCTACGACCTGCACCAGGATTGCGACGTCGAGATCACCGACACCTATCACTGGAAACCGCAAGCCGAGGTGAAGCGCTACGAGTGGGAAGCGGGCGACGTCGTCTACGTCCCGCCGAACACTATCCATCAGCACTTCAACGCGAGCAAGGACAGGCCGGTGAGGCTGATCTCCGCGATCAACCGCATCTACAAGTACTGCGGGCTCAACGACCTCGAGCAGCTTGAGGACGCGCCCGAGTACGATCCCAAGTTGGTTCTGACGGGCGAGCTCATCGAACGCTACCTGGCGAAGGTCAAGGAGCCCGCGTAGGCGCATGGCCCGCAATGCCGTGGTCTCGGAAGAATTCGCGAACAAGTTCGCGACCGAGAAGGAAACGCCTTACACGCGGTGGGTGCGCGGCGAGGGCCTCGACATCGTTCCCGCGCACTTCGTGCCGAACCTGCGTACGCTCGCGCTCAGGCCGTGGGCGCGGCGCGGCGGCGCGGGCGTGTTCCTCAACCACGACGCCTCGCGGACCTCGAACGACTGCTACGTGTGCGAGATCCCTGCGGGCGGCAAGCTCGCGCCGCAGCGCCAGCTGTTCGAGGAGATGATCTATGTGCTGTCCGGGCGCGGCTCTACAACTGTTTGGAACGACTCGGGGAGCCGCGTCACCTTCGAATGGAAGGCCGGATCGTTGTTCGCGATTCCGCTTAACGCCCGGCACCAGCACTTCAACGGCGCCGGCCGGGAGTGCGCTCGCTACGTCGCGGTGACCAACGCGCCGTCGGTCATCAACCTCTACGAAGACGTCGATTTCGTGTTCAACACGAGATACGACTTCAAGGGCCGCTTTTCGGGGGAGCCGGACTACTTCAGCGGTAAGGGCGAGCAGAAGGGCCTTCTGCTGGAGACGAACTTCGTCGCCGACGCGGTCAACCTGCCGCTCGTGTCGGCCAAGGAGCGCGGCGCGGGCGGGGGCCATATCCGCTTCAACATGGCGCGCGGCTCGATGAACAGCCACATCTCGCAGTTCCCGGTCGGAACCTACAAGAAGGGGCACGCGCATGGCCCGGGCGCGCACGTCATCATGCTCTCGGGCGAGGGCTACAGCCTGATGTGGCCGGAGGGCGACGAGCCGCGGCGCTACGACTGGCAGGTCGGCTCCATGGTCGTGCCGCCGAACATGTGGTTCCATCAGCACTTCAACACCGGCTCGACGCCCGCGCGCTACCTCGCGTTCAAGCACGAGGCGACCTCGATACGCAACGTGCAGGGCGTGCCCAAGGCCTGGATCAGCCGGCGCCTCGGCGGCGACCAGATCGACTACGCCGACGAGAAGCCCTCGATCCGGGCGTCCTTCGCCGAGGCGCTTGCGAAGCACGGAATGAACCCGAGGATGGAGGAGGCCTACAACGCCGAGCTGGTCGAGCTCCCGCCGCGGGCGGCCGCATGACGCTGTGGCGCGCCCCGGGATTTTGGGGCACAATCCTGCGCAGAATATTGTTTGGGCAGGAGTTTTGAGGATGGCGGGCGAAATTCCGCTGATTCTAACGCTAGATAATCACGGCGTGCCGCACCGCTGGGTCACCTGGCAGCAGGCGTGTTTCTATTACGCGAAGAACCTGGTCGCGTGGACGCTGGGCGAGCGCGAGTTCGTGTTCCACGGCGGCATTTCCCAGGCGACCGGAAAGCGCTCGAGCATCACGGCGCGCTCCATCATCGCGATCAAGGGCAAGGCGATGGCGATGCGCGCCTTCAACCAGGTGCCGCCGCTCAACAACCGCGAGCTGTTCCGCCGCGACCGCCAGATCTGCGCCTATTGCGGCGGAGGATTCAGCTTCCTGCGCCTCACGCGCGACCACATCCGGCCGGTGTCGCGCGGCGGCACCGACACCTGGATGAACGTGGTCACGGCGTGCCGCTCGTGCAACGGAGTCAAGCGCAACCGTCTGCCCGAGGAGTCGGGCCTGCAGCTGCTGTACGCCCCCTACGTGCCGAACAAGGCCGAATATCTGATTCTCACGAATCGCAAGATCCTCGCGGACCAGATGGAGTTTCTGGTTCAGCACGTGTCCTCGCACAGCCGCGTTCTCGCGCCGGCGATCGCGGCGGCGTAGCCGCTTCTCCGGCGGCGCCGTGCAGGATTTCTGGCGCAATTCCGGATTTCACCTGCTCGGGCGCGACGCGCAGGGGCGCCTGTCGGTCACCGACGACTTCCTGCGCGCCTACCTGCTGCGCCCCGAGATCAGGCCGGTCGAGGAGTCCGGGCCGAACGAGATCGCGCTCCACGAGGCGCTGCTCGACGACCCGCGGCGCGAGGTGGGCGCGCCGGAGCTCCAGGGAATCGAGGACGCCGACGCCCGCGACAATTACCGCATCCTGCTCGATTTCCTCGCGCGGTTGAAGCGCGCCGAATCCCTGGAATCCTGCTACCTCGGCATCTTCTCGGGTGGCGACGTCGCGACGCCGCCGCTTTTCATCGACCAGCTCGCACAGATCATCGTGCGCAACGTTCTCGAGGGTTGCGAGGACGCGCTCGAGCCGCGCGCCGCGGAGCTGTTCTTTCGCGAGCAGAAAGCGAGCACGGAGGACGGCGCCGTGATGCTCGCCGACCTGGAAACGGTCGAGATGCACGCCACGGGCGGCAAGTACGGAAGCCTGGGCCGGCTGATCGTCGAATCGCAGGCGCCGCTCGCCACCGTGAATCTAGACGTGCTCGACACCGACAACGCGCATCTCTACTGGATGCGCGATCAGCGCCACGACCTGGTCATCAGCATGAACTTCGGACGCGCCGCGAACCAGGCGTTCTGCCGCGTGATGGAGAAGTGGATCGCGCATTTTCTCGGGGTAAAGGTGAGCATCCGGCCGCTCAGGGCCATCGAGGACCGTGAATGGTCCTGGCATCTGGGCCTGGACGCCGAGTCGACGGCGATGCTCAATGCGCTGTGGCGGGGAGAGGAGGTCGAGCCCGGGACTCTGAGGCGCATGCTCGCATTGTTTCGCCTGGACTTCCAAGATCCTTCCACCGTGCGCGCCGAATTGGCGGGGAAGCCGGCCTACCTGGCCCTGTCGATGAACGAGGCGGGCGTGGTACGGATGAAGCCGCAGAATCTCCTGGTCAACCTGCCGCTCGCACTGCGCGCCTGACCGCCGTGGCCGCCGCGCCTTACTGGAACCGCGCCAAGCGCGAGCTCATGCGGGGCGACCCGGTGCTCGCGCGCATCATCCGCGCGCACCCGCGCATCGCGCTCGAGCCGCGCGGCGAGCCTTTTCATACGCTCGCGCGTTCCATCGTCGGACAGCAGATCTCGGTCAAGGCCGCGGCGAGCATCTGGGCGCGGGTGTGCGAACTGGCGCCGCGCATGCATCCGGAGGAGATCGCGGCCGCGCGGCGGGCGAAGCTCCGCGCCTGCGGGCTGTCCGAGCGCAAGGCCGAGTACCTCACGGACCTCGCGCAGCATTTCCTCGGGGGAACGCTGCATCTGTCCGCGTGGGAGCGCATGGGCGACGAGGCGGTCATCGCCGAGCTGGTGCAGGTGCGCGGCATCGGCCGTTGGACCGCGGAGATGTTCCTGATGTTCAACCTGCTGCGTCCCGACGTGCTCCCGCTCGCCGATCTCGGGCTGCGGCGCGCGATCCGCATCCACTACTTCAGGGGGCGATCGGTGTCGCCGCGCACCATGCGCCGCACAGCCGACGCCTGGGCGCCCTGGCGCTCGGTCGCGACCTGGTACCTGTGGCGCAGCCTGGACCCCGTTCCCGTCGAGTATTGAGCGGGGCTTGGAGTACAATGGGCGCCGGAATTTCCCCATGAAAACAACGTTTCTCGACTTTGAACAGCCGATCGCCGAGGTCGAGGCCAAGATCGAGGAGCTGCGCTTCGCGCAGGAGGAATCGGCGACGGACATCTCTGAGGAAATCCAGCGCCTGCAGAAGAAGAGTGCCGCGCTCACCAAGGAGATCTATTCCAAGCTTACGCCGTGGCAGGTGTCCCAGGTGGCGCGCCACCCGCAGCGGCCCTACACGCTCGACTATGTTGCCGCGCTGATCACCGATTTCGAGGAGCTCCACGGCGACCGCGCGTTTGCCGACGACCCCTCCATCGTCGGCGGGCTCGGCCGCTTCAACGGCCAGTCGGTGATGGTCATCGGGCACCAGAAGGGGCGGGACACCAAGGAAAAGATCTCGCGGAACTTCGGTATGCCTCGACCCGAAGGCTATCGCAAAGCTTTGCGGCTCATGCGTCTCGCCGAGAAGTTCAACGTCCCTGTCATCACCTTCGTCGATACGCCGGGCGCCTACCCGGGCATCGGCGCCGAGGAGCGCGGCCAGGGGGAGGCAATCGGCCACAACCTGTACGTCATGGCGGAGCTCAAGGTGCCCATCATGAGCACGGTGATCGGCGAGGGCGGCTCGGGCGGCGCGCTCGCGATCGCGGTCGGCGACACGGTAATGATGCTCCAGTACGCGACGTATTCGGTCATTTCTCCGGAGGGCTGCGCCTCGATCCTCTGGAAAAGCGCGGACAAGGCGCCCGAGGCCGCGGAGACGCTCGGCATCACCTCGGGCCGCCTGAAGGCGCTCGGCCTCATCGACAAGGTCATCAGCGAGCCGCTCGGCGGCGCCCACCGTGACCCGGATGCGATGGCGCAAAACCTCAAGCGCGCTCTGGGCGACGCCCTGCGCGCTCTGGGCGGCAAGCGCCCCCAGGAGCTCGTCGAGGAACGCTTCGAGCGCCTGATGGGTTATGGGAAATTCAAGGAAGCCGAGCTCAAGTGAGCTGCCCGAGAGGGTAGCGGCCGCGCTCGCGCCCGCAGTTGCACCGGGGGCTCACCTGGTGGTCGCCTTGTCCGGCGGCCTGGATTCGACGGTGCTGCTGACCGTCCTCGCCGGGCTCTCGGCCCGCCTCAGATTCTCGCTGCGGGCTCTGCACGTTAACCACGGCATCAGCCCGAACGCGGGCCGATGGGCCGAATTCTGCGCCGCGCAGTGCGCGCGCCTAGGCATTCCCCTTCAGACCGAAACGGTCGACATCACGCCGCACCGCGCCCTCGGCCTCGAAGGCGCGGCGCGCAAGGCCCGCTATGAGGCGTTCGCGCACGTCGATGCCGACTTCGTCGTCCTCGCGCAGCACCGTGACGACCAGGCGGAAACGCTGTTGCTGAGACTGCTCCGGGGCGCAGGCCTTCGCGGACTCGCGGCGATGGCTTCCCTGCGGCACCATGCCGGGGCCCGCGCGAAGCTGGTGCGACCCCTGCTCGACGTCTCGCGCGCCGAGATCGAGGCGTACGCACGGAACCTCGAGCTGAGTTGGATCGAGGACGAGAGCAACGACGATATCGTACGTGCCCGCAACTTCCTCCGCCACGAAGCCCTGCCCCTCCTGGAGAGGCAGTTTCCCGCGGCGCGCGCGGCGATCGCGCGGGCCGCGGCCAACCTCGGGGAAGCGCGCGAGGTGGTCGACGCGATGGCGCGGGGCGACCTTGCCGCCTGCGGCGACGGTGAGGTCGTCGGCGTCTCCGCCCTGCTCGCGCTGGGCGAGGCGAGGGCGAAGAACGCGCTGCGCTACTGGTGCGAGTCGCGGGGGATCGATCCTCTGTCGTCCTCCCGTCTCGGAGAGCTCCTGCGCCAGCTCAGGGAATCCCGCGCCGACGCCCGGACGAGCCTCGTCGCGGGAGAATGGGAATTGCAGCGCTACCGGGACCGGCTTCACCTTGACCCGGTGCCGTCCGCGCGCGGGAACGACCTTAACGAGGAATGGAAGGGCGAGAGCGCGCTGCCGCTGCTCGCGCTCGGCGGCGTGCTGAAGTTCAAGCCGGAGGAGGGGCGGGGCTTGAGCGTCGAGAGGCTGCGTTCCGCGCGCGTCACCGTTCGCCTGCGAAAGGGCGGCGAGCGCCTGCGCCTCGATCACCGCCGCCCCAGGCGCACGCTGAAGAACCTGTTTCAGGAGCGCGGCGTTCCGCCGTGGCGGCGCGACCGCCTGCCCCTGGTCTACTGCGGAGAGAGCCTGGTTTCCGTTCCTGGAGTGGGCGATGCCTGCGAGTTCCGCGCCGCCCCGGGCGAGGCGGGACTCATCGTGACGTGGGAACCGCTCGGGTAGACACGGGAAGCGGCGGCTGGGGCGCTTCGGCCGCGAGCCTTGGGAAGAGAATGCGTATTAGCGTGCCGCGGCCGCCCGCGGGCTGACCGAGGTCGACCCGGGCGTTGTGCCGCTGGGCGATCTCCGAGACGATCGACAGCCCCAGGCCGCAGCCTTCGCCTCCCGTCGCGGGGAGGCGGTAGAAGCGCTCGAAGACCTTCTCCCTTTCCGCCTCTGGAATGCCCGGTCCGTTGTCCTCGACCTCGAACACCGACTCGCCGCCGCGCACTCCCGTGCGCACCGTGACGCTCCCCCCGCCCTGGGTGTAGGCGAGGGCATTGTCGACCAGATTCGCCGCAAGCTCTCGAAGAAGAAGAGGCTCTCCCAGCGTCCACGCGTCCTCGAGCTCGAATCCGAGGTCAATGTTCGTTGCGACGGCGCGCTGCACCCAATCGCGCACGTCGCGACCGACGATCTCGTGGAGGTTGACGGGCTGACCGCCCGGCCCCTCCCCCGGCTCGGCGCGCGCCAGAGTGAGCAGCTGGTTGACGAGGTGACTGGTGCGTTGGGTTTCTCCCGCGATCATGTCCAGCAGCGAGCGCAGTTCCGCGCCGGATTGCTCGCGCCGTGCGAGTTCCGCGTGGGTCTTCAGGCCGGCGAGCGGCGTGCGCAACTGGTGTGCCGCGTTGGCGATGAAGCGCTGCTGCGAGGCGATCGCGGCGTTCAGCCGGGAGAGCAGCTGGTTGAGCGCGACGATGAGCGAGCGCACCTCGCGCGGCTTGTCGCGCTCGGAAACCGGGCGCAGGTCCCTCGGCGAGCGCGCGGCGATCTCGTCGCGCAGCCGGTCGAGTGGCCGCAAGCCCTGGCCGATGCCGAGCCACAGCAGCGCCACCGCGGCGAACGCGATCAGGACTTGCGGAACGGCCGAGGCCACCAGGAGCTCGAGGACGAGCTTGTCGCGCTTGATCAGCGTCTCTGCGACCTGAACGATGGCCGTTTCTCCGCCGTCGACCGGCACTGCGCGCGCGGCGACGCGGACGCGCTCGCCCTCGAGCTTGGCGTCGTAGAAGGTGTGCTCCCCGGGACGCAGGCGCTCCGGCGGCGCCGGCAGGCGCGCGGTTCCCGCGATCAGCTCCTCCCCGCCGGATCCGAGCACGGCGTAATAGACGCGGTCCTCGGTATCGATGCGCAACGCATCGATGGCGATCGAAGGAAGGTCGAGCTCGATACGGTTCCCGGTGCGCCGCAGATGGCTTGCGATCGCCAGCACCGGGTCGAGCAGGGCGCTGTCGTAGGCCTTGGTGGCGGCGTTGAGTGCGATGCGGTAGGAGACGAAGGTTCCGGCGGTGACAAGCAGCAAGAGGGGACCGAGCAGCCAGTACGTGAGCCGCTGGCGCAGGCTAGACTGCATCCGGGTCTTCGACCATGTAGCCGAACCCGCGCACGGTGCGGATCCTGATCCCTGCGTCGTGCAGCTTCGAGCGCAAGCGGGATATGTAGACTTCGATCGCGTTGTGCGTCAGCGAATCGTCCCAGCTGCACATCGCCTGCAGCATGTGCTCCTTGCTGACGACCTGCCCGATGCGCGTCAGCAGGTACTCGAGCACCGCCCACTCGCGCGGCGTGAGGTCGAGAACCTCCGTCCCGATGCTTGCGCGCCGCGCGACCGTGTCCACGCTGAGGCGTCCGAAGCGCAGCTTCGGGCTCTTGACCACCTGGCTGCGCCGGATCAGCGCGCGAACGCGCGCTTCGAGCTCGGGGAGCGAAAAGGGCTTGGTGACGTAATCGTCGGCCCCGAGGTCCAGCCCGCGCACGCGGTCGGCCTCGGCGTCGTGGGCCGTGAGAATCAGAATGCTGCCCGCATGACTGTCCCGGCGCAGTTGTCGAAGAACCTCGAAGCCGTCTGCCCCGGGCAGGCTGATATCGAGGACGACCAGGTCGTAGTGCTCCTCGGCGCACGCTCGGAGCGCGAGCTCGCCCGTTTCCGCATGGTCCACGGCGTACCCCGATTGGCGCAGCGTGCGCGTCAGGCCGTCGGCCAGCGCCTTGTCGTCCTCGACGATGAGAACCCGCATGGCAAGTGTCTGAACCGGTTCAAACTTCAGAATAGCACGCGTGCCGACTCCGGATTCTGGATCTGGGCGCGAGGACATGCCGGAAAAAAGTGCGTGGGAGCGTGTTGCGCTCCCACGCCACAGAGGAGGAAAGAGACTACGCGGGCAACTGTACGCGGGCTGGCTTGCAACAACCTGATGTAAGCTTACAAGATCCTGACGACGGGCGGGGGGCGCCGTGCTGAAGCGGACGCGCAGATGGCGACACCTCGGCAAAGGCTTGATAAAATAGGCGCTTTTCCAATCCTCCCGAATCCCACCGGAGAAACCTGCATGGCGGTAGAGCGAACCCTGTCCATCATCAAACCCGACGCGGTGGCCAAGAATGCCATCGGGGACATCTATTCCAGGTTCGAGAAGGCGGGTCTGCGAATCGTGGCGGCCAGGATGCTCAGTCTGTCGCAGGTCCAGGCGGAGGGGTTTTACGCCGTGCATCGCGAGCGCCCCTTTTTCCGGGACCTGGTGAGATTCATGATATCCGGACCGATCATGGTCCAGGTCCTCGAGGGCGAGGACGCGATCGCCAGGAACCGCGAGCTGATGGGGGCGACCGATCCGAAGAAGGCGAAGAAGGGAACCATCCGCGCCGACTTTGCCGACAGCATCGACGCCAACGCGGTGCACGGCTCCGACGGGCCCGACACCGCGCGCACGGAGATCGCCTATTTTTTTTCGGCGTCCGAGATCTTCTCAAGATAAATGAGCATCAACCTCCTCGACCTCGACGGTGACGCGCTCTCCGCGTTCGTCTCGGGGCTGGACGAAAAGGCGTTTCGCGCGCGCCAGCTCAAGCGCTGGATGCATCGCCAAGGCGAGAGCGACTTCGAGCGGATGACCGACATCGCGAGGAGCCTGCGCGAAAAGCTCGGCCGGCTCGCGACAATCTCGCCCCCGAACATCGTGGGCGATAGCACCGCAGCGGACGGGACGCGCAAGTGGCTGCTCGACGTCGGCGCGGGCAACGCGGTCGAGGCCGTGTTCATTCCCGAGGCCAATCGCGGAACGCTCTGCGTCTCCACCCAGGCCGGCTGCACGCTTGCATGCGAGTTCTGCTCGACGGGAAGGCAGGGGTTCAACCGAAACCTGTCGGCCGGGGAGATCATCGGCCAGCTCTGGCTCGCGAACCGGGCGCTCGGCGCCATCGCGGGCGGAGAGCGCGTCATCAGCAACGTCGTCTTCATGGGCATGGGCGAGCCCCTGCTCAACTTCGACGGCACCGTCGCGGCGCTGAAGCTCATGATCGACGAGGATGCGTACGGGCTGTCGCGCCGCCGCGTGACGCTGTCCACGTCGGGCATCGTTCCGATGATCGACCGGCTGAGCGAGGAATGCCCGGTGGCGCTAGCGGTGTCCCTGCACGCTCCGAACGACGCCCTGCGCGACAGGCTCATGCCGATCAACAGGAAGTACCCTCTCGCCGAGCTGCTTTCCGCGTGCAAGCGCTATCTGGGGCACGCGCCGCGCGACTTCATCACTTTCGAGTACGTCATGCTCGATGGTGTCAACGACGCCGAGGGACATGCACGCGAGCTGATCGACCTGCTGAGAGACCTGCCCTGCAAGGTAAACCTGATACCGTTCAATCCATTTCCGAACTCGGGCTTCGTGCGCTCCCCGCGCAGCGCCATCGAGCGCTTCAGTGCGCTTCTGAACGCATCCGGCATCGTCACGACCACGCGCAGGACGCGCGGCGAGGACATCGAAGCCGCCTGCGGGCAGCTCGCCGGCCAGATCCGGGATCGCGCCCGCAAGGCCAGGCGTGCCGAAGGGGTCAGCTCCTGATGCGCCCGCTCAGTCTCGCGACGCTCCTCGCCGCGGCCGCGCTGTGCGGGTGCGCGTCGAACAAGCTCGGCAGCGACGTGCCCGGGGAAGACACCGGAGCCGTCATCGGCGAGCAGGCAAGCGCCCGCGAGCGGGCGCGCATCCACACCGAGCTCGCGGGGTCGTACTACCAGCGGGGCAACCTGGGCGTTGCCCTTTCCGAGGCGCGCATCGCGGTCGCAGCCGACTCGGGATACGCCCCGGCGTACAACCTGCTCGGCCTGGTCTACGGCGACTTGCGCGAGACCAGCCTCGCCGAGGAGGCGTTCGCGCGCTCGCTCAAGCTCAACCCGGACGACCCGGACGCCAACCACAACTATGCGTGGTTCCTGTGCGAGAACAAGCGCGAGGAGGAGTCGATCAAGTACTTCCTCATCGCGGTGCGGTACCCGCTCTACAGCACGCCGCAGAAGTCCTACACGATGGCGGCGACCTGCACCCTGCGCAAGGGAAACGAGAAGGAAGCCTCCGAGTACCTCGAGCGGGCGCTCAAGCTCGATCCGAACTACACTCCCGCGCTGTTGAGCTTCGCTCAACTCAAGTACCGAAGGGGAGAGCTCGACGCCGCGCGCGCGCTGGTGGGCCGGTACAACAAGGTGGCCGACCCCACGCCCGAGTCGCTATGGCTTGCCGTGAGAATCGAGCGCAGGCTGGGAGACTCCGCCGCGACCACGAGCTATGCGAACCAGCTGCGCAGGCGGTTTCCGGGGTCGAAGGAATACCAGGACCTGCAGAAAGGACGATTCGATTGAGCGAAGCGGCCGAAGCCGGAAGCCATTCCGCGGAACCCGGGCCCGGGAGCGTACTCGCGCGTCTGCGCGAAGAACGCAAGCTCTCGATCGCGGATGTCGCGCAGAGACTCAAGTACGGCGCGCGCCAGATCGAGGCGCTGGAGGGCGAGGAGTTCGACAGGTTGCCGGGTGCGACCTTCGTCCGCGGCATGGTTCGCGGATACGCCAAGCTCCTCGAGACGGATCCCGAGCCCATTCTGGCGGCCCTGGAGCAGCGCTACGTTCCCGGCGAAATTTCCCTCGACCTGCGCGCGAAGCGCGTCCCCTTCCCGCAGGGCGGCAAGCGCAGCGGCACGCGGATCTACCTCTTTCTGTCGCTGTTCGTGCTCGTCGTCGTGGCCGGGCTCGCGTACCAGTGGCAGTTGGGGGCGTTTTCCTGGGCGAGGCTCGCGCACCGCGCGACCCCCCCGGCCAAGTCGGCCATGTCCGCTCCGGCTCCCTCGCTCGACCGGGCTGCGGAGCCCGTCGCGACCGCGACGCCCAAGATCGTCGCCGACGAGAAGGCGGTCGCGGAGGCGCCCCTTGCCACGCCGCAGCCGCCGGCCGCGGCCAGCGAGGTCCGGGTCAAGATGGAATTCGGAGGAGAGTCCTGGGTGGAAATCAAGGACGGCGAAGGCAAGATGCTCATGTCGCAGCTCAACCCGACAGGGAGCCGCAGGACGGTGTCGGGACGATCGCCCCTCTCCCTCGTGATCGGCAACGCCGCGAACGTGAAGCTCACCTACAATGACAAGCCTGTCGATCTGAAGCCGTACATCCAGATCGAGGTCGCCCGCCTGACGCTCGAGTGAGAGCCCCGTGAGCCCCATCGCGAGACACTCCACGCGCCAGGTGCGGGTCGGAGACGCCCTGATCGGCGGAGGCGCGCCGATACTGGTGCAGTCGATGACCAACACCGACACCGCCGACGCGGACGCCACGGCGCAGCAGGTTGCAGAGCTCTCGCGCGCGGGCTCGGAGATCGTGCGAATCACGGTCAACACCTCGGAGGCCGCGGCGCAGGTCCCGCACATACGCGAACGTCTCGACGCGATGGGCTGCAGCGTGCCCCTGGTCGGCGATTTCCACTTCAACGGCCACAAGCTGCTCACCGAGCACCCCGAGTGCGCGCGCGTCCTGGCGAAGTACCGCATCAACCCGGGCAATGTGGGCAGAGGGGCGAAGCGCGACGAGCAGTTCGCGACGATGATCGAGATCGCGTGCCGCTACGGGAAGCCGGTGAGGATCGGCGTTAATTGGGGCAGCCTGGACCAGGAGCTCCTGGCTCGTCTCATGGACGAGAACGCGCGCGCAGCGGAGCCGCTCGAATCCGAGGCCGTGACGCGGGAGGCGCTGGTTGCGTCGGCGCTCGATTCGGCCGCGCGCGCCGAGGAGCTGGGATTGCCCTCTGACCGCATCGTGCTTTCGTGCAAGGTGAGCGGCGTGCAGGACCTGATCGCCGTATACCGCGAGCTCGCGCGTCGCTGCGACTATCCGCTCCACCTCGGCCTCACCGAGGCGGGCATGGGAACGAAAGGGATCGTCGCCTCGACCGCCGCCCTGGGCGTGCTGCTGCAGGAGGGAATCGGCGACACCATCCGCATCTCGCTCACGCCCGACCCGGGCGGCGACCGCACGCGGGAGGTGGTCGTCGCGCAGGAGCTGCTGCAGACCATGGGACTGCGCTCGTTCTCGCCCCTGGTGATCGCCTGCCCTGGCTGCGGCCGCACCACCAGCACCACCTTTCAGGAGCTCGCCGACAGGATCCAGCGCTTCCTGCGCGAGCAGATGCCGCGCTGGCGCGAGCGTTTCCCCGGCGTAGAGGATATGCACGTCGCGGTCATGGGCTGCGTCGTCAACGGGCCGGGCGAGAGCAAGCACGCCAACATCGGCGTCAGCCTTCCGGGCTCAGGTGAGCGCCCCGTCGCGCCGGTCTATGTGGACGGCAAGAAGACGGTGACGCTGAAAGGCGAGCGCATCGCCGAGGAATTCCAACAGCTGGTCGAAGACTACGTGCGGAAAACGTACGGGGAAGCAGGCCGGTTGAGGCGCGACTCCCCCGGCACGAAGAGAAGCATCCCGATCAAAGCCGCAGTCTAGCCCCAGCGGCGATCCCGACATGAGCGAGCCGATCCGCGCGGTGCGCGGAATGAACGACATCCTGCCGGACGAGGCCGAGCGCTGGGAAGCACTGGAGGACCGGCTGCGCGAGTGGCTGCGCAGCTACGGCTACCGCAACGTGCGCACGCCGGTTCTCGAGCACACGGCGCTCTTCCGCCGCGCCATCGGCGAGGCCACCGATATCGTCGAGAAGGAAATGTATACCTTCACCGACGAGCTGAACCAGGAATCGCTGACGCTGCGCCCGGAAGCCACCGCCTCGGTCGCGCGCGCCGCCGCCGAGCACAGCCTTCTGTACGGCGGCGCGCAGCGCCTGTACTACATCGGCCCCATGTACCGGCACGAGCGGCCCCAGAAAGGGCGTTACCGCCAGTTCCACCAGGTCGGGGCAGAGGCGCTCGGGTTTCCGGGCCCCGACATCGACGCCGAGCTGCTGCTGATGTGCGCGCGGCTGTGGGACGATCTGAACCTATCAGGGGTCAGGCTGCAGCTCAACTGCCTGGGTTCGGCCGCGGAGCGCGCGGCGTACCGCAAGTCCCTCGTCGCCTACCTCGAGTCTCGCGAGAAGGACCTCGACGAGGACTCGAGGCGCCGGCTGCGCACCAATCCGCTGCGGGTGCTCGACAGCAAGAATCCGCACATGGAGCCGCTCATCGCCGGGGCACCGCGGCTGCTCGACGCGCTCGGGAAGGAGTCGCTGGCCCACTTCGAGGGCGTGCAGGCCATCCTCAGGGACGCCGGGCGCGCCTACGAGATCAACCCGCGGCTCGTGCGCGGCCTCGACTATTACAATCTCACTGTGTTCGAGTGGGTGAGCGGTGACCTGGGCGCGCAAGGGACGGTCTGCGCCGGCGGCCGCTACGACGGATTGCTCGAGCAGATTGGAGGCAAGCCGGCGCCGGCCTGCGGTTTCGCGATGGGAATCGAGCGCCTCCTCGCCCTGGTTGCGGATACGCGCGAGCGCAACGCTCCGGACGTGTATCTCGTGAACCAGGGCGAGCGGGCGGAGCGCTTCGCGTTTCGCGCCGCCGAGGCGCTTCGCGAAGCGGGATTCAGCGTGATCCAGCACTGCGGCTCGGCCAGCTTCAAGTCTCAGATGAAGAAGGCCGACGGCAGCGGCGCCCCCCTTGCGGTCATCATCGGCGACGAGGAGGCGGACGCGGAGGAGGCCGGCATCAAGGCGCTTCGCGAGGAGCGAGAGCAGTTCCGCGTGCGGCTGGACCGTCTTGCCGACGCGGTTGCGGACCTTCTTTTCGGGGAAGGCGAAGACAAGGAAAAGCGATGAGCACATACGATCTCGAGGAACAGGAACAGCTGGCTGCGCTCAAGGCGTGGTGGAAGGAGCACGGCGGCGGTGTGACCCTGGCCGCGATCCTGGTGGCGGGGGCCGTCACGGCGTGGAATGCCTGGGGCTGGTACCAGCGCTCGCAGGCGGCACAGGCCGCCGCGCTCTACGACACGCTCCAGAAGGCGGCCCGCTCCAACGACCTCAAGGCGGTACGCGACACGTCCGGTTCGATCCTGGAGAGCTATCCGCGCAGCGCCTACGCGCCCCTGGCCGCGCTGGTGTCGGCGAAGGCGATGTTCCAGGCCGGCGATCTGAAGACCGCGCGCGCGCAGTTGCAATGGACGGTGGAGCACGCGAAGAACGACGAGGTGCGGTCGATCGCGACGTTGCGGCTCGCCAGCGTTCTGCTTGACGACAAGGACCCCGACGCCGCGCTGAACGCCCTGGAAGCCAAGCCTCATCCCGGCTTCGAGGCGCTGTTCGCCGCCCAGCGCGGCGACATCCTGTCGGGGCAGAACAAGCGTGACGCAGCCCGCGCCGCGTACAAGGCCGCGCTCGACAAGGCGGAGCCGGGGCCTTTGCGAGAAGGCGTGCGGCTGAAGCTCGAAGCGCTCGGAGGGGGTTGATGCGGCGGCTCCTCCTTGCCGGCGCGCTGCTGCTCGCCGGCTGCTCGGGAACGACCGGGCCGCAGATGGCCGAGCTCACGGACCTTCCGGCAAGCCTACCCGTGCGCCTCCTGTGGGCCGCGACCGTGGGCTCGGCCGGAGACGCGATTTTCTCCCCGGCGGTCGTCGACGGCGCGGTCTACGCGGCGGGACAGAGCGGCATCGTCAAGCGTTTCGACGCCGCCACGGGGCGGCAACAGTGGGGCTGGGACCTGCACCAGACCCTCTCGGGGGGCGTGGGCTCGGACGGTTCGCTCGTCGCGGTAGGGACCTACGAGGCGGAAGTCATCGTGCTCGACGCCGCCACGGGCGAGGTGAGGTGGCGGGCACGGGTATCGAGCGAAGTGCTGTCGGCGCCGGCGGTAACCGGGGACCTCGTCATCGTGCGTACCGGCGACGGGCGCCTGTTCGCGCTCGACGCCAAGGACGGCAAGCGGCGATGGCTGTACCAGCGCTCGAGCCCGCCGCTTTCGGTGCGGTCGCCCATAGGCATGGTGGCCGACAGCGGCAACCTCCTCACCGGTTTCGCGGGAGGCAAGCTCGTCTCGATCTCGCTCGCCAACGGGGCCGTGCGCTGGGAGACGACGGTGTCGGTGCCGCGGGGCGCGACCGAACTCGAGCGAGTCACCGACGTGGTCGGGGTTCCAGTCGTCGCCGAGCGCGAGGTCTGCGCGGTGGCGTATCAGGGCAAGATCGGGTGCTTCGACCTCGCGAACGGCAACCCGTCCTGGTCGCGCGAGCTGTCGAGCACCGCAGGGCTGTCCCTCGATGCGCGCTACGTCTTCGTGAGCGACGAGAAGGGCGCGGTCCAGGCCATGGACCGCGCCGGCGGGGCGACGATATGGAAGCAGGACAAGCTGTTCCTGAGGCGGCTCACGGCTCCGCTTCCCCTGGGAGAGGTGGTGGCGGTGGGCGACGTCGAAGGCTACGTGCACTTCCTGTCGCGCGACAGCGGTGCCTTCGTCGGGCGCGTCGCGACCGACGGCAGCCCCATCCGCTCGTCGCTCGTGCGGCTCGGCCAGGGATTGCTGGTGCAGACTCAGGAGGGCGACCTCTTCGCATTGAGTCTGAAATGAGGCCTGAAGTGAGCGCGCCATGAAACCCACGCTCGCGATCGTGGGCAGGCCCAACGTCGGCAAGTCGACGCTGTTCAACCGTCTGACGCGCACCCGTGACGCGCTCGTCGCCGACGTTCCCGGCCTGACGCGCGACCGCCACTACGGCGCCGGGCGCCTGGGCGGGCGGGGCTACCTGGTGGTCGACACCGGGGGGCTCGAGCCCGATGCGCAAGGTGTGTTCGTGGAGATGGCCAAGCAGGCGAGAACAGCGATCGCCGAGGCCGACGTGGTGGTGCTCGTCACCGACGCGCGCGAGGGCCTCGTCGCGCAGGATCGCGCCATCGCCGAGGAACTGCGGCGCGCGGGCAGGCGGGTGATCGTCGCGGTCAACAAGGCCGAGGGCATGAACCCGGAGCTGGCCAGGGCCGAGTTTCACGAGCTCGGCCTGGGCGCGCCGCTCGCGATCTCGGCCGAGCACGGCGAAGGCGTGAGCGACCTCGTCGAAACGGCGCTCGCCGGATTGCCGGACGAGCCGGAAGCGGAGGAGCCCGACGGCGCCGTCCGCATCGCCGTCGTCGGGCGTCCCAACGCCGGGAAATCCACCCTCGTCAACACGCTGGCCGGGGAGGAGCGGGTCGTGACCTTCGATCAGCCGGGCACGACCCGGGACGCGATCGACGTCGAGCTGTCCGTGCGGGGCCGGCGCTACGTGCTGGTGGACACCGCCGGCCTGAGGCGCCGCGGACGGGTATTCGAGAGCGTCGAGAAGTTCTCCGTCGTAAAGACCCTACAGGCGATCGAGCGCGCCCACGTCGCGATTCTCGTGCTCGACGCCCGGAGCGACATCTCCGAGCAGGACGCGCACATCGCCGGCTTCATCCTGGAGCGGGGACGCGCAGTCGTCGTCGCGGTAAACAAGTGGGACGGGCTGGACGAGTACGCGCGCGAGATGGCGAAGCGCGCCGTCGCCCGCAAGCTCAAGTTCCTTTCGTTCGCACACTTCCACTACATCTCCGCGCGCGAGGGACGCGGAATCGCGCGCATGCTCGCGTCGGTGGACATCGCGTACCGGGCGGCGATGGCGAAGCTGCCCACGCCCAGGCTCACGCGCGCCCTACTGGCGGCCGTGGAGAAGCAGGCTCCTCCGCGCTCCGGGCTGTCGCGGCCCAAGCTGCGCTACGCGCACCAGGGGGGGAGCAATCCTCCGATCGTCGTCGTGCACGGAACGGGCCTCGCCGCCGTCCCCGAGAGCTACCGGCGCTACCTCGAGGCCGATTTCCGGCGCGTATTTCACCTGGAAGGCACGCCTCTGCGGATCGAATTCAAGAGCGGCAGGAACCCTTTCGTGCGCTGATCCATCTAAGCATTGGCGGCGGGGCGAGGCGCGCGCGGAAGTCACGGATTCAAAAGCACTAACGGGTGATGTATTACATTGGCATTTTTGCAAAAACCCGATACAGTAGAACCTCAAAAAGACCAACCTCCGGGGTAACCCATGAGCAACAAAGGACAATTGCTACAAGATCCGTTCCTGAATACCCTCCGCAAAGAACATGTCCCGGTGTCGATCTACCTCGTCAACGGCATCAAGCTCCAGGGGCAGATCGAATCCTTCGACCAGTACGTCGTCCTTCTCAAGAACACCGTGACGCAGATGGTCTACAAGCACGCCATTTCCACCGTGGTTCCCTCGCGTGCGGTCAACCTGGCGGTCGATCATTCCCCTTCCGAAGCCTGATTCCGATGTTGCTCGATGATTGAGCGCTCGTCGGACGGCGACGACGCGGTCCTCGTCGGTCTGGACTTCGGCGACCGCGGTTACGAGGAGGGTCTCGAAGAACTCCGGCTGCTCGCAGCAAGCGCGGGAATCCGCACGCGCGCGGTGATCCACGGCCGCCGCGACCGGCCCGATCCCGCGCATTTCGCCGGGTCGGGAAAAGTCGAGGAGATCAGGCGCGCGCTGAAGGAGCAAGGCGCCACGCTCGCGATCTTCAACCACGCCCTGTCGCCGGTGCAGGAGCGCAATCTCGAAAAGGCGCTCGGCGTCCACGTCGTCGATCGCACGCGCCTCATCCTCGACATCTTCGCCCAGCGCGCCAGGAGCCACGAGGGCAAGCTCCAGGTGGAACTCGCGCAGCTCGAGCACGCCTCGACGCGGCTGATCCGCGGCTGGACGCACCTCGAGCGCCAGCGCGGCGGCCGCGGCTTTCTCTCGGGGATGGGTGAGACCCAGCTCGAGGTCGACCGGCGCCTCATCGCCGCGCGCGTGAAGGTGCTGAAGGAGAAGCTCGGCAAGCTCCAGCGCAGGCGCGAGGTGCAGCGGCGCGCCCGGGAGCGCGGCCGCGCCTTCACGGTCTCCCTGGTGGGTTACACCAACGCAGGCAAGTCGACCCTGTTCAACGCCCTGACGCGCGCGGGAGCGCTGGCCGAGGACCGCCTGTTCGCGACGCTGGACACCACCACGCGCAAGCTCTACCTCCCCGAGGTCGGCAACGTGGCGATATCCGACACGGTCGGATTCATCCGCGATCTGCCTCACTCGCTCGTCGCCGCCTTCCGGGCCACGCTGGAGGAGGCGATACACGCGGATCTGCTCCTGCACGTCGTCGACGCGGCGAGCGGGGCCCGCGAGGCGCAGATCGAGGAAGTGGACAAGGTGCTCGCCGAGATCGGAGCGGCCGCCATTCCCCGGGTGCTCGTCTGGAACAAGATCGACCGCAACGGCCTTCCGCCGGGAGTCGACCGCGATGAATATGATAGAATCCGCCGCGTTCGTCTGAGCGCAAGGACGGGCGACGGCGTGGACGGTCTGCGCCGGGCCCTGATCGAGGCGGCGGCCTCGAAGGCATCTCCGGCGTGCCCGCCAAATTCGATGGATGTGCAGCGCCAAGCGGCCGAAGCTTAGGGGCTGCCGGGCGGGGATGTCGTTTGCCGCGGAGCTGGGATTCTTATGTCACTGAACGACCCGCAATGGGGCAAGCGAGGCGGCGGCAACGAGGGCCCGCCCGACCTCGACGAAATGTGGCGCAACTTCAACCGCAAGCTGAACAGCCTGTTCGGCAAGCGGGGCGGCGGCAGCCCGGATTCGGGTGAGCCGCCCAACCTGCGCCAGCTCGGCGGGGGAGCCGGGCTCATCGCCCTAGTCGTGCTCGTCGCCTGGCTGGCGAGCGGGTTCTACATCGTCGTCGAGGGGCAACGCGGCGTCGTCCTCACGTTCGGCAAGTTCTCCGAGGTGACCCAGTCCGGACTGCGCTGGCGCTTCCCGTATCCGATCCAGAGCCACGAGATCGTCGACCTGACCGGCAGGCGCACCGTCGAAGTCGGCTACCGCAACAACGTCAAGACCAAGGTGCTGCGCGAGTCGCTGATGCTGACCGACGACGAGAACATCATCGACATCCAGTTCGCGGTGCAGTACATCCTCAAGGATCCGGTGGCCTACCTGTTCAACAACCGCCGCCCCGAGGACACGGTGCTGCAGGCGGCCGAGACCGCGATCCGGGAGATCGTCGGCAAGAGCAAGATGGACTTCGCGCTCTACGAGGGCCGCGAGCAGATGGCCGACGGCGCGCAGAAGCTGATGCAGGACATCCTCGACCGCTACAAGACCGGGATCCTCATCAGCAACGTCACGGTGCAGAACGCGCAGCCGCCTGAGCAGGTGCAGGCGGCGTTCGACGACGCGGTGCGCGCCAAGCAGGACCTCGAGCGGCAGAAGAACGAGGGACAGGCCTACTACAACGACGTCGTGCCCAAGGCGCGCGGCACCGCATCGCGCCTGCACGAGGAGGCAAACGGCTACCGCGCCAGGGTGATCGCCAACGCCGAGGGCGAGGCCTCGCGCTTCAGGCAGGTCCTCGTCGAGTACAACAAGGCGCCGCAGGTCACCCGCGAGCGGATGTATCTCGACATGGTGCAGCAGATCCTCCAGAGCGTCTCGAAGGTGCTGATCGACGCGAAGGCCGGGAGCAACCTGCTGTACCTTCCCCTCGACAAGGTCCTCCAGATGTCCGCAGCCGGAGCCCTTCCCGAGAGCCAGGCGACGAATCCCGCCCCCAGAGCGAGCGAGCCGCCTGCGCCGCCCGACACCGGCGCCCGCTCGCGCGATGCGCTGCGGGGGCGTGAGCGCTTGGAGAGGCCATGAACAACCGCATCGGCATCGCGCTGATCGCGTTCGTCGTCGCGGCGGCGGTCTTCCTCAGCCTGATCGCGTTCACCGTCGACCAGCGGCAGCGGGCGATCGTGTTCCAGCTGGGCGAGATCAAGGAAGTGGTCGAGGATCCGGGGCTGCACTTCAAGTGGCCGCTGATCCAGAACGTCCGCTATTTCGACCGGCGCATTCTCACGCTCGATACGCCGGACACGGAGCGCTTCATCACCTCCGAGAAGAAGAACGTGCTGGTGGACTCCTTCGTGAAATGGCGCATCAGCGACCTGAGGCAGTACTACATCAGCGTCCAGGGGGACGAAATGCGCGCCCAGACGCAGCTGAACCAGACGGTGAAGGCCGCGCTCCAGGACGAGTTCAGCAAGCGCACCGTGCACGACGTGATCTCGGGGGAACGCGACAAGATCATGCAGGTGGTGCGCGAGAAGGTGGACGCGGACATGAAGAAGATCGGGATGCAGATCGTCGACGTGCGACTGAAGCGGGTCGACCTGCCGCAGGAGGTGAGCGAGTCTGTCTACCGCAGAATGGAAGCCGAGCGCAAGAGCGTGGCCGCCGAGCTCCGCTCGCAGGGCTACTCCGAGGCGGAGAAGATACGCGCGCAAGCGGACCGCGAGCGCGAGGTGATCGTCGCCGAGGCCTACCGCGACGCGCAGCGCGTCAAGGGCGAGGGCGACGCCAGGGCGGCGGCGATCTACGCCAAGGCGTTCAGCGAGAATCCCGAGTTCTACTCCTTCTACCGCAGCCTGGACGCGTACCGCGCGAGCTTCAAGAACCGGAGCGACGTCCTGGTGCTCGACCCCAATTCTGAGTTCTTCAAATACTTCAGAAATCCGGGAAGAGGTGGCCGGTGAATGGGCACCACGTTCGTCATGGCCTTCGCCCTGATGCTGATCATCGAGGGCGTGCTCCCCTTTCTTCTCCCGAAGCTGTGGCGCGAGACGTTCCGCCGCATCACGGAGTTTACTGACGGGCAGATTCGGTTCTTCGGGCTGTCGTCCATGCTCGCCGGCCTGCTGATTCTCTATCTCGTCCGCTAGGCGCGCCGTGCGCAACTGGGTCCTGCCCGAAAATCTTGAAGACATCCTCCCGCCGCAGGCGCAGCGCATCGACGCGATGCGCGCGAGGCTGCTCGGGCTCTTCCGGGTCCACGGCTACGAGCTGGTGATTCCGCCCATGCTCGAGTACATGGAGTCGCTGCTGACGGGGACCGGGCACGACCTGGACCTGCGCACTTTCAAGCTCGTCGACCAGCTCTCGGGCAGGATGATGGGCGTGCGCGCGGACATCACGCCCCAGGTGGCGCGCATCGACGCCCACCTGCTGAACCGCAAGGGCGTCGCCCGCCTGTGCTACGCGGGAAGCGTGCTGCTGACGCGGCCGCGGGGACTGGACTCGACGCGCGAGCCGCTGCAGGTCGGCGCGGAGATCTACGGCCACGCGGGAATCGAGAGCGACCTGGAGATCCAGCAGTTGCTTGCCGATTCGCTCGCGGCCTGCGGTGTCTCGGGAGCCCGTCTGGACCTCGGGCACGTCGCGGTGTTCAGGACGATCTGCCGGCGCGGCGGCGTGAGCGCCGAGCTCGAGTCGGATCTCTACGAGGTGCTGCAGGCAAAGGACCGCCCGGGACTGCGCGGCGCGACCGAAGGGCTCGCTAATGTCACGCGCACGGCGCTTCTAGCCTTGCCCGACCTGTACGGCGACGCGGCCGTTCTCGAGCGCGCGCGCCGCGCGCTCCCCGGCTATCCCGAGATCGCTCGCGCGCTGCGGGACCTGAAGGCGCTCACCCGCAACGACCGGATTCCGGTATCGGTCGATCTCGCCGACCTGCGCGGCTACCACTACCACAGCGGGGTGGTGTTCGCCGCGTACGCACCGGGTGTCGCCAACGCGATCGCGCTGGGCGGGCGCTACGACGAAGTCGGCAAGGCGTTCGGCCGCGCGCGCCCCGCGACGGGCTTCAGCATGGATCTGCGCGACCTCGCGCGCGCCGCGCCCGAGCAGGACGGCGCGCTCGCGATCCGCGCTCCGCACTCGCGGGACCCCGGCCTGGCGGCCGCGATCCGCAGGCTGCGCGAGGCCGGCGAGATCGTCGTGGTCGCGCTGCCGGGGCACGCGGCCGAGCCGCCGGCGCCCGAATGCGACCGGCAGCTCGCGAAGCGCGCCGGCAAGTGGGTCGTGAGGAAGCTCAAGTAGATGGGCAAGAACGTCGTAGTCATCGGTACCCAGTGGGGCGACGAGGGCAAGGGCAAGGTCGTCGACTGGCTCACCGACCATGCCCAGGGCGTGGTGCGGTTCCAGGGCGGGCACAACGCCGGCCACACGCTGGTGATCGCCGGCAAGAAGACCGTGCTGCACCTCGTTCCTTCCGGGATCCTCCGGAAAGGGGTCACGTGCTATATCGGGAACGGCGTGGTGCTCTCGCCGCGCGCGCTGATCGACGAGATGGACGAGCTCGGGCGGGCGGGGGTCGAGGTCGCGCCCCGGCTGCGCGTCTCCGAGGCCTGCCCGCTCATCCTTCCCTTCCATGCGGCGATCGACGTCGCGCGCGAGTCGGCTCAGGGGGCCGCGAAGATCGGCACCACCGGGCGGGGCATAGGCCCGGCGTACGAGGACAAGATCGCGCGGCGCGCGATCCGCGTGCGCGATCTGATGGTCCCGGAGCGCTTCGCCGCGAAGCTCGAGCCGCTCATGGATTTCCATAATTTCGTGCTGACGAAATACCTGTCGGCGAAGCCGGTGGACTTCGCCAGGACCCGAGACGAGGCGCTCGCGCTCGCGCCGCGTCTAGAGCCACTGGTGGCCGACGTGGCGCGCGCCCTGTACGCCGCGAGCGACGGCGGACAGAACCTGCTGTTCGAGGGGGCGCAAGGGGCGCTGCTCGACGTCGACCACGGAACCTATCCCTACGTGACCTCCAGCAACTGCGTCGCCGGTGCCGCCGCCGCCGGGTCGGGAGTCGGGCCCCAGATGCTGCAATACGTGCTCGGGATCACCAAGGCCTACGCGACCCGCGTGGGCTCGGGCCCGTTCCCGACCGAGCTCGTCGACGCCACCGGCGAGCTGCTGCGCACGCGCGGCCAGGAATTCGGCGCGACCACGGGCCGCCCGCGCCGCTGCGGCTGGTTCGATGCGGCCGCGCTGCGGCGCTCGATTCAGATCAACGGTGTTTCGGGCCTTTGCATCACCAAGCTCGACGTGCTCGACGGCCTGGAAGAGGTCAGGCTGTGCACCGGATACCGCATCGACGGCAAGGCCGAGGAGCTGCTCCCGCTAGGCGCCGAAGAGGCTGCGCGCTGCGAGCCCGTATACGAGAGACTCCCGGGCTGGAACGAGAGCACCGTGGGCGTGAGCGCGTACGACAGGCTGCCCGCGCGCGCGCGCGCCTACCTGGAACGGCTGCAGGCGTTGTGCGGGGTGCCCGTGGACATGATCTCGACCGGCGCGGACCGGAACGAGACCATCGTCCGGCGCCACCCGTTTCGTTGAGGAGAGCGCGAGTGCTCGACGGGGTCGTGCCGTTTCCTCCGGAGTACGCCAAACGCTATCGTGCGAAGGGCTACTGGCGGGACCGGTCGCTCGCGCAGGAATTCGCTCCCCTGTTCTCCCGCTACGCGGGCCGGATCGCGGTGGTCGATCGCGAAACGGAACATTCGTACGCGGATATCGACCGCGTGTCCGACCGGCTCGCCCTCAACCTGCTCGATGCGGGCCTCGCCCCCCTCGACCGCGTCGTGGTGCAGCTGCCGAACGTCGTCGAGTTCGTGTTCCTGTATTTCGCGCTGCAGAAGATCGGCTGCGTCCCGATCGCCGCGCTCGCCACGCACCGGTTCCTCGAGGTCAGCCAGTTCGCGAAGCTCTCGGGCGCCGCCGCGTGCGTCACGCCCGGCCGGCAGGGCGATTTCGATTTCACCGAGATGGTTCGCCGCGTGCGGAGCGAGACGCCTTCGGTGAAGCTGGGCATCGTGCTGGGCCAGGCGCCCGCGGGATTCCTGTCTCTGGCGGAGCTGATCTCCCGCGAGCCGAAGCGGGGACCGGACGCGCTGCGCGCGCTCAAGATCGATCCGACGGACCCCGCCATCTTCCAGCTCTCGGGAGGCACGACCGGGATTCCCAAGCTAATTCCCCGGACGCACAACGATTACGCGTACAACTCGCGCCTCGCGGTCGAGGTGTGCGGCGTAGCGGGCGACTCGGTGCTGCTGCTCGCGCTGCCGATCGCGCACAACCTGCCGCTCGCCTGCCCGGGACTGCAGGGCTACATGCTGCAGGGCGCGAAGGTGGTGCTTTCCGCGAGCACGAAGCCGGAGAATCTCTTTCGCCTGATCGAAGAGCAGCGGGTGACTCATCTGAAAGTGGTGCCGGCGCTCCTGATCCGTCTCATCAACGATCCCGCGATCGGCAAGTTCGACCTGTCCTCGCTCCGCGTCATCCAGAGCGGCGGCCAGCGCATGCAGCCCGAGGTGCGCATGCGCACCAAGGAGCTCATTCCGAGCGTGACCGTGCAGGAGAACTTCGGCATGTCCGAAGGCATGCTCTTCTTCGTCCATCTCGACGACGCCGAGGACGTCCGCATGGAAACCTGCGGGCGGCCGCTTTCGCCCGACGACGAGGTGAGGCTGGTGGACGAGGAAGGCAGGGAAGTCGCCAGGGGAGAGGTCGGCGAGCTGACCTGCCGCGGCCCTTACACCCTGCGCGGCTACTTCGGGGTGCCGGAGTACAACGCGCGCCAGTTCACTCCGGACGGCTTCTACCGGTCGGGTGACCTGATGCGCCTGCATCCTTCAGGCAATTACGTGGTCGAGGGGCGCAAGAAGGACCTCATCAATCGCGGCGGCGAAAAGATCAGCGCGGAGGAGATCGAGAACCTGATCCTCTCGCACCCGGCCGTGCAGAACATCGCCTGCGTGCCGATGCCCGATCCGAACCTGGGCGAGAAGATGTGCGCCTGCGTGATTCCGAAGAAGGGCCGCAGCCTGAGCCTTCCGGAGCTCGTCGAGTTCCTCAAGGACAAGGAAATCGCCAAGTTCAAGCTGCCCGAGCGGCTGGAGATCCTCTCGGACTTCCCGGTGTCGACTTTCGGCAAGGTGTCGAAGAAGGCGCTGGCGGAGATGGTGACCGCCAAACTCGAGCGGGAGAGGGCGGCGTGAGGATCATCGACCTGCACTGCTACCCCGGCACGAAGGAGTGGATCGCGTGCCAGGGGCCTTACGTGGAGGCTCTGGCCAAATACTGGAAGCGCGACTGGGTCGGAAAGCCGGAAGACGAGGTCGTGAGGGACTTCACCGATGCGGGCGTCGAGGCGCTGCTGGTCGCGCTCGACCTGGAGACGACGATCAGGACGCCGCCGGTGACCAACGAGTACGTGCACGCGATGTGGAAGCGCCATCCCAAGCGCATCATCCAGGCGTGGGGGGCGCTCGAGCCCGCGAAGGGAAAGGTCGCGATGGAGCAGGCGAAGAAAGCGGTGCGCGAGCTCGGCCTGATCGGCTTTCACTTCCACCCGATCATGCAGCACTTCGCGGTCAACGACCGTCGCTACTACCCGCTTTTCGAGCTGATCGAGTCGCTGGGCGTTGCGGTGATGATCGATGTGGGCACGACCGGGATGGGCGCGGGGCTGCCCGGCGGCATGGGGGCGCGGATCCGCCACGCGCACCCTTCGTCGATCGACGACCTCGCGGCCGATTTCCCGAATCTCAAGATCGTGATGGCGCACCCGGGGTGGCCGTGGGTGGACGAGACGACCGCGGTCGCCTTGCACAAGGGCAACGTCTACTGGGAGATGTCGGGCTGGGCGCCGAAATATTTCCCCGGGAACCTGAAGGTCGACATGCGCGGCCGTCTGCAGGACAAGATCATGTTCGGCAGCGACTACCCGAGCATGCCTTACGCGCGCATCCTCAAGGAGTGGCAGGA
>Ga0187774_10000065_pt1 | contig 33866 bp, 31 predicted proteins | sample 0216_BV02_MP05_2_FD_133152 | JGI IMG/M metagenome (GOLD analysis project Ga0187774, IMG submission 133152) | Tropical peat soil microbial communities from peatlands in Department of Meta, Colombia - 0216_BV02_MP05_20_MG | ecosystem: Environmental > Terrestrial > Soil > Wetlands > Peat | place... | reverse complement strand
TACACCGATTACCCACCGCTGCCGGCTGCCGCAACGAGCTCAGCGGCCCGCCTGGGGTGACGCCATGGATCTCGAGCAGGCCATTCGCTCGCGTCGCGCGGTGCGCGCCTTCACCCCCGAGCCGCTCGAGCGCGCGCAGCTCCTGCGGCTGATCGATGCCGCCGTTCAGGCGCCGAGCGCCGTGAACGAGCAGCCCTGGTCCTTCACCGTGATCGAGGATCGGGCCGTGCTCGCCCGCATATCCACCGAGTCGAAGGCCCACGTGCTGGCGAGCCCGCCGCACGCCGTCGGCTCGAGTCATCTGCAGATGCTGCGTGACCCGAAGTTCGACATCTTCTACCACGCACCCGCGCTGATCGTGATCTCGAGCGTGACGGCGAGCCAGTGGGCCGTTGAGAACTGCACGCTGGCGGCCGAGAACCTGATGCTCGCCGCATGCGCCGAGGGCCTGGGCAGCTGCTGGATCGGCTTTGCCCAGACCTGGCTCGCAACCCCGGCGGGCAAGGCCGTGCTCGGAGTTCCGGCGAGCTACCTCCCGGTGGCGCCGATCATCGTCGGCCATCCGCAGGGAGCCGCGCCGGCCGTGCCGCGCAGGCCACCCGAGATACGCTGGATCGGTGCCTGAGCATCACGAGTCGAGCCGAGGGCGTTCGGCGCCGCGACGCCGTATACCGCTGGCGAGCATATCGAGCAGCGTGAAGGCGCCGGCCACCGCAACGATGGCGATCGAGTTGAGGGCCAGCGGGGCCTGCAGCACGAGCAGCGGCAGCAGCGCCTCGGGCAGCTGATCGAGCAGCGGCATATCCTTTCCCGGCGCGACTCCCAGCCGTCGCTTGAGAAGACTGGAGAGCGTGTCTCCAAGCAGAGAAAGCGCCGCGAAACCCGCGCCCGTCCACCCATGGAGGCCGGTCAGTCCCGCAGCGAGCGCGCACCCCGCGACGCCGGCGGCGAGACCGCGCCAGGTCTTGTGACTCCCCAACAATCGCCTCCCGTCGGGCAGGGTCACGCCGAGATCGAGAGGCGCCGCGCCGCGAGCGCCGAGCACCCGACCCGCGACCCACGGGAGGGAATTGGCGAGGACCAGCAGCAGCAATGCCCGCGCTGCATACGCCAGGGGAAACATAGCGACGATCGCAGTGCTTGCTGCGATCACTTCCCAGTGGTGAGCGCGATGCGCCAGCTGGGATCGGGGTCGTACTCTTCGACCTTGCTCGCGAGCGCCGCGGTGCGCGGGCCGAGATTCTTCTCGCGGACGATCCCGTTGTGATTGACGATGAAGGTCATGACGCCCGAGTCACCGTACACGGCCGGGTAAGCCAGCAGTGCAAAGCCGCCGCTCATGCGCCCGTCGGCGGCGATGTAGTTGCGAGCACCGCCGGCGGCATGCGCACCCTGGCGTGTCAGAATCCGGTAGTAGTAGCCAAAGTAGGGATGCCTGCCGCCCGGCGCTTCACTACCGTAGCCTTCGGCGCGCGCCTGGGCGACGAGCGGGCCGAGCGGGCTCTCGGCCTCCTCGCCGGTGATCGGCCAGTAGAGTCCATCGTGCCGTCCCGCGCGGCTCAGGAACCGCCGGGCGTACTGCCGCTCCCCACCCGAGCTCGCCTGCAGATCCGCGTACTCGCGTTGTGCCTGAACGTAGGCACGGCAGACCTCGATGACATTGAGCTCGTTGCGGCCGATCCGCCGATCGAGGATCTGTTGCTCACCGGCCCGCGTATCGAAACGCCACCCACCGCTCATCCGCACCAGCGGAATCGGCAGCGGCCAGTCCTCGGCACCGACGATCAGTACGGCCTCAGTTGACCCGACGTACTCGAGGCGGTGAGCCTGATCGTAGGCGGCCGTGAAGCGCTCCCGCCCGTCGCGATCCGCGACCGCATCTCCCGAGTGGATGAGCTTCGCGCCGCGGGGCCCGAGAATCGCGAGCAGACCCTCGACCTCGTCGGCGCGCGTCGCGGCGAGCAGCGCCTCGACGGCCTCGTCGGGACTTGCAAACTCGCGCTGCGAGGTACTGCTCGCACCCCGTGGCGGCAATGCCGCGCCGCCTGGCTCCAGCGCCGAGGCCGTCACCACCAGGCAAGCGGCGAGAGCCGTCATCAGTCTCCTCAGATCCCGCCGCGTGGGCCGCGCAGCTTGCGCGCTGCTTCTGATGCTCACTCGGGTACTCCCTCGCGGTGCCCGGGATGGCCGCCGCCCGCGTGCGCCGGCGGCGCGGAACGGCTGGAGGAACCCCGCGCCGCCTCACTGCGCACCTGTGGGCCATGCCCGAACGACTCGAATGCCGGGGGCGCGGCGTGCGGCACTGACACAGGCGGCCTCCCGTAGGTTGGCCGAGGCATCGGCGCCGTCGGCGCAGGTGCATGCGGGGTCTCGCGCCCACCCGGTGCCGGTTGCGTAGGACGAGCTGGAGTGACCGGCGGCGGGAAGCCACGGAACGCATGGCGCCCGCCCTCCGGGCCCTGATAGCGCGCGGCCGTCGGCGCGTCGCGATAAGGCACGCCGGCCCGATGCTGTGGATCATGCTGCCACGGCTGCGCAGCCGGCTGCGGATACGCCGGACGCGCAGGGATGCCGGGCTGCCGCCGATGGAGCGGCGGGTAGACCACCACCCCATGGCCGTGCCAGTTGCACCCGTACCAGCCCCACGGCTGCCAGAATCCGATCCCGATGCCGAAGCCGATCAGGGCACCGCCGATGAACACGCCGGGTGGTGGCCCGAAGTAGTACGGCGGATAGCCGGGCCACGGCCAAGGACCGTATATATCAGGGACGTAATAAGGCACGTAGATCACGTCCGGGCTGGCCGGCTCGATCGTGATGACGCTCTGCTCGGTCGTCACGTTCTGCTGGGGCGTCGACTGCAGCGTTCCCTGTGCCAGGGCGCGCTGCCGCAGCCGCTGCACGGCATCCATGACGTCGGCCTGCTGGGCGAGGAATGCATCGCCGAGCTGCTCCATCCATTCGAGGTTGCGGTCCATGAGGCGCAGCACGTCGACAAAGGGCACCAGTGATTTGACGCTCGGATCCCAACGTTGTCCCTCGAGGGCCGCGGCCAGGGCATCGCCTGTGAGCGCCGCATGCGCGGGATCCTCGAGCCAGCGCGCGGCTTCGACCACCTCGAGCGGATACGTAGACGCTGCCAGGATCGACCCCACGAGTTGATCGGGGTAGAGCGCGATCGGGGCCGCGAGCGCCTCGAGCTGCTCGGGCGTCCAACGTGTGCTCGAGACCGGCGCGGCTGTACCGCCGGGAGGCGGCGCCGGCTGAGCCTCGCTGCGAGCCACGATCCCCGCAAGCAGCGCGACGGCGGCCACACCGATGACGATGCGCTTCATGGATGTCAGGCGACTTGGTTCCGTAGCCCGATGCTGAGCGATTCAGCTTCGCCCGGTTATACGGGCAACTCCCTACCAGCCGAGTTAAGTCACGTTGGGCTTGGGCCTCAGGCTCGATGTTCCTGGCGCCGAGCCCTTTCTTTTGCAAATCATCCGCTTACATGGAAGCCACTCCTGGCCGCGCGGTTGCGAAGCACGCCCAGCCGAGTCGGAACTTGATAAAGTCGTGGGAGCTCAGTCGGCCTGGTGACAGACAGGTGGCGAGGTCAGGTGACGTTCGGTCGCCCCGGCCCGCAGCGCGGACTGAGGATTCTCATTGTTCGGACAAGCGCCATAGCCAGCACCAGCTGGCGGGGGTCTCTCAAAGTGCCGTTTCTCAATAACCTGATCAGGGCCGCGTCGCCGCGGCGACGCGTTGCCGCCGTGGCGATTGTCCTCGCCTCGTGCGCGGCCTCCGCGTGGTTCGTTTCGACCGCCGTCGGCGCGGCTGCGAATCCGCCGGCGACGCTCGGCGCAGCGAGCGCCTCGGAAGTGGTGCGCCTGCCGGGACATGTGCACGGACGCGCGCGTCCGGAGCAGGACATCGGCGCGGCGCCCGACTCACTACCGATGAACGGCCTCGAGATCGTATTCGCGAAGACTCCGGCGCAGGAGCGTGCGCTCGAGCAGCTGCTCGCCGCGCAGCAGGACCCGAAGTCGCCTCAGTACCACAAGTGGCTGACGCCCGCCGAGTACGGGGCGCGCTTCGGCGCGAGCCAGGCCACCGTTGCCGCGGTGACGCAATGGCTCGAGGCGTACGGCTTCACGGTCGATGCTCTGCCCGCCAACCGCTCGCAGCTGCGCTTTCATGGAACCAAGGCGCAGGTTGAGGCGGCGTTTCGAATCGAGATTCACCTCTTCGAGGTCGACGGGGTGAAGCACTTCTCCAACGTGAGCGATCCGGCAGTTCCCGCGGGTCTGGCCGCGGCGATCACGTCGATTCACGGCCTGAACGACTTCTACCCCAAGGCGACCCTGAGGAGCCGGCCCGCGCATCCCGCCGGCGGCGGCGCGAAGCCGCAGATCACCTACGACGGTGGCAAGCAGAACTTCGTCGGTCCGGGCGACTTCGCCGTGATATACAACCTGGCGCCCCTCTACAGCGCCGGGGTCAACGGCAAGGGTGTAACCATCGCGGTCGCCGAGGAAAGCGACATCGATCCCACCGTGGCCGGCGCATTCTGGTCCGGGGTGGGCATCACGCCGCCGACGTTCACCTCCATGCCCGTCCCCGGGGGAACTGATCCCGGACAGACCATGGACCCGAACGAAGTGGAGGCCTATCTCGACGTCGAGGTCGCAGGCGGCGTGGCGCCGGGCGCGAGCATCCTCCTCGTGCGCGACAAGAACGTTCTTAACGCCTTCCAATACGTCATTCGGCAGAACCTGGCGCAGGTGCTCAGCATCTCCTTCAGTGCCTGTGAGAGTCAGATCGGCTCCGCCACCAACAACTCCATCCAATTGCTGTTCCAGGAAGCGGCCTTGCAGGGTATGACCATCACGGTTGCGACCGATGATGCGGGCGTTGCGGGTTGCGAGTCGAACCTCTTCAAGCAGGGGACGCTCGCGACGACCGGCTTTGCGGTCAGCGGCCTGGCATCGACGCCGTACGCCCTGGCGGTTGGCGGCACGGATTTCGACCCGACGCAAGCGCAGGACTGGGGAACCACGAATGCGCCCGGGACCCTCGCCAACGCCCTCGCGCACATTCCGGAGATGGTGTGGAACGAGACCTGCGCCAATCCGCTCTATGCACAGAAGCTGAACACCACGACGAGCGCGCTTTGCAACCAGGCGATGCTCAATGGGCAGCCCAATCCCTTCCTGCAGATTTCCGGCAGCGGCAGCGGCGTGAGCAGCTGCCTCTCGGTCGATGTCAATACCAATGCCTGTACGGGAGGCCGCCCGGTGCCGGGCTGGCAGACCGGCGTCGCGGGAATGGCGAACCTCACCGGGCGCGCCGTGCCGGATGTGGCCGTAATTGCCAGCTTGTGGGAGATCTGCTCCTACGACAACAGCCCCTGCGACCCTGCGACGAACAACATCGACATCGTGGGCGGGACGTCCGCGTCTACACCGGCGGTCGCCGCGATCATTGCACTGCTCGATCAGCAGATGGGCGGGGCGCAGGGCCTCGTCAACCCGCAGTTCTATCAGCTGGCCGCCGCGGAGTACGGCACGCCGGCGGCTCCGAAGGCGAGCGCCGCGAATTGCAGCGCGAGCCTCGGGACGACGATCGGCGCGGACTGCATCTTCTACGACGTGACCGCGGGCAGCAACGCGACACCCTGCACAGTGGCGTCCTTCAACGACACGAGCAGCGCGCCCGCGAGCACCTGCAACGCTTCCACCGGGCAGACGAACGGCATCATGGAGCTCAGCTCCGCGCCGCAGTACGCCGCGGGCAGCGGGTTCAACCTCGCGGCCGGCCTCGGCAGCATCAATGCCGCCAACCTCGTTCTCGCCCTCTACCTGCCGGCCCCGACGGGACTCAGCGCCGCCGCGGGCGGGCAGTCGGTCCAGCTCAGCTGGGCCGCCGACGCGCACGCCACCAGCTACAACGTCTACCAGGCCACCGCGAGCGGACAGGAAGGATCGACTCCGGTGCAGACCGCGGTGAACGGCACGTCCACGACCGTCTCGGGCCTTCAGTTCGCGCAGACCTATTACTTCACGGTCGCCGCGCAAGCCGCCCTCGGAACCTCCGCCCAGTCGAGCGAAGTGCAGGTGATGACCGTGCCGGCGGCGCCCACGGGGCTCACTGCCACGGCCGGCAACACCACCGTGACGCTCAACTGGACCGCCTCGAGCGGTGCCACCGGCTACAACATCTATCAGGGCACTTCAGTAGGCGGCGAAGGTGCGACACCGGTGCAGAGCGCCGTCAGCGCAGTGACGACCACCCTCTCCGGCCTCACCAACGGCACCACCTACTACTTCGCCGTTGCCGCCGTCGATGCCGGCGGCGCATCGGCACATTCGAGCGAAGCCCAGGCAACACCGACGGCGCCTGCGAGCCATGGGGGCGGAGGAGCGCTCGGGACGCCGGAGATATTACTGCTGAGTCTCCTCGCGGCTTTAGCGGCAGCGAAGGCTCAAGCGTGCGAAAGCGCCCAGCGCACGATGTCCGGGCGGCGCATGGCGCCGGACTGACGTGCCACTTCTCTGCCTGACTTGAAGCAGATCAGGGTGGGAATGCCGCGGATGCCGAATTCACCGGCCAGTCCCGGCTCGGCATCGGTGTTGAGCTTCGCCAGGCGCACTTTGGGCTCGAGCTCGGCGGCGGCGGCCGAGTATTCCGGCGCCATCATCTGACAGGGCCCGCACCAGGGGGCCCAGAAGTCCACGACGACCGGGACGTCGTTGCGCTCGATGAACCTGCGGAAGTTGGCGGAAGAAAGCTCGGCCGGGTGTCCCGCGAACAGGGATCTGTGGCACTGCCCGCACTTCGGCGCCTCCGCGAGGCGCAGGGAAGGAATCCGGTTGATCGCGGCGCAGTGGGAGCAAACCAGGTGCAGGGTTTCGGCCATAGGAGCCGGTATGGGGAGCCCTGGTACGGAATTCAATGAAGCCTTGATGACACCCATCGGTGGGCGTTCCCGCGCCGGGTTGCCATGAACCCCTCCGCCGGGTGCAGGGCACTCACGCGGGCCCGACGCTCCCCAATTCACACCAGGAGGGTGTTCATCATGCGTCAAAGTATCAGGTCTCTCACCGTAGCGGCCCTCGTGACGATCGCTGCGAGCGCTCCGATCGCCCAGGCCGATGAGGATGACTCGCATGCGGACCGCAACGCCTACGTGGTCACTCCACTGGTCTCCAACCTGTCCGGCTCAGCCGCGATGCGCGATCCCGTCCTGCAGAACGCCTGGGGCATCGCCTTCAGCCCCGCCGGCAGTCCCTTCTGGGTGAACGACAACGCCACCGGCTGCGCGACGCTCTACGCGGGCGATGGCACCAAGATCGGGCTGCAGGTGTCCATTCCTCTCCCGGGGAACACCGTCGCACCGAACTCCTGTCAGCCCTTTGACTTCAGCGATCCCCCCGCCACGGCTCCTGCGGCGCCCACCGGAATCGTCTGGAATCCATCCGCCGCGTTTCTGGTGCCCGGCACCAAGCTCCCCGCCGTGTTCATCTTCGCGACCGAGAACGGCACGCTCTCCGCATGGGCCGGCGGATTGACCCCGCCTGACAATGCGGTGCTCGCGGCGGACAACTCGGCGAATCCCACGCCGGCCGATGGAGCCGTTTATAAGAGTCTGGTGTTCGGGCTCAGCGCCAAAGGGGGGTTCCTGTACGCGGCGAACTTCCGCCACGGCACGGTCGACGTCTTCGGGCCGACGGGAGCCGACGGCATGTTCACGCCGACGACCACGGACGCCGGCTTCATCGATCCGCGCATACCCGCCGGCTACGCGCCCTTTGGCATCGCCAACATCGACGGCGACCTGTTCGTGACCTACGCGAAGCAGGACGACCAGAAGCACGACGACGTGGCGGGCGCGGGTCACGGCTTCGTCGATGTCTTCGACACCGACGGCCATCTGCTGCGCCGCTTCGCGAGCCGCGGGCCGCTCAATTCTCCCTGGGGCGTCACCCGCGCATCCTTCGCCTTCGGACGCTTCAGCGGCAAGATCCTGATCGGCAACTTCGGCAACGGGCACATCAACGCCTATGACAATGATGGGCGCTTCGTCGGTGAGCTCGAGGACCGCTACGGCAAGGCGGTGGCGATTGACGGCCTCTGGACGCTGACGCTCGGCGGCGGCCGCGGCTCGAGCTCGGACACGCTGTACTTCGCGGCGGGGCCGAACGGCGAGACCAATGGACTCTTCGGGACGATTGCTCCGGCGAATGAGGCCGAGCATTGAGATGAGCTTCCGGGCGGTGGCGATCCACCGCCCGGACTCGCTGACGCCCGCCCGAAGGGCGCCCGGAACACGCGCGGTGCAGAACGGTCGAAGCTGCCAGGGTCCCCGGAGGGCACGCGCCGTGAGCACCATCACTCTCGAGAAGCTCCGCGCCGGGTGGCGCAACTACCGCGGCACCCTGCTCTTTCTCGCCCTGATGCTGGGCTTTCGCTCGGCGTGGGCAGACTGGGTGACGGTGCCCACCGGCTCGATGACTCCGACCATCCTGGAAGGCGACCGGCTGCTGGTCGACAAGCATGTGTACGGCCTGCGCATTCCCTTCACCCTGATGCATCTCACGGCGGGTGAGGATCCCGCCCGCGGCGACATCGTCGTATTCAATTCGCCCGTGGATGGCACCTCGTTGGTCAAGCGGGTGATCGGAGTTCCGGGTGACGTGGTCGCGCTCGAGGATGATCGGCTCACCGTCAACGGCCAGCCGGCGCGCTACTCGATCGAGGAGATCGACCGCATACGCGGACTCCTTGCCGCCACCGCGGCGGAGCATCCGCTGCTGCTGCGCGAAGCCGGGCTCGGCAAGGATCACGATGTCATGTTCCTCCCCGGGCGCCGCGCGCGCCGCTCTCTCGGCGCCGTCGTGGTGCCGGACGGCAAGTACTTCATGATGGGCGACAACCGCGACAACAGCGCCGACTCCCGTTACTTTGGCTTCGTGCCCCGCCGGGACATCGTCGGTCGCGCGACGCGCGTGGTGGTCTCGCTGAATCCCGACCGGTATTACGCGCCGCGCTCAGACCGGTTTCTGCGGCCGCTGGGCTGACGGCCGCGGAGCCTCATTCGTCATCAGCAGCAGCTCGTTCGCCGTGCGCCAGTTGCGCCCGGTGGCGTGCACCCCGAGGAAACGCTCGACCTTGTCGTGCAGGGCGGACTGGGGAAAGCCATGGGGCGTGTACAGGTAGAAGACCTTCCCCTTGAGCGCGAATCCTTCCCTGCCCCTCTTCAAGCGGGTCAGCGACTCAAGATCCGGACGCGGCGGGTGCGCCGATAGAAAAAAGAGGTGCAGCGCCTTGTGGTCGCGGTCCGCCTCGGGGAAGGGGTTGCCCGCGACGGCCGCCGCGAGCTCGCGCACGCAAAGCACCATGACCTGCGGCTCAAATCCTGTTTTCTCCCGTATCAGCGCGCCGATCTGCGTTGCGAGCGTCCGCGCGCTGCCAACCCCGCTCTGAAACACGACGTTGCCGCTTTGAATGTAGGTGCGCACGGAGCGAAAGCCGCCGCGCTCGAAGATCGCCACCAGGTCCTTCATCAGGAGCTTGCGGCGGCCGACGACGTTGATTCCGCGCAGCAGCGCGATCCAGGTTCTCAAGCGGACTCCCCGCGGCGAGGCGCGCATGCTAATCAATCCGCGTGGCGCGCTACGCACATCTACTGATAGGGCGAGCAGCGTAAAGATGCTGTGCTAGGCGGCAGGCCGGTGAACGCAAGCTCACCGCGTGCCAGTGTGCCGGCTCGACGGGGAATCTCATGTATCTGACCGAGACCTACAACGACAAGGTCGTCCGCCAGTTTGCCATCATGACGGTCGTCTGGGGCATCGTCGGCATGGCGGTGGGCGTGCTGATCGCGGCGCAGCTCTACTGGCCGGCGCTCAACTTCGACGTCCCCTGGCTGACCTACAGCCACCTGCGGCCGCTGCACACCAACGCGGTGATATTCGCCTTCGGCGGCAGCGCGCTGTTCGCCACCTCTTACTACTGCGTGCAGCGCACCTGCCACGTGCGGCTCTTCAGCGACAAGCTGGCGGCCTTCACCTTCTGGGGCTGGCAGGCGGTCATTCTCGGTGCCGCCATCACGCTGCCGCTCGGCATTACCCAGAGCAAGGAATACGCCGAGCTCGAATGGCCGATCGATCTCCTCATCACCATCGTGTGGGTCGCCTACGCGATCGTGTTCTTCGGGACGATCGCCAAGCGGCGCGTGCAGCACATCTACGTCGCCAACTGGTTCTACGCCTCCTACATCATCACGATCGCCGTCCTGCACGTGTTCAATAACCTGGCGATCCCGGTGAGCCTCACGAAGTCCTACGTGATCTACGCCGGCTCGATCGACGCGATGATGCAGTGGTGGTACGGGCACAATGCGGTGGGGTTTTTCCTCACCGCGGGCTTTCTCGGCATGATGTACTACTTCGTGCCGAAACAGGCGCAGCGGCCCATCTATTCCTACCGCCTGTCGGTCGTGCACTTCTGGGCGCTGATCTCCGTCTACATCTGGGCCGGGCCGCATCACCTGCACTACACCTCGCTCCCCGACTGGGTGCAGTCGATCGGCATGGTGTTCTCGCTGCTGCTGCTCGCCCCGTCGTGGGGCGGAATGATCAACGGCATCATGACGCTCTCGGGTGCCTGGGACAAACTGCGCACCGACCCCATCCTCAAGTTCATGATCGTGTCGCTGTCTTTCTACGGCATGTCGACCTTCGAAGGCCCGATGATGTCGATCAAGACGGTCAATGCCCTGTCGCACTACACCGACTGGGTGATCGGTCACGTGCACTCCGGCGCCCTCGGCTGGGTGGCGATGATGACCATCGGCACCATGTATCACCTGATTCCGCGGCTGTTCAACCGCCGCGAGATGTACAGCGCCAAGCTCATCGACGTGCATTTCTGGCTATCGACCATCGGGGTGGTGCTGTACATCACCGCGATGTGGATCGCGGGCGTCATGCAGGGGCTGATGTGGCGCGCCGTCAACGACGACGGCACGCTCACCTACAGCTTCATCGAGAGCGTCAAGGCGACCTATCCCTTCTACCTGGTGCGCCTGATGGGTGGGGCGCTGTTCTTCAGCGGTATGTGGATCATGGCCTACAACGTCTGGATGACGATCCGCGGTGAGCGACCTCAGCCGGTGCCGGTCCCGGTGCCGGCCGAGGAGCCGCTCCCGGCCGCCGCGGTCGCCGCCACGGGGGCACGCTCATGAACCACGACGTCGTCGAACGGAAGCTGGGCCTGCTCATCGTGCTGATCGTGCTGGTGATCAGTGTCGGCGGCTTCGTCGAGGTGATCCCGCTCGTCACCACCGCCGCCGCCAAACAGGGTGCGGTCCATATCACTCCGCGCACGCCGCTCGAGCAGGCGGGCTTCGACGTCTACGAGCGCGAGGGCTGTTATCTCTGCCATTCGCAGCAGATCCGCCCCTTCCGCAGCGAGACCGAGCGCTATGGGCCGTATTCGGTGGCGGCGGAGTCGCAGTACGACCATCCCTTCCAGTGGGGCTCGAAGCGCACCGGGCCGGACCTCGCGCGCGTCGGCGGCCGCTACAGCGACGAGTGGCACCGGCTGCACCTGCACAACCCGCGTGATGTCGTGCCGGAGTCGAACATGCCCGGCTTCCCCTGGCTCGAGAGGAGCAAGATCGACGCTGAGCTCCTGCAGCGCAAGCTGCGCGTGCTGCGCTTCCTCGGCACGCCCTACACGGACGCCGACATCGCCGCAGCTCCGGCGGCGGTCGAGGACAAGACCGAGCTCGATGCGCTCATCGCCTACCTGCAGTCCCTCGGCCTGGCGCGGCCGCGCGGCTGATCGAGGAGTCGCACCATGCACCTGAATCCCGACCTCCTGAGCAGCGTGGTCACCGTCGTGTGGTTCCTCGCCTTCATCGCACTGTGCGTGTGGGCGTGGAGCGGCCGGCGGCGCAAGGATTTCGAGGCCGCTGCCAGAATGCCCCTGGAAGAGGCGAGCGACCGTGCGGCCGATAGCCGCAAAGGGGGGCGCTGATGTCACCCGTGACGACGACGATCATTGCGGTCGTCACCCTCCTCAACGTTCTCGGCTGCGCCTGGCTCATCTGGTGGACGGCGCGCCGCCAGCCCGGTGAGGTCGCCGAGGGTGCGGTCAAGGATCATGTGTGGGACGGCGACCTGCGCGAGCGCAACAACCCGATGCCGCGCTGGTGGCTGATCCTGTTCTTCCTCACGATCCTCTTTGGCCTCGCCTACCTCCTGCTCTACCCCGGAGTGGGTCGCGGCACGCTCGGCTGGACCGAGGATCGGCAGTACCGCGACGAGATGCAGCGCGCCCAAAGCCAGTACGCGCCGATCTATGCCGCCTTCGCGGGCCGCAGCATCGTCGAGCTCGCCCGGGACCCGAAAGCGGTTGCGCTGGGGCGCAGTCTCTTCGCCAACAACTGCATCAACTGCCATGGCTCGGACGCGCGCGGCGGGCCGGGCTTTCCCGACCTGACCGACAACGACTGGCTCTATGGCGGCGGGCCGGACGATATCGTCAAGTCGATCACCTACGGCCGCGCCGGAGTGATGCCGCCGCTCGGCGCGGCGCTCGGCGAGCAGGGAGTGGACGAGGTGGTCGATTACGTGCTGAGCCTGAGCGGGCATGCGGAGCCGGCCGACAAGGTGGCGGCGGGCCAGACGCGCTTCGTGGTGTGCGCCGCATGCCACGGACCCGATGGCAAGGGCAACGCGGCCATCGGCTCGAAGAACCTGACGGACGACATCTGGCTCTACGGCGGTTCCGCGGCGACGCTGCGCAAGACCGTGACCGAGGGCCGTCAGGGCCGGATGCCGGCGCACCAGTGGCTGGGCGAGGACAAGATCCGCCTGCTCGCCGCCTACGTCTACAGCCTGTCGCATCCCCAGTAGGCCCCCATGAGCTCGAGCGCTCCGCAGCCCCTGGATCCCGAGCGGCGTCGCTGGGCTGTCGATGTCGGACTCGTGCTGTGGCCATCCTTCCTGGCCTCGTGTGCGGCGAGTCTGCTGTTCTTCGCCGCGGTCGACCCGGCGCTGCTGCGCGATGCCGGTCCGCGACTCTTCGCCGACCTCGACCGCGAGGCCGGCTATGCCCTGGGCTTCCTCTTCTTCTGGGCAGTCGGTGCCCTCGCGAGCGCACTCAGTGTCTATCTGATCCGCACCGAGCGATCCCGCCCGCGCGCCGCCGGCTCGCGGCCGCCATGACCACGCCGCACCTCAGGCTGGTGCCGGCGTCCGAGCCGGCCCCGTTCTATGCCGCGGCCGAGAAGATCTATCCCCGTGAGATCAGCGGCCGCTTCTCCCGGCTGCGCCGGGCGGCCGTGATCCTACTGCTCGGGCTCTTCTACGGCGTGGCCTGGCTGCAGTGGGACGGCCACCAGGCGCTGCTCTTCGACCTGCCGGCGCGCAAGTTCCACATCTTCTCACTCACGCTCTGGCCGCAGGACTTCCTCTATCTGACGCTGCTCCTGATCATCGCAGCCCTCTCGCTGTTCTTCTTCACCGCGCTCGCCGGGCGGCTGTGGTGCGGCTACGCCTGTCCCCAGACGGTCTGGACCGAGCTCTTCGTATGGATCGAGCAGTGGACCGAGGGCAAGCGCACGCGGCGCATGAAGCTCGACCGCGGACCCTGGACCGCCGAGAAGCTGCTGCGCAAGACCGTCAAGCAACTGCTCTGGGTCGCGCTCGCCGCCTGGACCGGCTTCACGTTCGTCGGCTACTTCACCCCGATCCGCTCCCTCGGCTCCGGTCTCGCCACGCTGTCGCTCGGCACGTGGTCGACCTTCTGGATCTTCCTCTACGGCCTCGCCACCTACGGCAACGCGGGTTTCCTGCGCGAGCAGGTCTGCAAGTACATGTGTCCCTACGCGCGCTTTCAGAGCGCCATGTTCGACAAGGACACGCTGATCATCTCCTACGATGAGGCGCGCGGGGAGCCGCGCGGAGCGCGGCGGCGCGGCACCGTGGCACGGACGGCGGGTCTTGGGGACTGCATCGACTGCACGCTGTGCGTGCAGGTGTGTCCCACCGGCATCGACATCCGCCACGGACTGCAGTACGAGTGCATCGCCTGCGGCGCCTGCATCGATGCCTGCGATGAGGTGATGGACAAGATGGGCAGCGCCCGCGGCCTGATCCGCTACACGACCGAGCACGCGCTGCACGCGAAGTCGACGCACGTGGTGCGTCCGCGCATGCTGGTCTATGCGGCGCTGCTGCTGGTTGCCAGCGGCGTACTGACCTACTCGCTCCTGACGCGCACCCCGCTGATCCTCGATGTCATCCGTGACCGCAATGCGCTCTACCGCGAGGTGCGCGGCGAGCGCATCGAGAACGCCTATTCCCTCAAGGTCATCAACCTCGACGATAAACCACACGCCTACCGCCTGGCGGTGAGCGGCATGCCCGGGCTCGAGCTGACTTCTCCCGTCGAGCCCATCGCGGTGCCGCCCGGGAGCGTCAGCACCGTGGCCGCGCGCATCGCCGCCCCCGCCGCCGACTCAGGCGGCGTGCACAAAATCTCACTCACCCTCACGGCGCTCGATGCCTCCGGCATCAGCGTGCACGAGAAGAGCCGTTTCATCGGACCCTCGCCATGACGAGCTTCACGCCCGCAGATCCCTGGTATCGGCATTTCTGGCCATGGTTCATCCTCGCGATGCTGGCCGGGGCCGTCACCGGCAGCTTCGTCAGCCTGTACCTCGCTCTGCACCACTCGGACGTGGTACTGGAACACGCGGATTCCTCGCAATAGGCTCAGCGGATGGACCTCGCGCCCTCCGACCGCCGCTGCTTCCACTGCGGCGGCCCCCTGCCCGCCGCCGGTCGCTTCACCGTGCAAATCGACGGCAGCCCGCGTCCGGTGTGCTGCGCCGGCTGCGAGGCGGCGGTTAAGCTCATTCTGTCGCAGGGCCTCGGACGCTTCTACGAGTTTCGCGAGCCACCGTCGCAGGTGCCGGCGGGCGGGATGCGCAACTGGTCGGCCTTCGATCGGGAGGCGGCGCTGCGCCGTTACACCCACGAGTGCGGCAACGGCGAGCGCGAGCTGAGCCTGCAGATCGAGGGACTGCACTGCGCGGCCTGTGCCTGGCTGATCGAGAGCAGCCTCGGTCGCGAAGCCGGCCTCAGGCAGATACAGGTCAACGCCAGCACGGCGCGCGCCGAGCTGCGCTTCGACCCGCACGCCACCACGCTCAGCCGGCTGCTCGCGAGGATCGAGGCGCTCGGGTTCGTGCCGCTGCCGCTGTCCTTCGTGGGCGATGCCGCCGAGGGAACCGCCGAGCGCCGCGCCGCACTCAAGCGCTTAGGGGTCGCGGGCCTCGGCATGATGCAGGTCACGACCTTTGCCGTCTCGCTCTACGCCGGCCTGCTGCAGGGCATCGCTCCCGATCTCGAGCAGTTCCTGCGCTTCGTGAGCCTCCTCGTCGCCACCCCGGTGGTGCTCTATGCCGCGCAGCCCTTTTTTGTCTCCGCGTGGCGGAGCCTCCGCGCGCGCCGGCCCGGTATGGACGTGCCGGTGGCGCTCTCGGTCGGCGCGGCCTATCTCTTCAGCGTCTACTCGACGTTGCGCGGCCGCGGCGCGGTCTACTTCGACTCCGTCGTCATGTTCACGTTCTTCCTGCTGCTCGGCCGCTACGTGGAGATGTCCCTACGGCACCGCGCGGGGCTCAAGCACGATGCGCTCTCGCGCCTCTTGCCGCAGAGCTCGCTGCGCCTCTCCGGGGCGCAGGCCGAGCGCGTCACCCCCGATGAGCTGCGCGCCGGCGATCGCGTGCGCGTGCTTCCGGGTGAGCGCGTACCGGCGGACGGGCGGCTGAACCTGGGCAGCACCGAGGTGGACGAGTCGCTCCTCACCGGTGAGTCGGCGCCGCAGGTGCGCAGGCCGGGACATGCGCTCACGGCCGGCACCTTGAACCTCACCGGGGTCATCGAGATGACGGTGACGCACGTCGGTCAGGACTCGACGCTGGCGGCCGTGTCCCGCCTCCTCGAGCGCGCGCGCGCGGTGCGCCCCGCGGTGGCCGATCTCGCCGACCGCGTGGCGGCGTGGTTCGTGACCGGGGTGTTGCTGCTCGCGGCGGCTGTCGCGCTCTACTGGCTGCATACGGATGCGACGCGTGCCTTCGCCACGGTGCTCGCGGTTCTGGTGGTCACCTGTCCCTGCGCGCTCTCACTGGCGACGCCCGCCGCGCTCGCCGCCGCGACCACGCGCCTCGCGCGTGCCGGCGTCCTGGTCGCCCGCGGCCGCGTGCTCGAGCATCTGGCGGACGCCGATCGCATCCTCTTCGACAAGACCGGCACCCTGACGCGCGGCGAGCCCCGCCTGGAGGGCGTCGTCGTGCTGGAGCCGCGCCTCACGGCGGCCGAGTGTCTCGCGGTGGCGGCGGCACTCGAGGAGCACTCCGAGCACCCGCTGGCCCGCGCCTTCGCGCATCTGCCAGCCGCGGCCGGTGTGCGGGAGGTCAGGTCCGTCGCGGGCCGCGGAATCGAAGGAGTGATCGGGGAGACACGCTACCGGATCGGCCGGAGCGAGTTCGTCCGGGAAGGCTGTGGGCGCACGACGACGCCGGGCGCGAGCGACCGCGAGCACACGAGCGTCGTGCTGGGCGATGGCTCAGGTCCGCTGGCGGAGTTCCACCTCGCGGACGTCCTGCGCGCAGATGCGCGTGAGACGGTCCGGCGCCTCACCGCGCTCGGCCTCACCCCCGGCATCGCGAGCGGCGACCGCTCAGGACCGGTCGCGGCGGCGGCGCGGCAACTGGGCCATATCGCGGCCACCGCGAATCTCACCGCCGATGACAAGCTCGAGCTGGTGCGCTCGCTGCGCTCCGCAGGCCACCGAGTCGTGATGGTCGGTGACGGCGTGAATGACGCACCGGTGCTGGCTGCCGCCGATGTATCGGCCGCCATCGCGAGCGGCACGCAGCTCGCCCAGGTGAGCGCGGATCTGGTACTGCTGGGTGAGGGGCTCGCAGGCCTGACCTGCGCGGTGGAGACTTCGCGACGCCTGATGCGCATCATCCGCCAGAATCTCATCTGGGCGGTGCTCTACAACCTCACCGCGGTGCCGCTCGCCGCGAGCGGCCTGGTCGAGCCGTGGATGGCGGCGATCGGCATGTCGGCGAGCTCGCTCCTCGTGGTACTGAATGCGATGCGCCTGCTCGATCGCACGGCGCCACGGCGGGTTGAGCCGCCGGCGCGACTCACTCCGGCGATCCCGGCATGAACGTCATTTACCTCCTGATCCCGCTCGGCCTCATCCTGCTCGCGCTGTCGGTCTGGGCGTTCTTCTGGGCGGTGCGCTCCGGGCAGTTCGACGACCTCGACTCACCGGGGGTGCAGATTCTCCTCGACGACGATCGCGCGCCCCCGCCCGCCGCGCCGGGCTCCCGCGATGCCTGAGCTCACCTGGGCGACGGCGTTGCTCGCCGGTTTCCTCGGCAGCGCGCATTGCGCCGCCATGTGCGGCGGCATCGCCACTGCTCTCGGCGCAGTGCCGGGCGGCGCGCGCCGCCACCGGCAGCTGCTGCTCTATCACCTCGGACGGATCGTGAGCTATGGGACCGCCGGAGCGGTCGCGGCAGCTCTGGGCGCCGCCGCAGGTTTCGCCTTCGCGGTCTCGCGCTGGAGCGCGCTGTTGCGCCTCGCTACGGCGGTCATGGTCGTCGTCATCGGCCTCGACATCGCCTTCAGCGGCTCGGCTCGTGCGCGCTGGCTGCGGCTGCCGGAGCGCTGGGGAGCGCGGCTGTGGCAACGCGCGGCTCCGCTCGCGCGCGCCTCGCTCCCCGCAACTCCGGACGCGCGCGCGCTCGTGCTCGGGCTGCTGTGGGGCTGGTTGCCCTGCGGACTCGTGTACTCCGTGCTGCTGGCCGCGGCGGTTGCCGGCAGCGCCGCGAGCGGTGCCGCCACGATGATCGTCTTCGGACTCGGCACGCTGCCCGCCATGGCGGGCTTGAGTTGGGTCGGCGCACGGCTGCCGCAACCGGGCGGCTCACTGGCACGCCTGCTCGGTGCGGCGCTGGTGGCCTGTGGTCTGTGGACGGCGGTGCTGCCGATCGCCGCACTGAGCGGCGCAGCAGAGCACCACCACGCGGGGGTGCCTTCTGCCGTGTCCGCAGGAGATGCCCGACGACTACGCTGATCGCGGCCGGGCGCGAGCCAAGCTCAGGGCTTAGCTCTCAACGCCGCCTTCGCGAGCGCGTCGAGCTGCTCGACTGCGGCGCGCGTGACACCGAAGATCTGGCGACGACGACGCCCGAGGGCGACCCAGGCTTCGAGCGTGGCGATACCCTCGGCGCGCAGTCGCTCGATCAGCGGCAGGGGCAGTTCGGCGGGTAGTGCGTGCGACATGCTGCTGAAGTTTTAGGAATCCGCGCAGTTTGCCAAGGGTGAGTTAACATTAAGAGGCAGCGGCTCCTCATTCCTTGACGGGCTTCGCAGGCAGAACCGGACGCCTGTCACGTTCGCCGTCAACAACATGCAAACCAACGACGGGAGGGGAACGACATGATCGGGGAAATTCTCTCGCGCTACTGGTGGATGACCGTACTGCGCGGCGTGTTCTGGATCCTGTTTGGCATCGTGATGCTCGCCTGGCCCGGCATCTCGCTGCTCTCGCTCACCATCGCCCTCGGCATCGTGATATTCGCCGACGGCATCGTGAACGTCGGCAACGCCTTCGCCGGCCGCAAGGTGCACGAGGACTGGTGGGTGCTGCTGCTGGTTGGGCTGACCGGCATCGGCGTCGGCGCCCTTACCTTCTACAGCCCGCAGACCACGGCGATCGCGCTGGTCTTCTACGTCGCGATCTGGGCGATCGCCACGGGCCTGCTGCAGATCGCGGCCGCGATCCGGCTGCGCAAGCAGCTCGCCGGAGAGATCTGGTGGATCCTCGCGGGCCTCGCCTCCGTCGTATTCGGCGTATTGTTGATCGCCCGGCCGGTGGCCGGCGCGCTGACGCTGCTGTGGCTCTTCGCCGTCTACGCGATTGCCTTCGGCGTGCTGCTCGTGCTGCTCGCGTTCCGGGTGCGGCGCGGGGTGAAGCGGATCACGAGCGCAGTCTGAGCTGCGTGGAGCTCGAGCGCAGGAGGAGGGCCGTGCCGGAGAGCAGCACGGCCTGGCGAGTCGCACGGCCGATGCGCCACCGACCGACGCTGATGCCGGTGAGCAGGAAAACCCCCGACAGCAGCTTACGTATCACGCGTTGCCTCCCAACCTGACACAGGATATCCGGCGCACCCCTTTGGTGCGATCCGCGTTCACGGTGCTCCAGGAACGCCTGTCCGAATCACGCGTCATGCGGGACAGGGCCCGTGTGAGCGCGCCGCAGGCCGCGACCACGCGCGTGGCATGGCGGTTGCACCGGCTGAAGCATGACGAGCAATCATGGCCGGGTGATTCAGGTACAGCCGCCGCCACGACCCCGGCTGGCGGCGCGCGTGCGCGATGCCGAAGAGGCGGACCTCGGCGCCATCGCCAGGATCTACACGCACCATGTACGCCACGGGCTCGCGACCTTCGAGGAGGTTCCGCCCACGGTGGAGGAGCTGCGCGTGCGCCGCTCGGCGGTGCTCGCCTGCGGCCTCCCTTACCTGGTCGCCGAGCTGCCGGGCGAGGTCGTGGGCTACGCCTATGCGAGTGCCTACCGCCCGCGTCCCGCCTATCGCTACACCCTCGAGGACTCGGTGTACATCCAGGAGAGCCTCGCCGGCTTAGGATTAGGCACCGCACTTCTCGCGGCATTGATCGAGCGCTGCGAAGGGGGCCCGTGGCGGCAGATGCTGGCCGTCATCGGCGACAGCGGCAATGCGGGATCCATCGCACTGCACCGCCGCCTGGGATTCACGTCCGTCGGCACCTTCGAGTCGGTCGGATTCAAGCTCGGGCGCTGGGTGGATACGGTGCTGATGCAGCGGCCGCTCGGCCCCGGCGACGCGCGCGCTCCGTAGGGTGCGCCATCAGCGCCCGGCGGTGCGCGCCGGGGGCTCCTCGCCCTGCAGGTACTTCGCCAGCCAGGCGTGCACCTCTTCGTAGAAGCGCCGGCTGTCCTCGGGCTTGAGGATCCAGTGCCAGGCGTCCGGCCACACGAGCAGCCGGCTCGGCACCTGCATGCGCTGCAGAATGCTCCAGGCCTCGAGCGTGTTGCCGATCGGAACGCGGTAATCGCGCTCGCCGATGCTGAGTAAGATCGGCGTCTGCCAGTTCGCCGCGTAGTTGATGGCGCTCTGCTCGCGCCAGATCGGGTTGCCCGCCCAGGGCGGACCGCCGTTGGCGAGCTCGCGGCCGTAGTTGAAGTCGCTCTCGCCCCACTGGGTGGCGAGATCCACCTCGCCCGCGTGGCTGACGATGCAGCGGAAGCGCGTCGTCGTGGCCTCGAGCCAGTTGACGAGATGTCCGCCATAGCTCGCCCCGGCAGCGCACATGCGCGTGCCGTCGATGAAGGCAAAGCGCCTGAGCGCCTCATCGACCGCCTGGTTCACCTCGTCGCCAGGGGTCTTCAAGGGATCGAGCTTGATGGCCTGCGCGAACTGCTCGCCGAAGCTCGTCGAGCCCGTGTAGTCGACCGTGAGGACCACGTAGCCCGGGGCTCCGAGCAGGTGATAGTTCCAGCGCAGCCCCAACTGATCGGAATCGTAGGCCGCGGGACCGCCGTGGATGAGGAGCAGCAGCGGATACTTGCGCGTGGCATCGAAGGCCGGCGGCGTGATCAGCATGCTGTGAATGCTGCGGCCCCTGGCGCTGGTGAAGTAAAAATGCTGCGGCGACCGCCAGTCGATCGCGGCGGCCGCCGCGGTGTTGATCTCGGTGAGATTCCTGAACCTGCCGGATTGCGGGTCGACGCGCACGACCTCGGCGGGGTTGACGGAGCTGCCGTAGCTCGCGATCAGCACCGGGGATGGGGACTTGCGTGCGCTCGCGAGCGCGGTGTAGCCGCCGACTTCGTGCGCCATCACCCGCGCCGGCACGGCGCCCGCCGTGGCCACGCGATAGAGGTTCTCGCGCCCCGACTCGGGCACCAGGAGATAGGCGCTCCTCGAGTCGGGAGTGAGCGCGTAGGCCGCGACCTCGCGATCGAAGTCGCGCGTCACCAGTGTCGGCTCACCGCCCGCGGGCCAGCTGACACGCGTCAGGCGCTGCAGGTGGTAGATCTCCCGATCCTGCGGCGCGTACTTGAAGAATAAGGAGTGGCCGTCCGGAGCGAAGCTGGCCTCGGTGTAGATGCCGGGCGCGCCCGAGACGGGCCGCGGCTCCGCGCCGCCCTCGGCCCGCAGCCGGTAGAGGCGATATCCCACATGGGCGAAGGCCGCGTTCCAGCGCTCGGTGGTGGCGGTGAACACGATCTCCTCACCGTCCGGGCTCCAGATCGCCGAGAGCGACACCGGGTTCTCCCCCTGCGCCGCGCCGTCGAAACCCGCGCTGCGCGCGAGCGCGGTCGACGAGAGAATGTCGCGGGCGCTCGCGCCCTCCTCCACCGCCTGCACCAGGATGGTCGGCCGCCGGTCATCGAGCCACTGATTCCAGTAGCGGACCGGGAAATGCTCATAAACACGCACGTTGTACTTGCGGGCCTTGCGCTCGGCCGCGATCTTCCTGTTGGCCTCGTCATCGAGCGCGCCCGGGTACACCAGCGACTCGAACAGGATCGCCTTGCCGTCGGGCCGCCATTGGGGATTGGCGGCGCCGGTCGAGAGGTTGGTGAGCCGGCGCGCCTCACCGCCGGCGGTGAGATCGAGGAGGTAGATCTGCTCCACCTCATCGCCCTCGCGCTTGGTGGCAAAGGCGATGGCGCGGCTGTCGAGCGACCAGGCGACGCCCTTCTCGGGAGCGCGCGTGTGCGTCAGGCGCCGCGGCGGCGTGCTGCCGTCCGCTGCCGCTACCCACAGATCGCTCGTTTCTCTGTCGGGCTCGTAGGAGGGCTCGAGCACGGAGAACACCACCCACTTGCCGTCCGGACTCACGGTGGGAGCGCCGACGCGCTTCATCATCCAGAGCTTCTCGTGGGTGATCGGCGTACGCGCGGCGGGTGTTTCGGCGAGCGCCGCGAGCGGCACGGCGAGGCAGGAGGCGGCCAGCACGGCGCGAAGACGACGACCGGCGCGGCCGCTGTCGGAGGATTGCATGTTGGGGCTCCCTGAAGAGATCCGGAGTAGGATAACAGTCGCGTCCCATGACCCGACTCAAACGTCGTAACTTTTTGTCTATGACGGCGCTCACCGCGGCTGCGCCGCTCCTGCCGCGCGCGGTGCGAGCGGCGCTCCCGGGCGCGCCGGGCGGGGAGAGCGCGCGCTTCAAGGCGCGCCCGTTCGACCTCGCCGCCGTGCGGCTGCGGCCGGGGGCTGCGCTGGAGGCGCTCGAGACCAACCGTCGCTATCTCATGGGGCTGGATCCGGACCGGCTGCTGCACATGTTTCGCGTGACGGCGGGGCTGCCGAGCAGCGCCGCGCCGCTCGGGGGCTGGGAGGCGCCGGACAACGAGCTGCGCGGACATTTCACCGGCCACTATCTCTCGGCGTGCGCGCTACTCGCGGCCCAGACGGGCGATCAGGCCGTGCGCGGGCGCGGTGTCGATGTCGCCACCGAGCTCGCGAAGTGCCAGGCGGCCTTCGGCACGGGCTACTTGAGCGCCTTCCCGGTGGATCTCTTCGACCGGCTGCGCGTCGGCCAACCGGCCTGGGCGCCGTTCTACACGCTCCACAAGATCATGGCGGGGCTCTTCGATACGGCGACGCTGAGCGGCGATCCGCGCTCGCTTGAAACCTTGCTGCGTCTGGCGGCGTGGGTCGAGCGCTGGACGCAGCCGCTCGACGACGCCGCGATGGCACGCGTGATCGAGCGCGAGTACGGCGGCACGAACGAGCTGCTCTACAACCTGGCGGCGCACACCGGAGAGGCGCGCTGGAGCCGCCTCGCACATCGTTTCGACCGCGAGCGCATCTTCGCGCCCCTCGCCGCCGGGCGCGACGAGCTCAAGGGCCTGCACGTCAACACCACCATCCCGCAGATCATCGGGGCGGCACGCGGCTACGAGGTCGCAGGCAGTGCGCAGCTGCAGGAGGTCGCCACGACCTTCTGGCACACGGTGGCGGAGCGGCGCTGCTACTGCACCGGCGGCACCAGCAACGGCGAGTCGTGGAACACGCCGCCCGGGATCCTCGCGCAGGAGCTCTCGGGCTACACCGAGGAGTCCTGCGTCACCTACAACATGCAGAAGCTGACGCGGCACCTGTACGCATGGACCGCGGACCCGCGGCTCGGCGATTACTACGAGCGCACCTTCTATAACGGGATCCTCGGCGTGCAGCACCCCGCCGACGGCGACAAGCTCTACTACCTGCCGCTCGAGAGCGGCTACTGGAAACTCTTCGGCACGCCGCTTCACGACTTCTGGTGCTGCACCGGCAGCATGGCCGAGTCCTTCGCCAAACTCGGCGACAGCATCTACTTCCACGACGACGCCGGCGTCTACGTGAACCTCTTCGTGCCCTCCGAGCTCACCTGGGCGGAGCGCGGCGTGCGCCTCACGCTCGATACGCGCTTCCCCGAGGAAGAGACCGTGCGCCTCTGCGTGCACGTCGCGCGACCGACGCGCCTCGCACTCAGGATCCGCGTGCCCTACTGGACGGCGGGCGCCTCGGCCGAGCTCAACGGCAAGCCGCTCGATCGCGGTGCGGATCCGGGCAGCTATCTCACCGTGGCGCGTACCTGGAGGGACCACGAGACGCTCACGGTGCGAGTGCCGATGCGGCTGCATGTCGCGCCCATGCCCGATGATCCCTCGATCCAGGCCGTGATGTATGGCCCGCTGGTGCTCGCCGCGCGCCTCGGAACCCAAGGCCTCACGGCGCAGAATCTGCGCGCGCCGCCCACGCGCCCGCGCAAGATTCCGGAGTACACGGCCGAGCCGATCGCGATCGCCCCGCTCATCGTGCGCTCGCGCGATCCCGAGAGCTGGCTCACGCCTGTCCCGGGCGCCCCGCTCGAGTTTCGCACCGTGGGTCAGAAGGACGACCTCACACTCGTCCCGTTGAACCGCCTCTTCGATGAGCGTTACGCCGTATACTTCAAGGTGATCGGCGCCAGCGCCTGAAGTTCTGGACCGCAACCGATGAGCACCCGGCTTTCTGTCCGACGCGATCCCGGCTACGCAGGCCTCACCGACGCGATCGCCAGCCTCCCCTCGGCGCACTACTTCGACCCCGGACACTACCGGACGGAGTTGAGCCGCATCTGGTACCGCCACTGGATCTACGCCTGCCGTGCCGCCGACCTCGCCAGAGCGCGCGCCTTCCGCACGCTCGAGCTGGGTGATCAGTCAATCCTGCTCGTGCGCGGCGAGGACGGCGTGGCGCGTGCCTTCCACAACACCTGCCGGCACCGCGGCGCCGCGCTCTGCCGCGAGCGCGAGGGCCGCTTGCCCGCGGCCGGCATCGTCTGCCCGTATCACGCCTGGAGATATAGCCTCAAGGGCGAGCTCTTGCAGACCTCCTCCAAGGTGCACGGCGAGGGCTTCGAGCTCAAGGATTTCCCGCTCTACGGGTTGCCCGTCACCGAGTGGAACGGCTTCCTGTTCACCGCCCTCACCGCGAATCCGCCGCCTTTCAGTGCGAGCTTCGATCTGCCGCTCAACCGGCTCGATGACTGGCGGCTCGGCGAGCTCGTGGTCGGCCACCGCCTCGAGAAGACCATCCGCTGCAACTGGAAGGTGTTCTGGGAGAACTACAACGAGTGCCTGCATTGCCCGAGCGTGCACCCGCGGCTGGCGCAGCTCGTGCCGATCTTCGGCCGCGCGCTGCTCGAGCGCCGCGACGATCCCGCCTGGGCCGACCACGCCGCGGACGAGGATCCGAAGTACGGGGGAGGCCTGCGCGCCGGCGCCGAGTCCTGGACGATGGACGGCAAGCCCGCCGGCGTGCCCTTTCCCGGGGTGAGCGCCATGGACCGCAAGGCCGGTCACATTTACATGACCTCCGTGCCGTCGGTCTTCATCGTGGCCCACGTCGACTACGTGCGCGTGGTGCGCCTCCTGCCTCTGGGCCCGGAGCAGACGGCGATGAGCATCGAGTTCCTGTTCCTGCCGGAGACGCTCGCCGATCCGTCCCGGGATATCCGCAAGGCCGTCGAGTTCACCGACATCGTGATGAGCGAGGACGCCGCGATCTGCGAGCTCAACCAGCGCGGTCTCCATGCCCTGCCGCACGCGCGCGGCGTCCTCATGCCCGAGGAGTACGCGATCCGCCAGTTCCAGGACTGGGTGAGAGCGGAGCTCGCGCGGCCTTAAGCCTTGGGCACCCGCCCGGCACTTCGCTGCTGCGCCGTGCTCCTCGTGGGCGCGCTCAGCGCCTGCTCCGGCGCGGGGAGCGGACCGCAGCCCGCCGAGGAGCCGGTCCTCCACATCTACAACTGGGACGACTACATCGCCCCGGGCACGGTCGCCGAGTTCGAGCGCTCGACCGGCATCAAGGTCGTCTACGATCTCTTCGATTCGAACGAGACGCTCGAGTCGAAGCTCATGGTGGGAGACTCAGGCTACGACTTAGTCAGCACCACCATGGCCTGGTATGCACGGCAGATCCGCGCCGGGCTCTACGAGCCGCTCGATAAGACGCAGCTCCCCAACTGGAAGAACCTCGACCCGGCGGTGCTCGCCGTGCAGGCGCAGGCCGACCCCGGCAACCGTTATGCCGCTCCCTACCTGCACGCCATGAACGGCTTCGCCTACAACGCCGACCAGGTGCGCGCGCGGCTTGCGGATGCGCCGGTCGAGAGCCTCGATATGCTGTTCAAGCCCGAGATCATCTCGCGCCTGGCCGACTGCGGCGTGAGCTTCCTCGATTCCCCCGACGACGTGCTCGAGCTCGCCCTCAAGTACCTCCGTCTCGACCCCAACTCGCATCGTCCCGAGGACCTCAAGGCCGCCGAGCAGCTGGTGCTCGGCGTGCGCCCTTACATCCGCCTCTTCGACTCGAACGACTACGTGTACCAGCTCGCCTCGGGCGAGCTGTGTCTCGCCATGGGGTGGTCGAGCGACTACTCGCTCGCCATGATGCGCTCGCGCGCCGCGGGCCTCGACCTGCACCTCAAGTTCACCGTGCCGAAAGAGGGCTCGAACATCACCTACAACGCCTTCCTCATCCCGGCCGGGGCGCCGCATCCGCACGCCGCGCACCGTTTCATCAACTTCCTGCTGGACCCGCACGTCATCGCGGAGATCACCAACTACACGCACTACGGCAACGACAACCTCGCGGCGCGTCCCTTCGTGCGCGCGGAGATCCTCGAGGATCCGGCGATCTATCCGCCGCCCGTGGTGCGCGCGCGGCTCTTCCTGCCGGGCGAGTTCGACATCGCCTATCAGCGCCTGAAGACCCGCACCTGGACGCGGATCAAGAACGGGCTCTAGCATAGTCGCGTGCACGCCGCCGCCCCCGAAGCACCCCGAAGCCCCCGCCCCGGTGAGCCGACCGCGGGCGACCCCGCGGCTGCACGCGCCCGCCGCCTCGAGGTCGCGCGCGCGCTCGCGGAAGTGCTGCCGCCCGACTGCCTGCTCGCGCGCGAGGAGGAGCTGCGTCCTTACGAGTGCGACGGGCTCGCGGCCTATCGGGAGCGGCCGCTGCTCGTGGCGCTGCCGCGCACCGAGAGCCAGGTGTGCGCGGTGGTGCGCGAGTGCCGGCGGCTCGGCGTGCCGCTGGTCGCGCGCGGCGCCGGCACCGGACTCTCGGGGGGCGCGATGCCGCACGCCGCGGGCGTGCTGCTCTCGCTCGCGCGCTTCGACCGCATCCTGGAGGTCGATCCGGTCGCGCGCACGGCGAGAGTCCAGCCCGGCGTGCGCAATCTCGCAGTCTCCGAGGCCGCCGCTCCCTTCGGTCTCTACTACGCGCCCGACCCCTCTTCCCAGCTCGCCTGCACCATCGGCGGCAACGTGGCGGAGAACTCCGGCGGCGTGCATTGCCTGAAGTACGGCCTCACCGTGCACAACGTGCTCGGCGTGCGCGGCTGCACCATCGAGGGCGAGCTCGTCGAGCTCGGCGGCGGCGCCCTCGATTCCCCGGGCCTCGATCTGCTCGCGATCACCCTAGGGAGCGAGGGGCTGCTGCTCATCATCACCGAGGTGCTGCTCAAGCTCGTGCCGAAGCCTGAGCGGGCCCAGGTCGTCATGGCCTCCTTCGACGACGTCGGCCGGGCGGGCGATGGCGTCGCCGCGATCATCGGCGCGGGCATCATCCCCGCGGGCCTCGAGATGATGGACCGCCAGGCGACCGCCGCCGTCGAGCCCTTCGTCAAGGCGGGCTACGACTTGAGCGCCGAGGCGATCCTGCTGGCGGAATCCGACGGCACCGCGGATGAGGTCGCGGAGGAAGTGACGGCGATCGAGTCGGTGCTGCGCGCCGCCGGCGCCACGGCGATCGCGGTGTCGCGCTCCGAGGCCGAGCGCTTACGCTTCTGGTCGGGGAGGAAGAACGCCTTCCCCGCCGCCGGCCGACTCTCGCCCGACTACTACTGCATGGACGGCACGATTCCCCGCCGGGCGCTCGGCGACGTGCTGCGCGCGATCGGCCAGATGGAGCAGAAGTACGGCTTAAAGTGCATGAACGTCTTCCATGCCGGGGACGGCAACCTCCATCCCCTCATCCTCTTCGACGCCAACCGGGAAGGTGAATGGGAGCGCGCCGAGCGCTTCGGCATCGAGATCCTCGAGCTGTGCGTCAGTCTCGGCGGCACGGTCACCGGTGAGCACGGCGTCGGGGTCGAGAAGCTCAACCCCATGTGCGTGCAGTTCTCACCGGCCGAGCGCGCGGCGTTCTTCGCGGTGAAGGAGGCCTTCGACCCGCCCGGGCTCTTAAATCCCGGCAAGGCGATCCCGACGCTGGCGCGCTGCGTGGAGTACGGCCGCCAGCACGTGCGCCACGGCGCGCTGCCGCATCCCGAGCTGCCCCGATTCTAGATGGAAGAGGTGCTCGCCGAGCTGCGCACGAGGGTGTTGGAGGCCCAGCGCACGCGCACGCCGCTGCGGCTCTGCGGGGCCGGCACCAAGGACTTCTACGGCGAGAGTCGCGAGGGGACGCCGCTCGATCTCAGCGCCTACCGCGGCGTCGTGGAATATGAGCCCTCGGAGCTCGTCATCACGGCGCGCTGCGGCACGCCCTTGTCGGAGGTCGAGGCGTTGCTCGAGTCCAAGCGCCAGTTCCTCGCCTTCGAGCCGCCGCGCTTCAACGGCGATCCGACCCTCGGCGGAGTGATCGCGGCGGGTCTCTCCGGACCCCGCCGCGCGCACGCCGGGGCCGCGCGGGACTTCGTGCTCGGCGCGGTGCTGCTCGCAGTCGACGGCGAGGAGCTGCATTTCGGCGGCAAGGTCATGAAGAACGTCGCGGGCTTCGACGTCTCGCGGCTCCTCACCGGATCCCTCGGCATCCTGGGTCCCATCCTCGAGGCATCGCTCAAGGTGATGCCGCTGCCGCGCGAGGAGCAGACGCTGCGCTTCGAGCTCACCGAGGAGGCGGCGCTTAAGGCCTTCAACCGCTGGGCGGGGCAGCCGCTGCCGATCTCCGCCACCGCCTGGTGGGACGGCGGGGCGTGGCTGCGCCTCTCGGGCGCGCCGGCGGCGCTGCGCGCCGCGCGCACCCGACTCGGCGGCGAGGCGGTCGAGCTCGCCGCGGCCGCGCACTGGTGGGATGAGCTGCGCAACCAGCGACACGCCTCGTTCGGCGCCGCACCGAATCTCTGGCGGCTCTCGCTCCCCTCGAGCCAGCCGCCGCTCGCGCTACAGGGACCGCGGCTCATCGAGTGGGGCGGCGCCCTGCGCTGGCACGCGAGCGACCTCCCGGCGGACGAAGTGCGCCGCCTCGCCACCGCCGCCGGCGGCACGGCGCTGCACTGGCGGGGCGGCACGGCCGGCCGCCGCTTCCATCCGCTCTCGGGCGCGGTGCTCGATATTCACCGACGGCTGAAGGCGCGCTTCGATCCGCACGGCATCTTTAATCCGAACCGCCTGGTGACCGGGCTCTGAGGCTCGATGGAGACCCGGCTCGCCGCAGCGTTCCAAGGCACCGCGCAGGGGGCGGCCGCGGAGGCGATCCTGCGCGCCTGCGTGCACTGCGGGTTCTGCAACGCCACCTGTCCCACGTACCGGCTGCTCGGGGATGAGCTCGACGGGCCGCGCGGACGCATCTACCAGATCAAGCAGGTGCTCGAAGGCGCCCCGGCCACCGCCGTGACGCAACTGCATCTCGACCGCTGCCTCACCTGCCGCAACTGCGAGACGACCTGCCCCTCGGGCGTCGAGTACAGCCATCTCCTCGACATCGGCCGCGCCGCAGTCGAGAGCCAGGTGCGCCGGCCGGCGCGCGCGCGGGCGGTGCGCTGGCTGCTGCGCGAGGGACTCACCCACCACAGGCTCTTCGCGCTCGCGCTGCGCCTCGGCCGAGCGGTGCGCGGGCTGCTGCCGGCCTCATTGCGCGCGACGCTGCGCCCCGCACGCCCCGCCGGCGAGTGGCCACGGGGCAGTCACTCCCGTAAGGTACTGCTCCTCAACAGCTGCACCCAGGGAGCGCTCGCCCCCTCGATCGACTCAGCCACCGCGCGCGTGCTCGATGCGATCGGCGTCGCGGCGCGCACCGAGGCAGCCTCCGGCTGCTGCGGGGCGATCCGCCATCATCTCGGCGATCCGCGCGGCGCACTCGATGACGCGCGTCGCAACATCGACGCCTGGTGGCCGCAGCTCGCCGCCGGTGCCGTTGAAGCGATCGTCCTGAACGCCTCAGGCTGCGCCGCGATGGTGCGCGACTACGCGCGCCTCCTCGCGGACGATCCGGCCTATGCCGAGAAGGCACGCCGCGTGAGCGCGGCGGCGCGTGATCCCGGCGAGTTCCTCGCTCCGGAGCGGGAGGCCCTCAAGCGCCGCTTAGGTCCGCGGCCGTCCGGGCGCGTGGCGCTGCACAAGCCCTGCACCCAGCAGCACGCGCTGCGCTGCGCCGATGCCACCGAGGAGTTGCTGCGGGCGCTGGGCGCGGAGCTCCTGCCCGTGGCGGAGGCGCACCTGTGCTGCGGCTCGGCCGGCACCTATTCGCTGCTTGAGGGCGAGCTCGCGCGCACGCTGCGCGCCCGCAAGCTCAAACACCTGCTCGCCTCGAGTCCTGAGCTGATTCTTTCCGCCAACATCGGCTGCATCGCGCACCTCGGGGCGGCGAGCGAGGTGCCGGTCTGGCACTGGATCGAGTGGGTGGACCGGGCGCTGGCGGCGGGAGCGACGGCGACCGCGCCTCGCTAAGCTTCAGCTCATCGGGCCGGACACGTAGCGCGGGTCGTGCGGCGGGCGGGCGAAGATCCGCCGCACCAGCGGCGCGAAAAACCCGAGCGGCTCTGAAGCGTAGTCGGGATCGAAGGAGCACTGGTCCCAGCTCCCGCAGAAATGCGCGCACGCGGCGTACCAGGGATGATCACGGAAGCGCTCGCGGGCATTGCGATCCCCGCCGAGGTGGTGCACGTAATAGTAGTTCTGGAACAGCCCGTGCTGCGCGACGATCCAGGTGACTTCGGGGCGCACGTAGGGACGGAGGATCGCCGCGGCGAGCTCCGCGTGGTTGTAGGGCGCGAGCTCATCGCCAATGTCGTGGATCAGCGCCGCAGCAATGAGCTCCTCGTCCGCTCCGTCACGCGTGGCGCGCGTGGCCGCCTGAAGCGAATGACCGAGGCGGCTCAAGGGGTAGCCCTCGAGCGAGTGATCGAGCCGGCGGAGGCTCTCGAGCACGCGATCGGCGAGACCGACCGCGTAGGCGCGCTCGGACTCATCGAGCAGCAGGTAGTCCTCCCGCGTGCCGTCCTTCATCGCCCGGAAGCTGACGATGCGGCTCACGCGCTGCGCCTCACGTCGGGGGTGCGCGCATGGCGGCGCCGCAGCACGCGGTAGCGACTCCTCGGACCGTCGATGTCGATGTAGCAGCCCTGCAGGTGCCGCAACCCTTCCGCGGGATCGAAGCCGGTGCGCCCGTGGAGCAGCCGACAGTTGTCGAACATGACGAGATCCCCGCCGTTAAGGAGGAAGCGGATCTCGAAATCCGGCGCGCGCAGCCGGTGATCGAACGCGCGCCGCGCCTGGTAGTAGGCCACGAGCTGCGCGTGGGGCAAGAGCGGCACGAAGTCCAGCCGCGGGCTGAAGTGGATCGCCTTGAGCTCGCCGGTGACGTCGAGCTCGATCGGCGGCGCGCTCGCGGTGAGCTCGGTATCGGTGTCGATGTACCTGAAGCGGACCGGGGTGGTGGAAAGTATCCGGAACGCCTCCGGCTCGCGCGTGCGCAGTGCCTGCGCCACGGCAAAGCCGTCGACCAGCGTCGAGAGGCCGCCGCTCGTCTCGTTCACCAGGCAGTGCAGCAGCTGGATGCCCGGCACCGGCGTCCGATAAGGGTTATCGGTGTGTGGATCGAGCGCAATCGAGGTGTAGGCCAGGTCGTTGGCATCCGGCGTCGAGCGCACGTCGAAGAGCGCGCCGAAGTTGGTCTCGCGCGTGAAGCCGAACTGCGCACCCACCTTGAGCACCATGCCGGGCTCGGTGGGCACCCCTTCGAAGATGATGAAGCCGTAGGTCAGAAACGACTCGAGCCACGCGGCGAGCTCGGACTCGCCGGGCTCGGCGCGCCAGCGTACCCGCGGCAGCTCGCGCAGCGACCCGTCCCAGAGCCGCGGCGCCGGGCAGTCGTGGCTTCCCAAGGCGAGCGCGGCTTCCTCGAGGATATCGGCAGCGCTGAAGCTCGCGTGGTGCCCGTCGCTGAAAGTCACCTGAAATACGCCCGGGGCCGGCTGGGAGACCGCGGTGAGCTTCAGCTCCGGGTCGAAGTCGGATGGATCCTGCAGACGCTGCTGCGTTCTGAGATCGATGCTCCCCGCATCGCGGCAGCGCTCGCGCAGCCAGAGCGGATGTAAGGTTTCGGCGCCGCCGTCGGCGCGCTCCAGCACGAGCTCGGTCGGACCGCCGATCCGCACTCTCGAGGCGCGTTGAGTGATCATGGCTCGCGAGTGTAGCAGCGCGCGGTTTTGCATGCGTCGGGGCCCGGGCACGCGCCCTTCTGCCTCTTGTCCCCGGCGGTCCGCCTCGTCCACTATTGGCGGCGGACACGCCAGGGAGCACCGCCATGAGCTTGAGTCGCCGCGACCTCCTGACCGCCTCCGCGCTGCTCCTGGCCCGGCCCGGGCTCGCCATGCGTGCCGCCGGACGCGAATCGGCCGCAGCCGGTGGTAACCCCATCATCCTCTGTTGGAATGAGAATCCCTACGGGCCTTCCCCCGCCGCCCGCGCAGCGGCCAGCGAAGCGATCGCCGCGAGCTGCCGCTATCCCGATGATGAGCTGAAGCCCCTGGTGCAGATGCTGGCGACGCGCGAGGGCGTGAGCACCGATCAGATCGTCACCGGAACCGGATCGGGCGAGCTGCTGCGCGCGCTCGGAATGCTGTCTGCGCGTGACGGCGGGGAGATCGTCGCGGCCGCGCCCACCTACACCGAGCTCACCCGTTATGCCGAGGGCTGCGGCGCGAAGATCAACTTCGTCCCCGTCGACAGCCACCTCCGACACGACCTGTCGGCTATGCACACGGCGGTCTCGGCGCGCACGCGCGCGGTGTACCTTTGTAATCCCAACAACCCGACCGGCACGGCCATCCCGGCCGCCGACATCAGGGCGTTCGTCGCGGCGCTTCCCCCGGCTGTGACGACCATCGTCGATGAGGCGTACATGGATTTTACGGTGGGGCCCGGCATCGGCTCGGTGGTGGATCTCACCCGCGGCGAGCGGCGGGTGGTGGTGCTGCGCACTTTTTCCAAGATCCATGGCATGGCAGGCATCCGCTGCGGCTACGCCATCGCGCGCGCCGACGTGGCCAAAGAGCTCGCGGCCGCGCGCATGACCACACCGAATATATTCGCGGTGCGCGCCGCGCGCGCCAGCCTCGGCGATCAGGCCTTCCTCAGCGACTGTCGGCGGCGCATCCTCGCGAGCCGCGTGCGCATCACCACCGAGCTCGCCCGCCTGAAGCTTGCCTACGGCGAGCCGCAGGGCAACTTCGTCTTCTTCGACACGGGCATGCCGCTCAAGCGCTTCAGCGAGCTCATGCGCGCGCGCAACATCCTCGTGGGACGGCGCTTCGCCCCCTACGACAACTGGTGCCGCATCACCATCGGAACGGAGACCGAGGTCGATGCATTCCTTGGGGCCCTGCCCGCCGTGACGGGACGCGCTTAAGTCAGCCAGCTAGCAAGATCCGGCTGGCAGGATCACTCCGGAAGCGACGCTCCGGCCGCGCCCGCGCGTGTCGACCAGCTTTAAGGCCTAGGGAGCGCTCGAGTCAAAGATGGGGAGCTACCCCCGAGGCACTCGCTCTCCAGTCCACTCACCATTGGTTTCGGGATTGATCGATCACCGAAACATCGAGGAAGTGCATGTTCATTCTCCACCGTCCGGTCGCGGCAGTTCCGTCAGCGCTAGCTACTTCGGGTGGCTTCGCTGCCATCGATTTCCTCTTCTCCCACGCCGTGCGCTGAGGCGCCCGGTCACCACCGATGCGAGCGTCAGCTGCCGGGATAACGCGGACCACAGACGCTGTGGAGACACTGTCAGCTCCGCCCCCACAGGGCGGCGCAAGAAGCCCCCGTCGTTACCCGGTTGAGCTGATTGATGTCCTGGAGCTCCGCGGCGGGCGCCGTATCACGGTGCGCCCGGTGCTCCCGCAGGACGGCCCGGTGTTGCAGGCGTTCGTGCGACACCTCTCGGCTGAATCGCGCCGCCAGCGCTTCCTGGGCAGTATGTCCGAGTTGCCGACCGCTCTGCTCGACAGGCTGACACGCATCGACTATTGCAGCCACCT
>Ga0187774_10000063_pt1 | contig 34028 bp, 33 predicted proteins | sample 0216_BV02_MP05_2_FD_133152 | JGI IMG/M metagenome (GOLD analysis project Ga0187774, IMG submission 133152) | Tropical peat soil microbial communities from peatlands in Department of Meta, Colombia - 0216_BV02_MP05_20_MG | ecosystem: Environmental > Terrestrial > Soil > Wetlands > Peat | place... | reverse complement strand
GCAACCGAGTTCCTGCAGCATGCCAACGAGGAGCAGCAGCACGCCGACCAGATCGCCCAGCGCATCGTGCAGCTCGGTGGTGAACCCAATTTCTCGCCGGAGGGTCTGGCCACACGCAGCCATGCGGAATACGTCGAAGGCGACACGCTCATCGACATGATCAAGGAAGACCTGGTCGCGGAACGTATCGCGATCGACTCCTACCGCGAGATGATCGCCTACCTCGGCAACAACGATTCCACCACGCGCCGCATGATGGAGGGCATCCTCGCGATGGAGGAGGAACACGCCGACGACCTGGCCGGACTGCTCGAAGAGCTCGGCGCCTGACCTTTCGCGGTCCGCGCACCCGCGGAACGAGTCGGCATAATATGACGGACAGCGGGACGTCCTTATGTTGAATCGCCCGGAGAACGGATCGCCATGAGCCTGCGCGCGACCACGGCCGCCGGGCTCGTTGCACTCGCGCTGCTTGGCGCTTACGCCCACGCGCCGCCACGCGCCGCCGACCGGCTCGATCCGGCGAGCCAGCCCAAGATCGTGAATGCCTTGCCCAATCCGCTCACCGCGGCAGCCGCGCCCGACACTGCGCGCGACCCGGGCGTGGATGACTGCCGCATCCGCATGCAGCCGGTCGAGCAGGAACTGGGCCTAGTCGATCCGGACACCGGCAAGCCGCTGCGCGCCACGGTCTGGGGCTACGCCGCCGGCGACGCGCGCGCGATGTATCCAGGGCCGACGATCGAAGCGCGCCGCAGGCGCCCGGTGCGGGTGTGCTGGGAAAACGCGCTGCCGGAAAAACATCTACTGCCGGTCGACACCACCGTGCCCTGCGGCCCCGATGCGACGCACGATCACTCCCACTGCCGGCCCTTCGTGCGCACGGTCGTACATCTGCATGGCGGCCACGTGCCGGATCACAGCGACGGCTATCCCGAGGCCTGGTTCTCGCCCCGTTCAAGGAACGGGGCCCGCTGTTTCGCCGCGAGGTCTGCGAATACTTGAACGATCAGGAGGCGGCGACGCTGTGGTACCACGACCACGCGATGGGCATCACGCGTCTGAACGTGTACGCCGGGCTCGCCGGTTTTACCTCCTGCGCGACGAGCGCGAGACACGGCTGCAACGCGACGGCGCGCGGCCGTATCGCGTCGTGCCCTAGGGTGATCGCTTCGCGTGACACTGGTGCACGGCACATTGCCGAAGCAGGTTCTTCTATTTTTGAAATTCCTGTCATGGCTTACGGCATGATTACTCTATAACGGTAATGGTCCCCGTCATATTCTCGTGCCCTGACCCGCAAAATATGTCACAGAAGAATGCGAAGGTTCCGGCCTTCTCGGGGACAATGCGCACCCGGGTCACCTGCCCCGGAACAATGTCAGCGCGCACATGCAGGTCGGGCGAGTTGAATCCCATCAACACGTCGGCCGAGGTGAATTCCAGCACCACCGGCACTCCCTTCTTCAGCGTGATCCCGTTCGGCGTGTAGTCGAATTTCTTCGCCACGATCTTGATTACCTGCTCCTCGGGTTGCGCCGCCACGTGCGCGGCGACGCTACCCACGCCGAGGAAGGCGGCAAGGGCGACGATTTTGAGTCCACGCGTGCTGAGCTTCATGCTGTTATCCTTTCTCCACCGGCAATTCGGTCAGGTCGTACTCGTGTTTTTCGACCTCGGCGTCGACGCTGCGATAGCCCAGGCCTTTGTAGGGATGCGCCGCGTCCCAAGGCAGCGGCGTGCGTTTTGGCTGCGAACCGGGCGCTGGCAACGGGAAGATCAGCGACTTGGCGGCATGATGCGCGATGTGTCCGGTCATGTGGTGATGTTCCTGATGGATGTGCCCGTAAAACACGGTAACGTTGGAATACGGCATCAGCAAGTCCACCGCCTTGGCGCCGTCGCGCGTGGCCCAGTCCCACTGCGGATAAAGATCGAACAACGGCCGGTGCGTGAACACCACGATGTTCGCTTCCTTCGGCAACTGCGCGAGATCGGCCGCGAGCCATTGGAGCTGCGCCTCTCCGATCATGGCCCGCGGATCGGAAACGTTATCCAGCACGATGAAGTGGACACCTTTGTGATCGAAGGTGTAATGCGTCTTGCCGAAGAACTCCTGAAACGCCTGGCCCTGGTCCAATGAAGCGTCGTGTTCGCCCGGCATGAAGTGCACCGTCTTCACCTTCAGGTCGGCGACGATGTCACGGAATTGCGCCATGCGCTTCCGGCGCTCCTTCGGGTCGTCGGTGGTGTGCGTGAGATCGCCGGTGAATACGATGAAGTCCGGCTGCTCTTCCAGACTGTTGGCCGCCTTGACGGCTTTTCTCAGCGTCACTTTTGCATCAGGATTGGGCGGACCCTCGAAACCCCAATGGCAATCGGACAATTGGACAAAATAGAAATCTTCGGCGGCAGCGCCCGTGCCATAGGCGGCGGAGGCCGCTCGGTTCAGGCCGGAGGCGAATACCACGCCGCCGATTCCGGCCAGCTTGATGAAGTCACGTCGGTTGATTTTCATGCTCGTATCCTCCGGTTGCGGTAAGGTAGTGATTCCGTACCAATGCAATACCGACCGGGCCGGCAGAATATTCCCGACGCACCGAAATCGTCCGGGAATAAACCACGGCCAAAAGCGGTATTGACCATGAAGGACGATCCAAGGACCCGAGAATTGGCTGAGTCGCACCATGTCCGACGTTTCGAGGAATTGGCACTGCCGCACCTCGACGCCGCCTACAACCTGGCGCGCTGGCTCACGCGCAACGATCACGATGCGCACGACGTGGTGCAGGAGGCGTACTTGCGCGCCTTCAAGTTTTTCGATGGCTTTCATGGGGACAACGCGCGCTCCTGGCTGCTCGCCATCGTGCGCAACACCAGTTACACCTGGCTGCAGCAGAACCGCGGACTGCGCGTCAATGCCTCGCTCGACGATCTGCCCGGGTCGGGAGCGGCGGAGACCTCGCTCGTCTCCGGCGAGCCGTGCGATGAGAGTCCGGAAAAACTCATGCTGCGCGAAGACGATCGCGCCCTCGTGAACCGTGCGCTCGAACAATTACCGGAGGAATTCCGCGAAGTCCTCGTGTTGAAGGAACTCGAGGATCTGTCATACCGGGAGATCGCCGCCATTACCGGCATCCCGCTGGGCACGGTGATGTCGCGCCTGTCGCGTGCCCGCAAACTTTTGTACAAACATCTTCAGATATTGGTGCGGGAGGCATGACGTGAACTGTGCAGAAGCCAGAGACCTCGTGCATCTTTATCTCGACCAGGAGCTCGACCTGTTGCGGGTCGTCGATGTCGACAAGCATCTGCGGTCCTGCGCCGCCTGCCGCGCGCTGTACGACGAGCAGCGCGCGCTGCGTGCCGCCGTGCGGCGCGACGCCGGCTATCATCGCGCGCCGGAGGAGCTGCGCGAGCGCCTGCGTTTTGCTCTCCGCGGACAGGTGGACGAGCCGGCCCGCCCGCCTGCGCGCTGGCAGCGCCGATGGAATACCGCCGTCGCCATCGCCGCGGCCGTGGTGCTGAGCGTGAGCGCGGCGCTTTACCTCGCCCTGCCAACGCCGCAAGACCGCCTGGTGGACGACCTCGTGTCGAGTCACGTGCGCTCGCTGATGGCGAATCATCTGGCGGATGTCGCGTCTTCCGACCAACACACGGTCAAACCCTGGTTCGACGGCAAACTCGACTATTCGCCGCCGGTCGACGATCTGACCGCGCAGGGTTTTCCGCTGATCGGCGGCCGTCTCGACTACGTGAACGACCACCCGGTGGCGGCCCTGGTTTACCGTCACCGCCTGCACGTGATCAATCTCTTCGTCTGGCCGCGCGAGAACGGACGCGAACAGAAGCTGCAAGCGTTCACACGCCAGGGCTACAACCTGCTTCACTGGGCGCGCGGAGGAATGGAATTCTGGGCGGTGTCCGATCTCAACGAAGCGGAATTAAAACAGTTTGTCGACAATTTCTCGGCGAAGTCGGCGCCGCGCTCGAGTTAACGCTTATAAAGGCTAACCACTGCAAAAATCAGCCCCGGGGGTCATCTGACTCCCGGGGCTGATCAGGTCGATAAAGACCCGACAGTCCTGCGATGGCGCGAACTTGTTCAGTACGAACCGCGATGGCCGCCGAACAGGTCCGACATCACCTCGGCGTCCTTGTCGCAGGCGTGGTTGAGGCAAGGCAATCCGAACCCGGCCTCGAGCGACTTGAGCAGTGAGAAATGGGTGTAGCGCTTCGCGCTTTGCACGCCGTCGGCGCCGTAGTTGGTATCAACGATCAGCACGACCTGATTGGTGTTGGGGGCGGTGCTGTAGTCGTTTTCGTCCCACACAACGACGATGGCATTGTTGCCGTCGCGCCAGGCCGGCGAGCTCTTGATCGAGGTCACGAGTTTCTGCATCGTCACGTCGCCGCGGAAAATCAGCGCCGGATTCAGCCCGGCCTGGGTACCATTGCTCGCGGGATCGTAGTTGCAGAATGCGCCGCCGTTGCCGCGGCCGTGCTGGTCGTTGCACTGGTTCGGCGCGATGAACGAGAACGCCGGCACGCGGCCGGAGCGCAGATCGGCGAACAGGCCGCGCGGACCTTCGAAGTCGACGATGTTGTTCATGCTGTTGCGCGGGTCGTTGCCTTCCTGCACGCTGCGGAAATACAGAAACGGCACGTGCTTGACCGCGTACAGCGCCACGACGTCGCCCTGCGACAGCGGCGGACTGAGCGTCGGCTGGATCTGGCTGAAATCGGTTCTATTGGTGAAGAAGCCGTCGCTGTAGTTGACCAGATCGGCGCCGCCAGGCGGCAGGCTTTCCTGATAGCTCTTCCAGCTTTGGCCCCAGGCGACGAGCTGATCGGCGATGGTCTTGCCGACCGTATTGGCGGCGACCGGCACGGATTGAATCCCATCGATGTTGTTGTCTCCGGGAAGGCCCTGGGTTTCGTTCGTGGTGTCGATGGCGGGTGTGGCGGCGTCGGTGCCGGTGCCCCAGATCGGGCAAACGCTCGGGCTCGACGGGTTGTCGGTGGCGGCGATCCCCGAGGCGAGGTTGGTGACGCAGCCGGTGTTATGCCAGTCGGGGTTGTTGTCGGTCTGCACGCCGAAGTTGGATCCGCCGACGACTTCCAGATAATTCGTCAGGCTCGGATGCCCCACGGCGAAATAATTCGTCGCCAGATTGGCGGACTTCGCGAGCTGGTTGATGAACGGCGCGTTCGGGTTGTTGAGAATCTGGCCGTAGCCGTGATTCTCCATCATGATGAGGAACACGTGGTCGAGATGCGGGATGCCCCGGGGAACCGGACCCTCGGCGGCGAACGCCGTGCTCACCAGCGCCGTGGCCAACAGGCCGAGTGCTGTAGCTCTTTTCTTCATAACGGTCTCCTTACTCTATTGCTGCGTGGATGCGTGGTTTAAGAGCCTCGAACCCTCGCGTGCAGCGCGGGGGTTCGAATCGCGGAGCATCCTAGGAGTGGCGCGTGACTATTCCGTGACGAACATGTCTCGCCAAGATGACATTCAAACGCGCGCCGAACCACTCCGCGCATCTCAAGCCAGGAGAATTCGAGTTTTAAGAATTTCTTGATCGCGGACAGTCGAGGCGAGCGACATTGTCGCTGGAGAAAAAATAAATCATGAGTTCGTTCCCGCGCCGGTTAGAGCGTTCGCGGGTCACGAGCGAAAAGCCGCCGGGTTGGGCGGCTTTTCGAAAATCAGCTGGCCGCTGACTCAGCTCCGCCCGTACACCGGCACCGCGGCGCCGGTGACCGAGCGCGCTTCGTCCGACAACAGGAACGCAACCACGTGCGCGAGGTCTTCGGGCGGAACCCAGGTGGAGAAATCCGCCCTGGGCATGGCCTCGCGGTTCTGCGGGGTGTCAATTGTTCCCGGCACGATGCAGTTGACGTTGATTCCGCGCGTCTTGAGCTCGCCCGCGAGGCTTTCGGTGAGCCGCAACACCGCCGTCTTGGCGGCACTGTAGGCGGCGTAGTGCGGGCTGCCCTGAAACGCGTTGCGGCTCGCGACGTTGACGATGCGACCGCTTTGCGACTTGAGCATGTACGGAATCACCGCGCGGCAGGCGTGCAGTGCGGTGCGCACGTTGATGTCGTACATGAAATCCCATTCCGCGAGATCGGCCTCGTGCACCGGCTTGCCGCCACGGAATCCGCCGACGGTGTTCACCAGCCCGTCGATCCGCCCGAAACGCCGGTGCGCCTCGTCCACCATCGCGCTCACCGCATTGGCGTCGGTCATGTCAACGCCACTCGCGAGCCAGTGCTGCGCCGAATCCTTCAGCGCGCCATAGGCGGCCTTCAAGTGTTCGCCTGACCGCTCGACCAGCACCATCCGGCCGCCCTGCGCCTGAACGCGGCTGGCCACGGCGCGGCCAAGATTGCCGGCCGCGCCCGTGATGATCACCACTTTGTCGTTCAATCTGGGCATGCTCATGCGCTCCTGTCGCTCAAGAATTCACCTACACCGTGCGGGTTATTTCAGCTTTACGGCGCAGTGTCGGCCGGTGAACATAACCGATGTCGCTTCAGGAGGGAATCGGGACTGACGGAAAGAACCGCTGAGCGAATACTTTTCTGTTATTGCGACGCGCGCTACCGATAGAACACATGATTACCGATCCGGGCGACGGGCGTCCGGCCGCGGGCCCAGCTCGGCTTGATATGGCGCGCGTGGTACAGCAGCGCGTTGTCCAGTGCTGGAGCGCGCGGCCCGTAGTAAACCGCCTCCGCGATTTCCCAGGCGCGGTCCCACTCCTCGCCGCTTGGTTCCGGCATCGGGGTCAGCTCCGTCCAGGAAAACGCGCTCACGTAGCGCCTTCGGATCGGATCCCAGTTTTTCTGATTCACCACGCCGCAGACCGTGTCGGGGTAACGGCCCGAAGCCACGCGGTTCATGGTGACCTCGGCCACCGCGTATTGACCGGCCACGGGTTCACCGCGCGCCTCGAAATACACATTGAGCGCGAGACAGGTCAGGTTCCGAATGTCGTCCTGCTGGGCGGAAACGGCGTACATGACATAACCGAACGTGGCGAAGACCAGGCCGATCGCGCCGACGACGATCAACGGGCCCTTGCCCGTCGCGTGCCAGCGCAAGCTCAGGTTTTGCCACACGCGCGACAGCCACGAGGCGCGGCGATGAGAACGGACCTTGGATAAGCGTTTCTTGTGCATGTCTCCGGCGTCTCTCCACGTGGGGCCGGACGGCGTGTGTCCCCCGCCCCATCACCCAAAGCTACAATCCCGCGTTCCGGCCTGCCATGACGGTACGGACCAGTGGAACAGCCGCCCGGATCAGTGGCGCGGACTGCGTTTGAATCGACGGAATCAACCGGATGGGCAACTTGAAGAGATCGGCGCGATTTTCCAATCACGCCGATCATAATAAATAGATGACGAAAATCAGGCTTTGCCGGTCTTCGGGATGAAACGCAGCGCCACCCCGTTGTTGCACCAGCGCTGACCGGTGGGCAGTGGGCCGTCGTCGAACACGTGTCCCTGATGGCCACCGCAGCGTATGCAGTGGTACTCGGTCCGGGTATATATGAGGAAGTTGTCCTTCTTCGTGCCGGCATGACCGGGAATGACGGTAAAGAAACTCGGCCAGCCAGTGCCACTGTCGTATTTCATCGCCGACGTAAACAGCGGCAGACCGCAACCGGCGCACACGAAAACTCCCGGCCGTTTTTCATCGTTCAACGGGCTGCTGAAAGGGCGCTCGGTGTCGTCCTCGCGCAGCACGCCATATTGCGCCGACGTGAGTATCTTCTTCCACTCTTCGTTCGAGCGCTGGAGCGGTTCGGTCGTCAGCGTAACATCGGCGTCTTTCGCAAGAAAATCCTTCCAGTTCTTCTGTAACTCTTCCACTCGCGTCGAGCCGCGCGCCGGCTCTGTCGCCCAAGCACGCCACACCGGCGCGACCAGAACAGGCGCGGCCGCCAAACCTTTGAGCAAATTGCGCCGTTTCATTGGACCTCCGATAGCAGAGCCTGCCAATGATGACTCCACAGGTTCACAATTCGCCTTTTGACCGGGTGATCGGGGCAGCGTTCAATCGTTACCCTGAGGTTTTCCTGCGTTTCATGCAAAGACTGCAAGGCGGCCGTGCCTCATGGTTCATGAACAGGTCCGATATGTATACCACCCCCGGGATATGGCGATTGGACAAAGAAAGCAGCGAAAAACTTCAGTGACTTGGGCGGAACGCTCTGGCAGACTGGTTTTCAGACTCTACGGATGGAATCGTCCCCAGAAACCTGCGGTGGGATTACGGCGCTTGCGCATGATGATCTGGCAATCGATATGTCAGTACTTTTTCATGCGGGACCTGCTCGGATGATATTACGAAAAGGTTCCGTCGCAACCGCCAAGGCGTACGTGTTCGATGTGCGCCTGGAACGCGCATTACCCGGCGACGTACTGAGCGTGTCAAAGACGCCCTTTAGAAACGCGGATTTGTCGGCGCACAACTGGCGTTGCGTTTCCTTGCCGCCATTCGCGGCGACTTCTGACGCGAGGGCGGACAGGCCTCATCGCATACGCCTCGACAATTGCTATCGGTCGATCGACTGAACCAAGCCATGAACTATTTTCCGCATACGCTGCCATTCCTTTTTGGACTTTTTCTACTCTTCGCCATCGTTGTTTTTATCATCGAGCTGCATATCGTGCAGTACACCTACGAGAGGGTTGGCGTGAGCCCGCGGTTCATGCTGGCCCTGCTGCTTTTGTCATTCCTGGGAAGTTACATCAACATCGATGTCGCCCAGTTGCCGCCAGAGAGGATGTACGCTCCAGGAATCGTTCAATTCTTCGGGGTGCCGTACGTCGTTCCGGTGGTGACCGAATCGCCGGGGACGATCATCGCGGTCAACGTCGGCGGCGCAATCGTCCCTACGTTGCTTTCCCTCTACCTCATCGTCAAGAACCGGTTTTACGGGAGGGCCCTCGTCGCGATTTGCCTCGTTACGATTATCGTTCATCTGCTGGCGTACCCGGTCCCGGGGGTCGGTATAGGGGAGCCGATATTCGTCCCGCCACTCGCGACCGCGATAGTGGCCCTCGCCATTTCGCGCGAACGCACTGCGCCGCTCGCTTACGTGGCCGGAAGCCTCGGAACCCTGATCGGTGCCGACCTTCTCAATCTGGACAAGGTGGCTGGTCTCGGGGCGCCAATCGCATCCATCGGCGGCGCGGGGAAGTTCGATGGGATTTTCCTCAATGCGCTTATTGCCGTTCTGCTGGCGGGCCTATTGGCTCCCAAACGCGGCCCATGGGGGTCGACCAAGAAAGGTTAGCCAAGCGTTTCCGTTGGAAGAGGTTTGATCGTGAGCGATATGGTTGACCGTTTTCGGCCCAGCCTTTGTAAAAACTCCGAGTTGCAATTGGATTTCTCCACACAACCAGAATGAAGTTGCCATCGTGATACCAATAGCGCCACACCTTGTGCAACGTTGAACAAAGATGGCGTCGCGTTCGCACCGCGACGTGGCGCTCGCATGTTTTTACACAACCTCGGCCGCAAGCTGCCCCCTGGACAATCTGCGTCGTCAGCGACAAGCCACGCCTTATGACAACATCGAGCAATTAAAATTGCCTTGCCCAAAAAATACCCCGCCGGGAAATACTCTGCACGCTGTTAGCGAAACATGAAATTCCGTTCACGCAGGTAACCCGGTAGAGTAAGCACATGTCATCTGTCGTACAGATCGCAGGTCTGCGCAAACAATACAACGGCCGCGAGGTCGTGCGCGGGATCGATCTGAACGTATCGGCCGGGCGCTGCTTCGGCCTGCTCGGGCCGAACGGGGCGGGCAAGACCACCACGCTGCGGCTGCTGCTGGGGCAGTCGCCGGTGAGCGGCGGCGAAATCCGCGTTTTCGGGCTGCCGATTCCGCAGGCCGGGCGCGCGGTGCGGGCGCGCACCGGCGTGGTGCCGCAGGCGGACAACCTCGACCCCGATTTCACCGTCGCGGAGAACCTGCGCGTCTACGGCCGCTATTTCGGCATTCCGGCGAAGACGCTGGATGTGCGCATCCGCGAGCTGCTGGCGTTCGTCGATCTCACCGATCGCGCCGACGCGCGCATCGCCACGCTGTCCGGCGGCATGAAGCGGCGGCTGACGATCGCGCGCGCGCTCGTCAACGCCCCCGAGCTGGTGGTGCTGGACGAACCGACCACCGGTCTCGACCCGCAGGCGCGGCACATGATCTGGGGGCGGTTGCGCGACCTGCGCCAGTCCGGCAAGACGCTGCTGCTCACGACGCACTACATGGAAGAGGCCGAGCGCCTTTGCGATGAGCTGATCATCATGGACCAGGGGCGGATTCTGGAACAGGGCACCCCGGCGGCGCTGGTCCGGAAACACGCGGAACCGGAGGTGATCGAGGTGCGCGGCGAGGAAAAGCTCGCGCGCCAGGCGCTGGCGTCCGCCGGCGAGGGGCGCTTCGAGGCGGTGGGCGATACCTACTATTACTACACGCGCGACGCGCGCGCCGTGGTCAAGCAGTTGGAAGGCATGCCGGGGCTCACGTTCCTGCACCGGCCGGCGAATCTGGAGGACGTGTTCCTGAAACTCACCGGAAGGGAGTTGCGGGAGTGAAGAAATAATGTGTGAATCTGTTTTCAAAACCTGGATGCCCGCCTTCGCGGGCATGACAGTCAAACTGGGGATCCGCTGACGCCCGCCCTCGAATGGGGTAGTCAGGGGCGGGTATGGCAGCAGATAAGTTTTGACCATGGCGATTCTTTTGCTTCCGCGCTTTCAGGACGCCGCGCTCGCGGTGTGGCGGCGCAACACGCTGGTGTGGCGCAAGCTCATGCTGCCGAGCATCCTCATCAATTTCGGCGAGCCGTTCCTGTATCTGCTCGGCCTCGGCTACGGCCTCGGGATGTTCATCGGCGAGATGATGCACATGCCCTACCTCACGTTCCTCGCCTCCGGCATCCTTGCCTCGTCGTCGATGAATACCGCGAGCTTCGAGGCGATGTTCTCGGTGTACACGCGCATGATCCCGCAAAAGACTTATGACGCGATCCTCGCCACGCCGCTGGAAGTGCAGGACATCCTCGCGGGCGAGATGCTGTGGTGCGCCACCAAGTGCGTCATCAGCGGCACCGCGATCCTGGCGGTCGCGGCGGCGCTCGGCGGCGTGCACACCTGGCACGCGCTGTGGGTGCCGCCGGTGCTGTTCCTGATCGGCCTGTGCTTCTCGGGCCTGGGCCTGATCATGAGCGCGCTCGCGCCGGGCTATGACTTCTTCAACTATTACGTCACGCTGGTGCTGACGCCGATGTTCATTCTCTCGGGCGTGTTCTATCCGGTGACGTCGCTGCCGGCAGTGCTGCAGTCGATCGTGCACCTGCTGCCGCTGGCGCATGCGGTGGACCTGATCCGGCCGCTGGTGGCGGGACTGCCGCTTTCGAACGTGCCGCTGCATCTGGCGGTGCTCGTGAGTTACGGCGTGGCGGGTTATCTGATCGCGGTACGACTGGCCCGGCGGCGGTTGCTGGTGTGAAGTGCCAGTCATGCAGCGCCGAATCGCCGGGTTTCACGAGGACGAGCACGGCGACTGGGTCGCGGACCTGCAATGCGGCCACGGCCAGCACATGCGTCACAGCCCGCCTTGGACCAACCCCCGTGGGGAACGTCGGCCGAAGGCCGCACGCGCCACGTGGGACAATGGGTGCGCTGCAAGCGGTTCGACGAGGAGCAACAACAGCAATAGATGGTGCGCAATGCGATGCATTGCGCGATTGCAAAAGGCCTGGACCCCCGCCTTCGCGGGGGTGACAACCTCTTAAAATTACGGAAAGCGCCTATGCCTTATGCCGATATCTCCGATCTGCCGGCGTCGGTGCGGAGTCACCTGCCGACGCACGCGCAGGAGATCTACCTGGCGGCGTTCAACAACGCCTGGGAGGAATACGCGCACCGCGCCGACCGCGAGATCGTGGCGCACAAGGTCGCGTGGGCGGCGGTGAAAAAGCAATATGAAAAAATCGGAAAGGAATGGGTGCCGAAATAATCCCCTGACCCCGCGTAGTGCCGCGGCCCTCAGTAAACACTTGGCACGTCCCGTGTGCCAAGTGCCTTCGGTCAGGCGGCGCATAGATTGGCCGCGACCGTCCTGCGGGCGAAAACCGCCACAGCGACTCTGCGCCGGGGTCGCCTACCCCGGCTATCGCGGGCTCTTCGCCAGCGCTTCGCTTTCCCTGGCTCATCATCGGTCGTCTCCCGCGCCATGCGTGGCGCGGGAAGAAACTATAATATGCCCTGAACCGCCATGGACATCCGCAGCGAAATCCCGGCACGCGACATCGAGCGCTTTTTTTCCAAAGCGCTGGAATTTTCGGCCTCCGCGCGATCGCTGATCCTGTCGCAGCTGGCGGTCGGCTTCGAGGTGAAACGCAAGGCCGACAAAAGCTTCGTCACCAGCGCCGATCTGCGGGTGGAGGAATACCTGCGCGAACTGATCCGGCGGCAATTCACCGGGCACGGCGTGATCGGCGAGGAGTTCCCGCCGTCGAATCCGGGCGCGGCGTTTCAGTGGGTCATGGACCCGATCGACGGCACCGAGGACTTCGTGCACCACGTATCGACCTTCGGCAGCATCCTGGCGCTGCACTATCGCGGCTTGCCGCTGCTGGGCGTGATCGACCACCCGGCGCTCGACTTGCGCGTGAGCGCGGCCTTCGGCCTGGGCACGCGCAAGAACGGCGAGCGCGTGATTCTCACCGATCTCGACCCCACCGCCATCGACGGATCCGAGCGCGTGACACTGTCGGCGCGCGCCAACTTCATCAAGCACCGCGACGACGGGGCGCTGTTCGACGCCGTGGTGCGGGCGCATCCGAACCACCGCATCTATCGCAGCTGCTACGCCCACAGCCTCGCCGCCATCGGCGCGGTCGATGCCGCCATCGATTACGGGGAGGCGATCTGGGACATCGCCGCGAGCCAGATTCTCTTAGAAGAAGCCGGCGGCAAGTTCACGATCGTGCGCGAATGGGACACCGCCGCAGGACGCCTGTACGGCGTCATGATGGGCAAACCTGCCGCGGTCGACCGGCTGGCAAGAATTTTCAACCAGTAGTGCAACCGCCATTTTTTTATCGCAACATATTGTTATTTTTGTCGCCTGCGGGTAAATTAGCGTCCCAACAAGGATGTTAAAAAACCCCGAACCCCACTAGGAGTGCATTATTGGCTGTCGGCGAACGCCTCTCCGTCGACTCGGTCGACCCCGGGCTGATGCGCGCACTGGCGCGACACCTGGAGCATCTCGTAAGCCACCCGGATGGCGGCGAGTTGCATCAATTGATAGAAGACGCCGTCCTGTATTGCCACGAAAACAACTACGTTAACGGCACCTGCGTCACTTACCTGCATAATCAATTGCTGGCGTACACCCGCGATCACGGCCACCCGGCGCCGATGCGCCTGCGGGCGCGCCTGATCCAGCAACATCTGGCGCTGTATCTGCCCAAGCCCGGGATTGGCGCCGCGCTCAAGACCGCCGAACCGGTCCCGGCCCGCGCGGCGCCCGCCTCCAAAGCATCCGCAGCGGCTGCCGCGGCCAAGAACGCATCGAAACCACGCCCGTCCCAAAACACCAAGACCAACCCGACGGAGAAGCCCACTGCCATGGAAAGTTCAGCAACGCCCGAATCGAAGCCGGCGGCCGCGCCAGAAACGCCGCGCCGCGCCGATCCCGACGCGACCCAGAACCTGAACGACCTGAAGCAGATGCTGGCGAAGGGCATGGACGAACTGTTGCACGAGCGCGAGGCGCTGGCGCGCCAGCTCGCCGACGCCACCAGCTACCTCAAGATGATCGAGGCCGAGCGCGAGCAATTGCGCGAGGAACTGAACAAGGCCAGGAAGCGCGCCCGCGCTGGCGACAAACCGGCAAAGAAGGCGCTCGGCCTGCCCAAGCGCGACGTGTTGCTGCGCCAGATCGAAGCCGAGGTCGAGCGCGTCAAGCGCCACGGCGATCCGCTGGCGCTGGCGCTGATCGACGTCGAGAACCTGGAGACGCTCATCGAGGAACACGGGCCGGACGCGGCCAACGCGGTGCTCAACCAGTACACCAGCGAAGTGCTGGGCCGGTTCCGCAGCTACGACCTGGTGGCGCGCTACGACAAGAACGAGTTCGCGGTGCTGCTGCCCAACACTGGCAAGGACAACGCCCTGCGCGCGCTCGAAAAAGTCCGCAAGCGGGTTAAAGAATCCCACTTCGGCCTCAAGGGCAAGAACTACCCGCTGCCGGGCTTTGGCGGCGTGCTCACGTTCTACTCGCCCGGCGAGGAGCCGCACCAGATGCTGCACCGCGCCGACGAGGCGCTGGTCAACCTCAAGCTGCGCGGCCAGCGTGAGCTCGTCGTCCTCTAGGGAAGCGCCGAATGATTCTCCCGTTTGCCCTGAGTTTGTCCAAGGGTGAACGGGAAGTCGATTCGTAGATTGCAGGCGATTCGTCTCTTCGTGATTCGACAGACTCGCCACGAACGGACTTGACCGGACCTTCCCGAGCCAATCCCCCAATCCCGGCGCAGGTATCGAGACGGCGGGTCGGCGGCGCCCGGGAATAGCGTTTTTCCTGAACGTTCAACGCCGGCGGCGGTCAACACCGGTATCGAGGGCACGCACACAGGGGGCATCATGGAAAAAGCCACGTTTGGCGCCGGCTGCTTCTGGGGTGTGGAGGCGGCGTTCCGGGAAATCCCCGGCGTCATGGCGACCATGGTCGGTTACAGCGGCGGCAAAACTGCGAACCCGACTTACGCCGACGTCTGTAGCGACACCACCGGCCACGCCGAGGTGGTGCAAGTCAGCTACGATCCGGCGCAGGTGAATTTTGAGCAGTTACTCGACGTGTTCTGGAAAATCCACGACCCGACCACGCCCAACCGCCAGGGGGCGGACGTCGGCAGCCAGTACCGCTCGGTGATTTTCTGTCACACCGCGGCGCAGGAAGCGGCGGCGCGTACTGCCAAAGCGAAACTGGAAAAATCCGGCCGCTTCCACCAGCCGGTCGTGACCGAGATCGTCCCGGCCGCGCCGTTCTACAAGGCCGAGGATTACCATCAGCGCTACCTCGAGAAACGCGGCCAGACGAAACGGCACGGCTGAAAATATCCGGCGTGGCAAAACAAAACCCCGCGGGCGCGGGGTTTCGAATTGCAACAATCGCGAATGCGAGCGTCACACGGCTTCTTCTTGCTCCGCAACCGGACGGGTTTCTTTTTCCGGTTCGGGGCGAGGAGCGGACTTCGCCTTGTCGATGATCTTGTCCGCTTCCTTCTTGGCCTTTTGGAGGGCTTCGGTCACCTGCTCACGCTCGATCCATTTCTCGTAGCACATGAGGTACCTCCTTCCGTGCTTCGGTGCAGCGCATGTACATCCATGCACCGGTTACGTTACGCCGGTAACGGAAAATTACAATTAAAAAATTTTTATATTCGAATCCGCTGGCCGGGAGTTTTTCAAAATACAACGGTACAAACACCCAAAAATTGTCGGACTATCTCCGACTCGGGATTCAGTCGAGCGCCATTGAATGAAAATTTCATCGGTCTCTTTTCGGTCCAATTATTTTTCGGAGTCATCACCGGGGCACCGCCCCACGTCATCCTGGCCAAATTAATTCCGCAACCATCGGTCGACAGGACGCCGAAAAGTTTAAAATCTGTCTAAGAACTGGCCATTCGGCCCTTGTTTTTACGCACTCGCCGGTGGGTCCTGCCCGGAAGGCCGTTCACACCGTTGACCGGCGTCGGCAAATACCATAAAAGATAATGGCATTCATCGACTGCATGGGCGCAGGACATGTCCAAGAAATTTCCCGTCGTTGCCGTGACCGGCTCCTCGGGCGCCGGAACCACGACCGTGCGCCACGCGTTCCATGACATCTTCCGGCGCGAAGGCATTTCGGCCGAATTCGTCGATGGCGACGCGTTTTTCAGTTACGAGCGCACGGAGATGGACCGCCTCATTGCGCAGGCCCAGACCGAGGGCAGGTTGCTCAGCCATTTCGGGCCGGAGTTGAACCAATTCGACAAGCTCGAGGCACTGTTCAAGGAATACTCCGAGCACGGTACCGGGATGGTGCGGCACTACGTGACCGAGGAGACACGCGAACAGCTCCGCTTGCCCGCCGGCACTTTCACGCCGTGGCGGCCGATTCCGCAGGGCACCGACCTGCTGTTTTACGAGGGACTGCACGGCGGCGTCATGGCGCGCAGCTGGACACGGCGCAAGATGAGCCCGTCGCACAACCCGGCGGTGATCGAACGCCGCAGCGCCCGCAATGGCAACGGCGGCGTGGACGTGGCGCAGCACGTCGACCTGCTGCTCGGCGTGGTGCCGGTGGTGAACCTCGAGTGGATCCAGAAAATCCACCGCGACACCAGCACGCGCGGTCACACCCCGGAGGCCGTCACCGACACGATTCTGCGGCGTTTGCGCGACTACACGCACTACATCACGCCGCAGTTCTCGCTCAGCGACATCAACTTCCAGCGCGTGCCGGTCGTGGACACCTCCAATCCCTTTATCGCCCGCGACGTCCCGACGCTCGACGAGAGCGTGGTGGTGATCCGTTTCCGCGAGCCGCAGAAGTTCGATTTTCCCGACTTGCTGCGGCGCATTCATGACGCCTACATGTCGCGCCCGAACACCATGGTCATCCCGGGCGGCAAGATGGAACTGGCGCTGGAGGTCATCTGCACGCCGCTGATCCACGAGCTGGTAGAGCAACGCAGGAAAAACAGGAAATAGGACCTTTCCCCGGTCTCCGCTAGTGTGCACGACCGGGAAAGCGTAGGATCGTTTTCACCATAACAACTCCGGGACGAGCACGCGGGCACGGGATTGCCGACAGGGCCATTGGCCCAACAATAATTAATCATTGCGGCACCACCAGGAGGAGTTTATGCAGCGAGTTGCGATCGTGACAGCGCTGGTATCGGCGCTGGGAATTTTTGCGGTGACTCAAACAGCGACCGCCGCCACTTACCTCATCGGCAGCATGAATATCACGAGCGGCGGCGTCGTAGTCGACAATTTTCCCGACGGTTTTGTTCCGTTTTATTACCTCGGCCCGAACACGAACCTGGTTGGCGGATACATCGGCGCCGGCGGCGCAAGTCTCCCGTCGGCTTCCTATGATTCCAACGCGATTGCCGCCTTTAATTGGTATGGCCTTCCCGTCAGCCTCTATACCGCCTCGGCCAATCTCGGCGACACCCTCACCTCGGCGGGTACAGTGACCGGAGGACCCGTTCCCAGCGGGAGCTTGGATAGCATCGCCGGCACCATCACCATGGATCTAAGCGGTCTGTTCGGAAACTGGAACGATGGCGACTACATCACCGGCACCGGCCGCAACGACGGAATCACCTCCGCCATGGCTGGCGGCACGTGGAACCCAATGACTCACGCTTACACGCTGTATTGGGACAGCAAAACGATCGGGCCTAGCTGCCCGGAACCGAACGGCTGTGTCAGTCACTGGACATTACAGGGCACAGCAAGCCCGGTGCCGGTGCCGGCGGCGATATGGACGTTTGGTTCCGGGCTTTTGGGTCTGTTCGGCGCACGGTGGCGGCGGAAACGGAATAAATAAATCGTTACGCGCAGCGCGTTTTTGCCTGCGGTGCGCTCACTCTTTACTGCCGCGCCGGTTCCAGCGTGGCATCGAGATTGAGGTTGTCACAGAAGCCGGTGAACTCGTCGCGCAGTCGCCCGATGTGCACGCTGGCCGGGATGCTCACCGTCATGTTGAGCGAGAACATCGGCGTGCCGGTGTGCGCCGCCGGATAGGTCCAGGTGCTCAGCTCCTCGATGTTGATCTCGCGGCTGGCGAAGAAATCGGCCACGTCGCGCACGATCCCCGGATGGTCCATCACCACCACGTCGACCACGTAGGGCACACGGTCCTGCGCGGTGGCGCGCGACTCGGTGTGCTTGCTGAGAATGGTCAGTTCAAGTTTCTTCTCCAGCGCGGGCAGCTGACGTTCCAGGCGCGTGATGGCGCTCCAGTGGCCGGAAACCATGATCAGCATGGCGAACTCGCCGCCCAGCACGGTCATGCGGCTGTCCTCGATATTGCAGCCGCAGTCGAGGACGATTTGCGACAGCTGATTGACGATGCCGGGGCGATCCTTGCCCAGGGCGGAGATGACGAAATATTTTTTCATGGCGGAGCGATCAGGAATTCATACCGCGTAACGGCGGGGACGAAGTCTATCGCCATCGCCCGCCGCCGACCAGACGCATGATGACACGACGGACCTCGCCGCGACTTTGGCGAACTGCTATTGTATCGAATTATCACTTCCAGGATGGTCCAACCCATGCTTCCGTCAACCACCATCGAAGCGGTCATGACGCCGTATCCCTATTCCGTCGAGATCGACGCGCACTTGAGCACCGCCAAGGCGATGCTGGCGCAATTCAAGGTGCACCATATGCCGGTGCGGGACGGGGACAAGTGGGTCGGCGTGGTGACGACGCAAAGGCTGGACATGGCCGAGGCGCTGGGGGTCGACCTGTCGGTGTCGAGTAACGTCCGCGTCCGCGATCTGTGCCGGCACAAGGCCTACATCGTCGGGCCGGGCGAGTCGCTCGTGCAGGTGCTGCGCCGCATGGCGGCGGAGTCGCACGATTCGGCGCTGGTGGTGAAGGACGGCAAACTGCTTGGCATCTTTACCGCCACCGACGCGCTCAAACGCTACGCCGACGCGGTCGCGCGCGGCTGAGACGTCTCAATCGCGCCGGGTGCCCTGGCGCCGCCCCAGGCTTTCGAGCCACATGTCCACGCGGCCCCAGAATCGCTCGCGCAGGCGCGCGTGCCACGGACGGCGGCGCCACTCTTCGTAGCGGCACTCGACGCTGTTGCGGAAATCCTCCTCGAACGTGGACTGCGCCGAGGCCGCGAACCCGGCGTCATCCACCTCCTGATTGGCTTCGAGGTTCCAGCGCAGATTCCAGCGGTCGAGATTGCTCGAACCGATTGAAACCCAATCGTCGCACAGCACGGTCTTGGCGTGCAGAAACCGCGGCTGGTACTCGAAAATGCGCACGCCGGCGCGCAGCATGGCGGTGTAGAACCGGCGGCCGGCGTGGCGGATCGCCGGATGATCGGTGTACGGGCCGGGCAGCAGCAGCCGCACATCCACACCGCGGCGCGCCGCCTGCCGCAGCGCGCGCCGGACCTTGCGCGAGGGCACGAAGTAGGCGGTGGCGATCCAGGCGCGGCGTTTCGCGTGGCGCACGCGGATGTACAGCGAGCGCTTGATGTCCTGGCGCCGCAGGGCGGTGGTGACGGTCACGCGCCCGGTCATGCCGTCCGTATGCACCGCGGGCTCAAGCGCCGGAAGCTCCAGCGGCGCCTTGGCGTGGCGGTTCCACACGCCCAGGAACAACGCCTGCCAATCCGCGAGCACCGGGCCGCCGATGAACACCGCGGTTTCGCGCCAACTCATCGCGGGCTGTACTGGCGAGTCGAACCCGTCGGTGATGCCGGCGCCACTGACGAACGCCAGCTCGCCATCCACGATCAGCAGCTTGCGGTGGTCGCGGAACATGTTGCGCAGGCGCTCGCGAAACCGGATCGGATTGTAGAACAGCAGATCGACGCCGGCGCCCGCGAGTTTCTCCCGATCCGCCTTGGTCAGTCCGAGCGCGCCGAAGTCATCCAGCAGGAGTTTGACGGTCACGCCACGACCCACGGCGCGCGTCAAGGCGTCAATGAAGCGCGCGGCCACGACACCCGACTCGAAAAGATAGATTTCCAATAGGACGTAGCGGCGCGCCGATTCGATCGCCTCCAGCATGCGCGGAAAAAACCGCGCGCCGTCCACGATCAGTTCGAAGCGGTTGCCGTGGCGCCAGGGGAACAGGTAGTGGCGGATCGATTCGGTGTGCATGCGGTGGAGGCGATGGCCGCGGTTCGAACTTTTCCGCCGGTCCGGTTTCCGCCAACAATTATTCCTTCAGCTCTTTGATGAAGAGCCGCCGATGGTTCTCCTGCCACTGGGAAAAACACACGAGCCGGCCGGCGCGGTCGACGTCGAGGTCGTAAATCGCCGCGGTGTCCTTGATTTTCCGCAGCCCGGCCTTGTCGTACAGGAAAAAATAATTTTCCCGCTTTTCGTAGCCCGGACCGGTAATGACCTGAAACAGCACCCGGTCGGCGCGCGCGTTCGCCACCCGCAGCGACGTCTGCTGGTAATTCTTGACGCGGAACTTGTAGAGCAAATCGAGCCGGCCCCCATCGTAGCGCACAAGATAGGCGTCCTGATCGAAAGCCACCAGCAGAACGAAGCCGTTGCCGTAAGCGAAGGCGCCGCGCAGGCTATAGATCCAGTTGTCTGGAACGTCGATCAGTTTGAGCATCTGCTTGCCCGGGGCGTCGAGGAGCCACACGTGGTTGTCCTGCTTCCAGTAGTTTTTTTGCACGATGTATTTTTTGTCGCCGACCCGGTAACCGTTGGCCAGCGCGTTCGCCAGCACCTCCGTCGAGAGCGACGGAAATGCCGCGGCCATGGCGGACATCAGGTTTTCGTCGCGGGCGGTGTCGTCCGGAAGCGACAGCGGTTTCTTTTGCACGAGCTTGCCGCTGGTCACGTCATAGACCAGATTGACGCCGTTCACGTCACCGTCGGAAAGGCTGGCCTCGAGCGTGGTGGGGTTCTTCCAGAAAAATCCGGTGACAAAACTCTTGTACACGGCAAACTCGCGCGAACCCTTGGCGTCGAGCAGCGTCCTGATCTGCCGGGTCTTGAGATCGAGCGCCTGGATTTCCGTGAGCTCGGTGGCGCCCTCGGTCACCTCGCGCGAGAACGCGAGGTAATGCGAATCGGGGGAAAAATGCGGGTTGGTATAGTCGCCGTTCGACAGGGTCATCACCGTCTTGCCGGTGACCGTGGTTTCCCCCGAGGGAAGCAGCGGCAGGGATGAAAACGGATTGGCCATGAGCACGGCCGGCCAAAGGCTCGCCGCCAGATATATTCCCCATCGCCCGTGTCGCATGCCTCGCTTCCGCCCGCGGGTGAACCAGGCGCCAAGAATATACCTCCCGCGATACGAATGGGAGATGCCGGCGTTCACGCGGCCATGAATCTCGCGGGGAGGTGGTGACGGCTATGGGGACCGGGAGTGTCGACGCGGCGCGCCCCGATCAGTGTTTGATTTCTTCGGCGGCGACCTGCTGCGCCAGCTCCTTGACCGTCTCCGGCTCCATGTCGAAGCCGAGCTCGGACTCGGGGTTGAAGGCGATGCCGTAGCCGCTGCCCATGTTCTTCAGCACCCACTGGAACGATTCGAGGATGCCGCCGGTGAATCCGGGGTAGTTCCGCAGAAACGGCTTGGCGCGCTCCGGGCTCGAGAACAGCACCAGGATCGGCGTACCGTCCTCGGCCGCCATCACCAGCGGCTGGGCGCGCGTGGAACGCTGCACGTTGAGCACCGGCGCCTTCTCGTCCTGGACCGGCATGAAAACCTGCGAGGTCATGAGTGTCTTGAGCAAGTCGTCGCTGCCGAGGCGGCCGTCCTGGGCTTCGAGAATCTTCGTTTCGAGTTCGTTGCGGGGTTCGGTGTCGCTCATGGCGTGGCGTCTGAAGGAAATAAAAATGAATCGCCATGCTCGGGCATCCGGGCGTCGAATGCAACCCCGCGAACGTCATGGAATTGCGCGCGCCGCGTTGACGCGCCGCGACGGCATGAACGTCATGAAGGCGTCACGTGCCGATGATTACATGTCGCTCAAATAGGCCTTGGCTTCCTCGCCGGGATTGGGCAGGCCGGCGACGCGCCAGGCGTTGAGACAGGTTTGAAACAGATCGTGCACCCAGTTCTTCGGCTTGCCGTGCTGGCGGCAGACGTTGGTCATCGCGGGCGCCACGCCGAATCGGGCGTAGTGCTCGCGCAGCGAACGGATAACCTCCCAGTGTTCCTCGCTCAGCCGGCCGATGCCTTCACGCCGCGCTATCTCCGCGGCCACCGTCTCGTTCCACTGCTTCGGGTCCTTCAGCAGGCCGTCCTCGTCGAATTCCGGTATCGGTGTTTCCTTGATCGCGTGCATGGGACACCTCCTTTACCGCTCAGACGCGTGAAATCATGCCCGGTTCATTCTTATGGCCGGACGAACGTAGCGAAGCGAAGTAGGGAGACTATTATGCGCCGCGGCAGCGTTGTCGCAAAAAGACCGCCGACCGCCGGAATTCCCGCGCGCTCCGCAGTCGTTCCGGTCATACCGGCAAACCGACCGATGTTCAGAATCCCACTTTACAAACAAGCGGTTTCGCGTAACCTTTCGCGGCCCCGGCTGTCCAATCCCGGCGAATAACCGTCAGAGAAGCACAATCATGCTGAACCCCGAAACCGATTCGATCCGCGCCAACGCGATCGCCGCCGCGCCCACCGCCGATATCTGGGACTGGACGCTGCGCGTCGCGATCGTGCTCGGTCTGGGCCTGATCCTCTACGCCACCGTCGCCGGCCAGGTGTTTCAGCCAGTTTGGCAAACCGCGAATCAACATGGCTGGATGCATGCCATGTTGCGCCCGAGCATGCTGTGGATGAGCATGGGCGTGTTGCTGCTCGGATTCCGGACAGCGTTGTGGTTTCGTTACCGCCCCTTCGCTTCCTTCGACATGGACGATGCGCCATCGCTGACCGTGGTCATTCCGGCGTACAACGAGGGCGCGATGGTGGTGGAGGCGATCGACTCGGTGGCCCGCGCCCGCTACCCGCGCGAGCGGCTGGAGATTCTTGTCGTCGACGACGGCAGCCGCGACGACACGTGGACGCACATTCAGCGAGCCGCCGCGCGCCATCCTGGACTGGTCACGACGCAACGCTTCGCGCACAACCGCGGCAAGCGCGCGGCGTTGGAGGCGGGCTTCCGCCAGGCGCGCGGCGCGATCGTGGTCACCATCGATTCCGACAGCGCCATCGAGCGCGACGCCCTGCTCGCCATCACCGGGCCGTTCCGCGATCCGCGCGTGGGCGCGGTCGCCGGCAAGGTCTCGGTCTACAACCGCGAAGACGGACTGATCCCGCGCATGCTGCACGTGCGTTTCGTCCTGTCCTTCGACATGCTGCGCGCGGCCCAGTCGACTTACGGCACGGTCTATTGCTGCCCCGGGGCGCTGTCGGCCTACCGGCTGTCGGTGGTGCGCGAGGTGCTGGACGAATGGGTGTCGCAAACGTTCCTGGGGGTGCCGATGACCTACGGCGAGGACCGCGCGCTCACCAACTCGATCCTGGCACGCGGCTATGACACCGTGTACCAGCGCACCGCGGTGGTGCACACCGTGGTGCCGCACACCTACGCCCGGCTGTGCAAGATGTACCTGCGCTGGGACCGCAGCTACGTGCGCGAGGAACTGCGCTTCGCCGGGATCGTCTGGAAGCGGCCGCTCAAGGCGCGCCTGATCGCGCTCGCGGACAGCACCATCACCAACCTGCGCTTTCCGGTTTCGTATTTCATTCTTGTGATGCTGGTGACGCTGATCGTCGCGCACCCGCTGACGCTGCTGCGCCTGCTGTTCGCGATGGGATTCATGTCCGCGTTCTACATGCTTTATTATCTGCGCAGCGAGCGCTCGTGGGATGTCGTGTACGGCATCTTCTATTCCTACTTCTCCTTTTTCACCCTGTTCTGGGTGTTCCCGTACGCGGTCCTGACCGTGCGTGCGCGGTCCTGGCTGACGCGCTGAGTCTTTCCGAATCCGCAAACGTACATCTGGAATTTTCTGCCCGGGAAGCGGTCGTCAAATAACGAATCGGGTCAAGGGGCAACTCCCGGCCATGACCGGCCAGTCGCGTTTCCCGTGAGCGGCCGTGCGCATCGCCAAAGAGCGGACGGTCAACATTACCGCTCACGCATGCTTTTTGGCGCTGCCGGCGGTCCACCCGTCGCTGGATGGCAATACTCGGAATCAATCAGTACTGGCGAATCGCCTGATGCGGCGCGACTTGGGCGGTTCTCCCTCATGTCACACGGCCGCGGGGATTCAGACGCTGGAGGCGGCCTGATCGGCAATTCGCCTACGCAAAGGTATAGCCACTGATTGCCCGCATTCCCGCACGCCGCTATACAGCGCGGAACGCATACACCGGGCGGAGCAAATCGGCTTCGAAAGACAAGGTGACGCGAGACGTGGGCCGTCCCTCGAAGTCAAGCCATCTATGCTGTTCAAAATCATACAACTTGCAACGCCGTTGCGCCTGTCTTAACCAGGCAAAAGAGAATTTCTCGCTAACTGCCAGCGGCCCAAGCATTTCATTCAGCTTGGCCTGTGCCTCCGGCAACCGATAACACGGAATAGCCGGATTCACATGATGGGCGGCGTGGTCATAGACGTAGTGGGTGAGATAGGAATACCACTTGGGAAAAACCAGGTTCACGGAAATCAAGTCTTGCCGCCCGTCGCCGTTCCGATCCGGTCTACCCTTGAACCAGGCCACCCGCGGATGGGTGTGCTGTACGTAGACGGTAAACGCAAACAAGGACTGGAACACATAGAAAGGCACGACGAACCCGAACAAGATCGCCTGCAGAAGCGGGGTGTCGGAATAAGTGGGGGCATATGCCAGCAGCGCCAAAAAAATCAGCAGATACCCCACCAGGTAAATCGCGTGTGGCCAGCTTTCGCGCCGTACCTCGGCAGGGATGCGGGCACGCGGAATGAATTTAACCTGCCACCAGCGTTCCACAATGTAATAGATGCCGAACACCCATAATGTTGGCAATCGATAAAAGCGCTGTTTGATTTTTCCCCAATAAGACAGTGCATCAAATTCGTTTTTTGACAGCGGCGTGTATGAGTCGGGATGGTCCTCATTGGTCTTTTGGTGGTGAAGATTATGATGATCGTAAATCCATAGACGGTAGTTGAAGAGTCCGGGTGTAAACGACACAACGGCAATGAGTTTGTTCAGTTTTCGCGAAGATGTCAGGCTGTTGTGCGCGGCGTCATGGGCCAGGGTTATCAAGTTGCCCATCTTTATCCCCGCCACCACTCCGGCTGCCAGCTTGGCCAGAATCCAGGGCGCAAACAGGACGGCTGTGATGGCCCCCAGGTACATGAACAGATCAACCAGAAACAACACAGCGCCTTTCCGTGTATCCGGTTTGGCAAAACCCGCGAGTTGTGACCTGATTTCACTCGCCGAGGGAATTCGCTCCATGTGCACTCCTGTCCATGGCGACTTTATGAGTTGCCTATCATAACCAGCAACAGGTTCACAATCCTGAAAATTATTCTCTGACCCCGTTTCGCTCGCGTTCATTCTTTCGCTCTAACGTTCCGCTTCAGCCGCGGCGGCGCGCCAGCGCCGACGTCGGCTGGAAGCGGTTGTTATGCGCTTCAATCAATAACACCGGCAGACATCCGCTGCGCAATGGCTTTGTTGATCAGATATTGTACGGTTTCCATAACGTTTACGAATTCGAATTTCTGCGTAAAAGCAACCGGGCCTGCATCGAGAAATAATTTTCCAAAAGCCTCGTCAGCAAAGCTGCTGGACATTATCGGGATTCCTTCAAGGTCGATGTATATCTTCTCCGTCTCCCCCATTCGCAGGAGATTGGATAACTTGGTTCTGATTGGTTTACCGGCAACACGACTACCAAAAGAGTTGGTTTCTTTGCTTAGTAGAAAGATAATCTTCCCATCGCTGTTTCTTTCGTACTCACTTTCTACAAAGTCAATCGGTCGGTATTTCTGACCTTTTATTCGTAGCGCGTCTTCCAGCAGCTTGGGTTGAGAGAAATCTATTGTCGCGACTACGAGCGTACCACAATAAGGAATTCTCTCGTTGGTAATGGACAGGCCTGTGCTATCTCTGTACTCAAGACGCGCATGCCCAGAATGAACACCAAAGAACCCGTGGCACTTGCTGCAGATTTGGTAGCTTCCAAACAGACCGTTTCCCTGACCTACTTTCTTGTCTCGTGTTACTCCTTCACGGATCGCCCGATCTAGCGCCTCCGTATCAGACCTGATTTCGGGAAATCCCTGCCGCAAAGTCGTGGGGATTCCTACGCCCGCATCTGCTACAACGAATTGCACTTGTTTCCTAAACTTCTCGAACGTTGAAACCTGGACCAATCCTCCAATTGGAGATTGGGAGTGAACTAGTACGTTGTCTGTGATTTCATTGACGGCCCACTCAAAGGCAGCGAAATCGGACCTTTGCATGTCTGGGATCACGCCGAGTATAACGTTGACGATTTTGTTAACGGCGCTTTGTTGCTCAGTAGGGCTAGTGTATTGAGTAGCAGGTATTCGTGTATGTCCACGGAAATTCGACGGGTCAAATTGCCGCGGGTCCAAGAAATACCCCCAGCCGGTATTTCGAAAGAGGTTTTGTAACTTGGGGCTAGTCGGAGGCTTGAGATGAAACGCGATTCCTGAATTGCGGTAGGCCATGACTTGGGCACAAACCGACAGCATCGAATTTTGAAATGCGGAAGTGCAGGATTCTAGATTTAAGATCAAGTCCTGATATCCAGCTTTCTCAATTGCTGTGTGAATAAATGAAAGAAGGCGATGGAAGTCGTCTAGGTCACCGGTAACGACCACCTCATTCCCATTTCGCTCTATCGTGCCGCTCATTTATGTTCGACTTGGATGCGCATAACAATGATTAAACGGCCCAACTACGGGATATTGAATATACCGTGGGCGGAAAGTATCCGAAATCCATTTACGGTCAGTCATTTCGGCTGAATGCCTCGAACGCGTCTCGCCGCAATATACTGCAAACCTACCGGATAAGCCCATTGAACTGCTAAGTGACGGATTAACACAGATTTGAGGGGTGATGAACAAGCCGGCAAAGCGCCCATTCTGCGAACGCCCGCTTTGGGTCGGTTTGAGCCGCACACGCTTTTCAAAACCGGACATTGAGCCGCTGGCTGATAGGCAGCTTACTGCAACGCCGCAATCAGCAGCCGTCGCCAGCTATGCAGGCGTGCGGTCGCGGCCTGGCTTGCGGTTCCGGCTTGATCTCCTGTCTTCGGAGACTCGTTAACCCACCTTCGGCAGGCGCTGCATCGACGCGGTGATGGCCGCCTCCGGGTAGGCATAGTCCTCGAGCTGGCCGGCGAAATACCGGTCGTAGGCAGCCATGTCGAAGTGGCCGTGGCCGGAGAGATTGAACAGGATGGTGCGCGGCTCTTTCAGGTTCTTCGCCGCCAGCGCCTCGTCGATGGCCACGCGCACCGCGTGATTCGACTCCGGCGCCGCGATGATGCCCTCGGCGCGCGCGAATTGCACCCCGGCCTCGAAGGTCGCGAGCTGCGGCACCGCGACCGCCTCGATCAGCTTCTCGTGGTACAGCTGCGACACCAGCGGCGAGTCGCCGTGGTAGCGCAGCCCGCCGGCGTGGATGCCGGGGGGCATGAAGTCGTGGCCGAGGGTGTACATCTTCATCAGCGGCGTGAGACCGACGGTGTCGCCGAAGTCATACGCGTACTTGCCTTTCGTGAGCGTCGGGCAGGAAGTCGGCTCGACCGCGACCAGCCGCACCTTTTTGCCGGCGGCTTTGTCGGCGAAGAATGGAAACGCGATGCCGCCGAAGTTCGAGCCGCCGCCGCAGGAGGCGATCACCACGTCCGGGTATTCGCCGATTTTTTCGAACTGCTTTTTGGCCTCCAGTCCGATCACGGTCTGGTGAATCAGCACATGGTTCAGCACCGACCCGAGCGAATAATTCGTGTCCTTCCGCGAGGCCGCTTCTTCCACCGCCTCGGAGATGGCGATACCGAGCGAGCCCGGCGATTTGGGATCGCCCGCCAGAATCTTGCGCCCGGACTCGGTTTGGTTGCTGGGGCTGGCGATCACCTCCGCGCCCCAGGTCTGGATCATCGAGCGGCGAAACGGCTTCTGTTCGTAGCTCACTTTCACCATATACACGCGCACCTTCAGGCCGAACAGCTGCCCGGCGAGCGCCAGCGCCGAGCCCCACTGGCCGGCACCGGTCTCGGTACTGAGGCGCGTGATGCCGGCCTGCTTGTTGTAGTACGCCTGCGCCACCGCGGTATTCGGCTTGTGCGAACCGGCCGGACTGACGCCTTCGTACTTGTAATAGATCTTCGCCGGCGTGCCGAGCGCTTCTTCGAGGCGCCGCGCGCGATACAGCGGGCTCGGCCGCCACAGGCGGTAGATCTCGCGCACCGGCTCCGGAATCGGGATCCAGCGCTCGCCGGAGATTTCCTGCAGGATCAGCGCCTCGGGGAAGATCGCGCCAAGCGCCTGCGGTGGAATCGGCTTGCCGTCCGGCCCGAGCGGCGGCGCCGGCGGGTTCGGCATATCGGCGATGACGTTGTACCAGTGCGTCGGGATGTCGGATTCGTCGAGCAGTATCTTTGTCTGGGACATGGTTTGCTCCTCGTCGGTGGCGCCGCCAGGCCAGCGTGCATTCAAAGCTGGCTGACCGTGAAAATCTGCGTGCGGCTTTCATTTGACATGTTTATCCCCTCCCCCTATCCCCCTCCCGCGAGGGGAAGGGGAAATCCTTTTTTCTTGCCGTCTCGGCACGAACCGACAAATGTCCCCTCCCCCCTTGCGGGGGAGGGAGAGGGTGGGGGTTAACCATTTACGCAACTCTCAACGACATATGATTTGATCCCGGTCAAGCTGCGATCATACGCCGGCCACGCAATGGACTGTTAGCAGGATACTGGAAAAGGGTTCGTCACACCGGCGAAAGCCGGTGTCCAGAAAATTAAAAATAACAAAATCATTAATAAGCTGGATTCCGGCTTGCGCCGGAATGACGGATTCGTGTGTTTCGGGAGTTTTTCATCATCCTGTCAGATCTTGGCGCGCAGGTATTGCGGCGGCCAGGCGATTTCCACGCCGAGGCGCTTGGCGGCATGCAGCGGCCAGTACGGGTCGCGCAGGAATTCGCGCGCCATCGACACCGCGTCGGCCTGGCCGCTGGCGACGATCTGCTCCGCCTGATGCGCCTCGGTGATGAGCCCGACCGCGCCGGTGGCGATGCCGATGCGCTCGCGGATCGCGGCGGCGAACGGCACCTGGTAACCGGGACCGGCCGGGATCTGCTGCTGCGGCACCAGGCCGCCGCCGGAACAGTCGATGAGATCCACGCCGGCGTCCTTGAGCCGGCGCGCCAGTTCGATCGATTGCTCGAGGTCCCAGCCGCCCGGCGCCCAGTCGCTCCCGGAGATGCGCGCGAACAGCGGCAGCCGCGCCGGCCAGGCCGCGCGCACCGCCTGCGTCACGGCCAGCGGAAAGCGCAGACGATTGTCGAGACTGCCGCCGTATTCATCGGTGCGCCGGTTGCTGAGTGGAGACAGGAACTCGTGCAGCAGATAACCGTGCGCCATGTGGATCTCGATCACTTCGAACCCAGCGGAGAGTGCGCGCTGCGCCGCGCCGCTGAACTGGCCAATGACGAGCTCCATGTCGGCGCGCGTCATCGCGCGCGGCAGCGGATGCGCTGGAGTGAACGGCACCGCGCTCGGCGCGAGCGGCTCCCAACCGCCGGGCGCGAGCGGGCCGCCCTGGTTTTTCCAGGGAGCGTCGGTGGACGCCTTGCGGCCGGCGTGCGCCAGCTGGATGCCCGGCACCGCCCCCTGCTCTTTGATGAACCGCGTGATTGGCACAAACGCGTCGCGCTGCGCCTCCGACCAGAGGCCCATGTCGTAAGGCGAGATGCGACCCTCGGGGGAAACGCCGGAGGCCTCGACCATCACCAGCCCGGCGCCGCCGACCGCGCGGCTTCCGAGGTGCACCATGTGCCAGGCGTTGGGAACGCCGTCGACGCACGAATACTGGCACATGGGCGAGACGAACACGCGATTACGGAACGTCACTTCGCGCAACGTGAAACGGGAGAAAAGTTGGCTCATGGTTTTTTCTTCGATGGGTAATCAGGATTCGACAGGTTTCGATCGCCGCATGCTGGCGAAGGAAGCTCTGATTAAGTCGTCATTCCGGCGTAAGCCGGAATCCAGGGCTTGAAAAAGCATCGGCCGTCAGGCCGATTCTGGATGCCGGCTTTCGCCGGCATGACGGTATTACTGCTTGTTCAGAGCTTCCTTAAGATACTGGATTCCGGCTTACGCCGGAATGACGCATTCAAATGTCCTCCGGATTTTTCAGCGACTTGTTAATACCCATAAATCATGCCCCGGTCAACGCGCTCCCGTGTTAATCTTGCCGAAAGAATTCCATGTAAAAGGCCCCGCGTGAGCACGAAAAACAATCAACCCGACTGGGACAAGATCGCTGAAAAATTCGACGTGTGGCTGCCGCACATCGCGCCCGTGAGCGAGGCACTGCTGGCGGCGCTCGACGCCCGCCCGGGCGAGCGCATCCTCGACCTCGCCTCCGGCACCGGCGAACCGGCGCTGACGCTGGCGCGGCGCCTGAAGGGCCACGCGAACATTACCGGCATCGACGCCGCCGACGGCATGGTGCGGGTGGCGCAGCTGAAGGTCGAGCGCGAGCGGTTGCCCGGCATTAGCTTCAAATGCATGCCGGCGGAACAGTTGAGCCTTCACGACAATTCTTTCGACCGCGTGCTGTGCCGCTTCGGCGTGATGCTCTTCACCGATCCGTTGCAGGGCCTGAAGGAAATGCGGCGCGTGCTCAAGCCCGGCGGGCGCTTCGCGCTCGCGGTGTGGAGCACGCCGGAGGCGATGCCGACCATGCATTGGGCCTACGAAAGCTTCAAGACGCGCCTGCCGGAAGACCTGCATCCGCCGCTCGCCAAGGTCACGTCCCTCGGCGCGCCGGGCCTGCTGCAGGATCTGCTGAAGCAGGCGGGATTTTCCGATTTCACCGTGGAACCCAGGGCGTTCGACTACCAGTTTGAATCTTTCGACGACTTTTGGGACACGGTCGAGGCTTCGGACATCCTCAAGCAGCAATACGACGCGCTACCTGCCGGCGAGCGCAGCAAGGTCCGCGACGAAGTCGGGCGCTTCGCGCGCGACTTCGTCCACGACGGCCAGCTGCGGATTCCGCACGAATACCTGATCGCGGCGGGGATGAAATAACGCCTCAGACACCCTGTGTCCGGTTTCGGCGAACAGAACCGTCTCGGATCGACCAAAGCAGACGCTGAACCGACGCCAGCACTATTCTGATTTATAAAAATCCTCTATCGCGTGTCCCTTGTTTGATCGGCTGATCAATCTGAATCTTGACGGCAATCAATGTCCCTCAAGTTCGCTAGGCGTAATTTGTTACGAAAAGCCGGTAGTGCCATCGATCCGGCAAGTGAACTCAGGGCCGAGTAGGAAGAAGGCATACGAGCGGTAACTTCTGTCAGGGGACCCGCAACTACTACGCCACGGCCAAAGTTCAGTATTTTGGCACAGCGGTAAGGCGCGTGATGGATCGTGAGAAACGCGGACGTGGTGCCGGTTCTGGCTGGATTGTCGCGGTTTGGTCCTGGCTTTATTGGCCTGCAGTGCGTTGCCAAGCGGCGCAAGCAGTAACAAACACTTCTGACAACGGAGGATGCGCTCAATTCCTTCGCTGGACAGCAACTGAGGAAATCCAAGCTGATGTGATCAGGTCCAAGATCTACTGACAGAATCGTCCGTATATTAGCCAATATGGCCCATCGGGGAAGATGGAGGTAAATATGATTGCTAGACGCCGCTTGCTCAAGATGTTCTGTTTGCTTCCCTTTGTTGCCTGCCTGCCAAGAATGGTGAGGGCGCGAGGCATTCCCGATTTCTCGCAACTGAGAGCGGCGTATGCGCAGCGCCTGAAGAAAATTCTCGCCGCTGGCGAGTTGCCCTATATCGACATAGAGAGCTCCTGCGATTCCACGAAGCTAGACATCGATTCAGTGGCGAAGAGCATGGATCAGCTTAACATCGGGCTGATGGCGCTTTCCGCAGATATCGGTAAAGGCCAATTCAAGAAAGGCGTTCGTTTCGATAACTTGTCGGAACGCTTGCTTGCCAGATACCCAGACCGTTTCATCCCCGTGGGGAATGGCGGGCAGTCGCCGGCCTTAACGGAGGCTACGGACGCATTCCTCGACGCCCAGGAGGCCGCCGCCAGTACGAAGCAAATCATGCTTCTGGGCGAATATGAATTCCGCCACTACCCATCGCCCCGACAGGCAAAACGCGGTGATATGGAACGAGATGCCCGCATCCCAATTGATGGCCCGATCGGACAACGTGTGTTTAGCATCAGCGAAAAAACAGGGCTGTCGTTCCAGATTCATTACGAAATCGAAGATGAACTGCTGGCGCCACTCGAAAATATGCTGGAACGGTATCCGAAGGCCAAGGTGATCTGGTGTCATCTGGCCCAAATACGCTATATTGAACGTGCCTCCCGCTATACGCCCGCGTATGTTGATAGCTTGATCAAGCGTTTCCCGAATTTGTACTTCGACACCGCATTTGGCAGCGCTCGTTCGATATACCCGCTAAGTAACCAACGGCACGCGCGTGTGTGGGCAAACGATGGCAGCCTGAAGGCGGAATGGCGCGACCTGATGGTCGCGCATCCAAAGCGATTCTTATCGGCCTTGGATCTGGGTGGAGACCGGCTCGACCAGATTGACAATTACGATCAAAACCACAGAAACTTCTTGAAGCACCTGCCCACCGAAACGCAACATCACGTGGCATACCGGAGCGCGTGGTCATTATTATTCGGCGAAGAGTTCACCTGAGCGGGCTGACCAATCATTCCCGCAGATTGTCAAAAAGCGGCGCTTGTTGCCATCTGCTGAATTTAAACATTGGGCATCTGCTTTCGAGACAATGCGACCGGCCGCTTCTGGCCTATTCTGTTGAAAAACTCCAAAATCTTCTGAGCCAATTTTTCCGCTGACGTTGAATGTGTTCGACTGTTGAAAGTAAATTCAACGCCAGAGCTCGCGAGAGGCTTGCCACGGAGAAATCGGCGCTATTCCACTGTCCCCCCGTTTGCCTGAGAAGATAATTTGCTGGTGGCCCTGAAATTTTTTGGCCTCGAACGAAAAAAAGAGTTTTTCAACAGAATAGGCCGATCCCAGCCATTCGCAAGAGCTGTACAGCAACCGAAAGGTGCCGTTGCCTCACTCGTAGCGCCGACCATCCAAAACTCTCCGGTACAGTTCTGGTCGATTTGGATGACGTAGAAAAAGATGAGCCTGATTGGATGCTCGTCTGACTGCCACCGGTAAATAAACCAGCGCCGACGCGCAGTACGTCGTGGCCAAGCTATACACGTTCGCTGGGCAGACTACGGTTCAGATACACATCCGCTCAGTGACTGGTCCCCTCGGACCGGGTGATCTTGTTGTACACATTGTACTTCCCGAGCGGCCGCTTCATCGGAATGCGCTTCACCTCCTTGAACGTCGCGGCGTCGTAGATCACCAGCGCGCCGTCCATCTCCGGGATGCTGACCAGCGCGTATTTGCCGTCGCGCGTGAACTCGATGTGCTGCGCGGTGTGGCCCGGCTCCGGGCGGAGCGTCTTCACGATCTCGAGTTTTTCCTTGTCGATGATCTGGATTGCGTCGCGCACGTTCTTGTCCGGACTGAACGAGGAATCGACCCAGGCGTACGGCGTGTCCTCGTGCGAGCGCAGGAAGAAACCGGGGCCGAGGGTCTTGATGTGCTTGATGGTCTTCCAGTGCTTCATGTCGATGACGGTCACCATGCCCTCTTTCAGGTTCGGTGTCGCCAGCACCGGCGTGCCGTGCCAGTCCCAGGTGATGCCGGAGCCGAGGTGCGGCAGGCCGGGCAGGTCGACGTCGGCGATCTTGCGCCCCACGATCAGGTTCACCACCTGCCCGTTCTTGCCGTTGCGCGCGGCGCCGATCAGGTGCTCGTACGACTGGTCGAAGAAGAAGTCGTCGAGATAATCGTCGAGGTGGATGCGGCGCACCGGGAACGGCCCCTTCTCCGCCAGCGCCTCGGCCATCTGGTAGTCGTGCACCAGCCCGCGGTAGATCGGCTCGGGTTTGTCGCTGTAGGGAATCTCCCACACCTCCGGGATGTCCTTGAG
>Ga0187774_10000062_pt1 | contig 34388 bp, 51 predicted proteins | sample 0216_BV02_MP05_2_FD_133152 | JGI IMG/M metagenome (GOLD analysis project Ga0187774, IMG submission 133152) | Tropical peat soil microbial communities from peatlands in Department of Meta, Colombia - 0216_BV02_MP05_20_MG | ecosystem: Environmental > Terrestrial > Soil > Wetlands > Peat | place... | reverse complement strand
GGATCTGAGATCCGCGCACGGCAGCCTCTTCTTCCGGAGTGCCTTCACCATTCATGACCCGCTGGGTCATGTCCCGGTAACGCGTCTCAGTCTCGGTGTTCCCTCGCCGATCCGGCAAGCCTTCTCGAAAGGCCGGACTTGTCGCATCCTCGAAGGACATCTCGGCCGGGGCTTTCGGCTCTGGAGCGATGCCACTAGCCCGGGCTTCTGGAGAAGTCTCGAGCCACTTCTTGTATCCACCATACGGTCGAACGGACTCGTCCGTAGCGCCGAGAGCCTGGGCCTGCTCTCTGTAGAACTGACGCATAGCAAGGTGCTGCTTAGCCAAGCCCCAGGCCCCGAAACCACCGCCCATGATGGCGTTCTTAAGGATGTCTTCCCGACTCGTGCCACCCTCAAGCATCCCTGTCCCTGCCATGACCCCGGCCTGGGCAGGGATCGACGCCAGCTTGCCTAGGGCGCCGTACTCAGAAAGGCGGCCAGCAGGGCCCAGGAGGGCCCCGGTCAAGGCCCCCACGCCAGCGCCCTTGATCGTCTGTCCAAAGCCCTCTGGGGCGTGCTGAATACCCCCCAGCGCCGCAAAAGCTGCGACTGGTCCGATAAGTTCGGACAGGGCTCCATACACAGGCAGAGTAGACAGGCCGCCAACAGCGCCGCCGATGTCCCGGGCCAAGCCCGGGTGAGTCTTGGCGTGCTGCGCCTCAGCCTGCTCTTCCATCCAGTCTGGTAGGAATTTCTTCTGGCCGAGCCACTCCCCGATCTTCCTTGGGCCCAGAGCCTCGAGCCCAGCCAAGATGGCGGCATAGCCATGGATACCTTGGGCAGCAGCTTCGTGTAGGAAGTTAGCTACCTCATCGGTCTGTTCCGCGGGCTTAGCTTCGTCGAAGGAGAACTCCTTTGGCCCGGTAGGCTGTTTCGGATTAAACCGGTAGGCCTCGACCGGACTGATTTCTTTACCGGTCTGGTCAGAGGCTTCGTCGAAAGTAAATTCCATTACCTACCTTGAGGGATGAGGCTAAGTAGTTGCCGCTTCTGCAGGGCCATCATGTACGCCTGAAGCTCTGGAGGAAGCTGCGGCGCCGGGGAGATCTTCGACATGTCTAGATCAAACCCGGGCGGCGTGGATGGAACGGGCGGCTCTGGCGGAGGCCATGCCTCCTGCTGTGTCCTCGGAGATCCCGTCATGATCTCCGGCCTAAAGACCGCCCCGGGGAGATTCTGTATAGCAAGAGGCCCTGGCGCCGTAAAGACGCTCAGTAGCCGCTTCAGCAACTCAAATCCTGCCGGAAAGGCATTGGGATCGACCGGTAGATCAGCCATGGCTACACTCCGATGAATTTCTTCTTAGAAGCGTCCCACCGCGCCAACCCCTTGGCTGTCCGATAAAGCTGCCCGTCGATAGCTCGATCGATAGAGGGAGGCATTTCCTCGGGCACGTCTTTCGGGTTAGGCTTGTTGGTTACTGTCCCGGCAGGAGGAATCGTACCTCCGGGCCCTGGCCACGCCATCGCGTTGGTTTCTTTCTCGAACTCCAGGTTCCTTACGGCTTCGCTGGGGATCGGCATTACTACCCCGTGTTTCTTCTCCATGCCCGGAGGAAGCTTCCTGCTGGCCGCCTCTCGCTGTGCCTGACTTTTTTCCTCTTGCGTCGGCTCAGGGGCCGCGGCGAGAGTTTCACCGATCGTAGCAGCAATCTCCTGCATGCCAGGGCTCTTCGACGTCTCGGCCTGAACGAGGGCTTGCGACAGGGACGTGTTCTTGACCTGTTCCTTGAGGGCCTTAATCCGGTCGATCTCCTTGCCGTAGGCATCCAGCTTGGCTACCGCAGCCTGTTTTAGCGCGTCTGTCTTGGCGGCCGCGTAATCCTTCTGGGCAGCGGCCTGCTTAATCTTGTAGTTAGCGATCGCGGTATCGTACTGACCCATCAACACCCCGGCAGCCTTGTTCTGTGTTGCCCGGGCCCGCTCATCCTTTCCGTGCTCTTGTACTGTCAGCTTCCACGGGCGCTCAGCGATGTCCTCCGCCTGAGCCCTACGAAGCTCCGTCTCCGACGTCAAGGCTTCGGCAGCGCGCTTCTTCTGATCCAGAACGTCCTTGTTGGCCTGGTTGACCGCCAAGATGTGGGCATGCGTGCCCACAGGCATCCCCACGGCCCCCACGTTGGCCAGGACGGCATCAGGCAGCGCCTGTCCGGCCGAGAGATGGCCAAACGCCTCTCTGGCCGCATTGTAGATGGCCTTGTCTTGGGCCGTGACGGTCGGATCGTTTGTGAGGACTCTCTTGACGATCGGAGCCAAGTCCGGGTCATTGTCGTATTGGTCGGCGAAGGCCTTCGCCCGCTGCTCGTAATCGTACAGGGCCTCCTGACGCTTCAGGGCCTTGTCACTGGCAGCATCAGACAAGTCCTGTTGAAATCTGCTCTTTGCCACAAAGTCGGCCCAGGCAGACTGGCGCTCCGCCTCGGCGTCGGCGGCCTCGTTTCGAGACTTCGCCCAGCCGAGCAGGCCCTCGGATAGCCCACTAAAAAGACCGGCGCCGATGCTAGGGTCTGCCATGGTAGCTCCTTAACTGTAAATACTTCCGGTTGCGCTCATGTACGGGGCCCAAGCGCTCTGCCCAGCATTGATCGTATTCCCGTAGAGAGCCTGCAAAAGACTAAGAGCGTCCTGCTGCTGCTCATAGGGGAACTGCTGAGCGAACGTAGCCGACGGATATAGAGCACCCATGAGGCTGGCCAATGTCCCAAGCTGGCCCTGGTATAGCTGCTGCTGAGCAGCATTCTGTTGAAAACGCTGCTGGATGAGGTTGTTGATGATGTCCGTGTTGGACGCGGCCAAGTTGGACTGACCGGTACGAATGATCTGGTTCAAGGCCGAGTCGGCAACCCCAGACTCCCCACCCTCGAGCCCGGCCCGGCCAAGGCTCTCCCTGGCCTGTTCTAGGGCAGTGTTGGTGTTACCCTGAACGTTCAGGCGGTTCTGATTGATAAGGGACTGGGTTTCCTTGGCGGTCGTGCCGATCGGCAAGGTGGGTGGCTTCAGAAGACTGGCCAGCGAGCCCGCAATGTTCTGGAGGTAGTCCGGGAGCTTGCTCGTGATGTCCACTGTGTTGACGTCGGACGGAGAAGCCGGCTTAGCCGCCGGCTGGCCAACGTACTGGTTGGGCCCGGTGATCCCGGCCGTCGGAGATCCAAATGGTCTCGGAGCGGGCGCCGGGGCCGCGGCCGAGCGAGTAATCCCGGCGAGGGTCGGGTTCTGGTACGTTGGCCCGACGTCAGAGTCTTGGTTACGGTTGTACCGCTGATAAAGATCAGCGTAAGGAGAAGCGATGCCCTGATAGGGATTAGTCACGTGCGCCTCCTTATCCCTGGCCGAAGCCGTACTTATTAAGCAACGCCTGCGCGTTGCCCTTAGAGTACTGAGCCATCTGGTTCTGGGTCGATCCGGTCTCACCCGCGCTCGAGACGGGGGAAAAGTTGATACCCCACTTAGACAGGGTGTCCTGGCCAAGCTTGGACATGAGATTGCCCATGACGGCATTGGTGTAGGTATCAGTCACACCCTGAGAATAGGGATTAACGTACATACCCTTATTCGACAGGGCCTGGGGAGACAGGGTCTGCTGAACACGCTGGAACTCCCAGTCCTTGAGCTTCTGCATCTGCCGACGCTGCGCGGCCGCGGCCATGCTGGCACCGAGGCCCTGGAAAATACCACCAACACCGCCGGTCAGAAGACTAGCCCCCAGCCCGCCTGGGCTAAGGTTCATCAACTCACCCAGGATACCCATACCACTCCCGAGGCCGCCACCGCTTTGCTGGGTGTCAACGCCCGGCACGAAGGACGGGGCCATGGAGAAGGGGTTGGCAGACGGCGCCAACTGCGTCGGGATCAACTGATTGTCTTGAGAATAACTGACAGGCATAAAAGGCATTAGCTTACCTCACAATGGAGCATGACCTTACAGCCACGCCCCAAAACTGGCTCCTGAACACGGATCGTGTGCAACCCAGGAGCAAAAGACAACCACGAGGAAATGTCCATCTCGCCCGTCCCCGTGGTATGAAACGCATGCGTGTTCGTGCCGTCACCGATCGCAGCCCAGCCGGTGGCAGCCAGAATCAGCGATGTAACGTCGGTGCCATCGATGTCCACCAATAGACCGTCACCATAAGCTTTGACAGCCGTATCCAGCGTCAGGCCGGCGTTAACTCCGGACTTTGCGATCGTACCCGTAGCGACCGCACCAGCCACGGTCGCGGCCACGTAGGCAAGCTGAGAGGCGATCGTGCCGAGGTCTTTGTCCTGCACCCCGCCTGTAGCGCTGGGGACGTCGGTACTGCCGAGGATCGAATGGACGTGGTCAGCAGATTCGCCAAGCGTATAAATGTAATCGCTGGACTCAAAAGCCGGTCGATGGTACTGATGCGCGTGGTCAACAGATTGCTTTTGCGTAGCAATGCTGATCGGATGATAGTGCGTACCTAGGCCGAACGTCCCCACATGGCCATGAGATCCCATGATGGTATTGTGAATGTGGCCGGGATCCACAATCGCGTGAATATGCGAGTTCATGGTCAGGTCGTGGTCGTGGTACGCCAGAATGGCATAGTGTCGCTTCGGGAACGGCAACCCCTTAAGAGCAATCTTGACTGTCGGAGAAACACCCACAGTCTTGAAGAACATGCTCTCCGAGTCCAGGTCGTCCACCTGAAGATTCGTAGAATAGCCGACCACCGTACCACCGGTATAGCCACCGATATAGTCCAGTTGAATCCAGGCAGAACCATTGCACCCGTAATAGTGATTGTCGCTCTGCTGATAGGCCACCCGGCCCTTCAGTGCCGGTCCGGCCGCCGGCAACGTCTCGGCCTTCAGAATCAGATTCTCAACCGCAAAGTTATCGAAGTCAACGCCCGCAGAAAAGGTCTGCTTGGCAGTCCAGGCTTGGGCAACGCCAAGCTGGGCGATGAGCGTATCCACCGGCAAGAGCGGATCCACCGCAAAGGACCACTGCGCGCTAATCTGCATGGCGGAGTCAGACAGACAGATAGCGTCCTCCCCGCCCAGCGTTTGCGGCAGGACGTTGTCCGGGCTCAGTAGGCCATCGAGAATATCATAGAGGGCATCAAAGTCGTCGTTTAGACGAGCGGCATTGATGAGGCCGTCGGGCCCCTCGCTGTCCACCCAAACCCAAGGTTTTGTGGGAACGCTCATGATAACTCCTTACGAATCCGTATATCCAGTATAAAGACCCCCGACAAAGTGCAGTGTACGAGTGCCGCCGCCAACTTTGGCGACAGCAACATCTGCAGTGACCCCAGCAGAGCTTCCGCTTTGATAAACACCAGCGCACACTACGTTGCCTGCGTCATCGACTGAAAACTTCGCACCGTTACTGTCGCCATGGTTTTCAGCATCAATCAGATGCCCACTCTGATCGCTTGCCCCGTGCACATCCAAGACAGTGTCAGACCCGACACCTGAATAATTGTGGATTGTTACAAGCGCCGTGCGATCTTGCGGATACCCGATAATAAGATGTCCCAGGGCTTCTTGAAGATACAGCTTGGTGACAAGTCCAGAAATTTTGTTATGGCCGCCAAGGCCGGGCGTGCCAGTAAATTTAACACCGGCTCCAGATATAAGATCTCCCAGCCAAAATTGGCGATTGCCCGCGGCGTTGTGTAAAAGCAATAAGCCCACGCCATCCGCTGAATAACTTGTGTCTGCGGCATATCCGACTATCTTCAGCGCTAAGCCCGGGTCATTGGCAATGTTTTCGTTGTTGATGAGCAATTTGACGAGGGTTGGCCACGCAGCATATCCCCATGGAAGAACTGTTCTTCCAACGCCAGTCCCGCTTGGGATGCCGGCCACGCCCAAGAATGTATTGCTTTGGCCCAGATCTTGAACCTGGCCAGTTCCGTTGCCTTCCCACATATCGCCGCCAACAAACGTATTGCCCACCGAGTCCGCAGAACAGGTGACGCCCCACCCGGTGTTGGCCTCGGTTAAAATACCCACCAAGACGTTGGCTACGCATTTTCCAAGATAGAGGCCGTCGCCGCCGTTAAGGTCAGATTGTAATCCCAGAATCACCCCGGCGTTGGCGTCTGTCGTGGCGCTAGATACTTTCACGCCATGACCACCATTCCCTATGGTAGCAATTCGTGTTAATACAAACGCATTAGCCTGATAGCCGCCGCTGTCCGCTCCGATACGAATACCGTTGCCGCCCTGGCGGTGTGCGGCAACATCGTCAAGGCGAACTCCAGACGCCAGGACAACAATTCCATCGCCACCGTTACCGTTCTGGCCATCTACTTTAATGCCTGACATAACAAGCGAAGGTGCTGTAATCTCCATCCCCGTTCCGTTATAAGTAGACTTTTTAATAAGCCTGGCAACGGTAGAGGTAGATTCGATGTTACCATTGCTTGTTACCTTTATTCTCGTGGGAAATGACAACTTACCAGAAAACAAGTAGTCTTTGCCCGGGCTAAACTGCAACTCTCCGCCCGCAGGGGTCGCCGCGATAGCCGCAAGAATTGCGGCCGTGTCGTCCGTGGCCCCGTCTTCTGCGGCTCCGTACATCTTGGGCGTAACAACATGAGTAATCGGATAGGTGCCCGTTGGGCCACCGATAACCACCTGCCCCGTGTCTGTCACAAGGCCGAGTTCTCCGTTTGCCAACGGACCGCAAGTAATAAGATCTGCTTGTGGTCCGCGTCTAATTTGTCTCGCCATGATAGCCCCTAGCTAACCGGGCCCGTTGGTCCCGTTGGGCCTGTCGGGCCATTCCCGTGAACAGCCAGATAGTCAATGATGTCATTGATCTTCTGACAGACTTTTTCCATGAACTGATTCTGTCGCGGATCGGTCGTCCGCATCGGCAGTGCAATGTGAGAAAGGTCTTTGGCCATTATGGATCCTGAGCCACGGCGCTCAAGGCAGTTGTATCAGTTACGGGCAACGGCGTTACGAGAGCGTGCCCATCAATCGACGCAATAGTCCATCCGAAGAAGAGATCAAAGTTACTGACATAGGCCGTGGCCGGATGGCCCGCGGCGTAGTGAACGTAAACTTGGATAAGGTCGTTAGTGTTAAACGGTCCGGAAATAGCATCGCTGAAGCTGACCTGTTCTCCGCTGGCATCGCTGTGGATAGCGCCCCTGGCCACGCCGTTGACATACACGCGGCCATAGACAGTATTTCCTGGCGTGTCGGTCTGGAGATCAAACCACGCCATAATTGAACCCGCATATGCGGCGGTTAGTTTGATCTCTTTGATCTTAACAAAAACAGAAGAGTATTTCGATCTGGACGCATCATCAGTAAACGTCACATAGGACTGAGCCGAGGATAGGCCGAGGGTTACGCTGGAATCACCCTGCGCGCCAGTTGGCCCGGTCACAGACGGGCCGGTCGGACCGGTAACACCAACTCCCGGGCCAGTTGGCCCGGTCACGCTAGGCCCAGTCGGGCCCGTGATCGACGGGCCAGTCGGACCAGTCACGGATGGGCCGGTTGGGCCGGTCGCCGAAGACCCGGTAGGCCCGGTCACACTGGGCCCAGTCGGGCCCGTGATCGACGGGCCAGTCGGGCCTGTCGGGCCGGGGGGAGCGCCGGTTACTGCCGGATTCAAAAATGTTCCGGCATCGTCGGGCGGCAACGGTCCGGTTGGCCCGGTAACTGTACTAGCCGGCCCCGTGGGCCCGGTAACTGTCGATGGGGCACCCGTTGGCCCAGTAACACTAGGGCCAGTCGGCCCCGTAACGTACGGGCCGGTCGGCCCTGTGACAGACGGCCCTGTCGGGCCCGTTACTGACGGGCCGGTAGGCCCCGTCGGAAACGGCGTCTGCTCCAATTTGTTGATGGCATTCGCCAGGCCATTATAAAGAGCGACAATCTGGGATGTCGGGACGCTATCCGGAATAAGGGGGACGTTGTTGCCGGCCATTATCTTACCCCCTCTGTCCGATAGTTTAGAGTCAGAGACTGAAGCTGAAATGTTGAAGAATCGTCTCCAGCTATAGTGAACCGGAACAAGCGCGTCGGCTTCCCGCCAAGAGACATTCTATTGATCCTGGAGTTCGTCACTCCGCAGTGGATGTCCCCGCAGTAGCAATACCCACAGTAAGCGGAGTACCCGGCCACTAAGTCTTTCATGATCTTTGCCGGCAAGAAGTCCTGCTCGATGACAAGTTGAGCCACCGGAGGCTGGTCGATCAAGAAGGCCAGCACTGCCAGGCGCAGCGTCTTAAAGACCGTGGCCGCCGCGGCTAGGGATGTCCAGCCAGATTGCCACTGGTACGGGATAGTGTGGCCCTCGTCCGTCGTCCCGAAGTCCATCTTGTAGACGTAGCCCAGCGAGCTTCCGCCCATCTGCCGCGATACCCCGGCCGAATCCAGATACATCGCCATCGAAGTCAGGTGATGGTGAGGGTACTGGTGGTACGTCCAGCCAACAATGTTCTCCGCCGACTCCTTGGAGATGCCGCTGCGAATGTAGAGAAGCGGGATTAGAAGCTGACCGCAGAACACGCGCGGCGTGTTGGTCGGGTGATCGCAGAGGGAATAGAACCGATCGTAGAGCGCGTAGTGGACTCCGTAGTAGGCTTCCGGAATGTCCGACCGAATGTAGCCCTCTTCGATCATTGGGCGCCGAATGGACTGGGAGAGATCGTAAAGATTAGCCCCGTCAAACGAGAACCAGCCGTGCTGGGAAAGAAATACGATCTCGTACTCTAGTTGGATGATACTCCATCCGGCAACACATCCGATCTCGTGAGAAAAGCAGTACTGCGAAGACATGTCTGCTGGCATCACGAAGAGCTTGCTCTCTTTGAAGACAACCAGGTAGTCGCCGACCGAGGCAATCCCCGTGATGTCGTAGCCGTCTTTGCGATCGAAGTACTGGTAATTCAAGGACGGCACGGCCTCTCCTATACCAGCCTTGGACCACATAACCAAGCTTCCACCGTCCTCTTTGTTCGGACAGTTGGCGTAGAAGACCATGTCCTTATGCAGGACCAGGAACTTGGCCAGGGGCGGCGCTCCGTTGTCAAACTGAACGTCTGACGTGAGGTTGGCATCGTCGGTTTGGTCGTTGTAGGTTTGGTCTGCGTTGGCCAACCTGGTCACGAACAAGAACCGCGTCGGATCCCCGCCAGCATCCAGGTCCAGCGTCCGATAGATCAGGATGTACTGTACCTGGGGGTCGGCGCTAGCCACGACCGGGACGTCGATCGATCCGCTCGCGACAGTAACGGCCGCGCTAATCAAGGACGGGTTACTGATGAGTTCCTTGGGCGTGGCCCGTTCATAGGCGTAAACGTACTGGTACGTCCCATCCAGAGACCCCGTGGGCCCAGTCGCTGCGGCCGGCGCAGCCGCCGGGGGCACGAGCCCGACACGAGACACATCCGTGCCATAGAGCTTCTGCATCTGATCTACGCCGTTGGTCAAATAGCAGTAACCCTGGTGCTCCGCAAAAGAGTAGCGCTTACCAGGGGTCAAGCTGTCGATCAGCGTGTGCCAGCCGGAGCTATAGTGGCGGATCTTGTCCTCGATCGCCACCAGGATCATGGTTCCCGTCGGAGACGGGTACTCATGAAGCTCTGTAATCTTCCAGGACCCTGACCCAGCCGAAGTTGGATACATGAGTTGGATCCCGCCTCGCTTCTTCAATCCCCGGGACGGTGTCAGCGTGAGGTTCAGGCAGTCCCAAGATGCCCTCGGGTCTAGATCAATGGGCGAGGACGCAAGGTCCCAGCCAAGGGAAAAGTCCCTGAGACCAAAGACCTGAGGAGCATTATACAATCGCGTTCTCCGGCACTGCCTGAATAATTGGATCAGAGATCGCCTGCTCTTCTAAAATATCCTGGGTACTCTTTGGCACAAGAACACTCCACCTGTCGAGACTATCCCGAAGAGTCTCCAGGCGTAAGGATTCTTTTCTAGTCGGTCGCCTTGGAACGTCGGGGCATTTGATATAATCGATTACGCCAAGTACGGCCTTAAACCCGAGGCTTTCAATTAGGAGACGTGCCTCTCTAAGGTCTGAGCGAAGTTCCAGGGCTAGAGAATCCCTTCTCTCCCGAGTGACCTTTCTATTTTTCAAGTCCTGAAGAGCGAACAGAACTTGCATAGAAAGGTCAAACGGCTTAGTAATCATCGGCTTTCTAAGTATTCGATAGCGTGTCTTAAAATGAGTAGATCGTCATAAAGAAGTCCAATCGCCCGATTGCAGCGCCGGCAGAGCAAACCTCGCACGCGCCCTGTATTGTGATCATGGTCTACATGAGTCAGGCCTGGAAGCAACGACTTGAGACAGATAGCACAGGCTCCTTGCTGGCGTTCGTGAATCTGATTATACTCAGCCAGGGTTAATCCGTATTTCTTTTTGAGCCACCAAATCTTCTGTTGTTCTGGGTGAGTTTTTTTGTACTTTTTCAATATCTCGGCACGGTGCTCTTTGAAGCCCGGATCATTCTTATGCTTCTCATACCACGCTTTGGAATGTTCTTGGTTATAGGATTTCCCTTTTGAGGTCTGGTTATACCGGCACATGTAGTCTCTTTTGACGCGTCTCTTATCCTCAATAATCATCGACATCCTCCGCCACGTCGAACAGGGCGGCCACGTAAGGCTCCTGAGCCTGAGCCTGGACCAGCGCGCGCCGAGCAGCATCTTCATACCGCTGAAGCATAAAGTTGGCATCCTGAGAGATCTTCTCGTCCTTCAGCCTGGCCGAAACAACAAGCTCCATAGCTGCCACGGAGTGCAAGCAATCGGGATAGTCCGCCAGGGTGGCAAACTTGGGCATAAAGTGCATGCGGAGATAGCCGGGGATCAGGACTTGAGAGACCGGGAAAAGCCGGATCTTCTTGGCCTGGAATGTCCAATTAGTCGGAGGTGCCGCATTCATCTTCTCGTAGAAGAACAGTTGATTCCGCCAGACATAGTGGATCTTGTCCCCTGTCTCGGCCACCTCCAGGCGCAAGATCTTATAACACGTCGGGGCAATGACCAGGGGGTCATACGACATGGTATTCGGTGTGACGTCAAAGGTGACGTTATCTCCGTAGGCCGGCTCGAGCATGAGGGCCCACTTATCGAAAACGGTCTGGAGAGCCGTCTTCTTCATGATGACAAAGTCGGCATCGGTCCAGAACGACTTATCCACGTCGTTCAACCACATCCGACAGAGATTTTCAAACTCTACGTCTGTCATAGCGTCTCCACCGTCTCCATGGCCGACTCGGCCACCTCTTCCATGTGTCTTACAGGATCCGGTTTCTTGTACCGGATCGGGGTAGTGACGCCTCCGTACACTGACACCGTGTCAAAGTGCTTGAAAGCATCTATGACCGCATCCCGACTCGCCGTCCGGATGAGGTCGTCGAACTCCTTCTCCAACTTCTCGTTGGCGGAGTCGATTTCCATTTGAGCACGACCGACGCCTTCGCCAAGCCACCGGGACCGTCTCAGTGCGTAGAGAGCCCGGCTATCCAAGGGCTTGAAGCCGATGTCATGTCCGCCACCATCGCGAAAACACACGGTCGTGATGATAACGCTCTTGTCGATCCAGTCCGGCCGCGAGGCCGTCCTGCGAGGACTTTTCTGAGCCCACGCCCGGATCGTCCAGCGCTTCCTGCGCTGGTCCCACACGACAAATAAGCCGTGATTCTCAACCCATAGCTCGCGCCTGAACCACCGCGGCGGTTCAATGACCATGTTTCCCCTCCAAAAAGAAAAGGGGAGGGCCGAAGCCCTCCCCTCAGATTACGAGAGTAGGCCCAGATCGACCATCGCTTCCACAAAGTCGTTGATACGCTTGTTCGTGGCGTTAATAGCCTCAGCGATGGCGCCGGGTTCTGCGGCGAAATCTGTGGCGGCATAGTCAACCTGAAGGTCAGCGCCCAGGTGCTCCGGAGACTGAGGAGCAACGGATGGACCAGTTGGCCCAGTGATACCGGGGCCGGTAGGGCCGGTAACGGTAGAAGCTGCTCCGGTAGGGCCGGTCAGTCCGGGTCCCGTAGGTCCAGTGACAGTCGATGCCGCCCCGGTCGGACCGGTAACAGACGGACCGGTAGGACCGGTGACAGACGGACCGGTAGGACCGGTAAGGGTGGCATTATCCGGTCCGGTAGGGCCGGTAACGGTAGAAGCTGCTCCGGTAGGACCGGTGATCGACGGACCAGTCGGGCCGGTTACGGTAGAGGCTGCTCCAGTGGGACCAGTCACAGACGGCCCCGTTGGGCCGGTTACAGTCGGTCCGGTTGGTCCGGTAATCCCGGGCCCGGTTGGGCCAGTAACGGACGGACCGGTCGGACCGGTAATGCTGGGGCCGGTAGGCCCCGTTACGGTCGAGGATGCTCCAGTAGGCCCGGTGACATGAGGGCCAGTGGGACCCGTGACCGACGGGCCGGTCGGTCCGGTCAAGACAGCGCTGTTGCGCTCCATGACTGTAAGAACATCTTTCCATTCCAGGGAGTCGGTTAAGATCTTGTCGGCCATTGTCCCTCCTTAGCGCAGAGCCCGGGGACCACCCACGTTCGGGGTGATCCCCGGGTTGCTATGGGGAAACTGGAGGTCCGCTTAGCTAGTCGTGTAACCGAACGACTTGCCCATCGAGTTCCGGCAGTTTGTGCCCATGTTGCTGTAGATCTTGAACCACGCTTCATAGGCGTCCATGCCGGCGATACCCTTGATTACCCCGCCCAGCTTGTCATCCCACTGCAACGCCTTGAGGACGTAGAGGGCGAGATGAGGCTGAGAGAGATAATAGACGCGGCCGGTCGGGCACATCTTGATGCCCATGATCGGGAGTTCCACGTCTCCGCCGGAGTACTTGATGGCTTTCCAGCCGGCGTTGAGTTCGATGACTTCCGTTCGGTAGGCGAGCTTCTGGTCTGCGATGAGCTTATTGCGGAGAGCCTTGGTCATGATCGCGATGTCTACAGGCTCGCCAGCACTGTAGTTGTCGATCGCGTCCAGGTCGGCCTGGATGTCGGCTTCCGTGAGGGTTGTGGTCGAGGGCTTGTTGGTCCCGGTGGGGCGGGCGAGGGAGGCGATGTTGAAGACCTGGGACCGCCAGGTGATTTCGGCAGAGGCGTCAATGTTCTCGAAGTCCGAGCCACCGTTAAGATTTCCCGCACTGATGATGCCTTCAAGGCCGACCATCTCGCCGTTCGCCGTAGACGACTCGTAGGTTCCCTTCTTAAAGAAGTAGTCACCGTCAGCCAGCGCCCCGCCCGAGGGGGCCGCGGCGAAGTTGACGGTGTGCGTGCTGGGAACGACCGAGGAAACCTGGGCATAGCCCTTGTACGAGGTCTTGTTGCTCGCGTAGACATCGACCAACTGGCCCTTTCGGAACCACTTGGCCGCTGTCGGGTTGATGTCCCCCATCAGATTGGCGGGGCCAGTGATGACAGCGCTGTACGAACCGGTCGTCAGAGCGATACCGAGAACGCCAGAGCCATCGGCCATTAGCTGCCGGTCAACGTCCAGCGCGAAGGCATCGAGGTTGCCCTCGATTTCCCCCTGCAGGACGTCGATCCAGCCGCCCTTGCCCTTGGCCGCTTCGATGGAGAAACCGTCCACCATGACCCGACCGTAGTTCCTCTTCATGAGGATCCAGGCCTGATCGTAGGTGTTCCGCTGTGCGCTCATGAGGGTGTAATTGTTGGCAGCGAGAGCGCCGACAGCTTCCGTGAAGGCCACCCGAACCGGGATAACAACGCGCTTGCCGGCGTAAGGAGCGGTCTTCTTCTTGAGAAGAGCCCACACGGGGCTCTTTTTGTACATCTGGTTGACGATGACAGGAGTGTAGAACTCCTTCAGGATGTCACTGATGTACTGATATTCCTGTCCAGCCACTTAGATCTCCTGTGTTTGTTGGCCTAAGCCTCCTCGGCCGCAGCTTCTAGCTCGGCGATTCGACGCTTGGCCATTTTACCAGCTTCCTCGAAGTTTCGAGGAATCTGTTTGCCAGGGGTTCTCGCAGGCACCACTCGCCCCAACGAGGGCGAGGGCCGACCGGCCACACTTCCGGTTTTCTTCCGTTCGGATAGGTACTCCGCCACCATCTCGTCCTTAAGCTCCTTGCGGAGGAGCGGATTGGCAGAGAGTACCGAGTCCACGTGTTGCCGGGAAGAATAGATCTCGTGACTTTTCTTGACGATCTCTTTAACCGGGATGTCAGGGCGCAAGGAATGGATCGCAATGACCTCTTCCAGGCTGGCCAGAGGATAGTCCGACTTCTTCATCGCAGCGATGTCATTGATGAAAGCCTTGCTAGCCTCTTCGACTTGCTGACTGTTAGCCCGGCCCTCGAGCGCGTCAAGCCGCGCCGTCAGAGCCTGTTTAGCCTTCCACGATTCGGCGGCCACCGATTTTAACGCCTTCATCTCTTCGGAGTCCAGATCATTGGGCTTAAGCTCCTTGGGCAATTCCTGTTCGGTTGTTGCCCCGGGCTTTAGCTCGGTCTGGGTCCGCTGTAGAGCATTCAGGCGCTGGGCCGATGCGTTTAAGGACCGCTCACGTTCGTCAAGAGCACGTTCCCGATCTGCAGTTTCTTGGGTTAGCTGCGTGAATCGCAGGCCCTTCTGCAGGAAGGTTTGTACCTCTTCCGGCTTGAACTCCGAAAGCTTGTACTCCTTGCCTTTGACCTTTAGGATCGTATCCTTGCCGACGCGCGTGACGATCGGGTCCTCTTCGGTCGTCTCCGCGGGTTTCCCGCCCTTCTTTTCTACCGCTACTTCCTTGGGCTTTGCGGGCGGTTTCTCTTCTACTGCTTCCTTGCCCTTGCCTTTGTCCTCCGGTTCCTCGGCTTCTCCGGATTCGGCTGGCTCTACCTCTTCGTCGGGCTCCTCGTGGAACTCCATGATATGCTCGTCTTCGAGATCACGGAACCCCATCTCACCCGGTTCGTCGGAGAGTTCCTCTTCCTTCAAAACGCCTTCTGCATCGCCTGGTGCGAGTGCCATTTATAGACTCCTTCGACAACTTCCTTTTCGACTACGCAATGGGGGCTTGGGCGGCGCCAGGTGCGCCAGCGGGTCCCGGCATAGCCTCTTGGAGGGTTGGTTGTGCTTGCGGAGCAGGGGCCCCGGGCTGGACTGCTCCAGCCGGTGCGGGGGCCTGGCCCAGAGCCGCCTGAGCATTCTGAGCCACCGTTTGCGCCGTTGCCAGAATGTGAGTATCGAGAGCATTCTTCTGGGCGTCGGTATACCGCTCGTATTTGGGGGACAGGCGATCCCGCTTGTGGATCAATAGGTGAGCGGCAGAGTCCTCAAACTGGTAGATCCACTTTTTAGTGTCATCGCTAATGTTGGGGTTGTCGGCGATCATGGCGTTCTCGCGGAGCGCGCGCTTCCGGTCAAGGAGGGCGTCCGTGAAGATGCGCCGCGCATTGCCGAACTCCAGCAACTCGAGCGTGTTCTGGTCATCCTTGAGAAGTCCCTTATCGCGCAGTTGCATAATGTACTCCACGCGGAGGGCCCGGCTCTTGGGCAACCCAATGTTCGAGTTTACCGAGACGGTTGTATTGCCGCGGAGATCAGCCCCGCGGAACTTGATCGCGCCGTCTGCATAAATATCGCCAGCGGCCTTAATCAACCTAGCGATCGTGTAGTTCCTTTGGACCATCTTCATCGCCAGCGTCCACGCACTGGCGAAGACTGTGTCCATCTCTTTAATTGTCGGGTCGATAACAACGTCGTCCTGCTCCACCAGAAGGTTGACGAGAACCCCCGACGCGTGGCTAGCCCTTTCGGGAAGCCGGCCGAAGCTGGCCTCGTGGATGCTACTCACGCTCTCGAACTCACGCTCTAGGTCGTTACAATACTCTGGGACAAACGGTGGCAGCGTGTCGAGATGAAGCTGCTCCGGCTTGGCCCGCTCCGGGTTGTAGTCGATGACCGTCATCCCGGCCTCTTCGATCATATGAGTCTTGTTGATGCCGGAATCGTAGGGCATCAGGACGCGCACTTTAATCGCCCGCTCGAGCGCGTTGGAGATGTTGCTCTTCCACCTGTTGTACTCGCGCTGGACCGGGATCATGTCCTTGATGACCGGGTCGTTGTAGATGAGGCCCTTCTCGTAGTGCTCGATGGGGACCAGTCGCTCCTCATACTTAAAGAACGGGATCTCGCCATCCGGGTTCTGGCCATACTCGAGCAGCGTCGTCCCGGCGATGTACGCATACATATTCGGGGTCCAGAGTTGCTTCCTGGTCACGACGCGCCCGACAATGGCCTCCTGCTTGACGGGAGTGCCGATCGAAAAGTCCTTATCTCCAGTCGTCTCAAGGATGTAAACGTTCTCGGTCTTGGTGTCCGTTACGTCCCGAAGAATGCCTTCCTTGAGGCCGTACTCTTCCTCGATGGACTCGGCATCTTCTTCGCATCCGTAGATGAACCAGCGCCAATTCTCTCGCTCGAAATTGAGCGGGTCGTGCCGGCAGTTGAACGGCGGGACCACCTCCATGGCAACCTCGCCGTCCTCGGTCATCTTCTCGTAGATCTTTTCGCCGGTCGGCTTTCCGTTCGCGTCCAACTTGTCAACCCCGCGAACTCCGAGATCCCCCTCGCCCTGCTCGTTCCAGAAGACACGCAGATAAGCAGAGTTGGTCAAGATGTACCACATCTTGAACGTGCGATGAAGCTTGTCGAACTTAATCTTTTTCGACAAAAACTCTAACACCGTATCTCCAAGCTCCGCGGCTTCCTGGTTGTCGTACTCGTCGTCGTTGGGCGTGATCGCCAGGTTTGGAGTCGAAGCACACAGCTTAGCCAGGAGCATCCTGGCGAATGACCTCAGCCGATTGAAGACGAGTTTCCTCTTCCTCGGCAGGGGGATCGGCTGAAGCTCGCGGGTCGTCTTCTCGTATGTGTAGTACTGGTAGCCAGCGACCCAGGCCAAGAACTTCCTCCACCTCGGAAACCGAAAAAGAACGTCAGGATGATAGTCCCACAAATCGTTAACTTTATTAATTAAAAATGCTTCTTCTGATTCATCAAGCTTTTCGCCGCGAGCAACTTTTTGGTCGATCTTGTGAAGCGTAATGCCACGCATAGATATGGTACTGCCAGAATATCCCGACTGCGATTCTACGAACCCATACGTGTCAGCAGACATGGTTTATCCTTCGTGGGGACATTTACCGTAAAAGCCCTTAGCCAAATTACAGTTATGACACAGAATCTGAATATCGGCCGGGTGCTCACGGATCAGTCTATAATACCAAGATCCGGTACTCTTGTTATGACTAGATCTACGAAAGGCTCCTCCGCGACCGTGCTTGTGGTCAAAGGCCAGAAACTTTAGTTCTGTTTCGCCACAACAGACACAGCGACCGCCGTAGGCGTCTAGGGCAAGTTTGCGAATTTTCTGAAGATACTCGGCCCCGTGTCTTTTCTGCCAGCGCCGGTCGGCCTCGCGGTGTAATTTTAATCTGTGTTCGGCAGATACCCGGTAGTGTGCCATTACAACTCCGGCTCTTGCTCTTCCCCGCTCTCCTTCTCGGCGACGGCGCCGGGCTTCAGCGGGACTCTCCGCAGCGTGGCTTGATATAGACTGGCTTCCTCGGCATCGAAGGCATCCTCTTCCTCAAGGGCTGCCCGCTGCTCTTCCTCGTGATCCTTCTTCATCTGCTCTGTAAGAATAGCCAACTTCTTCTTGTCGTGTTTCCTAACATCCTCCACGGCCTGGACGTCGTTGTCGTACTTCTTCTGGAAATACTGAAACTCTTTCAGGTCCCTAGCCATGAAACGATCCAGCAGCTTGTCGAACCGCCTGTTCCAAATCAGGTCGTGAATGACGACCAGCGCAATGAGCGCCAGTTCAACCATCAGTCCTTCGTTTCCCACTTAGGCCTCCGTTATCCCTCGTGCGGGCATTTCCCGTAAAATGCTCTCGCCATGTTGCAATTATGGCACAGCAATCTGTAGCGATCCTTCGGGTATCCCAGTCTGCGAAGTTTATTATAAAACTGAGTTCCCGACTTCATGCTCCGGCGTTCCTTGGCCCCGTCGTTGTAGATATGATCTATTGCCAAGAACTCGGGGATGGTCTCTCCGCAACAAGTGCACATACCCCCGTAGGCTTTAATGATGGCGTCACGCACGCGAAGCCTGTACTCCCGGCGGTACGCTCGGTACGCTGCGGTTCTTCTTGTTTCAGCAATTCTCTTTCGGTATTCCGGGTGACTGGCCCGCCACTGTCTCGCATACGCTGCTTTCTCAGGCTTCTGTTTCATCTGTTTCGTATTCTTCGTAAGACGTGCTCACGTCACTGCTCTTTTCCGGGATCTCCTCGTCCCACTCCTTCTTCAGCCGCTCCTCGGTGGTCATCTTGAACTCTTCCGGAATCTCTCGGATGTCGGGGATGGGCTCGTCCTTGCTCGGGAACACCACTATATCATACAGATAAGCCAGGGCGTCCGATTCGTCATCGTAGTGTGAAAGCGGAAACCGATACAGTTCATCGATCAGGTCCTGCATCCCACTCGCCGCCACACGAAGCGTGTTGGTCTCGAACGGGCCGGCCAGGTTCCCGATTCTCAGCGTCTTAGGCCGGTTGTGGTGGTGAAGCTCGATGAGTAAATGAGGGATCCTCTTGGCATAGTTGGCCGCTTTGCCTGGGATCTGGCCCATTCGATTCATCTGCGGGAGCAAGAACTCGATCAGAGCGCGAAAGGCCCCGAACTTGTTTTCCTCGATCCCAATCCCCACCGGCCGGTCCTGGATCGCCGTCTTGATGATCCACTCGCAGGCTTCCTTGTCCGTGAGCTTCTTCCGGACCGCTGACTTGATGTAGCACACCTTGTCTTCGCCGGCGTCCACGCTCACCAGGGCCGTGTAGTCCGACTCAGTCTTGTCCTTACCGGCCGGATCACACAGCAGGAAGTTAAGCCGCTTAGCCGGAAGCTCTGAGGGCTTCCACGGATGGGCGAAGAAGCGCTCCTTGAACTTCGACTCGCTCAAGGCCAGCGGGTCGTTCAAGTACTGGCCTCCGAATAGCTCGCCCTGCTCGTGCTTCAGTTCTTTGATGTGACGATTCGAGAACATCTCCGGGAATGTCGATCCGCCTTCGTTGATCGGATCCTCCCAGCACGAGCAGTGAAACATGTGATACCGCCCGCGGTGCCACTCGAAGTAGGGCTCCGTCCTGTACCGTTTCAACTCCGCTTCGGGGATGCGGAGATGCTTGGTCATGATGTGTCCGTACAGGTCGTCGTAGCTCCATCGAGTGCCAAGGATGAACTCGATAGCCGACGGAAGCATCAGCGACTGGCAGAGCTTCCAGAAGGTTATGATCTTCTCGTTCTGCTCACGAGTCTGAGAATTATCCTTGTTAACGAGGTCATCATTGAAGACCCCACCAGGATAGTGCCGAGAAACCAGGTTGCCCTCAGCGGCGCCGGTCTCCACCTTAACTCCGTATATCTGGACAACGCGCTCATTCCATTCCTCGGCCTGAGCCTCGGGCTTATCGGGAAGGCAGTCTGAGAAAAGGCCACGCAGAAGGTCGTTCGCTAGGAAGTTGTACTTCGACCGGTCCAGGAACTGAACTGCGTTCGGGAGTGTCGCATTGTTTATGATCCAAGTCTCCCTCTTCCCCGCCAGGATGTCCAGGAGCATCCTCTGGATCAGCCACCCCACCGTCACAATGTAACTCTTGACCCAGCCTCTCGGCATCAGAATCAGGAGCTTCTGTCCCGGCCTCGCCCACTGCTCGACGAACGTGCACAGCCTCTGGTGTGTCGCCGGATGTAGTTCCTGGTATCCCGGATCCACTGACTCCAAGGTCATCAGGACATTCCGGCACAGGAAGAAGAGGCCGCCCCTCGGGGCTAAGCACTTCTGCCTCCACCACTCCTTCGAGGTCAGCCGGGTTATCAGGTCCAATCTCTAGCTCCCCCACTTCCTCCACCGTGATCGCCCCAGCCTGTCGAAGGCCCTGGACGACCTTGGCGTTGATGTTGATCTGGATCTTTCGCTCCTCGGTGATGTGCTTTTCTGGAGCATAGGCCCCGTGCACCTTGAGGAGCTTGTCCAGGTAGATCGCGCGAACGAAGTTGTCAGGCCCAGATTCGACTACGACGTTTCCGTCCTTGTCCCGGCGCCGCGGCGTGCGTGACTTCAGGCCGTCGTCGAAGGTCTTGACGATTCTATCCTCGCCACAGTTGCCGCGGTCAAGAGCCGTCTGCAGGGCTGTCTTGACAACCATCTTCTGCATAAGAGCATTGCCGGTAGAGGCGGCGTATCCGGCGTCTAGGGCGGCCTGTTTATTCGTCTTCCCGGCCAGCTTTCCGGCTACGAACTTTTTCTGCTGGATAGACATGCCATGGGGCTTGGATCCGCGTCGTCTCATTACTTAGTAAGTCGGCCAGCAACATAGCCGATCCCTCCGGCAATCGCCGAGTCCCTGACTTGGGACCAAAAGCTGCGTCTCTTCTGGGCCGACAATGCCTTGTTTAGCTGTGTCACTGTGTCAGACCATCCAGAGATCTCTTTGTCCTTACCGGCGATGATGCCGTCTTTTCCAGCGACTGCTCCGCCCAGCGCCGTGATCTGTGCCTTGAGATTGATAATCTGATCTTTGGCGTGGACTAGGTCCAGGGAAAACATATCGGCCGAGACCGCCTTCGAGAACATGTTACGAAAGGTCTGCTCTTCTACAACAAATGCCGACCCATTGTAACGTATGCCGCCGCCGAACATCTGGTTCGCCTGCTCGGCCAGATCCGATGGCTTGGCCGACTGAATAGCCTGTATTTTCGCTTCCTGCTTGGCGTGGTCTTGGGCAGCGGCCTTCTCCGATTGAACTAACTGCTCATTCAGGGCAGCGACTTCTTGCTCTCTCTCCTTGACGATCTGCGCTGCTGCGGCCTCGTCGGCCTTCGCCGCTTGGATCGTCTGCGTGTCGAGAGCAATCTGTCGCTTGGCAGCCGACAGATCATGCTTGGACTTCCAGGCATCGACCGCCGACCAGGTGGCAACGACGGCCAACGCCGTCACAACCAGGACAGCCGCGAACTCTGTAATCTTCATCCAGTCCCCCTAAGTCGGCTATTGTCCCGCCACCACAGTATGTCCGACTTGTGGCCCCTCACCGGGATACCCCGGCCGCGCACCCGCGTTTATGCCAAGTTGATTGACATCTAGTCCGACGGTCCGCCCTTCGGGGCTGCCGACACAGTCTGCTCTCCCTCGAGTTTGTGAACCGCGTCCTTGTGCACCCGCTGCCAGCCACTCACCCGCTTGACCGGGTAGTGCTTGCCAGTGAACTTGACTCCGCCATTCTCGAGCGTATAGGGCACCGCATAGGCCTGAGACGACCCACCATCGCTGACGCCGCGCCCCTTTTTCCCTGGCTTGTGGAAGATAGCTTCCGTGGTCGAGAAGTCGTCGATCCAGGCATCCTTGCCGTGGATCTTCTGGATCGCCTTCTGCAAGTCGTCCCGGAGAGAGTCGAAATTCTCGACGGCCATTTACTTACCCCTGTACCTCAGGGCCATACCGGCCATGTGGCCAACGTGCCCGCCCTTGTGCTGCAAATGCTGCAGAAGGTCGGTTGGGATCTTCTTAGCCTCGGGAATGTGCAGCGCCCTGTGCAGGGCGCCCTTGGTTCCGGCCTTCTTCTCCCGCTTGCCCTCGCGGCTCATCCACTTCTTCCCGCCGGGCCCCTTGGCCTTTTTGGGGTTGTGCCGGCTGTGGGCGTTCAGAGTATCGGCGCCCTCGGGGTCCTCTTCCTCTCCCGCCTCATAGCGCATGATCGAATCTTCGTCTTCCGACGAGACGTGCACGCGCTCTGATCTCTTTTTGTTGTAGAGGCCCATCAATCCCTCCGTGATAGGCCCCCAGTTCCCTCTAGATCTCTAGGATCGTTACGACTGCCTCAGGAACGCAGTCAACGATATTGTTGGCATGCGTCCGGGCCGACACTTCCAGCATGAACCCTGCCGAGACAACCGGTTCCCCGGTGTCTAGGCGCTGGACAATGACCAGCCACGGAAAGTCGTCGATGTCCACCTAGATCTTCTTGTGGCGCATCAGGCTGAGCACGAGAGCCGCAGCGACCGCGATCACAGCGGCGCCTAGAAGCTTGCTGCCGAACAGCTTGAGCAGCCTGAAGTACTGAGCGACCGACAGGGCCGCGATCAAGGCCCCGTAGCCCCACTTCAAGCTCTTGATGAAATCCAGGATACGCTTTTTCATAAGACCTCCTGTCCTTATTAATATCAGATCCCGGGTTGGATTTTTCCCCGGGCGATATTCCATTGCTTTGTCATGCTCAAACGAGCGCCACTCACCGTCAAAGCCTTTATAAGTCTCCCAGAACAGAGCCATTCGCCTCCTCCAGCCCCCATTTTTCTACATAGTATGTAGACGTTTTGTCTACTTACTATGCTAAACTCTGTCGTTTGCCGCTATCTCAGCCCTAAGCATCGCAGGAAGAAGATGCGGATTTTCCCTAGCGTAATGCTCGACGATACTGGCCGATCGGTGAGCATGGCCGTAACTCGCTCCCGCACCAAGCATCTGTCTGCGCTCGTGCAACTCGTGCAGAGCAGTGAGGCCCAGTTCGCTAGGTTGCATTCCCTGCTCGAGCCAGATCTCGTTCCTGGGGATCCACTTATACGGCCCGTGGTTCCCGCCCTCCGTGAAGTTCTCGTGCTGGGGGTCAGGACCATTTCGGATCTGTTCCCCGTCCACGAGCACCAGCCGTACACGATTCGAGGGCTCCGACCCCGGGTCATGCGCCACAGGAACCTCTCGCACCCCAGGATGGCCAGCCAGATTCTTGCCCGCAACGAGCGACCCAAAGATCTTCTGTCTCTCGGCTTCCTCATACCTATCTCCAGCTTCCCTGACCTTCTCGGGGGCCATGTGGCCTCCCTGAGCCAGCCGCCCCTCCTTGATCGCCCTATCCACAAAGATCGGGATCTCGGCTGGGTGCGCTCCCTTGTCGATCCACACTTCCCCTTGTGGCACTACTCCTGGGTGGTCCCAGTGGGCGGCCCAGTTGGTGAACTCCTCGTTGATGTTCTTCCGGACCTGGCCGCCGTCCACCTGGAAGACCTTGTGGCCGTGCACCTCGCCTAGGAGCTTCTTCTCGAGAGCGTCGGGCATTCTTCTCCCCTACAGTCCAATTCTGACAGGTCCCGCCTGATCCTGTCAACCGTATATAGGCCAATTTGGCCTGTAACTCGCTGATCCTGCTATAGTAATCTTTATTTTTAAGGAGATACTGTGTGACACACAGCGTACACGATCCAGTATCCAGTCCCCCCACATGGCCCTATAGGCGCTATAGAGATGTATTGCGCAGCGCGAGGAGGGCTATCCTTTGTTCGCTCGACGTTCTAGGGGGGCCGACGGGTGATCCGGTCGATTCGATCCCCTGGTCATCCTCGTCTGCCTTGGCTATGGCCGCAACAATCCTTGGCTATCAGTTTGACATTTTTTTTGTATACGAACGATACCCTCCTCCCCTGTTGCTACTGCATCTAGTGCGTATCTATTGGCTACACAAGGCCTTGTGCAGGGGTGCTCCAAGGCATGTCTTCTCATGAGTAACAGGGGAGAGCATGGGGGAGGGAGGGGACAGGCAAGGCTATACTGTGTCGCACACAGTATAGCGTTATAACATGATCTAACATGTTATATTTGTTATAATTAGAGGCTGAGCGAAGGAGCATCTAAGCGACTGAGGCGAAGCCTTCGCCTCTTTTAGAGGCGCTGATCTAGAATGGCCAATTATGAACAATCTAACATTTATAACTGTCCTATTTAGAGGGCAACTGTCATCTATAACAGACATAACAAACATTAAGATCAGCGCTTTTCCCCTGGACCCACTTGGCACGCTACTTGCAGTATAGAGGGATGAACTGTCCAAGAGACAGGGACTCGCTACCCGGTGGGTAGCTGACAACCTAACCATTTCAAGGCGTCAAGGCAACCGTCAGGGACCAACCAAGACGGCCTCAAGACGCGCAGTCTCCGGTCATTGCTCTGGGCAGACACGCCTTAGTGCCAGACTGATCGGACACAGGCCGCGCGTCCTCTAGGGCAGGAACAGCCGACGCGGAGAGACGGTCAAGGACAACTAGAACATGGTAACTGAAAAGGAAGCAATTCCTTTTCCTCCTCGTCCCCTCCTCCACTGATGAGGGACCCTAGCTAGGTCCTGCCACTTCTGGCGGCCTGGGGGACGTTAAAAGAAAGAAGGCCGAAACAACGAGACGGTGGCGCCGTCGGCCGTGTCCGGTTCGTCCGGGCACTGTCTGGAGGAACAAACCATGACAGACAAGCTGACAGCCCAGAAAGACAGGCACACGCCAGGGCCGTGGCGGGCGTTCCCTCCTCGCCAATTAACTGGCTCTCCGTATAAATATCACGGTTATATAGGGAGAGAAAAAATAGAGGAATTGTGTTGCTCTAGCTTTCATAGAAGCCCCGCGACCGCTTTCCGCTGTGCTAATCGCGCCGCCATCGCCAAGGCCGAGGGCCGGTCCTAACCGGCCGTGTCTGGAGGAACACCATGATAAACCCTACTACCACCATCTTTAAGGACGAGCAGGGGAAGGCCGACCGCGTCAACATCGTTGATGCCCTCGGCGTCCGCGAGTACTTCAGGCTGCCCGGTGGAACGGTTCTTCTCTATGAATTGAGGAGAGGCGAGCATCTGCCGGCCCGGACACTGAAGCTTGCTGACATCCCTGACGCCGTCCGAATCGCTTTCTCGCACTGATGCGAGGACGGGGTCCGGCCGACCGCGCAAGCTTGCTGTAAGACGCGGCCGCGGCCCGGCCTCAGTCTGGAGGATTGAACCATGTTAATAGTCATTAAAGGGAACTGCATGATGGAGAGAAATTCCGGGTCTTGGAATTCTACTCCGGGTGAGGTCCACTTGTCCAGCCTCATGACGAATGACAGCATTCGAGCAACTGCCCTCGCTCACGAACTGTCTCATGCTCTACTTGGGCATAACAGAGGACCGTATGAAATGGCGTCTTGGGAAGGCGTTATTGCAAGGGAGTTTAAGGCCTGGAAACTAGCAAAGAGGCTATGCCCGCGTAGCCTCTGGAACGGACCCTATGCCCGAAGGTGTCTTGACTCTTACTACAATGCCAGGCACAGCGAGCGGTCGCCGTCTCTTCCATCGAGGATTCTTTTTCCGTATCTGCCAATTAAGTAACCGGCCCGGGCCGGTGTCTGGAGGTTCATACCATGGCAAAGAGTTTTGCGGGCGCTATGCTGACCTTTTTTGGCAAAAAGCCTGGTCAGACAATCTTGGGATTCGCGGAGGAGATCAAGAAACTTTCCGCGGAGGACCGCAAAGAACTGGCGGACCTTTTGACCAAGGAACTAGGCGAGACGGTCGAGCTTCCCCCCGACACGAAGGACGGCAAGGCGCCGGCGGCGGCCTGAGGCCGTCGTCTGGAGGTAAAAACCATGTTGACTAACGCAACGCCGTCGGAACTCTCGGTGGCCTTGAGAAAGGTCAATGAGAGATATGACGGCAACATCACGTTCCGGCCGGATTATAATGGAGGCGATCAGCTTCATTATGTCGGCCGGAGGGTTCGCTTTACCCTGACCGTGCAAAATTGCAGGGGCGCGGGACATCGTCGGGGTCTCAAGTTTCTCGGCTTCGACGAAGGCTATGCCAAGGGAAAGCGAATCAAGGCCGCGTGCTGGCACGTTCACGGGCATTTCTTTGACGAGTTGTTTAAGATTCGTCCCGACATTTGGATACGTGCGCGTGGGCGGAAAATCACGGCCGAGGACGGAAACTGGGAGGATTCGAACATCGGGGGGAGAATGTTCCCTCTAATGTTCTCCAAAGCTTGTGATTGTTACGGGGCCTAAGGCCCCGTCTGGAGGACGACACCATGAGCATCTATCACGTGCATCACCTGACTAGAAAGGTCGAGCGTGACGGACACCGGCCGGGGATAGCCCGGACCGCTGTTAGGCCGCGGGTCCGCCCTCGTCGGACCGTTCATGACCCGGTAGTCTGTAATCCTGCCGCAGCCGAAGCTATCGCGGGGCTTCCCTTGCGAGGAGTCGAGCGACTGCGAAGGACCGCAAAACACAGCCGACTGCCTGCATCCGAACGTCGGAAGCTGGCAGCGGGCAAGGGCCGATGAGGCCCTGTCTGGAGGTAAACCATGGTAAAATTTGATCGCTGCTATAAGTGCCGGGCTATCTATCCGGCCAAGACCTTGGATGGTGGTCTGTGCTGGGAATGTGCTGGCCTGAAGAAGCCACCAATGTCTTTAATCGAGATTATCGAGGAGGACCACGATGAGGTTCAGCAAGCGGACGATCAAACCGCGGCACCGACCGAGCAAGTACCGCAAGATCAAGGCGAGTCCGGCGTACCGGCCCCGACCGCTGAAGCCCTAGACCAAGCCAAGGTCTAGGCGTCTGGAGGTATTAAACCATGTGTTTATCTCGGAGAATTTTAGGCAAGCTGAAGACCTCAGGCATCGGCTACAAGGTCTTCAGGGTCAGGCTGTCGGACGGGGTGCTCATCGGGGACTGCAAAAATATTCAGCAGGGCCGGCCGCTTGGCATCTGGGTGAATGAGAAATCTTTCCGCCCAGACTCCGCCAAGGACTGGAAAGAACTTCCGGTCGAATGGAGAGGCAGTAGCCCCGGCCGGCGATGCTATCCCCTCGGCTTCCACGTCTTCGCCACTCTGAAGGCGGCCAAGGAGTGGGTGGGGACAGACGAGCAAATCTGGGTTGTCCGGTATCGTCGAGCCTGCGCCCAAGGCATCCAAGCTCACCGCCGGGTTGTCATCGCCAAAAAGATCAAGATCATTCGTCGCGTGGAGGTTTAATGAGAAAGCTACTGTCGTACATCGGAGCTATCGTCCTTGCTGCCGTCCTCTGGCTCATTGGCCTAGCAGCGGCGTATGCGCTCGGCCGGACCACAAGTCTCTCTATCTTTCGCATCCTGAGACGCCGCGCTGTCCCCGAAGACAACACGACCGGTTAACCCGGTCGTCTGGAGGTCAACACCATGAAGCTTTTAAGCACGTTTGTTGGTCCGCCACTGGACCCGGCTGGCGATTTTTTGGGGATCGCGGTCGTTGAGCTAACCGAAGACGAACTGCAGGACCTAAGGATTTCCATTGAGAGCCAAATCGAGGGTGGCTGCAGCGTCAGCCTAGCACGTGAACGCTTGAAACAGATGGACGTGTTGAATGAGGCACTGCGACAGGTTCGCGGCCGTCGGCGCGAAGCAGAGAAGACCCGGCTTTAGCCGGGTCGTCTGGAGGTACACCATGAAGAAATTTCCGAACGGAGCACGCGTCATGGTCTATGCCGGGCGGGAAATGCCCGGCACGGTCACAGAAGACGCGCACCATGGGCTTCGACAGGTGGCATTCGATGACGGCGTCGATGCCTGGGTCCCGGTCAAGGACCTTGTCAAGCCCGGCTACAACTGCACAGTTGTAATCTCTGTCCGGGGAGGGTGCGTCCAGGACGTCGAGGGCCTACCTCGCGGCTGGAACTATCTCCTGGTAGATCACGACAATGAGGGGCGCTAAAGCGCCCCTTCTCTCTCGCCCATAGGCGAATGACGGCTAAGAAAATAGTTGTTGACAGCCCGTTTCTTCTGTGTCAGAATAATAATGTGGGAATGAAACGAAAGACAGCTAAAAAATGCCATGGGCCGGGTCCGAGTCTGAGAACAAACGCCCGGTTTGCGCGGACGAAGATGGCTGGGATAGGTAGCCGTGCATTTTTATATTTCATGCTGGCACCGAAAGTCTTCATGGCATTAGATCACTTACACGCACTGCAGAAAATGTCTGAAGAACTAGAGCGCTTCAACGTGGCCCTAGACAAACTAGCAGCAAAGTTAAAGTCGGACCGGGCGCCCGAGGCCCCCGCGATCACGGGCCGAGAATTTTCCACCACTATCGTAGACGATCCAGTAATTAAAGATTATCAACGCGAGTATAACCGGCTCGTCGTCAAGAATTATAACCGGTTGTCTCGAGTATTAAAAAAGGAGTCACATGGACGAAACCCCCACCATCGGTAGTCTGGAGACGGACCCGATCATCCTTGTGTGCTGGCAACTAACCAGAGCCGAGGAGCTTAAGATCGCGGCCGAGATCGCCATGCAGCGATTCAACAAAGAGATCTTTGACAGGTCTCTCGGGGCGGCTTCTGAGTGTTACTTGGCCGCAGCGTTCATCCTCGGTACGGATGACCGCGAAGACGTGGACGCCGTCGTGCGAGCCACGCAAATGCCCGAGCCTGTTCTGGTGCAGCCATAATGTCACTTTCTCTAGAGCAGCGCCGATCCTATTATTGGACTAATAGAGATCGGATCATTGCCATGGAACGAGCGCGCCGTAGAAATCCAGCAGTCCGCGCCGCGCGGGCAGCCCTTCAGCGTGCGTATCGTATCGCGCACCCCCAAACAGATTACATGAAGGCCTGGATGCTCAAGAACCGCTACGGGCTTTCTCCTGCTGAGGCCGAGTTCTTGCTGGCTTTTCAAGGTGGACGGTGCGCTGTTTGTCATAAACCTCTGGTATTCAAGACATTCGATTGCACGATCGACCACGATCATAACACGCACCGAGTTCGCGGTATCTTGTGTCAACGCTGCAATAGGGGCTTTGGGTATTTCAAGAATAACCCGACAACGCTAGAAAGAGCAATTTTATATCTGGAGGACAATCAATGAATCAGCCACAATCTGGACGGATAATTACCGTCGGTAATTACGCTATTTCGGCAATATATTATAATACCATGAAAGCAGATGGCACGCCAGCGAAGCGTCCCTGGTACAACGTCGTCCTTTCGGATGGCGGGAAGTTCCCGTGCTTTACGCACAAGGCCATTTCTCACCTGATCGGACCCCAGGAGCAGAACCGGCAGTTCAACCCGCCGGTTATGGCCGAGCTTTATATCGAGGCTCGTCCACTGCCAAGCGGTCCGATCATCGTCCCCAAGCCGCCCGTGTCCCAGGCCCCTGCCCTGGTGGCTCCCGGGCAGCCTGTCCAGGTGGCTGCGCCGGCCCCTGTTTACACCCCTCCGGCCCCCGCGGCTACCGTGGTTCAGCCCGGACAGGTGGTTCCCAAGAACCTGGCTCAACCCCCTGCGGGTGCCGTTCTGGCTGCCCCAGAGTCTGAGGATCCCCTGGACGATGCCGTCTACGGGCCCTCAGCGCCGCCTCCTGGCGAGATCGCCGGCGGAGCCGTCAGGCAGGCCGTCCAGCCCCCTGCGCCCGCTCCTGTGGTCAAACCGGGGGCTCAGCCGCCTGCTCCTGGTCTATCCGTAGCCGACGTCCGGGACGCCGAGCTTCGATACCGCATGGCTCATGACGCCATTACGGCCAGGTCGATCGCTGTAAACAGCGCCTGGCAGATTGTCTGTAACGTCATGGCTCAGAAGGCGCTCAACCTAGATGAGTGTCTGGGCCGGATCCGAGAGAGTAAACTGAACGATGTCGTGCACCTTATTGCCAACGACATCTTGGACTTCGCCACAAACGAAGCCCCATTCTAAGGAGGTCTGAATGAGCGCAAGAAAATTCAAGGTCGGCGACAAGATCGTCGTAACCGGAATTCAGTCCGGTAACTCCCAGATCGTGGGCCGCAAAGGGGTCGTCGTGCATGTCGATCCTCCCTATTTCGCAGATCAGCTGTGTCTCGCCGTACGGTTCTTTCGGCGCATCAACAGGGGCCATGACTGCTGCAGCGGCGATGTCAAGTACGGCTACGGCTTCTGGCTTTTTCCGGAGAACGTTAAGCTCATCAAGGGCGTCGTGAAGAAGCAACGATGCCCAGCATAGGATTTTTGTGCCCGATCGACGGGGCAGAGCATGTGTTCAGCGACTGCCTGAAGTGTGCGCGACACTGCCTGCCCCTGCCTCTCCTGCTGGTCCTCAGCAAGGCCGATCGGGTCAAGGAGCCCGGGATTTACCATTGTACGGAAATCCTGAATCCTCCGAAGGTCGTCTACTTCGAGCGTCACTATGACTATTTCCAAGATCCTCTGGACATGGCCTATGCCACTTTCGGGACGGCCTTTCACTCTATCATGGAAGAAGGGGCGGCCCTGGTGAAGGAGATGGGCCTCTGTCCCGATAAATTTCGCGTAGAGGAACCATTCACGGCCGAACTGGACACCCCAGCCGGCCGAGCCACCCTCCGGGGCCGTCCTGACATTTACGACACGGAATTAAAGACTCTTTACGACTACAAGACCGAGAAATCGTACAGCGTTAAGCTCTTGAAAGAGGGCAACTTTAACGACAGCAAACACATGGCGCAGTTGAACATCTATCGCCTATTCAAGTACCCTGAGGCCGAGCACCTGGTGATCGTGGCCATGGTAAAAGATCACGGCCGGCAGATCGCACTCAAGGACGGGCTGCGCCCGATCGAGCTTATCGAATTGCCAATCCTGAACGACAAGGCTGTTCGAGACTATGTGATCTACCGAGTGGCCGAGAACCTTAGGACAGAAGCCGATCCTCAGAAGGTCCGCGATTGCACCGAGGAGGAATTATGGCTACAGAAGAAAGACGGAATGCCACTCAGGTGTACTGAGTATTGCCCGGCAGGAAAAAGCGGGTTGTGTTTGCAGGGATCTCAGCTAATAAAGGAATATCAGTCTCGGGTAAAACATGAGCGAAAACCAAGCCGCCCTAGATAAAGAACGCGTCCGCCAAAGAGAGCGGTGGGCCAAAGACCCATCCTATCGGGCGCGCCACATTCAACAGTCCAAGGACTACGCGAAGCGACATAAAAAAGACCCAGAGTTTCGCAAGAGAAAGGCCAGAAATAGGCGCAAATGTTTATATGGGTTAACAGACAAAGAGTTCTTGTCTGCCATTTCTAGCCAACGCAATCTATGTGCCCTATGTCGCCGACCCCTTCGTCCGCCGTTTATCGATCACGATCACAAGACGGGTCGCGTCAGGGGCCTTCTTTGCGGCAAATGCAACCTCGGCCTGGGCATGTTTCAAGACAGTCCGGAATTGCTGCGCTTGGCAGCAACCTACCTGGAGGCATGGAGTGTCTGAACTAAAAGTCAAGTCCGATAGTTTCATAGACAGATTCTGCAAGGCGCTGGACGCCGAGATCAACTGCCACAAGCACCACGGGACTACTCGAGCGCGCAACGGCACGTGCGAGTCCTGCCCGCTGGCCCTGTGGATCGACGTAGTCCGGCGCTTCAGTTCCGCCTATCCACCCAACCTCTATGATGCCGTTCGTGATGCTGTCCGAAAGGGAATCCCCTTCAAGGCCGGCCAGGAGATCGTGCGCGAAGCGGTCAAGTCAGTCATAGAAGGCACAGAGGGTGACTAACACACTGCAAGAAGCATTACGACTATCCCAAACCTTCGGATGGTCGGTTGTACCGCTGCGCCCGAAAGAGAAGGTGGCTTACATCCAATGGAAAGAACTACAGGAGCGTAAGCTTTCTTCGGCTGAGATCTTCAACTGCTGGGCGCAGTTCCCCGACGCCAACCTCGGTGTTATCCTCGGCGAGATCTCCGGCCTCGCGCAGATCGACTGCGATGATTCCACGGCCGTAGACTTCATGGCGCCGTACATCCAGGGCGTGATGGTGCCAACTGTTAAGACGAGACGCGGGATGCACTACTACTTCAAGTGCGATCCCGATCTTCAGACGGCTTCGGGCCACCTCCATCCGAAACTGGAGTACCGCACTCGGGGGCATCTGGCCGTCGTGCCTCCGAGTATTCGCTCCGACGGCGAAGCGTACCAATGGGTGGTCACGGTCGAGGAGTGCGGTGGCATTCCGGCCCTCCCGCCCAAGCTCAAGGATGAGCTTCGTCTGGCACAGGAGAAGGCCGGCGGGGCGCCGTACACACCGCCCGACAACGTTGCTCCGTACACGTTCGGGCGCCGAGACGACGATCTCTTCCATACGGCATACACCCTGCTCCGCGGGGGCATGGATCCCTCCATGGTAAACGACGCGCTGCGGCGGATTGCTAGCACCATGGACCAGAAGGACATGCCAAACATCGATATTAAAGTGGCGTCGGCCATGCGCCGAGCGGCCGGCCGGGGAGAGCGCAATGTATCGTTGGATATTAGGACCTGGCTCAACGATGAGGCGCGCGGCAGCTTCAATCTGCAGGAGATGTTTTCAGCACTGTCCCTCCATTCTAAGGAAGAGCAGAACGCTGCTCGCATGGCTTTGCTGCGCCTTAGCGAAGAGGGAACACTTGTGCGTCGTAATCCGGAGAGATGGGGATGGTATCGAGCAACTAAAGAAGAGGCGCCGAAGACAATGGAATGGGAGAACGCCAACGCCCTACCTCTTGATCTCGCGCTCCCACTATTACTTAACACTGTCTTCGAGACGTACCCCAAGAACATTCTTATTGTTGCTAGCCCTCCGGACATGGGCAAGACTGTCTTCCTTCAGCACTGCATCAAGCTCAATATGGACCGCTGGGACGTCATCTATCAGAACTGTGAGATGAGCCCTGAGGAACTGCACCGCCGGCTGAAGGCCCACACGGACGTGGAGAAGTGGAAGATGCGCGTGTATGAGCGCAACGCCGACTTCTATAAGCTGGTCGAGCCCAACGCTCTTAACATCATCGACTACATGGAAGTGTCTGGAGACTTCTGGAAAGTCAACTCGATGCTCACGGCCATCCACGAGAAGCTGGACAAGGGCGTGGCCATTGTGGGACTGCAGAAGAGTTTCTTTGCGGACATAGGACGGGGCGCGGAATTTGGTTTAGAAAAACCGCGCCTTTATGTTACACTGGACCGCGGGGTGGCGCGTCTTATCAAGTGCAAAAACCGCCCCGCGGGTCAGATAGATTCGGCCTTTGGCAAGCAACTCGAATACGAGATTCGCGGAGGGTGGCAACTGATCCCAACCGTGACTGAGTGGCATCATCCAATCGCGGACGAGACCAAGAAGCGGTCCAGTGGGCCGCCGGTAAGGAGATTGTTTCCATGAACATGCACGAGCTAGTTCTTAGACGCTTTGGAGGCGGACCCTGGTATGCAGGGTGGTTAGTCGAGCTTCGTTGCGCGGCCACTGAGTCAGAGAAGACTATCGCGTGGTTTAGAGAGGAAAACGAGGCCGAGGCCTATATCAAGTCTAAGTCCCTGCAACTAGGCATTCCCTGGAAGTAATATGCCACTCTACGATTTCAAGTGCACTAATCCGGACTGCGGGTTTATTCTCAAGGACCAGATGTGGAGCGCCGCAGCCGCAAAGGCGATCGAGGCACACTTGCCGTGCCCTCAGTGCCGCAAGGGTAAGATGAAAAAGATGGTGCCCACGCACACATCATTTAGAATGTCGGGAGGTAAGTAATGGAACTCAAAGTCCAAAGCGAGAAAGTCCTAGAGGCAGCCAAGGCGTGTCCGACAGCTAAGGCGATTCTAGTAAAGCTCTTTCCAGAAGTCTTTCCAGACTGGAAACCGCTTATCAATGTGATCTTTGAAGATCATCTTAAGGATGACGGGCCGATCATCGGCGCCCAAGGCGTCCGCGAGGGGCCGGGGATATATCTGTGGACTGACGACGGCACCCCATTTCGTCTCGTGCCTAACGTAAACTCTCTGGCTCAACGCGATTACGAGTACACGATTCATGACGGCCAGATCTTATACCGCAAGCGGGTGGAAAAGTGACCAGGCGCGGTGAGATGGGCATCGGATCCAGCGGACAGATCCAGTGGGCCACCATGCTGAAGCGAGACTATGTCTTCATGGGGACCCACTTCTGTCGGGCGCATCATATCAGGTACATCTTTCACCCGGCCTGCTTTCTCAAAGAGAAGCCCAGCACGGCGCCTGACCGGCCGGAACACATTGGGTTCTTGGACATCGAGACGACCAACCTCGCGGCCGACTTCGGCTACGTGATCTGCTGGGTTATCCAGGACGAGACCGGCAAGGAGTGGGGCGGATGCCTCGAGCCTGCCGACGTCCTGGGCTACACGTTCGATAAGCGGATCATGACGGAGTACTGCAAGGTCATCCGGGAGTTTGATCGGCTGATCGTCCATTACGGCAAGGACCGCAGGCACGACATCCCGTTTATGCGAACTCGAGCCCTCCGTTGGCACCTGGACTTCCCGGAGTACGGCGAGCAGTTCGTCACGGACACGTTCGACATCGCCAAGAACAAATTCAAGTGGTCACGGAACCGCCTCCAGAACCTCGCCCAGGCTTGCCGGGTGGCTTCCAAGACCCACCGCATGGATCCCGAGCGCTGGTGCCGATGTATGGCCGGAGACGCCGCGGCTATTCGCTGGGCCTTTGTCCACTGCCAGGAAGACGTCACGTCCCTTCGCCGGGTCTATAAGCAGATTCAGCGCT
>Ga0187774_10000060_pt1 | contig 34423 bp, 30 predicted proteins | sample 0216_BV02_MP05_2_FD_133152 | JGI IMG/M metagenome (GOLD analysis project Ga0187774, IMG submission 133152) | Tropical peat soil microbial communities from peatlands in Department of Meta, Colombia - 0216_BV02_MP05_20_MG | ecosystem: Environmental > Terrestrial > Soil > Wetlands > Peat | place... | reverse complement strand
GCGCGGCCACGAGTGCGCGCAGATTCTTCTGGGGCTCAACCTCACCGACGCGCACGACGGCGTCGCCGTGTACTACCGCTCGCGCCCGCTCATGCTGAGTCTCGGGGTGAGCCTGGAGGACGCCGCGGCGGGACCGCTCGCGCGCAGCGGCGCCTTCAGCGGCGGCCGCGACATCGGCGTGGTGTTCAACCGACCGGGGCGCGGAGCAGCCACGGTGCTGCCCGCCTGCGGCGGTGTCGGGACGCAGTACACGCCCGCCGCCGGCTGGGCGCAGGCGATCCGCTACCGTCACGAGGTGCTCGGGGACGCCGCCTGCGCGCGCAGCATCGCCGTGGTGCTCGGCGGGGACGCCTCGACCGCGACCAACGGCTTCTGGTCCGCGCTCAACATCGCGACCACGCAGCGGCTTCCGATGTTGTTCTACATCGAGGACAACGCCTTCGGAATCTCCGTGCCGTCCACTTACCAGACCCCGGGCGGAAACATCGCCGCCAACCTCGGCTCCTTCGGCGGCCTCACGATCCTCGAGGGCGACGGCAGCGATCCGCGCGCCGCGGGGGATCTGACCCGGCGCGCGGTCGCCAGGGTGCGCCAGGAGCGCACGCCGCTCCTGCTGCGGCTCACGGTCCCGCGGCTGTCGGGACACTCCGGGCAGGACACACAGGCCTACAAGTCGCCCGAGACGCTCGCCGAGGAGCGCGCGCGCGACCCGCTCACGCGGCTCGAGCAGTTCCTCGTTCCGCAGCTGATGAGCGAGGTCGAGTGGCGGGAGATTGCCGCCGCGGCGCGCCGGGAAGTCGAGGCGGCTGTCGGCCGGGCGCTGGCCCGGCCGCCACCGGATCCGCAGCAGCTGACGCGTCAGGTGTTCTGGCAAAACGCCGACGGCACGCGCGAGCTGCAGGAGCAGGGCGGGCTGCTTCCGGAAGGTCATGTCTTCGCGCGCTCGAGCGCGCGCGCGCAGCCGGAGCCGACGCGCATCAACATGCTCACCGCGATCCGCCGCACACTGGACGCGGAGCTCGCGCTCAACCCGCGCATGCTGGTGTTCGGAGAGGACGTGGGGCCGAAGGGCGGCGTTCACGGCGCGACCCTCGGACTGCAGGACAAGTACGGTATTTCCCGGGTGTTCGACACGAGCCTTTCCGAGGAAGGGATCGTCGGACGGGCAGTCGGCATGGCGCTCGCGGGATTGCTGCCGGTGGCCGAGATCCAGTTCCGCAAGTACGCGGAGCCGGCCGCGGAGCAGCTCAATGACTGCGGGACGCTCCGCTGGCGCACCCGCAACCGCTTCGCGGCGCCGTTGGTGGTGCGCATGCCGGGCGGCTTCTTCAAGTGCGGGGATCCCTGGCACAGTCAGACGAACGAGGTCGCCTGGGTACACGCGATCGGCTGGCAGGTCGCGGTGCCTTCCAACGCCGAGGATGCCGTGGGGCTGCTGCGCACGGCGCTGCGCGGCAACGATCCGGTCATTTTCTTCGAGCATCGCGCCATGCTCGATGGTGCGTGGGCGCGAAGGCCGTACCCGGGCGATGAGTTCATCGTGCCCTACGGCTGCGCGCGACTCGTGCGGCCGGGCAGCGAGCTCACGGTCGTGACCTGGGGCGCCATGGTGGAGCGCTGCGAGCTGGCCGCCCGCGAGTCGCAGGTTGACGCCGAGGTACTGGATCTGCGTACCCTGTCGCCCTGGGACAAGGCGGCCGTGCTCGCTTCGGTGGAGAAGACTCACAGGTGCCTGATCGTGCACGAGGACAATCTGACCGCCGGCTTCGGTGCCGAGGTCGCGGCCACGCTCTCGAGCGAGGCGTTCGGGAGTCTCGAAGCGCCGATCGAGCGGCTCGCGATGCCCGACATCCCCAGCCCGCACAGCCCCGTATTGCTCGAGGCGGCCGTGCCGGACGTGCCGCGCATCACGCGCGCCATCCAGAAGCTCGCGAGCCTGTGAGCCGATGAGCGCCAGTCTCGACATCCGCGCCCCGGCGGAGCAGACGGAAGGCACGCGCTCGCAGCTGTTGCGCTGGCTGAAGCGTCCCGGCGAGCGCGTCGAGGCCAACGAGCCGCTGATCGAGATCGAGACCGACAAGGTGACGGTGGAGGTTGCGGCTCCGGGAAGCGGTGTGCTGGCGGAGATCCTCAAGCAGGAACAGGAGGAGATTGTCCCGGGCGAGCTGCTGGGCCGTATCGAGGCGGCTGCTACGGAAGCCGCCGCGCGCGCCGCTGTCGAGAGCGGGAGTGGCCGCGTCACGTCCGCAGAGGCTGCCCCTCAGAGCGGCGGCCCGCCGGCATCGCCGGCCGCTGCGGCGCAGCCTCGAAGCGCATCGGGCAGCCCCTTGAGTCCCGCGGTGCGCCGGCTTCTCGCCGAGCACCAGCTCACGGCGGATTCGGTGTCCGGGACTGGACCCGGCGGCCGCATCACCGTCGAGGATGTCTTGCACACGGCGGCGACCGCGAGCACGCAACCGTTGCCGCCAGCGCCTGCCGCCGGCGCGCGCGGGGCGGGGGTGGCCGAGTCGGCACCGGCCCTCGCCGCGATCCGCAGCCACCTCGTGCCGCACACCGCGGTGCGGCGCCGCATCGCCGAGCACATGACGCAGAGCCTGCTGCACACCGCGCCGCACGTGACGACGGTATTCGAGGCAGACCTCACGGCGGTGCTGCGGGACCGTGCGCGCCGGCGCGAGGAGTTTGCGCGGCGCGGCGCACCGCTGACGCTCACGGCCTATTTCGTGCAGGCCGCGGTCGCGGCGATTCGCGCGGTGCCCGAGGCCAACAGCCGCTGGACCGACAGCGCGCTGGAGATTTACGACGACATTCACATCGGCATCGCCACCGCTGTCGAGGACATGGGGCTGGTCGTGCCGGTACTGCACGACGCGGGTTCGCTCGATCTGTTCGCAGTCGCGCACGGACTCGACGAGCTCGTGGGCCGCGCACGCAACGGCAAGCTCACACCGGCGGATGTACGCGGTGGCACCTTCACCATCTCGAACCACGGGGTGAGCGGCAGCCTGCTCGCGGCGCCCATCATCATCCATCAGCCGCAGTCGGCGATCCTCGGCATCGGCAAGCTCGAGAAGCGCCCGGTGGTGGTGGAGGAGGGCGATGAGCAGAGGATCACGGTGCAGCCGCGCTGTTACGTCACGCTGACTCTCGACCATCGGGTGATGGACGGCCACCAGGCAAACCGCTTCATGCAGGCGTTCGTCGGCCGCCTGGCGGACTGGCCGCCCTGAGCCTTGGGGTGCGCGGCCGTGTCCGGGCAGCAGCCGGCTGCGGAGCTCGAGCCGATCGAGCGGGCCAGTGAGGACGAGCTGCGGGGGCTGCAGCTCGAGCGCCTCAAGTGGTCGCTGCGGCATGCCTACGACCACGTCGCCCCCTATCGGCGCAAGTGTCAGCTCGCCGGCGCGCATCCCGACGACCTGAGGACGCTCGCTGACCTCGCGCGGTTTCCTTTCACCGTCAAGGACGACCTGCGCATCCACTATCCCTTCGGCATGTTTGCGGTGCCGCGCTCGCAGGTCGTGCGCCTGCACGCCTCGAGCGGTACCACGGGCAAGCCGACCGTGGTCGGCTACACGCGCCAGGACATCGACACCTGGGCCGGCCTGGTCGCGCGCTCGCTGCGCGCGGCCGGCGCGCGCGCCGGCGACATCGTGCACATCGCCTACGGCTACGGCCTCTTCACCGGTGGCCTCGGCGCGCACTACGGCGCCGAGCGCCTCGGCTGTACGGTCGTGCCGATGTCGGGCGGACAGTCGCAGAAGCAGGTGCAGCTGATCTGCGATCTCGAGCCAGACATCATCATGGTGACTCCGTCCTACATGCTGGCGCTGGTCGAGGAGTTCTGCCGCCAGGGGCTCGATCCGGCGGCGAGCTCGCTGCGCTGCGGATTATTCGGCGCTGAGCCGTGGACCGAGGCCTTGCGCGCCGAGATCGAGAGCCGCGCCGGGCTCGACGCGCTCGACATCTATGGCCTCTCCGAGGTCATGGGACCCGGCGTCGCCAGCGAATGCCTCGAGACCAAGGGCGGGCCGGTGATCTGGGAGGACCATTTCTATCCCGAGATCGTCGATCCGCTCACCGGGGCGGTCCTTGCCGAAGGCGCCGCCGGGGAGCTGGTGCTCACCTCCCTCACCAAGGAGGCGCTGCCCGTGATCCGTTATCGGACGCGCGATCTGACCGCGCTGCTGCCGCCGAGTGCGCGCCCGATGCGCCGCATGGCGCGCATCAGCGGCCGCTCGGATGACATGCTGATCGTGCGCGGAGTGAACCTGTTTCCGAGCCAGGTCGAGGAGCTGGTGCTGAGGCTCTCGCGCCTGGCGCCGCACTACCAGCTCGAGCTGACACGCGAGGCGCATCTGGACCGGCTCGCGGTCAAGGTCGAGTGTCTCGAGGGAACTCCGGCGGCTGCGCGCTCGAGTCTGCAGCGCGAGCTCGAGGCCAGCATCAAGGCGCTCATCGGCATCTCCGCCCAGGTGCTGGTGGGTGACCCCGGCTCGATCGAACGCTCGGCGGGCAAGGCACAGCGGGTGATCGACCGCCGCGAGCGCCGGTGAGCGCGTTTCCCAGTCCAAGCGCGAGTGCTTATCGAATGCAGGAACGAGGTTATGTAAACCACTCGGGTGTCGGGGTTGAGCGACAGCTTGTTCCGGGCATGTGGTGGGGCTAAAAAAACTGTGGGGATCCGCACTCCCGGCGCCTCACGGCACGCGAGGGCGGTCAAGGAACTACGAACTCCGGGGAATCGCCCGCATGAACACACTTCACGTCACGGAGCGCTGCCGGAACGCGGCGCGTCATGTCGCCCTGCGCCTGCTTGCCGTCACCGGCCTGAGCTGCACGCTGCTCCTCAGCGCCTGCGGCGGTGGGGGCGGCTCCATGGGCAGCACGAGTCCGCCTCCGAGCGGCGCCAACGGCACGGCGATGGTGACGCTGACGGACGCGCCGGGCGATTTCCTCAGCTACATGGTCAACGTGGTGTCGCTCAAGCTGACGCGCTCCGACGGCACCACCGTCGAGACGGTGCCGCTGACCACGACCGTCGACTTCGCCCAGCTCGTCAACCTCTCGGAGGTCATCAGCGCGGCGCAGGTTCCCGAGGGGAGCTACACCGCGGTCGCCCTGACCCTCGATTTCACCGGCGCAAAGATCGTCGTCGACAACGGCGCGGGCGGTCTCACGGTGCCCGCCGCCAACATCATCAACGGTGCGACCAACAACCCGCTGGTCGCACCCAACAACCAGGTAACGCTCACGCTGCAGCTCCCGGCAGGGACACCGTTCCGCGTCACCCATGGCACGGTCGCGAACCTGGCGCTCGACTTCAACCTGAATGCTTCCAACACGGTCGCTCCCTCGACTATCGACTCCTCGACGATGGCGAGCGCCGTGATGGTGACGGTCAACCCCATTCTGGTGGCGAGCCTGACCCCGGACCTGGAGAAGCCGATCCGCGTGCGCGGGCCGCTGGTGAGCGTGACCAACACCGCGAGCCAGACCTCGTACACGGTCAAGGTGTTTCCTTTCTTCACCGACAAGGACGACGACGCGGACCAGTTCGTGGTGTACACGACCTCGACGACCGCCTTCACCATCAACGGCACTTCCAATACGGGTAACGACGGTCTGACCGCGCTCGCGGCGCTGCCGACCGGGACGATGACGCTCGCTCTCGGAACCTTCGATACGACCGCCAAGACCTTCACCGCCGCACAGGTGTTCGCCGGTACGAGCGTGCCGGGAGCCGGCCTCGACAGCGTCGAAGGAACGGTCGTCGCCCGCAGCGGCGACGTCCTCACGGTGACCAACCCCTTCTGCGAGCCGGCCGCGGGCGGCGGCGTCCAAGGTGGCGAAGTGATGGGTCCCGGCAGCGGCACGACCGATAGCGCCATGAGCGGCAGCACCATGGGAAGCACCATGAGTCGCACCACCATGGGCACCAACGCCGCGGGCCAGGATGACTTCGGGCACTTCGGCCGCCAGGTACAGGTCACGGTGGCTTCCACCACCATGGTGACCAAGGACGGCCAGTCCGGCACCTTTGGGCCGCCGGACATCTCGGTCGGGCAGCATCTGCAGGCTTTCGGCAAGTTCGGCACCGACTCGAGCGGCAACCGGACACTCGATGCGAGCTCGGGCAGCGTGCGGCTGATGGTGACGCGCGCCTGGGGGCAGTTCACCTCTGCGGCGAGCGGCGTGGTGACCATGAGCCTGCAGGCGCTCGACGGCCGACCGGCGTCGGCTTTCAACTTCGCCGGCACGGGCACCAGCAGCGCCAACGACGCCACCGCGAGCGCCTATACCGTGAGCGTTCCGGCGGCGCTGTCGATCCCATCGCTGAGCCCGGGGTTCCCGATCGCATTCGACGGCTTCGTGACGCCCTTCCGATCCGCGCCGCCGGATTTCGCCGCCGAGACGCTGGTGGATTTCTCGAGCGTCAACGCCCGGCTGCACCTCGAGTGGATGGAGCCGGGCCCGACGGCGCCCTTCGTGTCGCCGCTGAGTCCGACCAACGTCATGATGACCCAGGCGACGGTGCAGAGCGCCGCCGAGCACGTCATCTGGATCGGCCCGGCGAAGCTCGACCCGGGGAGCGCGAGTGGCGGGCTTACATTCGTACCGAGCACCACTGCCTCCCACCTGCTCTTTGCCATCGGGCATCGCAAGGACTGGCAGTTTCAGGTGTACACGAGTTTCAGCGACTTCATCACCGCGCTTTCCGGTGACCTGAATGGGACTACGGCGCTGAACGCGATCGCAGCGTCCGGCCCCTACGATCCCAGCACCGGGGTCATGACGGTCAGCTTCATGGCGGTCGTGCTGAGCGACTGAGCCGGCCAGGGAGCATCACGCCCGGCGGTCGCGGCCGGGTCTTCGTCACGGGGCGGAGCAGCATCGGAAGCTGTCCCGCCCCGCAGAGCTGTCCCGCGGGATCGATGTGCTAGCCTTGTCGCATGTACACGCAGGCGCTCGACACCCACGGGCGCGAGCCGGTCCCGGCACCGGCCGCGGACGGCAGCGAGGCGGCAGCGCGCTTCCAGGCGCGCATTGACGCCGAGGAGAAGATCGAGCCCAAGGACTGGATGCCGGACGCGTACCGCCAAACGCTCATCCGGCAGATCTCCCAGCATGCGCACTCGGAGATCGTCGGCATGCTGCCGGAGGGCAACTGGATCACGCGCGCACCGACCCTGCGGCGCAAGGCGGTGCTGATCGCCAAGGTCCAGGACGAGGGCGGGCACGGCATGTACCTCTACAGCGCGGCCGAGACGCTCGGCATCTCGCGCGCGCAGATGCTCGAGCAGCTGCTCTCGGGCGCGGCGAAGTACTCGAGCATCTTCAACTACCCCACGCTCACCTGGGCGGACGTCGGCGCGATCGGCTGGCTGGTCGACGGCGCGGCGATCATGAATCAGATACCGATCTGCCGCTGCTCCTACGGGCCGTACGCGCGCGCGATGGTGCGCATCTGCAAGGAGGAGAGCTTCCACCAGCGCCAGGGCTTCGAGATCATGCTGCGGCTCGCCCAGGGGAGCCCCGCCCAGCGCGTCATGGCGCAGGACGCGCTCGATCGCTGGTGGTGGCCGTCGATCATGATGTTCGGCCCGTCGGACGCGGATTCGAAGCACACCGCGCAGTCGATGCGCTGGAAGATCAAGCGCTTCAGCAACGACGAGCTGCGCCAGAAGTTCATCGATATCACGGTGCCGCAGGCCCGGTTCCTCGGGCTCACGATCCCGGACCCCGCACTGCGCTGGGACGAGGCCCTGCAGCATTTTGTCATCGGCCCGATCGACTGGAACGAGTTCCACGCGGTGCTGAAGGGCAACGGACCCTGCAACCGGGAACGGCTCGAGGCGCGCCGCGCGGCTCACGAGGCGGGCGCGTGGGTGCGCGCGGCCGCGGCGGCGCACGCGGTGAAGCAGGCGGTGCGCGAGCGCGCGGACTCCGCGGGCCAAGCGAGGCAGGCATGACTGACGCGACCCGGGATCCGTCCACGGCCGACTGGCCGTTGTTCGAGGTCTTCATCCGCTCGCGCTCCGGGCTCGAGCACAAGCACGTCGGCAGCCTCCACGCGGCGGACGCGCGCATGGCCGTCGAGCACGCCCGCGACGTCTATACGCGGCGGCAGGAGGGCGTCAGTATCTGGGTGGTACGCTCGGTGGACATCGTCGCCTCCGACCCGGAGGAGGCGGACGCGCTCTTCGAGCCGGCGCGCGACAAGGTGTACCGGCACCCGACCTTCTACGCGATTCCGGACGAGGTGAAGAACCTGTGAGCGCGCCGGCCGCAGCGCCCGCTGGGACACTCCCGGAGGCGCTGTTCTGCTACGTGCTGCGGCTCGGCGACACGAGCCTCGTGCTGGGACAGCGTCTCGGCGAGTGGATCGGCCATGCGCCGGCCCTGGAGGAGGATCTGGCGCTCGCGAACCTGGCGCTGGACCTGATCGGCCAGGCACGGCTGCTGCTCAGCTACGCGGGCGAAATCGAAGCTAAGGGGCGCGACGAGGACGCGCTCGCGTACCTGCGCGATGCGCCCGAGTTCGTCAATCTGACCCTCGCCGAGCAGCCGAACGGCGACTTTGCGCACACCATCGTGCGGCAGTGGCTGATCGATGCCTGGCAGCTCGAGATCTACGCGGGGCTGGCCGCGTCCGCGGATACGCGGCTCGCGGCCATCGCCGCCAAGGCGCTCAAGGAGACGCGCTACCACTACCGCTTCAGCAGCGGCTGGCTGGTGCGTCTCGGTGACGGCACGGCGGAGAGTCAGGCGCGCACGCAGCAGGCAGTGGGCTCGCTGTGGCGCTTCACGGGGGAGCTGTTCGCTTCCGACGAGATCGATGAGCGCGTGGCCGCGGCCGGGCTCGCACCCCGACTCGCCGCGGCCGCCGATCGCTGGGGCGCCCGCGTGGAGGAGGACCTGCGCCAGGCGACGCTGGTGCGCCCCGAGCGGCAGCCATATCCCTGGCACGGCAAGCGCGGTGTGCACACCGAGCACCTCGGTCACCTGCTCGGCGAGATGCAGCACCTGCAGCGAAGCTATCCGGGTGCAGGCTGGTGAGTGCCGCCGCGCCCAGCGCCGAGGCGGGCGGCGGTGTCCGCACGGCTGCGGAGCAGGGAGTATGGGATCTGCTTTCCGGGGTTCCGGATCCGGAGATTCCGGTACTCAGCATCGTGGACCTCGGCATCGTGCGCTACGTGCGCAGCGGCCCGGACCGGCGGCTGCACATCGGCATTACGCCCACCTATAGCGGCTGCCCGGCGACCGAGGCGATCCGCGCCGCGACCCGCGCCGCCCTTGATGCGGCGGGCTACCGGGAAGCCTGTCTCGAGGAAGTCCTCTCACCTCCCTGGACGAGCGACTGGGTGACCCCCGCGGGGCGTGCCAAGCTCGCGGCTTTCGGCATCGCACCGCCGCCCTCCGCCGCCGACGCGGGGCGGCGCGCATCCGCGCCGGTGGGCTGCCCGAGATGCGGCAGTCTCGCGACCGAGCGGATCAGCGAGTTCGGCTCGACGCCTTGCAAGGCGCATTACCGCTGCAACTCCTGCCACGAGCCCTTCGATCACTTCAAATGCATCTGACATGTTGAAGTTCCATGCACTGCGGGTCGAGAGCATCAGCCCGGACGCGGAAGACGCGGTAGCGATCACGCTCACGGTGCCCCTGGAGCTGCGGGCCGAGTACCTCGGTGCCGCGGGGCAGCACGTGGTGGTGCGCGCGCACATTGCGGCGGAGGAAGTCCGCCGCACCTACTCGCTGGTGAATGCGCCGGGGGAGTGGCCGCTGCGCATCGTGCTGCGGGTGCACGCGGCGGGGAAGATGTCGCGCCATCTCGCCGAGCAGCTGCGCGCCGGCGATGCGCTGGAGGTGCTGCCTCCCAACGGCAGCTTCACCCCGCGCGCGGCGCCCGCGCGCGGCGCCAGTTACGTGGCCTTCGCCGCCGGCTGCGGTATCACCCCGGTACTGTCGGTGGCGCGCACGCTGCTCGCGGCGCCGGAGACGCGGGTGATTCTCTTCTATGGCAATACCGGCAGCGCGCGCACCATGTGTCTCGAGGAGCTGCTCGCCCTCAAGGACCGTTACCTCGGCCGCCTGTCGCTGCACTTCGTCATGAGCCGCGAGCCGCAGGAGGTCGGGCTCTACAACGGCCGCATCGATGCGGCGCGCGCGCGCGAGCTCGCCACCGCGTTCTTCCGGCCGGCCGAGGTCGCGGAGTATTTCGTGTGCGGGCCCGGCGACATGATCGAGCAGGTGGGGGCGACGCTGCGGGCGCTCGGAGTGGACGCGGCGCGCATTCACGCCGAGCACTTCACGGTGGCGAGTGCGGCTGAGCCGGCCGTGAGCGCGGACACAGGGCGCGCGGCGGCTGCCGCGGGCTCCGCCATCGCAGGCGCTGCCACCCGCGCCGAGGTTACCATTCACATGGACGGACGCCGCCGCTCCTTCACGATGCAGATGGACGATGAGACGGTTCTGGAGGCGGCCGCCCGGGCCGGCATCGAGCTGCCGTTTTCCTGCCGTGCCGGGGTGTGCTCCACCTGCCGCACCAAGGTCGTGCGCGGCACGGTGGCAATGGCACAGAACTACGCGCTCGAGGACTGGGAGCTCGAGCAGGGTTACGTGCTCGCCTGCCAGTCGCGCGTCACGAGCACGGCGCTCGAGCTCGATTATGACGAGAAGTAGGCACGCGGCGCAGGCGCGCCGGGAGTTTCTCCTTGAGCTACCAGAGCATTCTGTTCGAGATCAGTGCCGGCATCGCCCGGTTGACGCTCAATCGCCCCGAGCGCCTCAACAGCTTCAACACCGAGATGCATGCCGAGGTGCGCGCGGCGCTCGCCGCGGTCCGCTCGTCGGAGGCGCGCGTGCTGGTGATCACCGGAGCGGGGCGCGGCTTCTGCGCCGGCCAGGACCTCAACGACCGGGCGGTGGCCCCGGGGGGTGAGACCCCGGACCTCGGCGAGTCGATCGAGAGGAATTACAAGCCGCTGGTGCTGAGTCTCCGGGCCCTGCCGCTGCCGGTGATTGCCGCCGTGAACGGCGTCGCTGCCGGCGCCGGCGCCAACATCGCCCTTGCCTGTGACCTCGTGATCGCGGCGCGCTCGGCGAGCTTCGTGCAGGCCTTCGCGAAGCTCGGGCTCGTGCCCGATTCGGGTGGGACATGGTTCCTGCCACGCAGCGTCGGTACGCCACGCGCGCTCGGGCTCGCGCTGCTCGGCGAGAAGCTCGCGGCCGAGCAGGCGGCGGCCTGGGGGCTCATCTGGCGCTGCGTGGAGGATGCCGAGCTCGGCGCAGTGGTCGAGACGCTCGCCGAGGGCTTCGCCGCCGCCCCGACGCGCGGGCTCGCGCGCAGCAAGCAGGCGATCTACGAAAGCTGGGGCCGCTCGCTCACCGAACAGCTCGACGTCGAGCGCGACTACCAGGCCGAGCTCGGACGTACGTTAGATTACACCGAAGGCGTGGCCGCATTCGCCGCGAAGCGCACGCCGCGCTTTCTCGGGCGGTAGTATGAAGCGCGGCATCGGGGTCGTGCCGCGCAGGTCGTTCGTGCTGACCGATGGGCAACTGACGTGAGCGGGTCAAGCGAGGAGCCGCAGCAGCTCGCCGAGCGCGCAGCGCAGGCACTCTATCAGCGCGATCGTGCCTCACAGGCCCTCGGCATGCGCCTCCTCGAGGTGGCGCCCGGCCGGGCGCGCGTCGCGATGACCGTGCGGCCCGATATGATCAACGGCCACGAAGTCTGTCACGGCGGGATCGTGTTCGCGCTCGCCGACAGTGCCTTCGCCTTCGCCTGCAATTCCCACAACGAAAGCACGGTGGCGGCGGCCGGCGCGATCGATTTCCTCGCCGCGGCGCGCGCCGGCGATGAGCTGACGGCCGATGCGATCGAGCTGTGGCGTACCAAGCGCAACGGCATCTACGAGATCACCGTCACCAACCAGCGTGGCGAGCGCGTAGCGCTGTTCCGCGGGCGCTCGTACCGCATCGACGGACAGGTGACGACGAGTGAGGAGTGAGGCCATGCAGCTTCAGAGTTACGCCGCGGGCCGGTGGCATACGGGCGCCGGCGCCGGGGCGGCTTTGCGGGATGCGACCACGGGCGAGGTGATCGCGCAGGCGAGCGCCGAGGGACTCGATACGGAGGCGATGCTCGCCTGGGCACGGGATGTCGGGGGCCCGAATCTGCGCCGGCTCTCCTTTCACGAGCGCGCCGCGCTCCTCAAGGCGGTCGCCAGGGATCTGAGCGAGCACAAGGACGCGTACTATCCGCTCTCATTCGCGACCGGTGCCACGCGCGGCGACTCCTGGATCGACATCGACGGCGGCATCAGCACCCTGTTCGTATACGCGAGCAAAGGCACACGCGAGCTGCCCAACAGCCGCGTCTACGTGGACGGCGGCGTCGAGGCGCTGTCGAAGACCGGCAGCTTCGTCGGGCAGCATCTGTGCGTACCGCTCGAGGGCGCGGCGGTGCACATCAACGCCTTCAACTTCCCGGTGTGGGGCATGCTGGAGAAGCTGGCGCCGACCTTGCTCGCAGGCGTGCCGGCGATCGTGAAGCCGGCGACCCAGACGTCCTACCTCACCGAGCGGGTCTTCCGGCGGATCCTCGAGTCGGGAATCCTGCCTGAGGGAGCGCTGCAGCTCATCTGTGGCGGGGTCGGGGACCTGTTCGGGCACCTGAACTGTCAGGATGTCGTGTCGTTCACGGGTTCCGCTGGCACGGCCTTGAAGCTCCGCCAGCATCCCGTCGTCGCGGCCCAGTCGGTGCGCTTCACGGCGGAGACCGATTCGCTCAACTCCTCGATTCTCGGCCCCGATGCCGCACCCGGCTCGCCCGAGCTCGACCTGTTCGTGCGCGAGGTGGTGCGCGAGATGACGGTCAAGGCCGGCCAGAAGTGCACCGCCATCCGCAAGGCGATCGTGCCCGCGGCGCGCGCTGCCGACGTCATCGACGCGCTGCGCGCCGCGCTGGAGAAGGTGGTGGTGGGCGATCCACGCCTCGAGCAGGTACGCATGGGGCCGGTCGCCTCGTTGAGCCAGCGCCGCGAGGTGACCGAACAGCTCGCCAAGCTCGAGCAGGAAGCCGAGGTGGTCGTGGGGGCAAGGGAGCAGCTGAAGACGCTCGGTGCGGACGCCGAGCGCGGCGCTTTCATGGCGCCGACGCTGCTCTACTGCCGGGACGCCGCGCGGGCCCGCGCCATCCACTCGGTCGAGGCGTTTGGTCCGGTGTGCACCCTGGTGCCCTACCGCGACACGGACGAGGCAGTCGCGCTGGCGCGGCGCGGCGGGGGAAGCCTCGCAGGCTCGGTGTTCACGGCGGACGACGCGGTGGCGGCCCGGTTGGTCCTGGGACTCGCGCCATTCCACGGGCGCATCGTGGTGGTGAATCGTCACTGCGCCAGGGAATCGACCGGGCATGGATCGCCGCTGCCGCACCTGGTGCACGGCGGTCCCGGACGAGCCGGCGGCGGCGAGGAGCTGGGCGGCATCCGCGGCGTGATGCACTATCTGCAGCGCACGGCGCTCCAGGGAACGCCGGATGTCATCACGGCCGCGAGCGGGCGCTGGACGCGCGGTGCGCGCGAGCTCGACCCGGGCGTGCACCCTTTTCGCAAGCCTTTCAGCGCGCTCGCGCTCGGCGACACGTTCCACTCGGGGGAGCGCGAGGTCACGGTCGAGGACATCGAGCGCTTCGCGGCGCTCTCGGGCGACAGGTTCTACGCCCACATGGACGAGGCCGAGGCCGCCCGTAATCCACTCTTCGGCGGGCGCGTCGCGCACGGCTACTTCCTGGTGTCGGCGGCCGCGGGGCTGTTCGTCGATGCGCCCTACGGGCCGGTGCTCGCCAACTACGGGATCGACGGCCTGCGCTTCGTCAAGCCGGTGAAGCCCGGCGATCGCATCCGCGTACGCCTCACGTGCAAGGAGAAATCGCTGCGCGCGGGCGCCGGCTACGGCGAAGTGCGCTGGGACGCGGCGATCACCAACCAGGATGGCGAGGCGGTCGCCAACTACGACGTCCTGACCATGGTGAGCGAGAAGGCCATTCCGGACGCCTGAGGCCCGCGGCCGCGAGTCTCACAGGGCCCGCGCCGGCGCACCGAACAGGCGAAAGGCGTGTCCGCGCGTCGAGACCGCCTTGACGAGTGCCCACACCGCATCCCCGGGCGCGAGCCGGAGCGCCGCCCGGGCACCCTCGGTGATGCGCGCCAGCACGATCGGTCCACCGACGTCGACTTTCACCAGCACGCTCGCCGCCTCCTCGGGAGTGATCTCGGTGACCGTGCCGCGCAGGGCGTTGCGCACGCTCAGGCCGTGGATGGGCTCCGTCGCGAGGATGATGTCGCGCGCCAGGAGCTGCACCCGCACGCGCGCGCCCGCTGTGACCTCCCGCAGGCTCACCTGGAGCTTCCCGGAGCCGATGGCGAGCTCCACCGTGCCACCCGCCGTGTCGACCGCGGTCACCAATCCGTCGAGCACCGCGCCGACCAGGTCGGGCGCGACGACGGCGCGCAGCTCGGGGCGGAGGCTCATCTCATCGACCCGGCCGGCCGCCAGCACCTCACCGTGCTCGAGCAGCACGAGGTAGGTCGCGAGGCGCAGCACCTCATCGAACTGGTGACTCACGTACACCATCGGGATGGACAGCCAGTCGCGCAGCCTCTCGAGGTAGGGCAGCACCTCCTCACGGCGGGCCACATCGAGCGATGCGAGCGGCTCGTCGAGCAGCAGCAGCTGCGGCTGTGAGAGCAGCGCGCGGCCCAGGGCGACGCGCTGGCGCTCGCCGCCGGAGAGCTGGTGCGGCCGACGGGCGAGCAGCGGCCCGAGGCCGAGCAGCTCCACCACTTCCTCGAAGCGGATGTAGTGGGAAACCGCGCGGGCGCGCTTCTCCCCGTAGGACAGATTTCCCGCGACGCTGAGGTGCGGGAACAGCCGCGAGTCCTGGAACACGTAGCCGATGCGTCGCCGCTCCGGCGCGACCGCGATGTGACGCTGCGTATCGGTCAGAACGCTGCCGGTCAGCTGCACTTCACCCTCATCGGGCGGCAGCAAGCCCGCGATCATATCGATCAGCGTGGTCTTGCCGCTGCCGGATCGGCCGAAGAGCCCGATCACGCCGGGCGTCGGAGCCGCGAAGGAGGCGGCGAGGGTGAACCCCGTACGGCGCTTGAGCAGTGAGACGCGCAACATGCCCGCGGCTCCGCCGCTAGCGGCCCAGGCAGCGACGCACGCGCCGTACCAGAAGCTCCGCCCCGAGCAGCCCGAGGAGCCCGAGCGCGAACGACAGGAGCGCGAGGCGCAGGGCGAGCGCATCGCCTTGCGGCATCTGCATCGCGGTATAGAGAGCGAGCGGCAGCGTGCGGGTCACCCCGGGGATGTTGGCGGCGAAGGTGATGACGGCGCCGAACTCGCCGAGCCCCGCGGCGAAGGCCGTCACCGCCCCGGCGAGGATTCCCGGCAGCATCAGCGGCAGCGTGATGCTGAAGAACCGGTCGAACGGTCCGGCGCCGAGCGTGCGGGCGGCCGCCTCGAGCCCGCGGTCAACGTTCTCGAGCGACAGGCGCATGGCGCGCACCATCAGCGGGAAGGTCATCACCGCGGTGGCGAGGGCCGCGCCGGCGGTGGTGAACGGCAGCTGGATGCCGAAATGCGCGTGCAGCCAGGCGCCGAGCGGTGCGCGTGTCCCGAGGAGCAGCAACAGCACATAGCCGACTGCGACCGGCGGCAGGACCAGCGGCAGGTGCACGAAGGCGTCGAACAGGGTGCGTCCCGGGAAGCGGGCGCGTGTCAGGATCCAGGCAACCAACACCGCGAGCGGCAGGCTGAAGGCGACGCTGCGCGCGGCCACCTCGAGAGAGAGGCGCAGCGCGTCGAGCTCGGCCGGACTCAAGAGCCCGTTCATCACGGAACTGTCTCATGATCGGCCGATCGGCGGCCAGCGCCGCCGGGAAAGCGCGTCAGATGGACTTCACGCCACCAGCGTCGTCGCGAGGCTGACCGGCGCGCCCGGCGCGGGCAACGGGGCCGGAGCCGCCAATCCCTTCTCCTCGAGCCAGGCGCGGTTGAAGAGACGCGACTGATACCTGGCGCCGCCGTCGCACAGCACGGTGACGACGGTATGCCCGGACCCGAGCTCGCGTGCGACCTGGAGTGCGGCGGCGACGTTGAGCCCGCTGGTGCTGCCGAGGAACAGCCCCTCCTCGTGGAGCAGCCGGTACACGCAGCGGACCGTATCGGCGTCGGGGACGTGCACCGCGGCGTCGATGGGCGCGTCCTTGAGATTGGCCGTGACGCGGGCGATGCCGATGCCCTCGGTGATGGAGCCACGGCCGGTCGCCTTGAGAGTGCCGGAGCGGAAGTATTCGTAGAGGCTGCTGCCGGGCGGGTCGGCGAGCACGCAGCGCACGGCGCTGCGCTGCGACTTGAGGAAGGTCGCGACGCCGGCCAGCGTGCCGCCGGTGCCCGTGGCCGTGACGAAGGCGTCGATACGACCTTCGGTCTGTGACCAGATCTCGGGTCCGGTAGTGGCCGCATGCGTGTCGCGGTTGGCGGTGTTGTCGAACTGATTCGACCAGACCGCCCCTGGGAGCGAGACGGCGAGGCGCTGTGCGACTTTCTGGTACTGGTTGGGATTGCTGTAAGGGACGACCGGGACCTTGTGCACTTCGGCACCGAGCATCTCGAGCAGCCGGTATTTCTCCGGCGACTGGTTATCGGGCATGACGATGATGCAGCGGTAGCCACGTGCGTTGCACACGTGCGCGAGCCCGATGCCGGTGTTGCCCGCGGTGCCTTCGACGACGATGCCGCCGTCCTTGAGTTGCCCGCGACGCTCGGCATCGGCGACGATGGCGACAGCGGCGCGGTCCTTGACCGAGCCCCCGGGATTCATGAACTCGGCCTTACCGAGGATCTCGCAGCCGGTCTCCTCGCTCATGCGGCGCAGCCGGATGAGCGGGGTGTTGCCCACCGCGCCGACGAAGCCCGGGAGGTAGTCCATGGTCGGCCGACTATAGCCCCACCGCTCCCTGCGCCCGAACGAAGCTTTGCTTCTTAGGGCCTGCGCGGCAGTTATACACTTGAGACCGCATGAAGCTGCACCAACTGCGTTACCTGGCCGCCGTCGCCCAGAGCGGCCTCAACATCACGGCGGCGGCTCACAAGCTGCATACCTCGCAGCCCGGCGTCAGCAAGCAGATCAAGCTGCTGGAGGACGAGCTCGGCTTCCAGATCTTCGTGCGCGAAGGTCGCAATCTCACGCGTATCACCGCCGCGGGGCAGCAGGTCATCGAGCGGGCGCTGCGCATCCTGCAGGAGGCGCAGACCATCCGCGATCTGTCCACGGAGCTGCGCGACGAGGGCAAGGGGAGCCTCTCCATCGGCACGACTCATACTCAGGCGCGCTACGTGCTGCCGGGCGTCATTCGCGAGTTCCGGGGGCGCTACCCGCAGGTGCGTCTCAACCTCCACCAGGGGACCTCCGAGCAGATCGCCGAGATGGTCGCCGGTGATCGCATCGACTGCGCGATCGCGACGGGCTCCGAGGCGCTGTTTTCGGACCTCACGCTGCTGCCCTGCTACCGCTGGCACCGCACGGTGATCGTTCCCAGGGGACACGCGCTCGCGAGCGGCGGCCGGCTCGCGCTGCGTGCGCTGTCGGCGTACCCGCTCATCACCTATACGTTCAGTTTCACCGGGCCCTCGTCGCTGCACGAGGCCTTCGCCAAGGCGGGGCTCGTCCCGAACGTCGCGATCACGGCGCGCGACGCCGACGTCATCCAGACCTATGTGCGGCTCGGGCTCGGTGTAGGTCTGGTCGCGCATATGGCGATCGATCCCGACGACCCCGACCTCGTGGCGATCGACGCCTCGCATCTGTTCGCCGCCCACACCACCTGGCTCGGGTTTCGCCGTGGCACGCTGCTGCGCAAATACATGTACGACTTCGCGCAGCTGCTCGCGCCGCACCTCGAGCGGCGCCTGGTCGAGCGGGCGCACCGGGCGGCGTCCGCGCAGGAGGTCGCCGCGCTGTTCGCGGACATCGCGCTGCCGGAACGCTAGGCGGTGAGGAAGCTTGCCGGGAGAGCCCCAGCCCGAGCGCACCCGGCTGATAGGCCACCGTAACGCCAGATACCCTGTGCTTGGGTGCGCCTCTTTCTGGGGTTATGAGCGTGTGCAAGACTAGCGGCGCGCGCGGCGACTCAGCGCCGCAGGCGAGGGGAGCAGGGCCGTGGCGGGACTTTATTTCGAGGAGCTCGAGCCGGGACAGCGCTTCGAGCATGCGGTGCGGCGCACGGTGACCGAGGCCGACAACGTGTTCTTCAGCACCCTGACCATGAACCCGGCCGCCATCCATCTCGACGCCGAGTATTCCAAGGGCACGCCGTTCGGCGTGCCGCTCGTCAACAGCCTGTTCACCCTCGGCCTGCTGGTGGGGCTCTCGGTATACGACACGACCTTCGGTACGACCATCGGCAACCTCGGTTTCGAGGAGGTGCGCTTTCCGAAGCCGGTGCTGCCCGGTGACACCTTGCGGGCGACGACCACGGTGCTGTCCAAGCGCGAGAGTCAGTCGCGCAAGGACTCCGGCATCGTCGTATTCGAGCATCGCGCTTTCAACCAGCGCAACGAGGAAGTGGCCTCCTGCCGCCGTGCGGCGTTGATGCTGAAGAGACCCGCATGAGCGATGCGCGTGCGCCGGGCTGCACGCGCTCGTGGCTGTTCGTCCCGGGCGACAGCGAGCGCAAGCAGGCGCGGGCCCTGACCAGCGGGGCGGATGCGCTCATCCTCGATCTCGAGGACTCGGTGGATCCGGGGCAGCTGCCCGGGGCGCGCACGCGGCTGCGGCAGCTGCTCGCGCAGCGCCCCGCGCATCCCGCGCCGCAGCTGTGGGTGCGCATCAACGCGCCGCGGGGGAGGGTGTGGCGCGAGGATCTCGCGGCGATATTCGGCCCGGGACGCAGCCGCAAGAGGTCCGGCGGCGCCCGTCAGGCTCCGGACGGAGTGGTGCTGCCCAAGGTTTCGGCGCCGACTGAGATCGCCCAGGTGGCCGATCACCTCACCACGCTCGAGAGGGACCGCGGGCTCGCCCGCGGCGCCACGCGGCTGCTCGTCATCGCGACCGAGACCCCGCAGGGCCTCCTGTCGCTGCCGCAGTATCCGGCGGCGCTCGGCCCGAGGCTCACGGTGACCGCACGGCTCGCGGGCCTCACGTGGGGAGCCGAGGACCTGAGCGCGGCGCTCGGTGCGACCGGAAAGCGCGACGCCTCGGGAGCGCTGACCTTCACGTTTGCGCTGGCGCGCAGCTCGTGCCTGCTCGCCGCCGCGGCCCTCGGTGTGCAGGCCATCGACGGCGTGCAGGTCGATTTCCGCGACGCGGCGGGCCTGAAGCGCGAGCTCGACGAAGCAAGACGTGACGGCTTCTCGGGCAAGCTCGCGATTCATCCCGAGCAGGTCGCCGCGATCAACTCCGCCTTCACGCCCACCGAGGAGGAGCGTGCGCATGCGCGCCGTGTCATCGCCGCCTTCGCCGCGGCCGGTGGCGCCGGCGTCGCCAGCCTCGATGGCCAGATGATCGATCGACCCCACCTGGTGGCTGCCCGGCGCGTGCTCGCCGCGGGGCCGCCGCTCGAGGAAGGGTGAAGCGCATGTCGCGGCGCCTCGTGAGCTCCGGCTCGTCTTTCGAGGCGCAGATTGGCTATTCGCGCGCCGTGGTCGAGGGAGACTGGGTGTTCGTCTCGGGCACTACCGGCTTCGACTACGCCACGATGTCGATATCCGAGAGCGTGGTGGAGCAGACCGAGCAGTGCTTCAGGAACATCGCGGCGGCGCTCGAGCGCGCGGGGGCGGCGCTCGAGGACGTGGTGCGCGTGACTTACATACTGCCGAACGCGGCGGACTTCCCCGCGTGCTGGCCGGTGCTGCGCCGGCACCTGGGCGAGATCCGGCCGGCGGCCACCATGCTGGCGGCGGGTCTCATCGACCCGCGCGTGAAGATAGAGATCGAGGTCACCGCCCACAAGACGGGCGGATCACGCGGCTCCTCAGGGGGGACCTGACCTCACCGTCTCGAGCGCCAGCAGATCCTCCGGCGTGTCGAGGTCGAGCTCGGCGGCGGGCATCGGCACGCGGATCACCCGGTCGGCGCTGCGGCGCAGGATCGATTGCGCGCCGCTATCGCCGCGCAGCGCCGCGAGCTCGGCGAACGTGCTGCGCGGAAAGATCGCCGGCGCACCGGCGATTCCCCCATAGAGCGCGGCGGCGATGCATTGCGGGCGCCTGCGCCAGGTTCCGGCGAGCCGCCGCAGATCATCGCGGGTGACGGCGGCCTGGTCGGCCAGCACCAGCATGACGCCGGCGCAGCTTGCCGGCAGCCGTGCGACTCCCGCGCGGATCGAGCTGGCGAGCCCCTCGCGCCAGTGTCGGTTGACGACTACGGATCCGGGCGAGTGCCGCAACAGAGGTGCCAGCTCACCTGCACCTGCGCCCAGCACCACGATGAGGGCGTTGCCCGTCACCTCGGCGCTGCGGGTCACGACCGTGTGCAGAAGCGGGCGCCCGCCGATGCGCACCAGCTGCTTCGGCGATCCGAAGCGAGTCGAGGCGCCGGCGGCCAGTACGATCGCGTAGAGGCGATCGCCGGTTCTGCCGAGGGGAGCGGACTCCACCATGGCGCGTCGGTCCTTACACCGGTCCGGCCACGAGCCGAATACCGGCGGGCAGAGTCTCGCGGACACGCGCGTAGAGCGAGCGCTCCTCGACGACCGAGTCGGCGTCGATGCCTGCAAATGTGCGCCAGTCCTTCACGCGCGGATTCGAGGCGAGAAGCGCCTCGAGGCCGCCGCACCACGCATTCCGGGGACCGTTGGCGAAGCGAGCGAGCTCAACCCAGGCCTCGCGCGCCCTAAGCTCCGCCGCGGCTCCTCCCTTGTCAGCTGTGGCGGCGGAGAGCTTTGCGAGCGCCTCGCCGGCGCCACCGATCGATCGGAGTCTCTCGAGCGCCTGCCGTCCGGGGTCTGCGGCCGGCAGTCGCGCATAGAGCTCGCCGAGACGCCGTTCGCGCTGCTCGAAGCAGCCGAGCGCGCGCCGGAGGTAGCGCGCGCAGGCCTGGCTGAACGCCTCGAGCGCGCCTTCCGCGGGCGGCGTCCGCGCGCTGGCGTGCGCCGTGGCGCAGGCGCTCGCGACCTCCCGCACATGCGTCCACTCGGCGGCCAGTTGGTTGCGCAGCAGCCCGATCTCGTTCATGACGTGCGCGATCTATTACATGACATATATATTCTAATAAAATGATATTGTTAGTAATATTATCCTATGTGACGCGCGGCGCGAGCCGCCGCCTGGAGTGGAGAATCGTACGGGTACCGCGCAATTATGCCACCCTCGCCTGGCTATGCCGGGCGGCGCCGCAACACCTCGATGAGCCGTTGCGTGCACCGGTACCCCTTCAGTAGAGTCCCACGGCCTTTTGCATTTCGCCTCCAAGAATCCCAACTCGATGAGCAGTAACGATCCCTGGGTCGTGCACAAGTTCGGGGGGTCGAGCGTCGCCGACGCCGACTGCTTCCGCCGGGTCGCCGCCATACTCGAATCCCTGCCGGGGTCGCGTCTGGCGGTGGTGCTGTCGGCCTGCCGCGGCGTGACGGATGCGCTGCTGCGGCTCATCGCGCTGGCCGAGCGCCAGGATGAGGGCTACCGGGGTGAGCTTGCGCAGCTGCGCGCGCGGCACGCGACCATCGCCGAGGCGCTGCTGACGGGGGAGTCCGCGCGGCTCTATCTCGCGGACTTCGATCGCGATTGCGCCGACCTCGAGGGCATCCTGCACTCGGTCAAGCTGACGCGTGCCGCCGCACGCAACGTCAGCGACCTCATCGCCGGCTATGGCGAGCTCTGGTCGACGCAGCTGTTCCAGCGCTTCTTCGAGCAGCGCGGCCGGCGCGCAGGCCCGGTGATGTGGATCGACGCCCGGCGCGCGGTGATCGCCGAGTGGGGTCCGCTGGGTCCGGGAATACAGTGGGCCGAGTCGCGTGCGCGCCTCGCGGCCCTGGTGCCCGCAGACTTTCGCGGCACGCTGGTCATCACCGGCTTCGTCGCCTCCGACAGGCGCGGCGTGCAGACCACTCTCGGCCGCAACGGCAGCGACTTCTCCGCGTCGATCTTCGGCGCCCTGCTCAAGGCTGCCGAGATCCACATCTGGACGGACGTCGACGGGGTGCTGTCCGCCGATCCGCGCCGCGTGCCCGATGCCACCGTGATCGACTCGCTGTCGTACAACGAGGCGATGGAGCTCGCGTACTTCGGCGCCAAGGTGCTCCACCCGCAGACCATGGCGCCGGCGGTCGGGGACGGGATCCCCATCTGGATCCGCAATACCTTCGCGCCCGAGAAAGCCGGGACGCTGATCTGCGCGCACCCGGCCTCCGCGCTCCCGGTCAAGGGCATTACCAGCATCGAGCGCGTCGCGCTCATCAACCTGGAGGGCACGGGCATGATCGGCGTGCCGGGCACGGCGCATCGCCTCTTCGGCGCGCTGCGGGAGGAGGGCATCTCCGTCATCCTCATTTCCCAGGGGAGCTCGGAGCACTCGATCTGCTGCGCGATTCCGCAGGAGCAGGCCGAGCGCGCCGTCGCCGTCACGCGGCGCGCATTCGAGCGCGAGCTCGCGGAGGGACAGATCCAGAGCGTCGACGTCGACCCGGATCTCGCCATTCTCGCCGTGGTGGGCGACGGCATGGCCGGAACCCCCGGCGTGGCCGCCAAAGTGTTCGGAGCGCTGGGGAGCTCCAGCGTGAACGTGCGCGCCATCGCGCAGGGTGCCTCGGAGCGCAACATCTCGGTGGTGGTCGACGGCCGCAGCGCCACGCGCGCGCTGCGGGCGGTGCACGCCGGGCTGTATCTCTCACCGCACACGCTCTCGATCGGCGTGATCGGGCCGGGCACCGTGGGTCGAGTGTTTCTCCAGCAGCTCGCCGCCCAGAGCCAGCACCTGCGCGAGCAGTTCCGGGTGGATCTGCGCCTGCGCGGCGTCATGGCCTCCAGGCGCATGCTGCTCGGCGACCCGGCGGTATCGCTGCCTGACTGGCGCGGGCAGTTCGAGAGCCGCGGCACGGCTTCCGACCTCGCCGCCTTCGTCGAGCATGTGCGCGTCGACTACCTGCCGCACACGGTGCTGGTGGACTGCACGGCGAGTGCGGCGATCGCCGCGCACTACGCCGAGTGGCTCGGCGCCGGCATTCACGTGGTGACGCCCAACAAGCAGGCCAACAGCGGCACGCTCGAGCTCTATCGCCGCCTGCAGCAGGCCCGCAGGGCCGGCGGCTCGCACTACCTCTACGAGGCGACCGTCGGAGCGGGGCTGCCGGTGGTGCATACGCTGCGCGACCTGCTGCAGACGGGCGATGACGTGACGAGCGTCGAGGGTATCCTGTCGGGCACGCTCGCTTATCTCTTCAATGTCTACGACGGGCGTACGCCCTTCTCCGAGATCGTGCGCGATGCGCGCCAGCGGGGTTATACCGAGCCCGATCCGCGCGATGACCTTTCAGGCACCGACGTCGCCCGCAAGCTCATCATCCTCGGGCGCGAGATGGGACTCGGTCTGGAGCTCGCCGACGTCAAGGTCGAGAGCCTGGTCCCCGAGGAGCTGCGCGCCGGCTCGATCGCGGATTTCATGGAACAGCTGCCGCGTTACGACTCGATGATGCACGGCCGCCTCGACGCGGCCCGCGCCCGCGGCAAGGTGCTGCGCTACGTCGGCCGGCTGACGGCGGCCGGCGAGGCGACCGTCGGCCTCACCGAGCTGCCGGAAAGCCATGCGTTTGCCAACATCGCGCTCACCGACAACGTGGTGCGCTTCGCGACCCGCCGCTATTGCGAGAACCCGCTCATCGTGCAGGGACCGGGGGCGGGGCCCGAGGTGACCGCGGGAGGAGTGTTCGCGGACCTCCTGCGCCTGGCGGCCTACCTCGGGGCGCGATTGTGAGCAGCACCACGTCGCGCGAGTGCGCGACCGCCTTCGCTCCGGCGTCGGTTGGCAACGTGGCGATCGGCTTCGATATCCTCGGCTTCTCGGTGGAGACTCTCGGGGACCGCGTGACCGTCACGCGCCGCGCCGTGCCCGGGGTGGCGATCACCTCGGTGACCGGCATCGCCGGAGAGCTGCCGCACGAGCCGCGCGGCAACACCGCGGGCAGGGCTCTGCTCGCCATGCAGGAGGCGCTGCGTCCGGAATTTGGCTTCGTCCTGCAGATCGACAAGGGCATTCCGCTCGGTTCCGGGCTCGGGGGCTCAGCCGCGTCCGCGGTCGGCGCCGTGGTCGCGGCCAACGCCCTGTTCGCTGCACCCTGCAGCCTGCCGGAGCTGCTCAAGTTCGCCATGGCGGGGGAGGTGGTGGCGAGCGGCGCCCGGCACGTCGATAACATCGCGGCCTCGCTGTACGGTGGCCTGGTACTCACGGTCGGCATCGACGCACCGCGCGTGAAGCAGATCCCGGTGCCTGCCGGCATCCGCGCCGTGATCGTCCACCCGCACATGTTCATCGCCACCGCCAAGGCGCGCGCGATCCTCAAGGGCAGCGTCGAGCTGTCGGATTTCGTGTGGCAGACGGCGCATCTGGCCGGCTTCATCTCCGGGTGCTACACGGACGACCTCGACATGATCCGCGCCTCGTTCGAGGACGTCGTGATCGAGCCGCAGCGGCAGGCGCTCATTCCCGGGTTCCAGGAGGTGCGGCGCGCCGCCATGGAGGCCGGCGCCCTCGGCTGCTCGATCTCCGGGGCGGGGCCCTCCGTGTTCGCCTGGGCCCTCGAAGGCAATGGCCCTGCAGTGCTCGAGGCCATGCGGCGCGAGTTTCAGGCCAGGGGACTCCCCAGCGATGGCTGGATCGTCGACCTGCGCGGTCGCGGCGCCCGGGTGATCGCGGCGCGATGAGCGAGAGCTTCGCTTTCGTGAGCTCGCGCGGTCCCACCGCGCGCGTGGGATTCAGCGCCGCGCTGCTGCAGGGGCTGGCCCCCGACGGGGGCCTGTACGTGCCAGCCGCCTGGCCGCGCCTTACGGTGGAGGATTTCGCAGGCGCGGTAAGCCTCCCCGAGGTGGCGCAGCCGCTGCTTGCTCCGTTCCTCGCGGGCGACCGGCTGCTTCCTGAGCTGGCGGCCATCGCGCAGGAGGCGCTCACTCTTCCGGCGCCGCTCGTGCCGCTCCAGAGCGATGGCCGGCTGTCGGTGCTCGAGCTCTTTCACGGTCCCACCGCCGCCTTCAAGGATTTCGGGGCGCGCTTTCTCGCGGCCTGCTTCGCGCGGCTGCGCACCGGGGAGAGCCGTCCGCTCACGATCCTGGTCGCGACCTCGGGCGACACCGGGGGAGCCGTAGCGGCTGCATTCCACCAGCGTCCGGGGATCGAGGTGGCGGTGCTCTTCCCGCGGGGACTCGTGTCGCCGACCCAGGAGCGCCAGCTCACCTGCTGGGGCGACAACGTGCGCTCGCTCGCGGTGCGCGGCACCTTCGATGACTGCCAGCGCCTCGTCAAGCAGGCCTTCCTCGACCCGGCGCTGCGCGCACGCGGCGCGCTCTCCTCCGCCAACAGCATCAACCTGGGGCGCCTGCTGCCGCAGGCCGTGTATTACGCCGCCGCGAGTCTCAGCGTCTGGCGCGAGCACGGCGAGCGCGCCTCCTTCGTCATCCCGAGCGGCAATCTCGGCAACTCGGTCGCGTGTCTGTGGGCACGGCAGCTGGGCCTCCCGATCGCGGACGTGGTGCTCGCCCACAACGCCAACCGCACCGTCCCGGATTACCTCGCGAGCGGCGAGTGGCGACCGCGGCCGAGTATCGCGACGCTCGCCTCGGCGATGGACGTCGGCAACCCCAGCAACATGGAGCGCCTGCGCGCGCTCTATCCGCAGCTGCCGCAGCTGCGCTCGGCGGTGAGCGCCGTGAGCGTGAGCGACGAGGAGATCCGTGAGCGCATTCGCGCCGGGTTCCGTAGCTACGGACAGATCTGGTGCCCGCACACCGCCACGGCGGCGGAAGCGTGGCAGCGCCTGTTGCCGGAGCGGCGCGCGCGCGGCCGCTGGGTGCTGGTATCGACCGCGCACGCCGCCAAGTTCCGCGAGATCGTCGCGCCCCTCATAGGACGGGAGGTGCCGGTGCCGGAGACACTCGCACGGCTGTTTGCGCGACCGGTCCACTGTGTTGAAATCGACGCCACGCTGGGAGCGCTGCGTGCCGCGCTCGGGGCCTAGGGGAGCTCGTGGACGAGTTGACTAAGGTGCCGCCCGCCACCTGGGCACTGGTGCTCGGCGCGATAGCGCTCGGGTTCGTGCTCTGGTGGGCCTGGCGCTGGTACCGCTACCACCGTGCCCGGCGGGCGCTGCGAGCCGCCGTGACCGACGGGGCGGCCGATCACCTGGCCAACGCGCTGGTGCCGGACGGTATGGGCGGCGCGTTTCACGTCGACTTCCTGCTGCTCACGATGCGCGGCGTCGTGGTGATCGATCTGCGCGACGTGCGCGGCAACATCTTCGGCGGCGACCAGATGGCCGAGTGGACCGTCATGGATGGTGCGCGCCGCTTCACCTTCACCAATCCCCAGGGCGCGCTCTACGACCGCATCGCCGCGGTGAAGGCGGTGGCCGGGGATGTCCCGGTCGAGGGCCGGATCGTCTTCACCCGCCGCGGCAAGTTCCCCAAGGGCCTGCCGAAGTGGACGCTGATGGTCGACGCGTTGCGCGCCGAGTTTCCGCCCGCTGAGTACCAGTCGCATGCCGAGGCCACCGCGCCCCTGAGTGAAGGCTGGCGGCGCCTCAAGCAAGCCGTGAAGCCGAGCTACATGGCCGACATGCGCTGAGGGCGCGGCCTTAGGCCCCTCAGGACACCGTGCGGGCATGGTCCGCCAGCACGAGCGACACGCAGGCGGTGAGTTTCCTCGCGTACTCGATGTGCAGGAACTCGTTCGGCCCGTGTGCGTTGGCATGCGGCCCGAGGACCCCGGTGATGAAGAACTGGGTGTGGGGAAAGCGCTCGCCCAGCATTCCCATGAAGGGGATCGTGCCGCCGCAGCCCATGTGCACGGCGTCGCGGCCGTAGACTGCCCGGCTGGCGCGCCCGATCGACTGCTCGAGCCAGGGTGCGAAGGTCGGCGCGTTCCAGCCGGTGTTGGCGGAGCCGGGCGCGAAGCGCACCTCGGCGCCATAAGGCGGGTCGCGCTCCAGAGCCTCACGTACCGCGGCGGCCGCACGCGAGGCGTCGCAGGTCGGAGGAGTGCGCAGCGAGATCTTCACGGTGAGCTGCGGCAGCAGCACGTTGCCGGCGGTTGCCGTGGGTGGCAGGCCATCAGCCCCCGTGACGGCCAGCGTGGCGCGCCAGGTGCTGTTGATGATGAGCTCGGCAGGGTCGTTCGATACCGGCTGCACGCCGCGTGCCCAGGGGAGCTTCCCCGCAACCGAGCTTCCCAGCACCTGCGCGGCCACGATCGCCTGGGCGCGCCGATCGGGCGGGAGTGTCACGTGCAGCTCATCGAGCAGCAGGTCGCCGGTGACCGGGTTCTCGAGGCGCGCGAGCAGCTGCTCGAGGATACGAAACGGGGTCGGTGCAATCCCGGTCGCCATGCCCGAATGCACGCCCTCGGTGAGAACCCGCACGGTGAGCGCACCCACGAGGTTGCCCCGCAACGAGGTCGTGCACCACACCTGGTCGTAGTTGCCGCACTCGGCATCCAGGCACACCACGAGCGAGGGCTCCGGGACCGCCTCGCCGAGGGCGGCGAGATGCGCCGGCAGGTCCTCGCTGCCGCTCTCCTCGCAGGCCTCGATCAGTACGACACAGCGCGGCAGGCGTACCTGTTGCTCCTTGAGCGCCGCGATCGCGGTGAGGGAGCTGAATACGGCGTAGCCGTCGTCGGCGGCGCCGCGTCCGTAGAGCTTGCCGTCGCGGACGACGGGCTCCCACGGGCCGAGTCCCGGCAGCCAGCCTGTGAACTCGGGCTGCTTGTCGAGGTGGCCGTAGAGCAGCACGCAGCCGGGAAGCTCGCCCGGAACGTCGATCAGGAGGAGCGGCGTGCGCCCGGCGAGGCGGCGCACCTCGACTCTCATGCCCGGGAGCGGCTGCGTCCGGCACCACTCGGCCATCAGCTGCACTGCCTTCTCCATGTGCCCGTGACTCTCCCAGTCGGGGTCGAAGTCCGGGGACTTATTGGGGATGCGTACGTAGGCGATCAGCCGCTCGAGGATGGACGTGTCCCAGGTGTTGCCGATGAAGCGGCTGAGTCGCTCAAGATCCATAGATAATTCCTACTGGAATATCCGACGCTTACACTACTTTATTAAAGTCAGGTCCGCGCTACCCGTCCGCGGTCGGGAAAGCTCTCTCGCCGGCGGTGATAGTGAACCGTGGCTCCGAATCAGGAAAGAGGCAACGCTCGCTCACGGCGCGCCGTCCACGGCCGGGAGCCGGAACAACTCGCGGGCCGCCGCGGTGCTCGAGCGCGCCAGCGCCTCGAGCGGCTCGTCGCGGGCGCGCGCCACGACGGAGGCGATGTGAGGAAGGAACGCGGGCTCGTTGCGGCGGGATGCGGGGCGCGGGTCGAGATCGCGCGGCAGGAGATACGGACCGTCGGTCTCGAGCAGCAGCCGATCTGTGGGGATGTGACGCACCAGGGGCACGAGGTGGGCTCCGCGCCGCTCGTCGCAGATCCAGCCGGTGATGCCGATGGCGAGCCCCAGATCCAGGTACGCGCGCAGCGCCGCGCCATCGCCGGTGAAGCAATGGGCGACGCCCGCGTGGCGCGCACCATGCTCGCGCAGGATGGCGACGAAATCCGCATGCGCATCGCGCTGATGCAGGAACACCGGCTTGCCGAGGCGCGCGGCGAGCTCGAGCTGGCGGTGAAAGGCCTGCCGCTGCGCCTCGCGGGGCGAGAAGTCACGGAAATAGTCGAGGCCGCACTCACCGACTGCTCTGACTTCCGGCGCCTGCGCCAGCTCCGCAAGCTCCGCCATGCGCTCCGCGGTGAGCTCGGTCGCGTGATGCGGGTGCACGCCCGCGGTGGCGAACAGCACTCCGGGGTGCTGCCGTGCCAGCGTCACGGCCGAGGCGCTGCCCGCGAGGGTCGCTCCGGTGACCAGCATCTGCACCACGCCGGCAGAGCGGGCGCGCGCGAGCACGGCAGCGCGATCGCCGTCGTAGCTGTCGTGTCCCAGATTGATGCCGATGTCGATGAGTGTGGCGGGCTCCGCCGGGGCAGCGGCTTGCGGCGAGGCTGTGCTATGGTTTTGCATGCGCGCGAATATTCTACTGCCGGCGCTCGCGGCGCTCCTCGGGGCAAGCGCGGTCGCGGCCGGTGCCGAGACCTCGTGGCGCGACATCGAGAGCCGTATCCAGTACGGCTTTTACACCGAGGATGCGGCGGCGCTTAAGAATCTGCGCGGCCTGATCGCCGCCGACGAGTCCCACGACCGGCTGCACGGCTATTACGCCGCGTTGCTCGCCTGGCGTGAGGCGCAGCTCGCGGCGCAGGGTGTGCCGGCCTCCCGCGGCGCATCCGCCGCCGAGCTCGCGCAGCGCTGTGTGAGCGAGGCCGACCATGTGCTCATGGCGCAGGCCGATTTTGCCGACGCCCGGACGCTGCGCGCGGCGTGCCTCGGCACCCCGCTCAAGGCCGGCAACTCAGTCATTTCGGGCCACGGCGCGCGGCAGGAGATCGAGCGTGCGCTGAAAGCTGCGCCGCGCGATCCACGTGCGCTGCTCGTCGACGCCATGAACGACTACCAGCTGTCGGGCGGCAACAAGGAGCGCGCCCTCGGCAAGCTGCGCCGGGCGGTCGCGGCCTTCGAGGTCGAACGCGCGGGCGTCGAGCGGCTGCCGGGGTGGGGGGCGGCTGAGGCCTACCTGTTCCTCGCGCGCGACCTCCTCGATCACGCCGACCCGGTCGCGGCGCGGGATGCGCTCGAGCATGCCTTGCTCATCGCACCGGAGTTCGCGCAGGCGCGGCGCCTGATGGCGCGCATCGTCGGCGGCTGAAGCGGCGCGCCACGCCACCGACTGACATCGGCCGGCCCGACCTGGGTGCCAGCCGACACCCTCTGGCGCGCCCAACGCACCATATGACTCGTCCGCATGCGCGCCGCATGGCGGCTGATGATATCGTTGCGCGCCTGCACGCGGGGACGGCGAGGGGATGAGCGCGGAGCCGGACAAGAAGGCACTGTTGGGACAGCTGCGGATCGATCGCAAGGTCGAGCCGGCCGGCGCGCCGGCGGGCCGCCGCCTGTGGATCATCGGCGCCGTGGTCGGGCTTGGCGTGCTGCTCGGCGCTGGCGCCTGGCTCGCGCGGTCGGCGCGCGGCGGGCTGCCGGTGCACACCGCGCCGGCGCAGGCGCTCGCCGGCGGCGGCAGCGGCGCTTCGGTGCTCGATGCCACCGGCTACGTCACCGCGCGGCGCGAGGCGACCGTCTCGGCGCAGATCACCGGGACGGTGACCCAGGTGCTGTTCGATGAGGGCGATCACGTGAGCGCCGGCCAGGTCATCGCGCGGCTCGACGACACGGCGCAGAGGGCGGCCCTGGCGCAGGCGCAGGCGCAGCTGCAGTCCGCGCAGGCGCTGCTCAAGGAGGACGAGGCGCAGCTCGCCCAGAGCGTGCGCGACGTGGCGCGCGCCGAGGACCTGGTCAAGCGCAACCTGGTCTCGCAGCAGGCGGTCGAGCAGGCGCGCACCCAGGTCGACACCGGGACCGCGCTGGTGCAGTCGCAACGCAAGCAGATCGAGCTCGCCGAGGCCAACGTGCGCGCGGCGCAGGTGCAGCTCGACTACTGCACCGTGCGCGCGCCGTTCACCGGGGTGGTGATTGCCAAGGCGGCGCAGGTCGGCGAGATCGTCTCGCCCTTCTCGGCCGGCGGCGGCTTCACGCGCACCGGGATCGGTACGCTGGTCGACATGGACTCGCTCGAGATCGAGGTCGACGTCAACGAGGCTTACATCAATCGCGTCGAGCCGGGCCAGCCCGTCGAGTCGGTGCTCAACGCCTACCCTGACTGGCGCATCCCCTCGCACGTCATCGCCATCATTCCGACCGCCGACCGCTCCAAGGCGACCGTCAAGGTGCGCATCGGCTTCAACGTGAAGGACGCACGCATCGTGCCGGACATGGGGGTGCGCGTCTCCTTCGAGGAGAAGGCGCACGGCGGGGAGAGCGCGCAGCAGCAGCAGCGGCCGCGCGGCGTGCTGGTGCCGGCGGCGGCGCTGCATCACGAAGGGAACGAGGATGTGGTATTCGTGCTCAAGGACCGCCGCGCCCAGCGGCGCGCCGTGACGCTCGGCGCGGGCAGCGGCGATCCGCGTCCGGTGCTCGCGGGCCTGAGCCCCGGGGAGAGCGTCATCGTGGATGCGCCGGCGGATCTGAAGGACGACGCGCTGGTAACCGAGGTCAAGCCATGATTGAGGGGAGCCCTATGTCAGAGCCCATGGTCCAGGTGCACAACGTCACCAAGGTGTACGAGCGCGGCAAGCAGAAGATCGAGGTGCTGCACGGCCTCACGCTCGATATACCGAAGGGCGACTTCGTCGCGCTCATGGGGCCTTCGGGGTCCGGCAAGACGACGCTGCTCAACCTCATCGGCGGACTCGACAAGCCGAGCGCCGGCGAGATCATCGTCGCCGGCGAGCGCATCGACCAGCTCGGCAGCGGCCAGCTGGCGCGCTGGCGCGCCCACAACGTGGGCTTCGTGTTCCAGTTCTACAACCTCATGCCGGTACTCACCGCCGAGGGCAACGTCGAGCTGCCACTGCTGCTCACCAAGCTGTCGGGCGCGCAGCGCAAGAGGAACGTGGCGGTCGCGCTCGAGGTGGTGGGGCTCGCCGACCGCGCCAAGCACAAGCCGCGCGAGCTCTCCGGCGGCCAGGAGCAGCGCGTCGCGATCGCGCGCGCGCTGGTGTCGGATCCGCAGCTGCTGGTATGCGATGAGCCGACCGGAGACCTCGACCGCAAGACCGCCGACGAGATCCTGGGGCTGCTGCAGGTGCTCAACCGCGAGCACGGCAAGACCATCGTCATCGTGACGCACGACCCCAAGGCGGCCGAGTTCGCGCGGCGCACGCTGCACCTCGAGAAGGGCCAGCTGCTCGAGCAGGCGGCCTGAGCCGCCGAGGGAGAGCCACCATGACGCGGGCCGGCTTCGTCATTGCCAACCTGTTCCGCAAGCGCGTGCGCACGATCCTGACGCTGCTGTCGGTCATCATGGCCTTCCTGCTCTTCGGGCTCCTGCAATCGGTCAACACGGTATTCAGCTCCGGGGCGGACTTCGTCGGCGCCACGCGCCTGTTCGTCCAGGCACGGGTGTCCTTCACCACGGCGCTGCCCGTCAGCATGGTGCCGAAGCTCGAGGCCATCCCGGGCGTGACGCGGGTCGCCTACCAGCAGTGGTTCGGCGGGGTGTGGCAGACCAACACCCCGCTCATCATGTTCGCCCTCGACCCGCAGCGCTACCACGACGTCTACCCCGAGTGGAAGATGCCGGAGGCGCAGTGGCAGGCTTTCGAGCGCACCCGCACCGGACTCATCGTCGGCCGGCAGCTCGCCAACCAGTACCGCTGGAAGGTCGGCCAGAAGATTCCCATCTCCTCCAACATCTGGCCGCAGAAGAACGGCAGCAAGGCATGGCAGTTCGATCTGGTCGGGATCTTCGACGGCAAGGACGAGGATTGGCAGAAGCGCACCAACCTGGCCTTCATCCAGCAGGACTACTTCGACGAGGCCAACCAGTTCGGCATCAAGGGGCGCACGAACTTCTTCATCCTCAAGCTCGCCGAGGGCGCCAACGCGGCGGCGATCAGCAAGACGGTCGATGCGATGTTCGAGAACTCCCCGGACGAGACCAAGACTCAGACGGAGAAGGACTTCAACATCAGCTTCGTCAAGCAGATCGGCGACATCGGGCTGATCGTGCGCTGGATCCTGTTCGCAGTGTTCTTCACGCTGCTGCTGGTCGTCGGCAACACCATGGCGCAGAGCGTCCGCGAGCGCATCCCGGAGCTCGCCGTGCTGAAGACCCTCGGCTTCTCCGACGGCGGCGTCCTCGGCTTCGTGCTCGCCGAGGCCTTCGCGCTGGTGCTCGCCGGCGGCCTCGTCGGCCTCATCCTGGCCTCGCTGGCCGGCGCGATGGTGGAGAAGGCCACCGGCGGACAGTTCCTGCTGGCGCTGGATGCCTCGGTGTGGCTGCTGGGCGTGGCGGCGATCGTGCTGATGAGCCTGGCCGTGGGACTGCTGCCGGCACTGCGCGCGCGGCGCCTGAAGATCGTCGACGCGCTGGCCGGCCGCTGACAAGGAGAAAGAACCCGTGCTGAGACAGGCTCTCGCCATCACCGGCATCAGCATCCGCAGCATTCCCGAGCGTTGGGCGCCGTCGCTCGTCATCGTGATCGGGCTCGCGGGCGTCGTGGCGGTCTTCACGGCGCTGCTGGCCATGGCGGCGGGCTTCGAGAGTACGCTCAAGGCCACCGGCCGGCCAGATGCCGCGATCATCTTGCGCGGCGGCTCCGACGCCGAGCTCAACTCCGCCATCGACCGCGACTCGAGCGACCTCATCAAGCAGCAGCCCGGCATCCGGCCGGGAGCCGATGGCAAGCCGCTCGCCTCCGCCGAGCTCATGGTGATCGCGGAGCTGGTGCGCAAGGACGATGTCAAGAGCGGCGCCAACATCACCGTGCGCGGCGTCGAGCCCGCGGCCTTCGCCCTGCGGCCGCGGCTGAGGATCATCGTGGGGCGCAATTTCACCCCGGGGCTCCGCGAGCTCATCGTGGGCCGCGGCGTCCTCGCGCAGTTCCAGGGCGCCAACCTCGGCCAGGTCGTGCGCATGCGCGGCTCGGAGTGGACGGTGGTGGGGGAGTTCGAGTCGGGCGACTCCCACGAGAGCGAGATGTGGACCGACATCAATGTCGCGCGCTCCACCTTCGGCCGCATCGGCTCGAGCTCGGTGCTCGCAGCCCTCGACGGGCCCGAGGGCCTCGAGCGGCTGAAGGCGGCCATCGCGGCCGAGCCGCGTCTCTCGATGGACCTGCTGCGCGAGCAGGATTACTTCAGCAGCCAGACCAAACAGTTCCGCGCAACCATCGGCGTACTCGCGGGGGTGGTCACGGTCATCATGGGGCTCGGCGCGGTATTCGCGGCTCTCAACAGCATGTACGCCGCGGTCGCGGCGCGTGGCAAGGAGATCGCGACGCTGCGGGCGCTCGGCTTCGGCGGAACTCCGGTGGTGGTCTCGGTGATGACCGAGGCGTTGCTGCTGGCACTCGCGGGGGCGCTGCTCGGCGCCCTGATCGCCTATGTGCTCTTCAATAACCTCTCGGTGTCCACCCTGGGCCAGAATTTCACCCAGGTAGTATTCAGCTTCAGGGTGACCCCGGAGCTCGTGGCCCGCGGGCTCACCATCGCGCTCGTGATCG
>Ga0187774_10000057_pt1 | contig 35275 bp, 27 predicted proteins | sample 0216_BV02_MP05_2_FD_133152 | JGI IMG/M metagenome (GOLD analysis project Ga0187774, IMG submission 133152) | Tropical peat soil microbial communities from peatlands in Department of Meta, Colombia - 0216_BV02_MP05_20_MG | ecosystem: Environmental > Terrestrial > Soil > Wetlands > Peat | place... | reverse complement strand
GGTGTGCGTGCGCTGCAGGCGCTGAATATCAAGCCAACGGTCTGGCATATCAATGAAGGTCACTCGGCGTTTTTGGTTCTTGAGCGCGTGCGTAATTTGATCCGCGAGGGCCTCGATATAGCAAGCGCACTGGAAGCCGTCGCGGTGAACACCTTGTTCACGACGCACACGGTAGTTGCCGCAGGACACGATCATTTTTCCGAGCAGGCAATCCTGCATTACTTCGAACGGTTTTGCCGCGATTTGGGTTTGAGCAGCGCACAACTGCTCGGACTTGGGCAAACTCCGGGAAATGGCGAGTTCAGCATGACCGCGCTTGCCGTGCGCGGATCGCGCTTTCAAAATGGCGTAAGCCGCATTCACGGCGGGGTGTCGGCTCGCGTCTTAAGAAATCTATGGCCGCAAATACCACCCGAGGAAAATCCGGTCAGCTATGTGACTAACGGCGTGCATGTTGCAACCTTCCTTGCGCCAGAATGGGCTGACCTTTTCGATCGCTTTCTGGGGGATAACTGGAGCCGGAACATTGGCGACCCCACCGCCCTAGAACGCATCGCCAAGGTTCCGGAGCAAATTTTCTGGAGTGTGCACCAACAGCTCAAGACGCAGATGCTGCATTTGGTTCGCCATTTGGTCAGAACCCAGCATTTTCGCAACCGCGGCAGCGAAGCGCACCTTGACCGGCTGCTCAAGCTGGCTGATCCGGCCAGCCCAAACGCGCTGACCGTAGGATTCGGGCGGCGCTTTGCAACCTATAAGCGTGCCACGCTCCTGTTTGAAAATCTCGAATGGCTGCAAGAAATCGTGCGCGATCTGCAACGCCCGGTGTTATTCGTCTTCGCCGGCAAGGCGCACCCAGCTGATGAGCCGGGGCAAGAACTGATCCGGCGCGTGATCCAAGTTGCTTCCATGCCAGAATTCGAGGGCAAGATCTTATTTGTCGAAGGCTACGATTTGCACTTGGCTCGGCGACTCGTCTCCGGAGTCGATGTCTGGCTTAACAATCCGGTGTATCCGAGGGAAGCATCGGGAAGCTCCGGGATGAAAGCGGGCATTAATGGGGTGATCAATCTTTCGGTGCTGGACGGCTGGTGGGATGAAGGTTATCAAGGGGATAACGGCTGGGCGATCAAGCCGGCATCGGAAGCGCTCGATGAGCAACACCGAAACCGCGAGGAGAGCCGCTCGCTGTACGAATTATTGCAAGACCGTGTTATCCCGGTGTATTACGACCGCGGCAAGCAAGGTTTTTCCTCGGAATGGATCAAGATGGCGAAGCGTTCGATTGCAAGCTTGCTTCCGCGCTTCAACACCAATCGCATGGTGGAAGAATATGTGTCCAAATTCTATGTTCCTGCTTCACGAAACTTCGAACGCTACTCGATTAATCATTTCGAGCCCGCGCGCACGATCGCGGCATGGAAGCAGCGAGTCCGCGAAGCTTGGTCTGGCGTTTCATTGCGGCGACTCGACGTACCGATAAAAAACATTTTCTTCGGGGACGAGGTAAGTTTCGAGGTTGGGGTGCGGCTGAATGGGCTAAAGCCCGAGGATATCACCGTCGAGCTCCTGCTGTACGGTCCCGCGAAGGAAGTTGACGACAAACGTACCTTTACGCGGCATGAGTTTGCTGACGAAGGCAGGGTCAACACTTCCGGTGAGCATCAATATATATTGAAACTTGTTCCGGATTTATGCGGCAAACTCGAATACCGTATTCGCGCATACGCGCATCACCCCTTGCTGAGCCACCGCTTCGAGCTGGGACTGATGATTTGGGTCTAAGCCGGATTCGCGTTTGAATCCTGGCCGGTCAGCCGCGCGTATATCTCAGCGTAGTGCCGAGCGGCGATGTCCCAACCGAAATGCCGCGCCATGCCATTTTGTTGCAACGCTCTCCAGCTACCGCGATCGCGAAACACGGTGATGGCGCGCTGCACGGCTGCGAGCAAAGCCGGCGCGCTCAAGTGATCGAACAGGAAACCCGTTGCACTTCGGTTAGCGATTGTTTCGGGATTACAATCAACAATCGTATCGACGAGGCCGCCGGTGGCGCGCGCAACTGGCGGTGTCCCGTAACGCTGACTGTACATTTGGTTCAAACCGCACGGTTCAAATCGCGACGGCATGAGAAATATATCCGCGCCGGCCTCGATCAGATGCGCGAGGCCCTCGTTGAAGCCGACCGCAATGGCGATTTGCCCGACGTGGCGCGAGGCGAGCCTGCGTAACGCATCTTCCAGCTCGCGCTGGCCAGCGCCGAGAGCGACCAACTGCGCCGGCTGCTCGACAAGCTGCGATGCTGCCTCAACCAACACATCGGTCCCCTTTTGCTGGGTAAAACGATTTACCACCCCCAGCAACGGAATCTCTGGATCGACAGTCAGTTGCATGCGACGTTGTAGCTCAAGCTTGTTGACGAACTTGCTGTCAAGAGAGTCCGCATTGTAATTCTGCACGATCAGCGGATCGGTTTCCGGATTCCATGCTGCGGTATCTATACCATTTAGGATTCCGGTTAGCACATGGCTGCGCTGGTGAAGCAGTCCTTGCATGCCGAATCCGAGCGGCTCGGATTGGATCTCGCGAGCATAGGTCGGACTGACCGTGGTGATCGCGTCGGCATAGAGCAGACCGGCTTTAAGAAACGACATGCGCCCGTGGAATTCCAGACCATCCATGGCGAAACTGCTTTGTGGAAGGCCGAGCGCTGCCACCAGCCCGGGCTCGAAGATACCCTGAAACGCCAGATTATGGACGGTCATGACTGCCGCAGCACGCGCTCGCGGAGTATAGTGTAAATACGCCGGGGCAAGCGCTACTGGCCAATCGTTGCAATGGACAATATGCGGGCGCCAGTCGAGCGGGCTACCTTCACTACCTAGTATTGCTGCCACCTTCGAAAGCATCCCGAAACGCCAGCCATTATCTGGCCAATCTTCGCCGGCCTCATTTTGGTATGGGCCGCCGGCGCGAGCATAAAGTCGCGGACTGTCCAGGGTGATCAGAGGAACGCCGTTCGGCAGTTGGCCCGCAAGCAGGCGCGCTTCGAACGGCGCGTCGAACGGTGTCAAACGCGCGAGTTCCTGCCGGTTGCCGGCGATTGCCAGAACACTGGGATAGCCGGGCAGGAGAACACGCGCATCGACGCCCAGTTCTCGGAGCGCAGCGGGCAGCCCTGCGCAGACATCGCCGAGCCCGCCGGTCTTGGCCATCGGCGCACATTCCGGCGAGGCAAACAGGACTCGGATTGTCGATGAATTCGTGTTCAAGAAAGGGGCTCTAGTTTGTTTGGTGCCAATCCTCGGCAGAGCGCTTTGGTCGCAGAATACTAAAATATAAAAAATACTTTTGCACTATTGGGTTCTTTTTCGACCGGCAAAAGCACAATCATGGTAGCTGCCTATCAGAATGCAGTGCCACAAAGAACTTCGGGTAGCCGCAGGGCAACTTCGCGCGCGCAGCCGGACCGCCACGCGCCCTTGCAAGGGTCATCGCTTGGTCGAAATCTGTTTCTCGCCGGCGATGTTGGGGGAACAAAGACACTGCTCGAAATTGGGTCGCTGCGAAATAGCAGCTGGGTCACCCTATTCAGTGCTCGCTACTTCGGTGCCCAGCACGCGGATTTCTTCAGCGTTTTGAATAAGTTCTTTTCCGAATGGACTGAGGAAGGGCACTCGCCACCGAGGATTAAAGGTGCGTGCTTCGGCGTCGCGGGACCCGTATTCGAAAATCGCGCGGAGCTGACCAACCTGCCCTGGTCAATCGATGGCGCAGCAATCGCAAAACGTTTTGGGATTACCAGTGTCAAAGTGGTGAATGATTTCGCCGCAGCAGCCAAAGGCATCGAGTTGCTTGGGCCCTCGAGCGATCTAGTCACGCTGCAATCGGGCGAACCGGTCGCCGGAGGACCGCGCGTGGTACTGGGCCCCGGAACCGGGCTCGGTGTGGCTTATTTAGTGCAAGCAGGGACAGGATACCTGGTCATTGCCGGCGAGGGAGGACACGCTGCTTTTGCGCCCGCGACGCCCGAAGCACTCGATCTTCTTAGGGACTTATATTCACGCCAGGAGCGCGTCAGTGCAGAAAACGTGATTTCCGGTCCCGGATTGGTGCGTATTTATGAATTTCTTTGTCGCCGCGAGAATAAAGCGCCAAGGCGTGCCACCGCCATGCCCGCCGATGAGGGTGCGGCGGCAATTACCGAGGCCGCGCTCAATCTCGGTGATCCAATGTGCTTGCGTGCGTTAGATCTGTTCATAGCCTGTTTCGGAGCGCTCGCAGGCGATCACGCGTTAGCAGTGATGGCACGGGGGGGCGTCTACATCGCTGGCGGAATTGCGCCGAAAATCCTTCCGCGACTCAAGCAAGGGAAATTTTGCGCGGCGTTCAACGCCAAAGGAAGGCATTCGGCTGTCGTTGAAAAAATTCCGGTGCATGTAGTGACCAACGCACGGTTGGGGCTACTTGGTGCCGCCCTGCTGGCGAATGAGTGAAGCGCATCACGCCGCGCGTGCCCGCCGACGCGATTTCTTGACTTAAATCAAAGCATTCGCAAAATAAAAATTTATAATTGTTTTGACATAGTTCTCATTTATACTAGTTCCATAAAGGAGGCTTACGTACATGAAGACCCAGCAAACCGAAAGCCGCAAGCCGCAACGCGCTAGAGGCATTACACAAAGAATAAAAGAACTGACGAAGTCCAGCCAGCAGGAGCGCGGCAGGGTTAACGCAAAAATTTCAGGACTCACAAAGATAGCTCCGGACGAGCGTTACAAGTGGATTGCGCAGGCTGCGTATTTTCGCGCTGAAAAGCGCGGCTTCGCCCCGGGTGGTGAATTAGAAGACTGGCTCGAGGCCGAGGCTGATATTCTGCGACAACTAGGTCAATAATTCGGGCTATGCTTATCAGCTGCGCGCCTGCCTCGTAGTCCGAAGCTGCGAGAGAAAACGCTCTCTGACTAAGTAGATTGCCGACGTCCGCCCAGACCGCCGGCCGGCCTGCTTGGAAGTCGGTACGCATGCCGGGAACCGAAAATTAGACATTCACCAGCGAGCAGATCGTGGATCCCATTGCGAATTCCGTTCACAGCGATTTCCGTTCGGTAAAGGACAAGCTTGATGCGCGGTTTGTCGGACAGCTGACCAAGAATGCCATGGCCATCGTGCTTGCGGGCGGACGCGGGAGCCGGTTGGGTCAACTTACGGATTGGCGAGCCAAGCCTTCGGTCCCGTTCGCCGGGAAATTTCGCATCATCGACTTTGCACTTTCCAATTGCGTAAACTCCGGAGTCCGGCGCATCGGCATCTGCACGCAATATAAGGCACAAAGTCTGATACGGCATATCCAGCACGGCTGGAGCGTATTGGATGCCCGCATGGGGGAATTTGTTGAGCTGCTACCGGCTCAGCAGCGCGTCACGAGCAGCTGGTACCAGGGTACTGCCGACGCGGTGTACCAGAACCTCGATATCTTGCGGCGCCACGAGCCAGAATTTGTTCTGGTTTTGGCAGGCGATCATGTTTACAAAATGGATTACAGCAAAATGCTTTTGGACCATGTTACCAAGTCATCGAAACTGACCGTCTCCTGTATTGATATGCCGATCAGCGAGGCAAAGCATTTTGGCGTAATGCAGGTAGAACCCGATGGGCGCATCATCGGTTTCGAGGAGAAACCGGAACAACCGAAGTCGATTCCGGGTCAACCGGACCGGGTGTTGGTCAGCATGGGAATCTATGCGTTCGATGCACAGTTCCTTTACGAACAGTTGGTTCGCGATGCTGAAAATAGCCATTCGAGCCACGACTTTGGCAGAGATATTATTCCCCGAATCGTGATGGAAGGCGGCGCGGCCTACGCACACCGTTTCGGCGACAGCTGTGTTAACATCATTGAGGGCGTACCGTACTGGCGTGATGTCGGAACAGTCGATGCCTATTGGGAAGCAAACATCGCTTTGACACGAGTAATTCCCGATCTCAACCTATATGATAAGGACTGGCCGATTTGGACCTACCAGGAACAACTGCCGCCAGCCAAATTCGTTTTTGACGAACCGCAGCGCCGCGGAATGGCAATTGATTCGATGGTATCCGGCGGCTGCATAATTAGCGGTTCCCTGGTAAAGCGTTCGCTCTTATTCAGCAATGTTCACGTTCACGATTACTGCACCATCGAGGACTCGGTGATCTTGCCGGACGTCGATGTCGGTGCCGGTACCGTTCTAAAGCATACGGTTGTCGACAAATATTGCAAGCTTCCCCCGGGATTTAGCGCCGGAGTAAATCCAGTCGAAGATAGAAAGCGCTTCCACGTCACGGAAAAAGGAATCACGCTCATCGTGCCTGAGATGTTGGGGCAACGGGTCCATAACCAGTGACGAGTGGGCCGAAACGCGCCGAGCGACGTCTCGACCTGGTGTTGCTCTGGCATTTGCATCAGCCTGATTACCGTGACTATGCGACCGGTGAATTTCGTTTACCTTGGGTTTACCTGCACGCCATCAAAGACTACAGCGACATGGCATGGCACCTCGAGCATCATCCCGGGGTTCAGGTGGTGGTCAATTTCGCGCCGGTGCTGCTCGATCAGATCGAGGATTACACCGACCAGTTCGTAAAGGGCAAACTGCGGGACCCGCTGCTACGTTTGTTGACGCATCCCGATGACAAGCCAATCAGCGAGGAACACCGCACCTTCATCGTGGAACGCTGCTTCCACGCCAATCACGAGCGGATGATTGAGCCTTATCCTGCATACAAAGACCTCCACAACTTGTTTACCGTACTGGAAGCGCGCGGACCGGATGCCATGCACTATCTTTCTGACCAGTACTATTTCGACCTGCTTACCTGGTATCACCTGTGCTGGACTGGAGAGACAGTGCGGCGTGGCACCGAGATGGTGACGCGGCTGATGGCCAAAGGCATGCGTTTCAGCCATCGGGACCGGCTGGAATTATTCAAGGTGATCGGCGGAATAATCAGCGGCATTATTCCGCGTTACGCTAAACTGGCTGCATCAGGTCGCGTGGAACTATCGACCACGCCACATTATCATCCACTGGCACCACTGCTTATCCGTTTCGACACGGCGCGCGAAGCTGAACCCCAATTGACCCTTCCGCAATCACCCGAATATCCCGGAGGCTATGAACGTGTCGAATCACAGTTGCGAACGGCGATCGCTGACCATACGCGACGATTTGGCGAGGCGCCTGCGGGGGTGTGGCCGGCCGAAGGAGCAATTTCGTCGGCGTTTATCAGAATACTTGGCGCACAGGGTTGTAAATGGACTGCGAGCGGCGCGAAAGTATTGATGAACAGCTTGCACGGACGGGAAGAGGATCTGCGGGGCAAGCTCTATCGTCCGTATCGCCACACGACGGCAGCGCCAGATCTCGCATTGTTCTTCCGCGATGATCGTCTCTCCGATCTCATCGGTTTCGAGTACGCAAAGTGGAACGGCCATGATGCAGCGGCGAACTTTGTGTCTGAAATCGAAGCAATTGCTTCGGACGTTTCGCACGGCGAAACGCCATTGGTGAGCGTGATCCTGGATGGCGAGAACTGCTGGGAATACTATCCGTACAATGGCTATTACTTCCTCGAAGAACTGTACCGTATATTGGAAACACATTCTGCTATTCGGACTACCACCTACCGGGCTTACCTTAGCGAGGCGAGCACGGGTGCGGCCACGCTGGACCGCATCACTTCAGGAAGCTGGGTCTATGGTAACTTTACGACGTGGATAGGCTCGGCCGACAAGAATCGAGCTTGGGATTTGCTTTGCGCCGCAAAGCACAGCTTCGATCTGGTCATCGCGAGCGGACGCCTCAATAAAAAGCAGGTGGCAACCGCTTATCGGCAGCTTGCCGCGTGCGAGGCCTCAGATTGGTTCTGGTGGCTTGGCGATTACAACCCGAGTTTCGCAGTCGAGAGTTTCGACCAATTGTATCGCGACAATTTGGGAAACCTTTACCGCTTGCTCAAGTTGTCGCTACCCGCTCATCTGGCACTGCCGCTGAGCCACGGCAAGGGAACGCCTGAAACCGGTGGCGCCATGCGCCGTGCTGTAGAACAGGCGGAGGGTACTTGAATAATTCCAGCCGGTCCAACGTGCTTGAGACGATGAAAACGGCGTGCTCCTGGAACCGTGGCGGATACGGAAAATGAGCGCAACAAAAGGAGCTGAATAGCAATGCCTAGCGAGAGAAACTTTGTACGCTTTTTCGAAGAGATCGGCATCGGCGATGTGGCGTTGGTGGGGGGCAAGAACGCCTCGCTGGGAGAGATGTTTCGGGAAATGACTCCGCGCGGCCTGCGTATCCCAAATGGTTTTGCCACCACCGCCCAAGCGTACCGTTACGTACTGGACCGCGCCGACTCTTGGCGGACCCTGCGCGAGGCCCTGGACGGGCTTGACCCGACCGATATTGAGGATCTTGCCAAGCGCGCGGCGCGCGCCCGAGACATTATATATAGCGCCCCCTTGCCGCCCGATTTTGCAGATGAGATTCTTCGGTCATATGCGCGACTCCTAGAGCAGTACGGACCGGAACTGAGCGTCGCGGTCCGCAGTTCTGCCACTTCGGAGGATCTTCCAACAGCGAGCTTTGCCGGCCAGCACGAGACTTTCCTGAACGTACGCGGGGAGAGGCAATTGCTCGATGCCTGTCGGCGCTGTTTTGCCAGCCTGTTTACCGATCGAGCGATTCGCTACCGGATCGATCACGGTTTTGACCATTTCAAGGTCTTGATGTCCGTGGGTGTAATGAAAATGGTGCGGGCAGATCTTGCCGCAAGCGGCGTAATGTTTACGCTCGACACGGAAAGCGGTTTTCGCAATGTAGTGCTCATCAACGCCGCCTACGGCCTAGGGGAGAACGTAGTCCAGGGGACGGTGGACCCTGACGAATTTTACGTTTTCAAGCCCACCTTGCGAGCAGGCTTCCGCACAGTTTTACGCCGCATGCTCGGCAAAAAAGAGTTCCGGATGGTCTACGCGAGCGGTGCCAATGGTACGACGCGCAATATTTCTGTCTCGCCTGAGGAGCGCGGTCGATTTTGCATTTCGGACGAAGAAGTCGTTGAGCTTGCGGACGCCGCCATGAAGGTCGAGGAACACTACAGCGCACGCGCAGGAACTCCAGTGCCGCTGGACCTGGAATGGGCCAAGGACGGGATTGATGGTTTGCTGTACATCATTCAAGCGCGTCCTGAAACGGTGGTGTCACGACGGATCACTGGCGTGCTAGAAGAGTACCGGCTTGAAGGGAAGGGGAAGGTGAAATGCACTGGCCGGGCTGTCGGCGAGAGCATTGCCGCAGGTACGGCGCGGGTCATTCAGTCGATTGAACAGTTGCCCGAATTCCGCGAGGGGGAGATCTTGGTCGCGAAAACGACGGCCCCCGATTGGGGAACAGTCATGAAAAAAGCCGCCGCGATCGTCACCAGTCATGGCGGGCGCACTTGTCATGCCGCTATCGTCGCACGCGAGCTCGGAATTCCGGCAATCGTCGGCGCCGAAGGGGCGACTGAGCGGATAAGAACCGGGGAGAGCATAACGGTTTGCTGCGCTGAGGGCGATGTCGGCAAGGTTTATGACGGCACAATTCGTTTCGAGAAATCGCGCATCGATCCCGGGGCGCTTCCGCAGCCCAAGACCCATGTCATGGTCAATCTCGGCAACCCCGAGTTGGCATTTCGCACCAGTTTGCTGCCGAACGACGGAGTCGGTCTAGCGCGCATGGAGTTTATCATCATCGAGTACATCAAGGCGCATCCCATGGCGCTTGCCCATCCCGAACGCGTGACTGACGCAAAAGAACGGGCTGCAATCGAGGCGCTCGCAAGCGGCCATGCATCCCCGGGGAATTATTTTGTCGATAGGCTTTCAGAAGGCGTGGCCACCATCGCGGCCGCCTTTTATCCCAAGCCGGTGATCGTGCGCCTGTCGGATTTCAAGAGCAACGAGTACGCATCACTGCTAGGCGGAAAATGGTTCGAGCCGGCGGAGGAAAACCCGATGCTCGGGTTTCGCGGCGCATCGCGTTATGCGCATCCGGCATACGCCGACGGATTTAGTCTCGAGTGCCGCGCGATGCGCAAAGTCCGCTCGGCAATGGGCCTGCGGAACGTCAGACTGATGATCCCGTTTTGCCGGCGCATCGACGAGGCGAAGCGCGTGCTCACAATGATGGCGGAGCATGGACTGAAACGCGGGGAGGACGGGCTGGATATTTACGTCATGTGCGAAATCCCAAACAACGTGATCCTTATTGATCAATTTGCGGCGCTGTTCGACGGATTTTCCATCGGGTCCAACGATCTGACACAACTCACGCTGGGTGTGGACCGCGACTCCGAGATCGTTTCGTTTGATTTTGACGAGCGCGACGCGGGTGTTCTGGAGATGATTCGAATGACGGTGGCAGGATGCAAGAGGAATCACCGGCATTGCGGGATCTGCGGACAAGCGCCATCCGATTACCCGGAAGTGACTGAATTTCTCGTAAAGCTCGGCATTGACTCGATCAGCGTCAATCCCGATGTGTTGATCAAGACCCGGCGCCTGATATACGAAACCGAGCAGTCACTGCAAGGCGCTGCGAATACACGCCCTGTCCTGTAACTTTGTTGCACCGCACTTGAGCGCGTTCAGGAAGTCCCCCCGCTTGGTGCCTCCCGTTGACTTGACGAGAGAAAACTTACGCTCCGCTTTGCCCTATAAAGGGCGAATAGAGCCGGGGGGACTACTTGGACGCTCTCAGCCTATATTCGAAATTATTTTCGCTTCGCCGCCAAGCCGAGGTTTTGACCAAAATCAAATATTGTGCAGATGGCGGCAGCTTCTAATCGCAGTATGCAAACCGGGTCATTGATCCAGATCAATTCCGGTAGTTTGACCGGGTATAAAATTTTCGGGTCAAAATGGATTTATCAATACCGAATTCGACGAATTGCGCAGAGTACGGGGGCCAGTAATGGCGGCTGCAAAACGGCTTACTCGGGTCACAGAGGATGTCGGCGCGCTGCTATTGCCAGATGAACCGGAGCGCCCGCGAAAGGCTGAAATCGTCAGACTGCCGGCGCCTAAAATGGACTCCGGGCGGACGCTAATGCAGGCGTTAATGCTGCGGCATTCATCGCGCGAATTCAGTAGCAAGAAATTGCCACTGCAGGTGCTTTCCAACCTTCTTTGGGCAGCGTTCGGGGTAAACCGTGCGAAAACCCGCGGTCGTACTGCACCGTCGGCTCATGATTGGGAGGAGATCGATGTCTATGTTGCAACGGCCGAAGGGCTTTACGTTTACGATGCACACCAGTGCTTATTGAAACGCCTGCAGACAAAAGACTTGCGCGCGCATACCGGGTTGCAATCTTATGTTGCGGATGCGCCGGTCAATTTAGTCTACGTGGCGGATCTTTCGCGTATGGGCGAGGCCACAGTAGAGGAAAAAGCGTATTATTCCGGCCCGGACGCTGGTTTTATTGCTCAAAACGTTTACCTGTTTTGCGCAGCGGAAGGTCTGGCAACGGTGGTTCGCGGGATGGTGGACCGCGTGACACTCGCCAAGCTGATGAAGCTTACACCAAGCCAACGGGTGGTGCTGGCGCAATCGGTCGGTTATCCTGCCGGGAACCGTAGAGCGACCAATTAATCTGCGACGGTATAGTCTTTTGCCGATAATACGATGGGGGCATTCGCCATAGCTTGCAGATGTTATGGAAAAGGCAACCCCAAAGGAGCTTAAGGCAAGTCCGCACCGAAATATTAAGACTATTGCGAAAGGCGCTTACCATATGATTGGCTTTACAAAAACGCAACACGCCCATTTGGCGCGTTTGCTCGACACGCTGGACCACCGACTGCGCGATGACATCGTTGCCACACTATTGCAATCGGGCGATCAGAGATACATTGATCTCGCAGGCTTGGTGCACGATACGGGAGATGAGTCGGTGGCGGATTTGCTGGCCGAGCTTGATAACCAACACGTCGATCGTTGCCTGAAGGAACTGCACGATATCGAGCTCGCACGCAAACGCCTCACAGAGGGAACAATTAACCGCTGCATCGAGTGTCGCGGAGACATAGGCTTTGAACGATTGCTTGCTTACCCGGTTGCAGTGCGCTGCTTCCCCTGCCAGGAGCAGTTTGAGAAAACCCACGCTCACGAAGCGACCCCACGACTATAATCAGAGCCCATGCCGGTCCACAACGCGGACATCGCCGCAATCTTTGAGGAGATCGCGGACCTGTTGGAAATCCGCGGTGATAATCCGTTTCGTATTCGCGCCTACCGAAACGCAGCACGCAGCGTCGGCGAGTTCGGACGCGAATTCAAAACCCTGATTGATTCCGGGACGGAAATGCCGAAACTCCCCGGAATCGGTCCTGACCTGACTGCCAAAATTCATGAGATTGTTAGCACCGGCCACTGCGCGGCGCTCGATAAACTGCGCAAGGAGTTGCCGCCGGCTATAACCAAACTACTGCGTGTTCCCGGTCTCGGTCCAAAACGAGTACAGACGCTCAACCGCGAACTCGGTGTTGAGACCGTAGCGCAGCTCAAACAGGCAGCGCGCGCCGGGCGCATACGCGACATTGCCGGGTTTGGCATGAAGACCGAGCAGCGCATCCTCGAAGCGCTGGAAGCCCACTCCGAGCAGGCGCAGCGTGTCAAGCTCGCGGTGGCAACCCAGTACGCCGAGGCCTTGGTCAATTACCTTAAACGCGTGCGCGGCGTCAAGCAGGTAGTGGTCGCCGGCAGCTACCGCCGCATGAAGGAAACGGTCGGCGACCTCGATATTCTAGTGACCGCAGAGGCGACCGCGACGGTGATGGAACGCTTCGTCGCGTATGACGAGGTGCGCAAGGTGCTGGAGCGGGGAGAGACCCGGTGCAGCGTAATTCTTAAAAGCGGGTTACAGGTCGATTTGCGCCTGGTGCCCGAGGAAAGCTACGGTGCGGCACTTTATTATTTTACTGGCTCAAAGGCGCACAACATCGCGGTGCGGCGCTTGGCACAGTCCCAAGGACTCAAGATCAACGAATACGGAGTGTTCAGGGGCGATCGGCGCGTGGCCGGGGATACGGAAGAGTCGGTTTTCGCAGCAGTCGGATTACCGTATATCGCGCCGGAGTTGCGCGAAGACCGCGGCGAAGTCGAGGCCGCGCGTTCTGGCCGTCTTCCGCATCTCATCACGCTCTCCGATCTGCGCGGTGATTTGCACATGCATACCAAGGCTTCCGATGGCCGCAACACAATGCGCGAGATGGCGCTTGCCGCAAAGGCGCAGGGCCTAAGTTATATTGCGATCACCGAACATTCGCGCAGGCTGGCGATGACCCACGGCCTTGATCCGCAGCGAGTGGCTAGGCAAATTGACGAAATCGATACCCTGAATACCGAACTTACCGGCATCACCGTGTTGAAAGGCATCGAAGTCGATATTTTGGAGGACGGCACACTCGACCTGCCGGATTCGGTACTGAAGCGGCTGGACGTAGTGATCGCTGCAGTGCACGGTAAGTTCGAACTGCCCCGTCGCAAGCAAACCGAGCGTATTTTGCGCGCGCTAGATAATCGCTGCGTCGATCTGCTCGCACACCCGACCGGCCGCCTGATCGGCGCACGTGAGCCGTACGATGTGGACATGCTACGCATCATGCGCAAGGCCAGAAGCCGCCGGGTATTCCTGGAGCTCAACTCGCAGCCGGAACGGCTCGACCTTGACGATACAATGTGCCAAATGGCGCGCGAGGAAGGCGTGCTGGTCAGTATAGATTCCGATTCGCACAGCACATTGGATTTTGCCAACCTGCGCTACGGGGTAGGGCAGGCGCGGCGCGGTTGGCTTGCGCGCGATGACGTGCTCAATACCCGCGAGCTGCCGGAACTCAAGCAGCTACTTGGCGCCGGTCAATAAAGAGAGTGGCAAAGTTGCTTTTTACTGAGGTTTCGCGTTGCCGGGCGGCGTTCCCGCCTTGTATTGCACGGTTGCAGGATGGCGCCGATTCTCAATTCGGTTCGCTTGATGGGTCGCCCAGGTGGTGCCTGGCCCATTGCTTTGCCTGCCCGATCGCGATGCGGATTGCTTGGCCTTCAGGGTAACCCTCGGCGAGCAGTGCGTTGGCGATGGCGATTGCCTTGTCACGTATTATCGGTTCAAGATGCTTCATCGATGAGGGAAAACGGTCAGGGGTCCAGGGCATGGCTGTCGAACGCAGCAAGTTATGGGATAATTATATCGCTTACAGTTAACCGCAGAATACCGCAGGAAATTTTGATCTAAATCAAATGCAAAGCGGCGCTGTCGGGAATACAATTTCTTCATTCTATTCATAAGAAATCAATATGACTGCCAAACAGATATTCTTTCACCATGAAGCGCACAGCAAAATCATGGCGGGCGTTACTCTTCTCGCAAATGCAGTTCGACCTACGCTCGGGCCCAAAGCACGAACCGTAGTTTTAGAGCGATCGTTCGGCGCGCCGACGATCATCAATTCCGGGGTCGTGGTCGCAAAAGAAATCGAACTCAAGGATCCACTTGAGAACATGGGTGTGCAGATGGTAAAGGAGGTCGCCATCAAGACTTCTGATGTTGCCGGTGACGGAACCACTACGGCGACATTGTTGGCTTACGGCATTCTCGCCGAAGGCATGAAATATGTAGCCGCGGGTATGAACCCGATGGATCTCAAACGAGGCATCGATTTGGCGGTCAATGCAATCGTAGCAGAACTGGAGCGGATGGCGAAACCCTGCGCCACGCGCACCGAAATTACCCAGGTGGCAACGATCTCGGCAAACTCTGACCCGTCAATCGGGGAGATCATTGCCAATGCGATGGAGAAAGTGGGCAAGGAAGGCGTCATCACAGTCGAAGACGGCTCCGGTCTTGCCAGCGAGCTTGAAGTCGTGGAGGGGATGCAGTTTGATCGTGGTTATCTATCGCCTTACTTCATCAATACCGCCGAGAAACAGCGCTCAATTCTCGAGGACGCGTATATTCTGGTTTACGACAAAAAAATTTCCTCGATTCATGACTTGTTGCCGGTGCTGGAGCAGGTGGCGAAGGCTGGCAAGACGCTGCTGGTAATCGCCGAGGATGTCGAGGGAGAAGCCTTGGCGACGCTGGTGGTAAACACGCTGCGCGGAGTACTCAAGACATGTGCGGTGAAGGCGCCGGGATTTGGTGACCGTCGTAAAGCCATGCTGGAGGACATTGCCGTTCTTACCAGCGGCCGCGTTATTGCCGAGGAAGTGGGCTTGACGCTCGAGAAAGCAAACCTCAAGGACCTTGGCCGCGCCAAACGGGTCGAGGTCGACAAGGACAATACCACGCTCATCGGCGGCGCCGGTGACGCGGCAAAGATTGCAGCACGGGTCGCCGACATTCGCCAGCAGATCAAGGATGCCACCAGCGACTACGATAAGGAAAAATTGCAAGAACGCGTCGCCAAGCTTGCCGGGGGGGTCGCCATAGTGAAAGTCGGAGCTGCGACCGAAACCGAGATGAAGGAAAAGAAAGCCCGTGTCGAGGACGCGCTGCATGCCACGCATGCCGCCGTGGAAGAAGGTATCCTGCCCGGAGGAGGCGTTGCACTGTTACGCGCACGCGCGAGGCTCAGCACGCTTCACGGGGCAAACCTCGATCAGGATGCGGGCATCAAGATCGTGTTGCGTGCCTTAGAAGAGCCGTTGCGCCAGATTGTGGCAAACGCGGGCGAAGAACCATCGGTGGTGCTGAACCGGGTGCTTGAAGGTAAGGACAACTTTGGTTTCAACGCGCTCACCAATGAATACGGCGACATGGTGAAGATGGGAGTACTGGACCCACGCAAGGTGACCCGCACGGCTTTACAAAACGCAGCCTCGATCGCCGGATTGATGTTAACGACTGATTGCATGATAGCGCAACTGCCCGAAAAGAGTGAAGCGCCCGGTGGTCCGCCGGCCGGGATGGAGTACTAGGCGGCACACCATCTGGAATGGCGCACGCGCTGCGAAGACGAGGAGAGCTTTCATGCAGACATTTATCATGCTGACCCGCGTGTCTGTCGAATCCGTGCACCAGCCGAAATCGCTCGAGACGCTCGAGCGGCATGCGGTCGATCAGATCCGCAAGGCGTGTCCCGATGTGAATTGGGTCGCGAGCTACGCCGTGCTCGGGCCCTATGACTACGTCGATGTTTTCACCGCGCCCGACTTGGAAACCGCAATGCGCGTATCAGTGCTGGTGCGCAGCTTCGGCCATGCCAGTTCGGAAATTTGGCCCGCGCTCGACTGGGCCGGGTTTAAAAAGATTGTTCACGCATTGCCCGAGACCTAGGCAATGGACGGGATACACAGTCCTCGCGAGTCGCTGTGAAGACAATTCGCCTACGTCAAGCTCGGTCAGCACCGAGCACGGCGTTGCGATAAATGACAAAGTTTAATTAAAGGGGCGGCGCGGTTTGCTAGGCGGCGCAACTCGACGATTTTGAATCAGGAGCCAACTCATGCAAGTCCCTCTGCAGATTACTTTCCGCAATTTTCCACGCTCCGACGCGGTGGAGGCGCGTATTCGTGAGAAGGTAGCAAAGCTTGAGGAATTCTATTCTCGCATCACCAGTTGCCGCGTCGTGGTCGAGCAGCGCGACCGTCACCATCACCAGGGCAAGCAGTTCACCGTGCGCCTCGACATTCGCGTGCCCGGCCACGAGCTAGCCATCGACCGCGACCATCACGAGGACATCTACGTCGCTGTGCGAGACGCGTTTGATGCTGCGGCGCGAAAGCTCGAAGATGTCGCGCGCGTCCAGCGCGGCGATGTCAAGGCACACGAATTGCCGCAGCACGGCAAGGTGGCGCGTCTGTTTCCGGAAGAGGGCTACGGCTTTATCGAGACCGGGGACGGGCGCGAACTCTATTTTAGCCGCGACAACGTACTGGAGCCGTCTTTTAATCAGCTCGAGATCGGCACTGCGGTTCAGTTTATTGAGGAAGTGGCGAGCCAAGGACGGCAAGCGAAACGCATAACTGTCGGCAAGCATCGCCCACTCGCCGATTGAGCCCATGCCGCCAGAACCGACTGACCCCGATCTATCTCTCGCGACACGAGTGATAAACGCGAGTTGTCGGTCTGGCCAGATCGGGCCGACCGGAAGAGAGGCAATGCCGACAGCTTGGATTGACTTGCGTACGCCTAGATCTTTTCGCAGAATGGGACTGGACAATTGCGCAGCCGCTCGGTGGGAGATTTGGTTAATCGAGAAAATCTTCCTGAACAATGGTGCAATCAAGCAGCGGTCAAATGCCGCAACCGGACACATTGGCCGCGCCCGGATCAAGGTTTGAAAGTTTAGTCGCAGCACTGTGCGAGCCGAGCTGCTACCCCCACCCGGTGCGGCGTGTCGAGCTCGTGGAGACGCACATCTCCTGCGTTTTTTTGACCGGCGATTACGCCTACAAGATTAAAAAACCGGTCGACCTTGGTTTCCTGGATTTTCGCTCGCTCAAGGCACGTCTTCATTATTGTCAGGAGGAGCTGCGACTAAACGGTCGCACTGCACCGCGGCTTTATCTGGACGTAGTCCCCATCGCCGGCAGCGAGTCTAAGCCAATACTCGGAGGAACCGGGCCTGCTATCGAATATGCGGTCAGGATGCGCCAGTTTCCGCAGCATGCCTTGCTTGACCGCATGGCGAAGAGCGGGGCACTGATGCCCACGCACATCGATGCCCTCGCCAGCGAGGTTGCCAAATTTCATTCGAGCATAGAACGGGCAGGATCGGAACGGCCATTCGGGTCCGCGCGGCAGGTATTAATGCCCGCGATCCAGAATTTCGATCAGATGCGGGAGCTTGCTGAAGCGGAACCGGATCGAGTACTGCTCGAGCAACTCCGCGTGTGGACCGGGCGCGAACACACTGCGCTCTACGCGTCATTCGATGCGCGCAAGCGTGATGGGTTTGTTCGCGAGTGTCACGGCGATCTGCACCTGGGCAATATTGCACTGATCGACCAGGTTCCAACGCCGTTTGACTGCATCGAGTTTAACGATGAATTTCGCTGGATTGATGTAATGAATGAAGTGGCATTCCTGACGATGGATCTGATTGACCACGGGCTTCGCGCGCTCGCTTTCCGATTCCTCAATGGATACCTTGAAGCGGCAGGGGACTACGCGGGAGTAAAGGTGCTGCGATTTTACCTTGTCTACCGCGCTCTGGTGCGTGCCAAAGTGTCGTGCATTCGTGCACACCAACCGCAGGTTGCGAAGCAAGAAAAAGCGGGCGCCATCCGAGATTTTCAAAACCGGCTTCAGCTGGGCCGAGCGCTTTCGGCGCGCGCTCCGCGCGCACTGATAATCACCCATGGAATTTCGGGTTCGGGAAAAACAAGCATCGCGCAAACACTCCTCGAATCGTTAGGGGCAATCCGGCTGCGCTCGGACATCGAGCGCAAGCGTCTGCACGGTTTTCGCTCGCAGGCACGGACCAGCAGCGGGCTGGATGCGGGAATCTACGCGCCGCTAGAAACCGAGCGAACCTATAGCCATCTTGTGGATCTGGCGCGCCAAGTCATCGCGGCTGACTATCCCGCGATTGTGGATGCAGCGTTCCTTGCACGCCAACAGCGCGAGCGGTTTTGCAGGCTGGCCCGCGAAATGGCCGTCCCATTTGTGATTGTATCGTGTACCGCGTCTGAGGCTGTGCTTCGCGAGCGGGTCGCCCGGCGCGAGCGCGAGGCAAAGGATGCTTCGGAAGCGGGCCTCGCTGTCTTGCAGCGGCAGCTCGCGGTGCAGGAACCACTGGCGGGAGACGAGTTGGCGCACGCCCTCATTTTTGACTCCGAACACGGTGGCGCGCCGAGTGACAAATTGCTTGCGGCACTTGAGCAACGACTCGGCATCACTTGAACGGTTGGTCTGACCATGCGGCATATTGACGTGTTTAATGGCGATGCAGACGGAATTTGCGCGTTGCACCAACTGCGTTTGGCGGAGCCGGCAGACGCCGAGCTGATTACCGGAGTTAAACGCGATATCGAGCTGCTCAAGCGAGTCACTGCCGGGCCCGGTGACGAAATCACTGTCCTGGACGTTTCGCTCGACCGAAACCGGGGCGCGCTGGTCGAGTTGCTTGAGCGCGGGGCGCGGGTGCGCTACTTCGACCACCATGCCGCGACTGACATTCCTGCGCATCCCGGTTTGAAAGCAATGATTGACGAGTCTGCAGACTTGTGCACCAGCATGTTGGTCGACCGATTTCTGGGCGGGCGCTTTCGCGTCTGGGCGGTAGTCGCCGCCTTCGGTGACAATTTGGGGAATTCTGCCTTAAGGCTTGCCGAATCGCTCAAGCTGGACAAGGGTCGGCAAGATGCGCTGCGGGAACTTGGTGAAAACCTCAACTATAATTCCTATGGTGAGACCGAGTCCGATTTGCTGATCCATCCTGCCGATCTGTACCGCATCGTCAAGCGTTATGCCGACCCTTTTGATCTCATTCGCAAGGAAAGTTTATTTGGCCAGTTGAGCAAAGAGCGGGTCTCCGACCTGCAAAAGGCCCTCGCGCTGACCCCGCAGCGCAGGTCGAACGCAGCGGACGCATATGTGCTACCCGACGAGCACTGGAGCCGCAGAGTCAGCGGCCTATTCGCAAATCATCTTACGGTAATGGAACCGCAACGTGCACACGCTGTACTCACCCGCAATGCGCAAGAAGGCTTTACGGTCAGCCTACGCTCGCCGCTCGACGCGAAAACGACTGCCCTGGATTTCTGCCGGCTGTTTCCCACTGGCGGGGGCAGGCGGCATGCAGCAGGAATCAATCATCTTGATCGGGCACGGCTAGAAGAATTTTTCAACCAGTTCGAGAAAACGTTTCGAAATAACTGATCGCATCGAGCGAACCGCAAGGAGCCTCAAGGAAAGGCCATTAGCGACCAAATGCAGTCTCGCAGTCCCGTATACCCTTATTTGCCCTTGGATGTGGAGGGATTCGACTCCCTCGCCGAGCTTGCGCTGGACATGCGTTGGTCATGGAATCATGCTGCGGACGAAATATGGCGGCAACTTGATCCCGGTCTTTGGGAGCTCACGCATAATCCATGGATCGTCCTGCAAACGATCTCGCGGGACCAGCTCCGACGCGTGCTGGCCGACCCGCTATTTCGCAACAAGATCGATGAATTGGCGCAAGCCCGCCGGCAGGCGGCGGAGACACCTGCGTGGTTTCAGCAAAATTATCGGAATTCTCCCTTGAGCTGTACCGCTTACTTCAGCATGGAATTCATGTTGAGCGAAGCGCTCCCGATCTATTCGGGCGGCCTTGGCAATGTGGCCGGCGACCAACTGAAGTCTGCCAGCGATTTGGGCGTGCCGGTAGTGGGAGTGGGATTGCTATACCAACAGGGTTACTTTCACCAGGTTATCGACCAGGACGGAGCCCAAGAGGCGCTTTTTCCTTACAACGATCCGGGGCAATTGCCGATTACTCCGCTGCGCGAGCCGAATGGAGAGTGGCTGCGCCTGGAAGTTGAACTACCAGGCTACTCGGTGTGGCTGCGCGCATGGCAGGCGCAAGTTGGCAGAATCAAACTTTACCTTTTGGACAGCAATGACGCGGCGAACTTTCCGGCTCATCGAGGAATTACCAGCGAACTCTACGGAGGCGGGCCCGAACTGCGGCTCAAGCAGGAAATGGTTCTTGGAATCGGCGGCTGGCGGTTGCTGCGCGCGCTGGGCATCGAGCCTGAAGTCTGCCACCTAAACGAGGGTCATGCGGCTTTCGCTGTGCTGGAGCGCGCTCGCTGTTTCATGGAAGACACTGGACAGCCATTCGACGTAGCGCTGAACGTCACGCGCGCAGGCAACATTTTTACTTCGCATACTGCAGTTCCCGCGGGCTTTGACCTTTTTTCGCCCGCGCTCATCGAGCAATACCTCGCCGGATACGCTCAAAAAAAGCTTGGAATAGCGTTTCACAATTTGCTGGCGCTTGGCCGCAAGAATCCAAACGACTTGCTTGAAAATTTCAATATGGCCTATCTGGCGCTGCGCGGAAGCCGGGCAGTCAACGGAGTAAGCCGCTTGCATGGGAGTGTGAGCCGGCGCATTTTCGCGCCGCTCTTCCCGCATTGGCCGGAAAAAGAAGTGCCGGTCGGGCATGTAACCAACGGTGTCCACATGCCGAGCTGGGACTCGGCGACCGCAGATGAGCTATGGACTGCGACCTGCGGTAAAGACCGCTGGTTGGGAACAATGGACGCCTTGGAGCAACAGTGTCGTTGCATTTCCGATGACAAGCTGTGGCAACTGCGCACAACCGGTCGCAAATCTCTCATTGAATACGCCCGCAAACGATTGTCCCGGCAGCTCGCCGCCTCAGGGGCTTCTTCCGAGGAAATTGAGATCGCGGAACATCTTTTTAACCCGGATGCGCTGACGCTGGGCTTTGCACGCCGTTTTGCCACTTACAAAAGACCGAACCTGTTGCTTCATGATCCGCAGCGGCTGCTGCACTTGCTCTCCGACGCCCAACGGCCGGTGCAACTCATCATCGCCGGGAAAGCCCATCCGGCGGACAAGGCCGGACAGGCATTGATCCAGGAGTGGATCCATTTCATCCGGCGGCCCGAAACCCGGCCCCATGCCGTTTTTCTTGCTGATTACGATATGCTTTTGACTGAACAGCTCGTGCAGGGCGTGGATGTGTGGCTCAATACGCCACGCCGGCCATGGGAAGCAAGCGGAACCAGCGGCATGAAGGTGCTGGTGAATGGCGGCATCAATCTGTCGGAATTAGACGGCTGGTGGGCGGAAGCCTATACGCCCGAAGTTGGCTGGGCGCTCGGGGACGGCAAAGAGCATAACGACGATCCGGCCTGGGATGCGGCAGAAGCCGAAGCGCTTTACGACCTGCTGGAAAGGCAGGTGATTCCTGAATTTTATAGCCGCGATCAGAATGGCATTCCTAAGGCGTGGTTAAACCGCATGCGTGAGAGCGTGGCACGGTTGACTCCCTACTTCAATGCCAATCGAGCGGTGCGTGAATACACCGAAGAGTATTACTTGCCGGCTGCTGCCGCTTATCGCGAGCGCGCAGCAGAAAATGGCGCGCTCGGCGCGCAAATAACTTCCTGGCAGCAAGTTCTGCAACAAAGATGGACAGCGCTGCGCTTCGGTGGAGTTAAGGTTGAAACCAAGAACCGGCAGCACGTATTTGAGGTTCAGGTTTATCTTGGAGGGCTCGATCCGAATGACGTGCGGGTTGAGCTTTATGCTGAATGGAACAATGACGAGAAACTTGCGCTACATGTTATGACGCGAGTCGAGCCGGCAACGGGAATAGCCGGAAGCTATGCATATCGAGCGCAGGTCGATGCGGCGCGTCCACCCACCGATTATACGGCGCGAGTGGTGCCGCAGCATTCAGGCGTTGCAGTTCCCATGGAAGCCGCCTACATACTCTGGCAGCGTTGATCGAGTTTTAAAGTGCAGAGCAGAGGGACGGGTTATAACATGCGGGCTCAAGCCGCAAACTTTCCCGGTGTCAAGCTGGAGCAGCAATTGAAAGTGATCTTCAAAAAAAGTTATTGAGGGCTAAATGAATTCAGTAAATGCGGCCTTAAATACTGAGCGTCGTCGGCTGGCTGCGCAGCACGAAGGGAGCGAGAACTGGAGATTGTGGGGACCGTATCTGGCAGAGCGCGCCTGGGGAACGGTTCGCGAGGATTACAGCCCCGGGGGCGCCGCCTGGGAATATTTGGACCATGAACAGTCTCGTTCGCGCGCCTATCGGTGGAATGAAGACGGCATGGGTGGCATCTGCGACGAGCAACAACGATTGTGTTTTGCGCTCGCCTTATGGAACGAGCGCGACCCGATTCTCAAGGAGCGTGCCTTCGGGCTGACCGGCAACCAGGGCAACCATGGCGAGGATATGAAGGAATATTATTTTTATCTGGACGCCACGCCTTCACACAGCTACCTGCGCTATCTCTACAAATACCCGCAGGTGGAATTTCCCTATCGGCGGCTGGTGGAGGAAAACGCCCGGCGCTCGCGCCTGGACCCGCCGTTTAACCTGCTGGACACCGGTGTGTTCAGCGATAGCCGTTACTGGGACGTGGAAGTGCGCTATGCCAAAGCGAGCCCGGATGAAATTCATATCCGCATTATCGTTTCCAACCGCGGCCCCGGAACCGCAACGCTGCACGTGTTGCCGCAACTCTGGTTCCGCAATACCTGGTCGTGGGGCGATCCCGGCGAGAAACCCGGTTTGCAGGAAATAGCGGCGCCCGAAGGCGCGATGTGGGCAGTGCGCGCGCGCCATGAAACGCTCGGTGTTTACTTTTTTTACGGGCGTCATAAGGCCACGACTTTGTATACAGAAAACGAAAGCAATTCCGAGCGACTGTGGAATTCACCCAATTCCTCCATGTATGTCAAGGATGCATTCCACCGCTACGTAATTGGGGGCGAAAAAAGCGCGGTCAATCCGGAAAAACGTGGAACCAAAATGGCCGCCTGGCATGTGCTCAAACTAGAAGCAGGGCATTCGACAACTATTGGGCTCACACTTGCGGCACGCGAGCTGGCCGCACCTTTCGCGAAGCGCGAGATTATTTTCTCAGCGCGCGAGTCGGAAGCCGCAGTGTTCTATGACGAGCTTTTGCCCGAAGCCAGTGCCCAAGACCACAATATTTTCCGCCAAGCATTAGCGGGGATGATCTGGGGAAAACAGTTTTACCACTACCACGTGGCGCGCTGGCTCGACGGCGACGGGTTGCGGCCTCCTGCAATCCGCAAAAGTGGGCGCAACCACGCTTGGCGCCACCTCAAGGCGCAGCATGTGATTTCCATGCCGGACAAATGGGAATACCCATGGTTCGCTGCCTGGGATTTAGCGTTTCATGCTGCAGCGCTGGCACTGGTGGACGTGGATTTTGCCAAAGACCAGATCGAGCTTTTGCTGAAGGAATATTTTTTACATCCGAACGGCCAGATTCCAGCGTACGAATGGGCGTTGGGTGACGCCAATCCACCGGTGCTGGCAATGGCTGCGCTGAAAGTTTTTCGCGCCGAGCGCGTGCAGCGGGGCAAAAGCGATTTGCGCTTCCTGCAACGAGTCACCCATAAGCTGCTGATGAACTACACCTGGTGGCTCAATCGAAAAGACGCAGATGGTCACAATGTTTTCGAAGGCGGATTTCTTGGACTCGATAACATATCGGTCTATGATCGTTCGCAACCTCTGCCGGCGGGCTTTTCGCTCAAGCAAGCCGATGCGACCGGCTGGATGGCGGTGTTTGCGCTCAACATGACCCTCCTGGCACTGGAACTTACTTCAGAACAGTCAGACTACGAAGATGTAGCGATCCAGTGTTACGAGCAGTTCCTCGCAATAGCAAACGCCATCGCCGGCCATGCAGGGAACTGCATTTCTTTGTGGGACGAAAACGACGGCTTCTTTAAGGATCTGATAGTCACACCGGACGGCGTATGCCGGTACATCGACGTATTTTCCTGGGTTGGAATAATTCCGCTTTTTGCCAGCGAGGTCGTGGACAGGCGCTTGCTCGATAAGGCTCCTCGGTTCGAGAGAATTTTGCAACAACATTACCGTGGGCGATATGACGGCCACAAAGTAAGTTGCTGCCCGGTCGCCACCAATGCTCGCGGCGAACATGTATTGGCACTGGTCAGTACCGAGCGGCTGCCGCAAATATTGATGCGCCTGCTCTCCGAGCACGAATTCCTGTCACGCTACGGCATCCGCAGCGTCTCGCGCATCCATGCGGAACGCCGCGACCTCGGCACGCTGCCCGGGATAGGTCAAGCGCTGATAAAGTACCTTCCAGGGGAATCCGACAGCGGCCTATTTGGCGGTAATTCCAACTGGCGCGGCCCGGTCTGGATGCCAACCAATTACACCCTGATCCAGGCAATCGAGAAATTTCACCGCTATCTCGGTGACGACTTTAGGGTGCCGGTCCCCTGCGTTGGCAACCAGAAGATGACACTAAGGGAGATCGCCAATCTGATAGCTGAACGCCTGGTGGACCTGTTTCGACGTGATGAATACGGACGCGTTCCGGCTTTGCCACCTGACAGTCCGTTCCAGCATGACCCGCATTGGAAAGATCTCATGCTGTTCAACGAATACTTCCATGGCGAGACCGGATTAGGTTTGGGCGCGATGCATCAAACGGGATGGACCGGGTTGGTTGCCAATCTGGTGCAGCGCCGCTATCGCCCTGATATTCCAAGTTACTGGAAAAAGCGAACTCAATCGGGGGACGCTGGAGAAACTGTGGCGGGGACTACCACGCAATGATGACGCAGCGTAGGCCGGGAATTGAGCGGAATCGAAAAACGGCGCCTTGCAATCGAGTCCCGCGCGCTCTCATTTGTAGAACCCCGGGCAGCGCATTTGCCAAGCCTGTGATACTATTTCTCGAAAGTGCACAACCGGTTCCCCCGCTTTTGTGCACGAATAACGCTGATGACGGAGAATGACCACGATCCGCCTGTACCGTCGCAAAATCTTTTTTCTTCATGGGGAAATCTAATGTATAAGAGGATACTACTACCCATCGACAGCAGCAGCACTTCGGCACAGGCTCTGGCAGAGTCGATCAAGCTTGCTTCGGAAATGAAGTCAAAATTGCGCATCGTCCATGTGGTAAAGGTGGGACTGCCGAGCGATGACGAGCTGGAAGGCATTATCGATATCGATGAACTTGCAAAAAAACTGCACCAGCTGGGCCAGACGCTGTTGGACAAGGCGGCCGATACAGCCCGCAAGGCCGGTGTGGAACCGGAAATCGGCTTGCTCCATGCGAAAAAAAACCGCGTCGCGGCGGTGCTCGGGGAAGAGGCGGCTAACTGGCGGGCCGACTTGGTGGTCATGGGCACGCACGGGCGAGTCGGCTTCGAATATTTGTTAATGGGAAGCGTAGCAGAAGAATTCATCCGCATTGCCAACGCGCCTATCCTGATAGTACGGGGATAGTTCGACGACCGTAGTGAACCGTCATTAGGATTAAGATCCATTCGTTGAAATCCGCGGGGTCAGCCAATGGAGCCGGGGGCCGACTTGAGGCCACCGGTTGAGCACATTTTTGCAATTGCCTAAGTAAAGTTGTCATGGAAACTTCAGTTCGTTCGCGCTTTCCAGAGTTCGAAGGTCTGGAACTGACCGAGCAGCAAATGCTCGCCTACGACCGCTACCGCTTTTGGCGAATCACTGTCATGGCGGCGGTATGGTACAGCTTTTACTATTTGGGGCGCCTTGACTGGAGCTTTTGCATTCCATGGATTATCAGCGATCTGAAAATCACAAAGTTCGAAGCAGGAATGGGCGCAACGGCAATCCTTTGGGCATATGCACTAGGGGTGTTTATCAGCGGACGCTTTGCCGACAAATATGGCGCCCGCATCATGGATACCATAGGCGGAATCGGCACGACCATTATGAATATCGTGATCGCAGGCTTATCGAATCTCAATTTCATTCTCGGCGCGCTTTTTGTGAATGGTTTCATTCAAGGGCAGGCTTACGCGTCGACCAATGGCATGATCAGCCAGTGGTACCCGAAATCCAGGCGCGGCTTTGCGACCGGAATTTACGCGACATCAATGGGAATTTCCACCCTGGTGGTCTGGGTCGTTACCGGCTACTTCGTGACCAACTACGGCTGGCGCGCCGCTTTTACCTATCCGGTGCTGCTATTCACTTTGCCGTTGACTATAGTCATGTTCCTGGTCGTGCGCAGCAAACCCCAGGATGCCAATTTCCCTCCCTACAAGGAGACATTGACTGAATCGATTTCGGCCCAGGCGGAACATTACACGCCCGAGGAAATCCGCGGCGTTAGGGCGTGGAAGATTTTGTTCACGAACTGGAGATTCATGCTGTATGCTGCGGCGTCCATGCTGATGCATGTGGGGCGTTACGGCCTTCTCACCTGGATTCCGCTCTACTACGCAGAAACGTCCGGCGTCGCAATCTCGAAGATTCCCGCGGCAACTGTAGCGCTGCCCCTGGGGATCATGGTGGGGCCGCTTGCGGCAGGATGGATAGCCGACCGGTTTTTCCGCGCCAAGCGTTATCAGGTGGCAAACATCTACATGGGTTGTTTCATTGTCATCATGCTCACGATGGCGCATTTCGGCATCAGGGAAATCGGACTGTATGCCACTTTCGCGTTACTGGTGCTCGGCGGCTTTTTCGCGCTTGGCGCAGTCGGCGATCTGTTTGCTGCGGCCTGCGACTTCGGCGGACGCAAGATGGCAGCCACCGCAGTGGGCGTCATCGATCTGTTCAATTATATCGGGGCCGGTTTGCAAGGCGTTGTGATCGGGGGGCTATTGCAATGGACAGGCAATTGGCCCACGGTGTTCTATGCGCTTTGTGCCGCAACTGCTTTAGGCTTGATACTCGTCAATATTGTGAGAGAATGAAAGGTCTTGAAGACCGGTCTTCCCTGACGCGCAAGTCGTGCGGTGTTAGCGCAGATTTGACGTAGATCAAAGTCGCATCCCACCTGGATGAGCATAATTAATTTGTCTTTAAAAGGAAAACACTATGGCGATTGGAGAAATCTGCAGCCGCGAGGTCGTGTTCGCACGCCGCGACACAACCATAAAGGCGGCGGCGAGGCTGATGCGTGAGTCCCACATAGGAAGTTTGGTGGTTGTGGATGAGCCTGACGGAAAGCGCATTCCCGCGGGAATCCTGACTGATCGGGATATCGTGGTGGCGGTGGTCGCGCTCGGGCTTAACCCGGACGCCATTCAGGTCGGAGACGTCATGGGGCAAGAACTCCTGGCAGTGCGCGAGGACGCGGGCATTGCGGAGACCGCGCAACTGATGCGGCTGAAAGGCGTGCGGCGCCTGCCGGTAACTGACGACGCGGGCGCGCTGGTCGGAATCGTTGCAGCCGATGATCTGTTGAAGCTGCTCGCCGAGGAATTATCTGCGCTTGCCACTATGGTCTCGCGCGAGCATAAGCGCGAGAAAGATATAAGACGAACTGGATTCTGAACGGCAGCGCGTGCAAACACCCCTGCAAATCGTGTTTCACGGGATAAGTCACTCGGATGCACTCGAGGCGCATATTCGTGAAAAAGTCGAAAAACTGGATCTACTTCATCCGCTCGTGACGCGTCGCCACGTCGCCGGTGAAAGGCCTCACAAGCATAAACATCAGGGTGATCACTTCAATGTCAGAATCGCCTTGCATGTGGGCGACACGATTGCCGTCAACCGCGATGCCCACGAGGACGTCTATGTCGCTTTGCGCGACGCTTTCGAAGCGGCTTGCCGCCAGCTGGAGGATAGCAGTCGCAGCGGGCGCGGCGCGGTAAAACACCACAGGGAACAGCCGCGCGATGCCAGCGAGGCAGATTTACAGTAACTAGTTGATCCGGAGCCGTCATGGACAAAAAAGAACCCAGAGCCCACCGCCACCACCATCTTGATCGCCAAATCGAGGAAGTAGTACACGACCCGTATCAAGCGCGCGCCAAACCCCGCGAACCGTCGGCGTGCCCCAAGTGCGGCATTGTATTTCACCAGGGCCGATGGCAGAGATTGTCGCGTCCTGCTGGCGCTCATGAACATCTCTGCCCGGCATGCCACAGAACGCAAGATCGTTATCCCGCTGGTTATGTTACTCTCAGCGGCAGGATCGCGACTGCCAACCGTGCCGAGCTGATGCGGCTGGTGCGGAATGAGGAAACAAAGGAAAACTCTGATCACGCGCTGCATCGCATAATGGGAATTGAGGACCATCCGGATAAAATAGTAATCACCACTACCGACGTGCATCTTCCGCGCCGCATCGGTGAAGCGGTGCGCCGTGCATACCGGGGTGACCTCGACATTAAATATAGTCCGGACGAGTATACAGTGCGCGTCAATTGGAGCAGCTGAATTTATCGGTCGCCCCTGATATTTGATTAGCGCAGCGCGAGCCGACAGTTGTACTAGCCGGCCGCTCGATAAATGGAGTCGGTATTGCGCATGATCAGGAATCGAAAAATAAGACGTGCCGTCGCTGCAGTGTTCTTGGTTCTAGGGGCGCTGCTCATGTGGTTTGCACCCGAAGTGTGGTGGGGATTGTTGCTGCTCGCGGTCGCTATCGCCTTGGAGCTGATTGGTATTGCACTGGAGCACGCCGCTAAAACCGGATAGGGCCGGTGCTAAACCACGCATGCAAGTGTCGCGATGGCAGGCTGCCAAGCGCCATATCCAAACGAGGTTGTGATGTACAAGCACATATTGTTGCCGACAGATGGCTCGCCTCTGTCCGAAAAGGCCGTGGAAAACGGCATTCAGTTCGCAAAGGCGATGGGCGCGCGGGTGACCGGCTTGCACGTTACGCCGCGATTTTCGGTCGCGCCCCTGAAGGGATGGGCGCATGGCACCTCGAAACCACGCGCGCGGCTGCAGGCAATTTTCAACGAGCACGCGAAACAATATATTGAGGTCATCCGAAAAATGGCGCGAGCCGCTCGCGTACCGTGCCAATGCCTTTACTTGCCGGGCGGTTCTCCCTACGAGGAAATCGTCAAAACTGCGCGGAATAAACGCTGCGATCTCATTTATATGGCGTCGCACGGCAGAAAAGGCGCGTCGGGCGTGGTACTCGGCAGCGAAACGGTCAAGGTGATTATTCACAGCCCTGTCCCGGTGCTGGTTCATCGCGAGCCGAGTCTTGTCAGTGACATTTTGCGGGTTGCGCCGCGCCCGGTGAGACGCACCGCGACGAGGAAATAGCTGCGGCATCGCACGCGGGGGCAAATAACCGAGATTGTGGGGACCTTAGCCCGGGGACCACGACGGGGGTCGTGGTATTTTGGGGCAGTGCGCGTCGCGCTCTTCTGCCAAGGGCTTTCAACATCAAGCGGGTAGTTGAGACCGGAGTCTGACATGAGCCTGGAAAATGCCTGTTTGTTTGCAATGAACGCGAGCCGCGATTTTGGCGCATCGGTCAGCCGGCATCTCGGCCTGGCTCTTGCCGAGCACGAGGAACGGGAATTCGTAGACGGCGAGCATAAGTCACGGCCGCTGGTAAACGTTCGGGGCAAGAACGTCTTCGTCATTCAGTCGCTTTATAGTGACCACCAGCAAAGCGTCAATGACAAGCTTTGCCGGTTGTTGTTTTTTCTTGGCGCCCTTAGGGACGCCTGTGCGTCACGGGTAATCGCCGTGCTGCCGTATCTATGCTACGCCCGCAAAGACCGCAAGTCTCAGCCCCGAGATCCGGTAACGACGCGCTACGTCGCCGCCCTATTTGAAGCGGTCGGCTGTGATCATATCCTGACCATGGATGTGCATAACCTCGCCGCCTACCAGAATGCATTCCGCTGTCGCACCGACCACTTGGAAGCGGCACCACTATTTATCGAGCACTTTGCAACGCTGTTAGCCTCGGATGAGGTCACCGTACTCTCGCCGGACGTTGGCGGCGTGAAACGGGCCGAGAGCTTCCGCCTGGCGCTCACGCGCCGACTGGCACGAAATGTCGCGGGTGGTTTCATGGAAAAATATCGCGCCCTGGGTGCGGTGAGCGGCGCAACGCTGGTTGCGGACGTGAAACACAATTCGGTAGTCATCATCGATGATCTCATCAGCAGCGGTACAACGATTGCACGGGCAGCGGCAGCGTGCCGTTCAGCCGGAGCAAAACAAATCTATGCCGCAGCGACCCATGGACTGTTCTCCGGTGACGCCAACGCGGTGTTGCGCGAAGCGCCGGTTGACAAGATTCTGGTCACTGACACTGTTCCGCCCCTGCGTTTAGATGCTTCATTAATTCAGCAAAAACTCACCGTTTTGAGTGCTGGCAAGCTATTCGCGGACGCGATTGCGCGCATTCATTCAGGTGGATCAATCGTAGATCTGCTTAAGTCTTGAAAGGCCAGGCACTGGCGCACACCGCACAAGCTCTACGCAGCTGTTAAAAGCCGGCAGCATAACTTCCGGCGCGCGCCAGGTATTCCTTCGCTAGCTGTGACCATTTTGCGGGGTCGTGGCATATCGGATCGGTTAAATGCCACACGCACAGTTTGGCCCGAACGCAGGCCCAAAAGCTTTTGTAGAAGCTTAGCAGTATCGCTGCAGGGCGATCGCGCGTTACCTGGCTATACACGTCCAAAATAATTTGCCCGACCTGCGGCGCGCTGAAGCGCTCGCACTCCTGCGCGAGGAAAGCGAGATCGGCTGCGGCATCCAAGGTGCGGAGTTCGCGGTTGAATTCCAGGCAATCGATGATGACCGGCTCAGGCTCGAGCAGGCAGATATGTTCCGGCCTGAGATCGCCGTGTCCCTCGACGATTCTTCCCTCGTGGACTCTTTGGTCGAACATGGCTGGCGCCTCCGTCAGCAAATTCAATTGGGCGGCGCACGGCGGCTCGACCAGCTCTTTACGCAAGCCAAACACCGGCCGGCTTAACTCGCCGAGATTGGCGCGGACCTCGCGCTCAAAGCCCGACCAGTAGTCGATGGGCGCGATGCTCACCGGGGCAGACGCCTGATAGAATCTCGCCAGCTTTAATGCAACCGCGTGTGTTTGGCTGTCCTGGATCCGCTTGCTTTGGATAACGATGTCGAGCATGCGGTCAGCAGGTAAACGGCGCATTTTCACCAGCCAGTCCACCGCGGGTCCCGTACCATTCAGTTCCAGCATGCCGGCGCGGTCCATGGTTAGCGGGACCGTCGCGAGGTAGACATCCCCCGCCAAGCGCCGATTGAGCCGCACCTCTTCCTCGCAATAAAATTTCCTCGCGCCAACCGTGCTCGAATCCATGAATGCCGAGCGGACCGGCTTTTTCAATTTATAAGCATAATGATCGGTCAAGAAGACCCAGGATCGATGCGTTTCCACTGTTTTTACATGGGTAGTTGCTTCTCGATAGACGTGCGCTTGTCTCAAGAATGCGACTTTTGCTGAAAGAGCAAGCTCGGTTTCGGAATTTATTCTGGGAAGCTGCTGCATGCAGGCGCCTTTGCAAATGTTAAGGTTTACGAAATCGGCTTGTGCCAGGCAGACGTTTGATCAGCTCAAACCACAAGATTGCCATAAAGGCCGCGCCAGCGCTTATCATAATCTCACGCGGACCCAGCGGAGCAAACCGAAACAGTTCCCGCAGCGGGGGCAGGAACAAAACCAGCGCCAAACCGGCGAGAGTGCCGGCCACAATCCACCACAGGGCCGCATTGGGCCTGCGCATCACGGCCAACAGGGCATGCGCATGGGAACGGTTGGCGAGAATGAGACCCAGATTGCCCAAAACGATGGTCGCAAATGCAAACGCGCGCGCCTCATTGTCCCCGGCACCCGCATTCAGCGAGTAAGCGTAGATCGCCCAAACGATAATCAACAGGCCTGCTCCTTGCAGCAGGCTGAAGATCAAAGCCAGGCGGCTAAACAAGGGTGCGCGCGGGTCGCGTGGACGGCGCCGCATCAGGTCCCGTTCACCGGGTTCCGCCTCGAATGCAATCGATGAAGCCGGATCGATGACAAACTCGAGAAATACGATATGCTCCGGGAACAGCATCAACGGCCAGCCCATCAGCAGCGGGATCAGCGACATGCCCGCAGTCGGCACGTGCACAGCGAGGATGTAGGTCATGGCGTGATGGATGTTATCGTAGATGCGCCGCCCCATCCTCATGACACCGACGATGGAGGCGAAATCGTCGTCAAGCAGCGTGAGCGAAGCCGCCTCGCGCGCGACGTCGGTGCCGCGCGCGCCCATCGCTACTCCGATATGGGCGGCTTTTAGTGCCGGCGCATCGTTTACCCCGTCGCCGGTCATTGCCACGATTTCTCCGTTGGCCTTGAACGCGTTGACAATGCGCAATTTCTGTTCCGGCACAACCCGCGCGAAAATGTTGACATTGCGAATCCGCCTCTGCAATTCTTCATCGCCCATGGCATCGAGTTCGACACCGGTGATTATTTGATCGTGCTGAATCAGGCCAATTTGCCGGGCGATAGCCTGCGCCGTACCGGGATAATCGCCGGTAATCATCACCACGCGGATGCCCGCGCTGTAGCAATCCGCCAGCGCCGCGGCAACCGTCGGGCGCACCGGGTCGGCGAGTCCGATGAGGCCCACCAACTCAAAGTCAAAATCGTGTTGACCGTCCGGCCAGTGCGCTCCTTCGAAGCGTGCCCGCGCTACGCCCAGCACGCGCAATCCTTCCGCTGCCATTTGCCCGACTTTTTCGTGGAGCTGATGACGCATGCTTTCGGGCAAGTGACACAAATCGGCAATGGCCTCGGGTGCACCTTTGGTAGCAACGATGTAGCCTTTTCCGGCGGGGGCTTTCCACGCGTGTGAATGGGCGAGCAGCTCCGGAGACAAGGCGTATTCGTGTTTCAGCGCCCAGTCGTAATGCAAGTGCTCGGTTTGCGCCAAGAAACGCTGGCCAAGTACCATCAGCGCCTTTTCCATCGGGTCGTAAGGGTCGATCTCGCTTGCCAGAATTCCGTATTCCACCAGCTCGTGAAATTGCTCGGGAAGTTCGCCGGGCTGGTCGGGCCCAATATCGAGAAATTCGCCGCCGGAGTAGAGTTTGCGCACCGTCATGCGGTTTAAGGTAAGTGTGCCGGTTTTGTCCACGCACAGAACCGTGGTGGAGCCGAGTGTCTCGATCGCCGGAATATGGCGCGTCAAGACCCGTTGGTGAGAGATGCGCCAGGCACCCAAGGCCAAGAATACGGTGACCACCACTGGAAATTCCTGCGGAAGGAGCGCCATCGCCAGGGTGATCCCTGCCAGGGTGCCAGCCAGCCAGTCGCCTCGGTTGACTCCGTAAAGAATCACCACCAGTCCGCACAGCAAAAGCCCGGCGATTGCGAGCTTGCGGACAAAAGCTGCGGTCTTGCGTTGCAACGGCGTCGATTCGGCGTCTATCGCTTGCAATACCTTGCCGATCTTCCCGATCTCGGTTGCCGCGCCGATGCTCAAAACTTCAGCCACCCCTTTGCCCTGAACCAGCAAAGTCCCGGAGAAGACAAACGGCAGACGATCTCCGCCGGGACGCTGCAATTGCTGCTTGCCATCCCAGGCATTCTTGTTGACCGGCACTGATTCCCCGGTCAGCAGCGATTCATCTACCCGAAGGTCGTTGCACGATAACAGCACCGCATCCGCCGGAACCCGATCGCCTTCATTTAGCATGAGTAGATCGCCCCGCACCACTTCGCGGCCGGGAATGCGCTGCTGCACACCGTCGCGCACAACCAGCGCGCGCGGACTCGACAGATCACGCAGCGCTTCGAGCGCCCGTTCGGTCTTGCGCTCCTGGTAAATCGTGATACCCATCATCATGACTACGAACGAGAGCAGAATCAGCGCTTCATGCACGTTGCCGATAACAAAGTAGATCGCGCCTGCGGCGCCCAACAGCACAAACATGGGCTCCTTGATCACTTGCAGGGCAATGACTAGCAGTCCGGAAGTCCTGCGGGACGGGAGTTCATTGGGACCGTCGTTCCGCAGCCTGAGCGCAGCTTCGGTTCGGCTAAGGCCGGAGGGCATCGCGAATTCCTGTTTCGAGTCCATTTTTTTAAGCGGTGCTAAGCCGCACGGCCTCCTTGCGCATTCATGACCAGCACCGCTGCGCCGCTGATTTTGCCTTCGCGTAGTTTTGCCAAGGCCTCGTTAGCACGCTCCAGCGGAAAACCCTGCACCTCGGTCCGCACCGGCACGCGTGGACAAAGACTGAGGAACTCCTCCCCATCGCGGCGCGTGAGGTTGGCCACTGAACGAATCACCCGTTCGCCCCAGAGATCACGGTAAGCGAAGGATGGAATGTCGCTCATATGGATACCCGCACAGACCACCACACCGCCTTTCGCGACCGCTTTTAGCGCGGTCGGAACCAGGCTTCCCACGGGCGCAAACAATATAGCGGCATCCAGTTGTTGCGGCGCAGGCTCTGCGGAATCCCCGGCCCACACTGCGCCGAGTTTGCGCGCCAAGGCCTGCGCGGCATGGTCATCGCGCCGGGTAAACGCGAAGACTTCCCGCCCTTGATGACGCGCTACCTGCGCGATGATATGTGCTGCGGCGCCGAAACCGTAAATGCCAAGTCGTTTTGCATCGCCTGCCGCAATCAGCGAACGATAGCCGATCAAGCCAGCACAAAGCAGGGGAGCCGCTTCCGCGTCGCCATATCCGGCCGGAATTGAAAAGCAGTAGTGCTGGTCGGCAACCGTGTATTCCGCGTAACCGCCGTCCAAGT
>Ga0187774_10000056_pt1 | contig 36077 bp, 33 predicted proteins | sample 0216_BV02_MP05_2_FD_133152 | JGI IMG/M metagenome (GOLD analysis project Ga0187774, IMG submission 133152) | Tropical peat soil microbial communities from peatlands in Department of Meta, Colombia - 0216_BV02_MP05_20_MG | ecosystem: Environmental > Terrestrial > Soil > Wetlands > Peat | place... | reverse complement strand
GTTGCAGTCATGTCTCTGATCATCGGCTCGTTCTTCCTGTCCGAGACCAAGGAAAGGGATATACGCACCTACGATCACAGCATGCTGCCTTAAGGGATGCGAGGAAGGTGAAAGGAAAAGGCCCGCTAAGCGGGCCTTTTCTTTGGTCAGGCCTGGTCCGGGGTGGAATCGCCTTCCGGACCCGGACTTGGCTGAGGCTCCGGAACGCGCACTAGGTGGACGCTGCAGTGCGCGTTTGCCGTAACGGTGGAGGCGACCGAACGCCACCATGCCAGGGGGGCCTGCTGTGTGGGGCCAGGCGCTCCGAGGATGATGAGATCGACATGGTTGCGACGCGCGAATTCGAGCAGTGCATTCTCCGGACGCGCAGACTCGATCACATGCATCGATAGGCGCTGCGCCGGAAGCTGCAGCGGCTCGACCCAGTGGCGCAGCCGTACGAGATGCTCGAGGTGGATTCCCGATTCACCTTGGACATCGCGCGAAATTTCCGCCCGCGGGCCGCCGTGGATCACGGATACGCAAACCAGCCGAAATTCCGCGGACAGCGACAACACCTGCGCGGTCGCGCGCTGCATGGGCCGCTGGCGCGGATCGTCCGGGTGGGTAGTGTCCACCGCGACCATGATGATCGGCGCGGCGCTTCTCTGCACTGCGGGAACGATGCGCAGCCGCTCACTGCGCGCGTGCCACCAGCGACGCAGCTGGGCCAAGAATCCTAGCCGGCCCGACTTGAGCGCGCGTCCTGTCAGAGCGACTTGCTCGGGATGGCGCAGGTCGAAGGCGACGTGCGCCGCCGATTGATAGCGGTCATCCGCGCGCGGCTCGAGACAGCGCAGAATGACTTCCTGCAGCCACGGTGGCACCTCGGGCGAGACAGTCCGAGGAGGAACGGGATCGAGCCACAGGCGGTCGCGCAGGCCGGCCATCGTGGCCGGCATTCCGAAGGGAAGCCTTGCGGTCGCCATCTCGTAGAGCACGACGCCGACCGCGAAGATGTCGCTGCGCCGGTCAGATCGCGTGCCGAGCACCTGCTCGGGCGACACGTAGGGCGCGGATCCCGCGGCGAAGCGCTTTTCCTCCGCGAGAAGATCCGGAAATCGCGCGTGATGGGCAAGCCCGAAGTCGATCAGCACAACACCGTCCTGCGCCTTGACGATGATATTGTCGGGCTTGATGTCGAGATGAATCGCGTTCTGCCGATGCAGGCTGTGCACGGCGTCGGCAATCGCCGCGCCGATGCGCGCAACTTCCGGCGGCGGAAGCGGGCCGGGACTCAGCGCACTCTCCAGACTCTCTCCCTCGATCCATTCGGTGATGAGGTAAGGTGTCTTCGCAAGGTCTCCGGCCGCCACGAAACGCGGCACGTGGGGTCCCGTGACAGCCGGCAGAATGATCGCTTCAGTCTCGAAGCTGATGAGATTCTCGCTGGGTTCGAGCGGTCCGATGCGGGGAACCTTCATGATGATCGGAAAGTCGTGAGCCGGGCCGGATACGCGGAATATCTCGGACTGCGCACCGACGTGAATGCGCTCGGCGACGCGAAATCCGTCGATCACGAGACCCGGCACAATCGGTTCGGCCATTGGGCTGGCAACCGATCAAACGCCCTTTTCGACGCGATAGGCGTGAGCTTCCGGAAGGCCTGCCTGTCGGATCTTCCGCGCCGCCGCAACGTGGTCGTACGCGAGCCGATGAAAAGTGATTCGTCTGCTCGCAGAATCGAATAGGGTGTAAGCTGCCGCCGCCCTGCCGTCGCGGGGCTGCCCCACCGACCCCACGAGCGCGAGCCAGCGGCGATGACCGCGTATCGGGATCGAGCTGCCCGGGGTCGGCTTGAACGCGGACCACTTCCCTTGCACCCCTTCGAAGTAGAGCATCTGGTCGTGCACGTGCCCCGAAAACGTATACGTCGTCTGGGCCGCTTCGACGCTCCTGCGCGCCGCGGCCGGCGTGTCCACATAGTCCCAGCGAGCGGGCGAAGCCGCCGACGCGTGCACGAAGCACATCACCCCATCGCGCACCAGCATCGGCAAGCCGGACAGAAACGCCTTGAGCTCGACCGAGAGCGCATTGCGGGTCCACTCGATGGACTGCTTGGTGGCCTCGTTCATGTACCCGGCACGCTTCTCGATGGCCTCGTCGTGGTTTCCCTTGATGGCAATGGCTCCCTGGTTCGCATAACGCGCGACTGCGTTGGCGACCTCCCCCGGGTCTGCTCCGTAGCCAACCAGGTCGCCGAGGAAGGCGTATCGCTCGGCGCCGTTCTCGGCGGCGTGCTTAAGACAGGCATTGAGCGCTTCTATGTTGCTGTGGACATCCGAGAGCAAGGCGATGATCAATATGCCTCCAAGGCCTCATCTGGCAGGATTCCATGATAGCAGCCGGCCGCTCGATGATTGGCACGCGCCGGCGTGCGGACCCCACCTTGCGTTCTTGGCGAGTGCGGTGCTTCGCCCGTATAATTCGCGGTCCCTCGGCAGTGTCTCGGAATGCGAGACACCCGGACGGCCAAGTAGCTCAGTTGGTAGAGCAGAGGACTGAAAATCCTTGTGTCGGTGGTTCGATTCCGCCCTTGGCCACCATCGATTTCACCCAGCGTGAGCGAGGCAAGACCGATTGTGTGGTGACCCGCCATTGGCCGCCACGATTGTGGAGAGATTCCGCGGCGCGCTGAGGAATGTGTCCAGCATCACAGTCGGTTAAGAACGAGAATCAGCCGTGAGCGCCGCATCGCAGATCGTCATCGACAGGGTTAGCCACGTTTATCGTCCGCGGCGCGGTCGCGAGGTGCTCGCTCTCGATAACGTGTCGCTCGAGGTGCGCGGGCGCGAATTCGTGGCCCTGCTCGGACCCTCGGGTTGTGGTAAGTCGACGCTGCTTTACCTGATCGGCGGCTTCATGCCGATGGAGCAGGGTGCGATCAGCGTCGATGGAAGGCCCATCGCAGGCCCCGGACCGGACCGCGGCGTCGTGTTCCAGCACTTCGCGCTTTTCCCGTGGAAGACGGTGCGCGAGAACGTGCTCTACGGGCTGGAGAAGCTTGGCCTCGCGCGTCAGGAGCGGGAGCGGCGTGCCCGGCAGTACATCGACATGGTCGGACTGCATGGCTTCGAGGAAAGCTATCCCTCGCAGCTTTCCGGCGGCATGAAGCAGCGTGCGGCGATCGCGCGCACGCTTGCGATCGACCCGCAGATCCTGCTGATGGACGAGCCCTTCGGCGCCCTCGATGCGCAAACCCGCAGTCTCATGCAGTCCGAGCTCCTCGGCATATGGGGGCGCTCTCCGAAGACCGTGATCTTTGTCACGCACGACGTTCAGGAAGCGGTCTATCTCGCCCAGCGCGTCGTCGTGATGTCGGCGCGGCCCGGTCGCGTCAAAGCGATCGTCGAAGCCAACATAGATCGCGGCGACCCCGCCGTCTTCAAATCGAAAAGCTTCATCGACAAGGTGGACGAGATCTGGGGTCTCGTGCGCACCGAGGCCCTGAAGGCGCAGCAGGGGCGGGGCGAGTGAAATCCGCGCTCCTGCGCTATTCGCCCCTCCTGTTGCTCGCGTTGCTGTGGGAAGGCTCCGCGCGCCTCGGACTGGTTTCCGCCTTGGCGCTGCCGCCTCTGACCGAGGTCGCGAGATCGTGGGCCACTTTGTTTCGCGAGGGAGACCTGTGGTCGAACGCTGCGGCTTCTCTCTACCGCGGGGGCGTCGGCCTGCTTCTCGCCGTCGTTTTCGGTGGAACACTCGGCATTCTCATGGCGTGGTGGCGGCCGGTCGATGCGCTGCTCAGTCCGTTGGTGGAGATCTTCTACCCGCTGCCGAAATCGGCGCTGATTCCCATCACGGCGCTGTGGCTCGGCTTCGGCGACGCTTCGAAAATCCTCCTGATCTTTCTGGGATGCATGCTGCCGGTGACTTTGGGGGCATTCAACGGCGCGCGTGGAACCGACCAGGCGCTGGTGTGGTCGGCGCGCAGCATGGGAGCGAGCCGCCTGCGCACGCTCTGGGACGTCGTCTTGCCGAGCGCACTTCCGGAACTGCTTAACGGAACCCGCACCGCGCTGGCGCTCGCATTCGTGCTGCTGGTGAGCTCCGAGCTGATCGTGGCGCGTTCGGGGCTCGGCTATCTGATCGGGTTTCTCGGTGCGGGCGGTACCTACGACGCCATGTTTGCGGTTGTGCTGACCGTGGCGTTCCTGGGCTTCGTCGCCGACCGGATCTATCAACGCATCGTCGACCGCGCGCTGCAGTGGCGGCAATAGGCTTCAGCGCGAATGCAAGATGGCTCCGAGAACGGGGTTGGAGCCTCGCGCCATGGCTGTCCACGGCCGCGTTCTTCGTTCTCTGGGAGGGGTTTGCGAGAAGCGGGCTCGTCACACCGTTCATGCTTCCCGCGCTCAGCGTCGTCGTGGAGCGCATCGCAAGCGACGCGATGTCCGGAGACCTTGTGCAAAATCTCAGCCTGACCCTGTATCGCTCTCTCGCCGGGTTCCTGATCGCAGCCATCGCCGGGGTTGCGCTGGGGATCGGGATGGTGCGAAGTCGGGTTCTGCGCTGGTTCTTCGACCCGATCATCTCGATCGGGTTTCCGATGCCGAAAATCGCCTTCCTGCCGATCGTCGGGTTATGGCTGGGCTACTACGATGCATCCAAGATATCCATGGTCGTGCTCGATGCGATCTTTCCGATCGTGACTGCCACGATCGCGGGTGCGCAAGCCGTGGAACGCGAGCTCGTCTGGTCCGCCCGCAATATGGGCGCGAGCGAGCGGCGGATCCTGTGGGAGATCGTGTTCCCCGCCGCTCTGCCGCAGATTCTCACCGGACTGCAGGTGGCTTTGCCGATCGCGCTTATCGTGTGTATCGTGGCCGAGATGACCATGGGGGGCATTGGCCTGGGTGGATCCATGCTGACGGCGTCGCGTTTTGCCGATTCGCCCGGTGTATTCGCGGGCATAGTCGAGATCGCGGTCGCGGGCCTCGCCCTGGTCAAAGGCATGTCAGTGGTTAGGCGACGCCTGCTTCTCTGGCACCAGGAAGCGCTCGCCCCGGCCACCATGTAATGCGGATTCACGGCGCGACGCCTGCAGGGATTGACAAGAAGCCACGCCGACAACAACAATCCGGAACGTTACAGAAGCCGCGGTTTGGCTCGACGAGCGGCCAAACGATTACCGACCATTTCAAGGAGGGAACATGCGGTCCATGAAGATTCTGACAGCGCTTCTCGCTGCCACCTGTGCAATCGCAGTTACCAATGCGCACGCCGAGCCCGTCAAGATCCGAGTGGCTTGGGTGGTGCCGGTCGCGAACTGGCCTTCGATCATGTTCGAGAAGCCGGGCCTCGCCACCCACATGGGAAAGTCCTACGCTTTCGAAGCGGTCCGTTTCCAGGGCACTCCCCCCATGATCACCGCGCTCGCGAACGGCGAGCTTGAGATCGCCGATCTCGCGTTTTCCTCCTTTGCCTTGGCCGTGCAGAACGCCGGCATGAACGATCTGCGGGTCATCGCGGATGAGTTTCAGGACGGCGTGGACGGCTACTACACCGGCGAATTCTTCGTGCTGAAGGAAAGCCCGGTGAAATCGGTCAAGGACCTGAAGGGTAAGGTCCTTGCCACCAATGCCGCCGGCAGCGCGGTCGATATCGTCATGCGTGCCGCGCTGAAGAAGGGCGGGCTCGACGACAAGAAGGATGTGACTTTCGTCGAAGCCGCTTTTCCGAACATGAAAGCGATGCTTGTGGAAAAGAAGGTCGATCTCATTCCAGGCGTCGTGCCGTTCTCGCTGGATCCGGATCTGCGCAGCAAGACGCGGGTGCTGTTTCTGCAAAAGCAGATTGTCGGGCGCACCCAGATGATCGTATGGGCGGCGCGCGAGGACTTCATCAAGAAGAACCGGGCCGCGCTGGTCGACTTCATGGAGGACGCGTTGCGCGCGGCCCGCTGGTGGACTGACCCCAAGAATCACAAGGAAGCGGTGGACATCGCCGCGAGGGTCAGCAAGCGGCCGCCCGAAGCGTTCGACAAGTGGCTTTTCGTAAAGGGTGGTCAGAGCGGCGACTACTATCGCGACCGGAACTTTCTGCCGAATCTCACGGCCCTGCAGGCCAATTTCAAGTTACAGCAGGAACTCGGCTTTCTGAAAACCAATATCGATGCCAAGAAACACGCCGACCTAAGCGTCGTTCAGGAAGCTGCCAAGCGCGTGAAATAGATCTGTCCGCCGGAAACCGCGGCCCTTCGCTCGCCGGCCCGCCGCGGCCGGAATGATCGCGCGGTTATTCCGCACTCCTGCGCCCCGCGCAGCGTGGGAGCTATAATGGCGACCGGTACGAATGCCCGCCATGCAGCTTTTTACGCTCGGTCTGAACCATCAAACCGCGCCGCTCTCTGTTAGAGAGCGGGTGGTGTTTCAGGCCGAGCTGTTGCGCTCGGCTCTGGCCGAGCTCGTCCGCAACGAGCCGGTCAGGGAAGCGGCGATCCTCTCGACCTGCAACCGGACCGAGCTCTATTGCGCACTGGGCGAACCGCAAGCCGCGCTCGATTGGCTCGCGGGCTATCACGGCGTTCGGCCACAGGACCTGAAACCCTATCTGTACACGCTCCCCCAGGGTGAAGCCGTGCGGCATGCCTTCCGCGTCGCCTCCGGGCTCGACTCCATGGTCGTCGGCGAGCCGCAGATTCTGGGCCAGATGAAGGAGGCCGCGCGGGCGGCGGAATCTGCGGGGACCCTCGGGACGCTCCTGAACAAACTATTCCAGCATTCCTTCGCTGTAGCCAAGGAGGTCCGCAGCAACACGGGGATCGGCGCCAACGTCGTCTCGATGGCCGCGGCGTCAGTGAAGCTCGCGGCGCGAATTTTTCCGAGCCTTACGGAACAGAAAGTGCTCCTCATCGGGGCCGGGGAAATGATCGAGCTTGCCGCGACGCATTTTGCCGCTCAGCGGCCGCGGGCCATGACGGTCGCCAACCGCACTCTCGAGCGCGCCGAATCGCTTGCGCACCGCTTCAATGCCGAGTCGATGGAATTGCGCGATCTGCCCGAACGCCTGCCTGAATACGACATCGTGATTTCCTGCACCGCGAGCTCGCTCCCGATAATCGGCAAGGGAATGATGGAGCGGACCTTGCGTGCGCGGCGACGCCGGCCGGTTTTCATGGTTGACCTCGCAGTGCCGCGAGACATCGAGGCCGAAGTGGCGGCCATGGACGACGTATTCGTGTATACGGTCGATGACCTTGCCTCGATGGTCCGCGAGGGCATGGACGCGCGCCAGTCGGCGGTAGCGCAGGCTGAAGCGATCATCGAGTCTCAGGTGGGCTCCTTCCTCCACTGGATGGACGTCCGCGAGGTGGTACCTCTGATCCGCCAGCTCCGCGAGTCGGCCGAGGACGTGCGACAACACGAAGTCGAACGCGCGGCGCGGCTGCTTGCTCGCGGTGACGACCCCAAAGCGGTCCTCGAGGCACTCTCGCACGGACTGACCAACAAGCTCCTACACGCACCCACCCAGGCCCTCAAACAGGCCAACAGCGACGAATCGTTCAAGGCCCTGGTCGCACGGCTCTATCACCTGCGCTCACGCGGTTAGCTCGAGCACAGAGTTCCGGGGGATGAAGTCAAGTATTGCGGCAAAGCTCGATCAGGCGCGCCAGCGCCTGGGCGACATCAATGCGCTCTTGTCTTCGGAGAACGCCACGCGGGACATGGAACAGTACCGCAAACTCTCCCGCGAGCACGCGGAGCTCCAGCCGATCGTCGAGTTGTTCAACGAGTACCGCGGGACGGAGCAGGATGTCGCCGAGGCGCAAGCGCTGCTTGCCGATCCCGAAATGAAGGGCTACGCGGAAAGTGAGGTCAAATCCGGGCGCGAGCGGCTCGCTGCGCTTGAAGACGAGCTGCAGAGACGGCTTCTTCCCAGGGATCCGAACGACGATCGCAACATCTTCCTGGAGATTCGCGCGGGAACTGGAGGCGACGAGTCGGCTCTCTTCGCCGGGGACTTGTTCCGCATGTACGCGCGTTACGCGGAACGCCAGAGCTGGCAGGTGGAAGTGATAGCAGAGTCGCCGGGAGACGCCGGCGGATACAAGGAAATCATCGCGCGCATCATCGGACAGGGCGCGTACTCGAGGCTGAAGTTCGAATCCGGAGGCCATCGCGTGCAGCGCGTGCCTGCCACCGAGACGCAGGGACGCATCCATACGTCCGCCTGCACCGTGGCTGTACTGCCCGAAGCCGACGCCGTGGGTGAAGTCGTGCTCAATCCGGTTGAGCTGCGCATCGATACTTACCGGGCCTCGGGCGCGGGCGGGCAGCACGTCAACAAGACAGACTCGGCCGTGCGGGTCACGCACCTGCCGACCGGTATCGTGGTGGAATGCCAGGATGCGCGCTCGCAGCACAAGAACAAGGAGAAGGCCCTGGCGGTGCTGGCTGCGCGCATCAAGGACAAACAGCGGCGCGAGCAGCAGGCCAAAGAGGCGGCGACCCGGAAATCCCTCATCGGGTCCGGCGACCGCTCCGAGCGCATTCGCACCTACAACTTCCCACAGGGGCGAGTGACGGACCATCGCATCGGGCTGACGCTGTACAAGATCGGCGACATCATGGACGGAGATCTCTCGGAACTCACGCAAGCGCTGCTCGCCGAGCACCAGACCGAACAGCTTGCCGCGCTCACCGAGGAGCGCTGAGACGGGGCATGAGCAGGGTCGAAGCCGACGTTGTTGTCATTGGAAGGCTGGTCGAGGATTCGGAGCTGCCACGGCGTGAGGCCGAGTTGCTCCTTTGCCACGTCATGGGCTGCGGGCGAGCCTATCTCATCGCGCATCGCGACGATTCGGTCCACCCGCTCGAAGCCGGCCGGGCGCGGGCTTGGTTCGCCCGGCGGCGTGCCGGGGAACCCATCGCTCACATCACGGCCTGCCGGGAGTTCTACGGGATTCCCCTGCGCGTCACCCCGGACGTGCTCATTCCGCGCCCGGAAACGGAACGCCTGGTCGAACTTGCTCTCCAGCGTATCCCGGCGAACGCTTCGGCGCGCGCGCTCGACCTGGGCACTGGCAGCGGAGCCATCGCAGTAGCTCTTGCGCGTGAGCGGCCGCGGCTGCACGTGACCGCAAGCGAGGTCTCCGAAGCCGCCCTGGAAGTGGCGCGCGAAAACGCGCGACGCCATGGGGTCGGGATCGAGTTCGTGAGGAGCGACTGGTTCGCCGACTTGGCGCCTGAACCCTTCGATCTCATCGTATCGAACCCACCCTACGTGAAGGAAGGGGACGAGCACCTGGGGCTCGGCGATGTGCGGTTTGAGCCGCGCGTTGCGCTTCTCGGTGGCGAGAGCGGCCTGGACTGCATCGAGGTCATTGCCGCGCAGGCGCGGGCCCGGCTCCGCCCGGGCGGCTGGCTGATCCTGGAACACGGTCACGATCAAAGGGACGGCTGCATGACACTGTTTCGCGATCTCGGCTACCTGGGGATCGAGGATTTCGACGATCTCGCCGGTATCCCGCGTGTGTGCGCAGGGCGCCGGGGCGGTTGACCGGACCGGGAGCGAGCCGCTAGAATTCCCGATCAATTCTCTCAGGTATCGGAAACGGACATGGACTTACGGGAACGCATCAAGAATCAGGTGACCGGCCACCCGGTCGTGCTTTACATGAAGGGCACTCCGCAGTTCCCGCAGTGCGGGTTCTCGGCCAACGCGGTGCAAATACTCAAGGCCTGCGGGGTCACGGAATTGCTGGCGGTCAACGTGCTCGAGGACCAGGACATCCGCCAAGGCATCAAGGAGTACGCCAACTGGCCGACGATTCCGCAGCTCTATGTGAACGGCGAATTCGTGGGGGGTTCGGATATCATGCGCGAGATGTACCAGTCGGGAGAACTGCAAAAACTTCTCGCCGGCGAGAAGACGCCCTCCTAGGCTTGTCCGGGCCGGCTCCTAGCGCGATTCAGCCAGCAGCCGGTCCATCATCCTCTCCGCCTGGGCCGCGTAACCGCCGCCGAAGAGGTTCGCGTGGTTGAGCACATGGTACAGGTTGTAGAGCGTCTTCCTCAGGGAGTAGCCCTGATCGAGCGGCGCTGCCTCCCCGTAGGCTGAATAGAAGACCTCCGGGTAACCCCCGAAGAGCTCGGTCATCGCGAGGTCGGCCTCGCGATCTCCGAGGTAAACGGCGGGATCGAAGAGCACCGGCGTTCCATCGGCCAGGAAACCTGAGTTACCGCTCCAGAGATCGCCGTGGAGCAGAGATGCCGCGGGCGCATGCCCGGCAAGAAGCTGTGGAAGCGAAACGGCCAGTTGCTCTCCTTTTCTGATCAGGCTTCCGCCGAGACCGTTTTTCCGAGCGAGTTCGAGTTGCGGCGTGATCCGCGACTGGCTCCAGAATTCTCCCCAGGAACGAGAGCGTCGGTTGAGTTGCGGCGTCCTGCCGATATAGTTGTTCCGGTGCCAACCGTAATTTTCGCCGTGGCTCGAGTGCAGCCTGGCGAGTTCACGGCCGAGAGCAGCGTAATTGCCTTTTCCGCGCAGATCGAGGTACTCGAGCACCAGGAAGGCTTCCGTCCCAGTTTCGCCACGACAGAGCGGCGCCGGAACGCGTGCGCCCGCCGCGGCAAGCGCTCCGAGACCGTCGGCTTCGGCCGCAAAGTTGTCCAATTGCGAGCTGTAGTTCATCTTCGCAAAGAACCTCTTTCCGGTGCCCTCGAGAACGTAGCAACGATGTATGCAACCTCCCGGCACGGGCACGGTGCGCTCAAGGCGGAAGGATCCGGCCACGGCCGAAACTGCCGCTTCGATCGCGGCGATGAGTTCCGGGGACACCACCATGGAGCCTGCCGCCCTGGCAAGCGCGCGGCCTATACGGCCGTCAAGCGGGAATTGGCCAATGTGAGCCGTTCGACGAGGATCCCCATGAAGGCACGATCGAAGCGGTGCCGGCAGGAATCGGAGGCGTGGTCCAGATCTTCGGCACGGATTCTGACGATACGCGCATCGCTCATCGAGCAGACGTCGGCGGTGCGCTCCTGGCCGTTGCTGGATAGATAGGCCATTTCACCGAAGCACTCGCCCCGGGTCAGGACGTTCAGAAGCTTCTTTCTCTTGGTGACCTTGAGTTCGCCGGATGCGAGGATGCAGAAGAAATTCCCCTTGGCGCCGTCCTCCATGATGGTGGTTCCGGCGGGAAGATCTACCCATTGCGATATGCGCAGTACCTCCCAGAGTTCCGCATCGGAGAATCCGGAAAAAAAGGGCATCCCGCGCAAGGTGTTGAACTTTTCGCTGTCCGAGACTTCCTGGCCCTGGGCACCATGCTGGGCGCTGCGAAACGCGTCTGCAAGGTCCAGGGAGAATTCGTCCCAGGTCTGGTAGCGCCGCTCGAGCTCCTTCTCCATCGCTTTCTTCACGATCCGGTCAATCGACGGCGGGATGTCCTTGCGAAGCGAAGACGGCGGCTCTGGCTCGACATTGGTGATCTGGTACATCATGGAATAGCTGTTCGTCGCGGCGAAGGGGAGCGTGCCGGTCAGCAACTGGTACATGACCACCCCCAGGGAGTAGATGTCTGTCTGGTGATTGAGGGGGTGTTCCTTGATCTGCTGCGGAGACATGTACGCCGGCGAGCCGACTCCGCTTATTTGAGTCTGATCGGAGCTCGCCATCAGCGCCGCGCCGAAATCCGAAATCTTGATGTCGGCGGAACCCGAGATGAGCAGATTGGCCGGCTTGATGTCGCGATGCGTGATCCCCAGCGTGTCTGCAAATCCCAGCGCGCGCGTGCACTTGAAGATGATCTCGACGATCTTCTTGACGGGCAGCAGCATGTCGGCGCTGCAGAACGGCTCGAGCGTTCCCCCGGGTACGTACTCCATGACGATATAGCTCATTTTGGGCGCGACGACGGCGTCGTAGATCTGCACGATATGCGGATGTTGCAGCTTGCCGGCGAGAGAGGCCTCGGTTACGAAAAGCCTCCTGTGCAACCTGCCGGCGTCGCCCGCCTCCTTCAGCCGCTCTTCATAGACGACCTTCACCGCCACGTCGCGATCGCTGAACGGATCGTGACACAGGTAGACCTCGCTCGTTGCCCCTTCGCCGAGCTTCTTCTTGATCTCATATTTTCCGATCTGTCTCATCGGCGGTCTCAGGCCGGGTAAGGAACCTTCGCCGAATTTGCGGGCTTGCCTAGCATGAGCCTGTCGCGCCCTCAGGAACGAAGGGCCTTGCGCGCACGCCTGATCGCGGCACGCACCTGCGCGGGTGCAGTGCCGCCGACGTGCGAGCGGCTCGCGATCGAGCCTTCGGGAGTCAGCACGCCATAGACGTCCTTTCCCACCTTGACTGAGAACCGGCGCAGCGTCGAAAGCGGCAACTGCGACAGTCGCAGCTTCGATTCCTCAGCGAACCGGACGGCCCGAGCAGCCGCCTCGTGCGCGTCGCGGAACGCCAGTCCTTTGCGCACCAGATAATCCGCGAGATCCGTCGCGGTAGAGAAGCCTTCTTCCGCCGCCGCACGCATCGCCGCCCCATTCACGCGCAGGCCCGTAACGAGCTCCCCAAGAACGGCGAGCGTATCCCGCAGCGTGTCGGCCGCGTCGAAGAGCGGCTCCTTGTCCTCCTGATTGTCCTTGTTGTAGGCCAGGGGCTGCCCCTTCATGAGCATGAGCAGCGCGACGAGATCCCCGGTGACGCGCCCGGTCTTGCCGCGTGCCAGCTCCGGGACATCGGGGTTCTTCTTCTGCGGCATGATGGAGGAGCCGGTGCAGAAGCGGTCGGGCAGCGTGACGAGCCCGAAACGCGGAGTGCTCCAGAGAATGAGTTCCTCGCACAAACGCGACAGGTGGACCATCGCGAGCGCAGCGCATGCGCAGAATTCCACCGCGAAGTCGCGATCCGACACCGCATCGAGCGAATTTTCGCTCGGCGCGTCGAACCCAAGCTCGCGCGCCACCCGCGCCCGGTCGATCGGGAAGGACGTTCCGGCGAGCGCCGCGGCCCCGAGAGGAAGGCGGTTCAGACGTTCGCGGCAGTCGGCAAGACGCGAGCGGTCGCGCTCGAGCATCTCGAAATATGCGAGCAGATGATGGCCGAAGGTTACCGGTTGGGCAACCTGCAAATGTGTGAACCCCGGCATCACCGTCTCAGCGTGGCTCTCCGCTTGATCGAGCAGGCGGCTCTGCAGGCCGTGCACGAGCCCGCGAATTTCATCGATGGCATCGCGCAACCAGAGGCGCAGGTCGGTCGCCACTTGGTCGTTGCGCGAGCGCGCCGTGTGCAGGCGCTTGCCGGCCTCGCCGACCAGTGCAATCAGCCGCCGCTCGATGTTCAGGTGCACATCCTCGGCGTCGAGCGACCAGCGGAACTTTCCGGAGCCGATCTCTCGGGAAATCGCGGCCAAGCCACGTTCGATGGACCTGAGGTCGGCGCTCGACAGGATTCCGGAAGCGCGCAACATGCGCGCGTGGGCGAGCGAGGCGCGGATATCGTGCGACGCAAGACGCCTGTCGAAATCGAGCGACGCTGTATAGCGTTTGACAAGCTCGGACACGGGCTCAGCGAAGCGTCCCGACCAGGGCTTCTTGGTGCTCATTGCGGGCCGGGGGAATGCGCTCCCCCATCATCCGTGATGTCGCCCGTCGGTTCGGCCGTCGTGGTTGACTGTAGAATGTCCAAAATCCCGAGTCCCGCAGATCTCAGCCGCAAGCGGCGAATCCGACGTGCGCGCGAAAACTCAAAGTATACGGCAAAACGACTTGCCCAACGCCTTGCCTGATTTCCGCAATCTGGGCGTGATGTCGCGCATTCTCGTGCTGGCGAACGCGCTGGCCGTCGTATTCGCGCTCGCTCGCTCCAGGCAATTCGCCGAGTTCGCGGGAAATTTCACACAGATCGCAGGCCAGCTGGAACCCGTGCTGCTGATAGTGGTCGTCGTCCTCTATGCCGCTTCGCCGCACCTTCGGCGGCTCACGTATCGCTATGGTTTGCTGGCGGTCATGACTACGGTGCTTGCGGCCACCGCCGTGCTCTTCCCTTTCCAGAGCGGAATTGGTGGAAACGACGGCTGGCACGCGTTTGCCTTCAGCATCGGATTCGCAGTTCTCGCCACGGCGCTGCTCACATGGTATTTCTACCTTCGCAACCGGGCGTTCTCCCCGGCGATCTCGGAGGCGCGCCTGCAGGCGCTGCAGGCGCGGATTCGCCCGCATTTTCTTTTCAACAGCATCAACGCCGTGCTCTCGCTTATTCGCAGGGACCCGAAGCGTGCCGAAACCGCGTTGGAGGATCTCGCCGAGCTCTTCCGCACCGTAATGGCGGACAACCGCGAGCTGGTTACGCTTAGCGACGAGCTGGCATTGTGCCGGCAGTACCTCAACCTCGAGCAACTGCGCCTCGGCGAGCGACTGGCGGTCGAATGGCAGATCGAGCCAGGCGTGGAACAGGCGCTCGTCCCGCCGATGTTGCTGCAGCCGCTTGTAGAAAACGCCGTCTACCACGGCATCGAACCCGGAATTGCACCCGGTGTCATCGAGGTGCGCATCGTCAGCCGGGACGAGCGGCTTAGGCTGCACCTGTCCAATCCTTATCACGAGGAGCACCAGCACCGCCAGGGCAATCGCATGGCGCTCGCCAATATTCGCGAGCGTCTGCTGCTGCACTTCGACCTCGAGGCGAGCCTCGATACGCGCGTCGTGGGAAGCCGCTACGAGATTGTCATCGTGATGCCGTACCGGAAACCCGCATGACCCAGCTCCGGCTCGTGATTGTCGACGATGAGCTGCCTGCGCGAGATCGCCTGCGGGAGCTGCTCGAGGATTGCCGGAAAGAACTGCCCCATGTGATCGTCGGCGAGGCCGCAAACGGCGTGGAAGGTCTTCAGACCGTTACGTCTGCCCAGGCCGACGTGGTGTTCGTCGATATCCACATGCCCGAGATGAGCGGAATCGAATTTGCACGGCACCTGCAGGTGTTGGAGAGGCCACCTGCTGTGATTTTCGTCACAGCGCACGATCAGTACGCCATCAAGGCATTCGAGCTGAACGCGGTGGACTACCTCACCAAGCCGGTGCGGCAGGCACGGCTTCTTGCGGCCCTGAAGAAAGCGGCAATCGGCGTGCGCTTCGCCCGCGGCGTTCTCGAGAGCATCGACTACAATCCGCGACGCCACTTCAGCGTGGCCGAGCGCGGCCGGGTTGTGCTGGTTCCGGTATCGGACGTGATCTACCTGAGGGCGGAGCTCAAGTACGTGACCTTGCGCACTCGGGCGGGTGAGCATCTGGTCGAAGAGTCCCTCTCGCAGGTGGAGCAGGAATTCGGCGGGATGTTCGTGCGTATTCACCGCAATTGTCTGGTTGCGCGCCGGCTGATCCGCGGCTTCGAACGCGGTGACGAGACCGAAGGCGATGCGGGCTGGTCGGTCATTTTGGAAGGCATCGAAGAAAGACTGCCGGTGAGCCGCAGGCAGTGGGCTCAGGTTAAGTCGTATGCAAAGTGAGGCGCGAATGAATCGGTCACCAGCCAGGATCGTGGTTGCTTCGCGCCGCAGCCGGCTCGCTATGTGGCAGGCGGAGCACATTGTCGGCGAGCTTCGGCGCCTGTATCCGGATTGCGACATCAGGGTACTGGGGATCACCACGGAGGGCGACCGCATTCTTGATCGGCCACTCGCCGAAATCGGCGGCAAGGGTTTGTTCGTGAAGGAGCTCGAGGCTGCGCTCGCGGACGGCCGGGCCGACCTCGCCGTGCATTCCGCCAAGGACGTTCCGATGAGCCTGCCGCCCGGATTCTGCCTGGGCGCGATTACCGCAAGAGAAGACCCGCGCGACTGCTTTGTGTCGAACCACAGCTCCCGCCTCGACGGGCTGACTGCGGGAAGCATCGTAGGCACCTCGAGTCTGCGACGCCAGGCGCAGTTGCGAGAGCGCTATCCCGGGCTGGAGGTGAAGCCGCTGCGCGGCAACCTCGACACGCGCCTGGCGAAGCTCGATCGGGGCGAGTGCCACGCGATCGTTCTCGCTGCGGCGGGCCTCATACGGCTGGGGCTCGCCGCGCGCATACGCAGCCTGCTCGAGCCCGAGCAGAGCCTGCCTGCTCCCGGGCAGGGCGCGCTCGCGATCGAATGCCGGGAGGAGCGAGGCGACCTGCGCGAGTGCCTGGTCCCGCTCGACGACGCTGCGACCTCCGCCTGCGTACGCGCCGAGCGCGCCGTGAGCCGCGCGCTGTCGGGCGATTGCCGCCTGCCGCTCGCTGCCTATGCCGTCGCAGACGATCGGGAAATCCATCTGCGCGGCCTCGTGGCGACCGCCGATGGCCGCAAGGTGGCGCGCGCCGAGCTGACCGGCCCAATTTCATCTCCCGAGCAGCTGGGCGAGGCGTTGGCGGGGAACCTGCGCAAGCAGGGTGCCGAAGAAATCCTCGCGAATTCTTCATGAGCCCTGGACCACTCGTGAACCGCGGCATCGTCATTACCCGGCCGCGTGAGCACGCACTCTCCCTCGCGGAGTTGATTCGCTCGGCCGGAGGGAATCCCGTGCTCTTCCCCACCATAGAAATACTGCCTCTGGAAAATCGGGAAGCCGTATCGAATCTCATCGCAGGACTCGAGAACTTCCACCTGGCGATATTCGTGAGCCCGACTGCAGTGTTGCGGGGGCTCGAGCTGGTCAATGCACGTCGCGCCTGGCCGGGCGATCTCCGCGTGGCCGCCGTTGGAGGAGGTACCGCCAAGGTACTCCAAGAGCGTGGATTCGGAGCGGTGATAGCGCCGGAGGCCCAGGCGGACAGCGAAGCGCTCGCGGCGCTGCCCGAGTTGCGGGACCTGCGCGGGCGCTCGGTCGTGATTTTTCGGGGGCAGGGCGGCCGCGAGTCGCTGCGCGCCCTGCTCGAAGCGCGAGGAGCGCGGGTGGCCTACGCAGAGTGCTACCGCAGAACCCGGCCGGCCCAGGACCCCGGACCGCTTCTCGCTCTCTGGCAACGCGGTGCAATCGATGCGGTTTCGATCTCGAGCGCCGAGGGGCTGCAGAACTTTCTCGACATCCTGGGGCCTGCGGGGAGAGCGTACTTGCTGGCTACTCCCGTTTTTGTTCCGCATCCGCAAATCGCCCGCGCGGCAGAGAGGCTCGGGGTGAAACGGATCGTCCTGACCGGCCACGGTGACGACCAAACGGTAACGGAGATGGCCGCGTTTTTTGCTAGAGTATGAGCAGATCGTCGTTATTCGGTCCCCCATGCAACAAAGTATCCCACCCGTTTCCACAACCGAGCGGCCGCCAAGGCGGCTGGCGCGACTCGCCTCGCCGGTCGCAGTCGGCTTCGGCCTCCTCGTACTCCTCCTTGCGTGGGTTTGGTACGAAGGTCGCGTCCAGCAAAGTGCCCTGCGCGAAGAGATCGTCCGTCGCGTTCGAGATGTCGAGGCGGATAGCCGCGATGCCCGCCTCGTGGCAAGACAGGCGCAGGAAACCCTGCGCGAAGCGCAGGCGAAGCTCGCTCAACTCGAGCTGAAGCTCTCGGAGTCACAGGACCGGCAGCTCGCTCTCGAATCTCTCTACCAGGATCTGTCGCGCAACCGTGACGAATGGGTGATCGCCGAAATCGAGCAGATTCTCACGCTGGCCTCGCAGCAGCTGCAGCTCGCGGGGAACGTCCCTGCCGCGTTGGCTGCCTTGCAGACGGCAGACTTGCGCCTTGCGCGCTCGCAGCGCCCGCAGTTCCTTCCCCTGCGTAAGGTATTTGCGCGTGACATGGAGCGGCTGAAGGTGGCGCCCGGCCCGGATCTGGCGGACCTCGCATCGAGGTTCGATCAGCTGGCTGCGAGCGTGGATTCGCTGCCGCTCGCGCAGGACGCGCGGCCGGGCGCGGCGATCGAGATCGGCACGGCTCAGGCTCAGGCGGGATTCTGGGAGCGTTTCGGCAGCAGCGTGCTCGACGAGTTGAAGCAGCTCGTGCGAATACAGAATACCGAGCGTGCCGATCCCGTACTGCTCAACCCTACGCAGGCATTCTTTCTGCGCGAGAACCTCAAGCTGCGCCTGTTGAATGCGCGGCTTGCACTGCTCGCTCGGGACGAAGTGACCTATCGAAACGATTTGAAGGCAGCAGCGAGCTGGCTGGAGCGCTACTTTGACACGCATTCCCGCGCGACATCGACGGCAATAGGGTCCCTGAATCGCCTTGGAGCAGCCGGCGCTTCCGTGTCGCTTCCATCGATCGCCGAAAGCCTGGCGGCGGTGCGCAGCTACAAGACGCCGCAGCAACGGAGGACGCCGTGAGAGCGCTGCTGTGGTTGCTCGCCGTACTGGTCCTGGCGGTCATGCTCTCGCTCGCGGTGCGCTCGGGCAACGGCTACGCGCTGTTCGTGCTTCCACCTTGGCGCGCCGAGATCTCGCTCAACCTGCTCGTTGCACTCGCCGTTGTGGGTTTGGCGGCAGCCTATGCACTGGTGAGACTGGCGGCGCTGATCTTCATGCTGCCTTCTCGCGTTCGGGCGTTTCAAGCGCACCGTCGCGGCGAGAAGGGACGCACCGCGCTGCTTCAGGCCATTGGAGCCTTGTTCGAAGGCCGCTTTGGCCGGGCAGAGAAACTGGCTTCCGAGGCCCGCGAGCTGGGTACGGTTCCGGGCTTGTCGGACCTTGTCGCCGCGCGTGCCGCGCAGCGGTTGCGCGATTTCAATCGGCGAGACCGATGGCTCGATTCAGCGAAGCGGGGCGACGGCGAATGGCGCTCGGCGCGCCTGATGACGGCGGGAGAGCTGCTCCTTGAGGAGCGGCGATTCGCTGAAGCGCGCACCGCGCTGCGCGAACTGCAAGAGAGTGGCCCACGCCATGTGGCGACCTTGCTGCTTCTCCTGCGCGCGGAGCAGGGTCTTGGAAACTGGGAAGAGGTGCTCAAGATCGCCAGGGTGCTCGGCAAGCACGATGCTATGCCACCCGAGGCGCTCGAGGGCATCCGCGTGAACGCGCACCTCGCGCTGCTATCCGGTGAATCGCATGACTCGCAGCGTCTCGCGCGGTATTGGAACGAGGTCCCTCAAGCCGAACGCATCCAGCCGAAGACAGCCGCGGCCGCGGCTAGGGCCTTTGCGCGAGTTGGAGACGCCCGGATGACGCGCCGGGTGATCGAGAAAGCGCTCGAGCAGCACTGGGACGGAGACTTGGTGCTGCTATACGGCGAAACCGCAAGCAGCGATGCGCTCGAGCGACTGGAACGCGCCGAAGCCTGGCTGCGCGAACAGCCGGGCGACTCCGAACTGCTGTTGACGTTGGGGCGCTTGTGCTTGCAGCGCGGACTGTGGGGAAAGGCGCAGAGCTACCTCGAAGCGAGCCTTTCGGCTCGTCCGAGTCCCGCGGTGCACGTCGCCCTTGCCAACTTGTTTGATCGCGTCGGGCGGGTCGACGAGGCAAATCGGCACTTCCGCGCAGGTGCCGGCATGGAGCTCGTGCGCGGCGCCCGCGTTTGAGGGGACCGCCTCGTCAGATCCCCAGGCCGGCGAGCTGCTTTTCCGGGTAACGCGTACCGGAGGCAACGCCGACGGGAAACGCGCGCGACAGCTCGGCAATCTCAGCAGCGCTCAGGCGGATATCGGCCGCTGTGGCGTTTTGTTCCAGGTAGGCGGGACGCTTCGTCCCGGGGATGGGGACCACGTCCTCGCCCTGCGCAAGCACCCATGCGAGCGCGACCTGCGCCGGGGTGGTTCCGTGCGCTGCAGCTATTCCTTCCAGGGGCCGCAGCAGATCGACGTTGCGCTTGAGGTTGTCGGGATTGAATCTTGGATGGTCGCGGCGGCGGTCCTTGGGCTGAAGTGCGTCCAGTGTCTTGATCGTTGCTGTAAGAAAGCCGCGCCCAAGAGGCGAGTACGCCATGAACCCGATTCCGAGTTGTCGGCAGGCGGAGAGGATGTCCTTCTCGACGTCGCGTGACCACAATGAATATTCGGTCTCGAGCGCAACCAGCGGATGCACCTTATGCGCTCTCTGGACAGTCTGCGCGCCTGCCTCCGACAGCGCGAGGTAGCGCACTTTGCCTTGCTCGACCAGCTTCTTCATTGCGCCCATGGTGTCCTCGATCGGCACCTTGGGGTCGACGCGATGGAGGCCGTACACGTCGATGACGTCCACGCCGAGGCGCTTGAGCGAGGCATCGCACGCCTGCGGCACATAGGCCGGGTGCCCGGCGGAGAGGCCTTCGGGCGGCTTGAAGCCGCTCAATCCGAGGTTACCGAACTTGGTGGCGAGCACGACGCGGTCGCGCTTGCCCTTCACGGCACGCCCGACCAGGTCTTCGTTGGCGCCGGCGCCGTAGGCGTCCGAAGTCACGATCAGGTTGATGCCAAAGTCGATCGCGCGGTGAATGGTGGCAATCGATTCCGGCTCGTTCGGCTCACCGTAGATCCCGGTCATGCCCATGCAGCCCAAGCCGAGCGCCGACACGAGCGGCCCCTGCTTCCCCAGTTTGCGTGTTTTCATGTTGGTCCTTTAGTTGTCATAGCTCATTCATCGGAAACCCAGTCCCTCGGCCGAAGGAAATCCCGATACAGCCGATCCTCCGGACTGGATGGTTCGGGCTTCCAGTCATAACGCCATTTCACCACGGGAGGCAGCGACATCAATATGGACTCTGCACGGCCGCGTGACTGCAATCCGAACAGCGTTCCGCGGTCGTAGACGAGATTGAACTCGACGTAGCGGCCGCGGCGATACGCCTGGAAATCGCGCTCGCGCTCTCCGTACGCCAGCCCGCGTCTCCGCTCGACGATCGGCACGTAAGCGGGCAGAAAATGATCCGCGACGCTGCGTGCAAGCGCGAAGCAATGGTCAAAACCCTTGTCGTTGAGATCATCAAAGAAAACGCCGCCTATGCCGCGAGGCTCATTCCTGTGCTTGAGAAAAAAATACTCATCGCACCAGCGCTTGAAGCGGGGGTAGCGGTCCCGCCCAAAAGGCTCGAGCGCTGCCTCGCAGGTCCGGTGGAAGTGGCGTGCATCCTCCTCGAACCCGTAGTAGGGAGTGAGGTCCATGCCGCCTCCAAACCACCACAAGGGCTCGCTATCTGCCTTTCTGGCAACCAGGAACCTGACGTTCATGTGCACAGTGGGAACGAAGGGGTTGCGGGGGTGAAGCACGAGGGAGACCCCCATTGCCTCGAACGCGCGGCCGGCCACCTCGGGCCGTGACGCACTCGCCGCCTGCGGAAGCCGCTCGCCCTGTACCCTGGAGAAATTCACGCCGCCGCGCTCGAAGACCCCACCCTCCTCTACGATACGGCTTTCTCCTCCACCGCCCTCTTCGCGCTCCCAGCTGTCGCGCCGGAAGCTCTTGCCGTCGACGCGCTCCAGCTCCGCAACGATGCGGTTCTGCAAGTCCACCAGATAGCCGCTGACTGCAGCCGGGTTCATCGAGAGCCTTCCCTAGGTTTTCCGCGGAGCAACGGCGCGAAAACCGATGTCGCGCCGAAACTGCATTCCGTCGAAGCGAACGCCCTGGAGAACCGCATACGCGCGCCGCTGCGCGATCTTGATGGATTCGCCGAGCGCGGTCACGCAAAGCACGCGGCCACCGTTGGTGACAACCACGCCATCCTTGAGCAAAGTGCCCGCGTGAAACACCCGGTAGTCTTCGCCGGCCTCGGGGAGCCCGGAAACGACGTCGCCCTTCTTCGGATCGTCCGGATACCCGGCAGCGGCAAGAACGACTCCCAGCGCGGCGCGCCGGTCCCAGTCGACATCGACGCGGTCGAGAGTTCCGTTCACAGCGTGCTCGATCAGGTCGAACAAATCGCTTTTCAAGCGCAGCAGAATCGGCTGCGTTTCCGGATCTCCAAGGCGGCAGTTGAATTCCAGCACCTTGGGATTTCCGGAGCTGTCGATCATCAGCCCGGCATACAGAAATCCGCTGTATGGCCTGCCTTCGGCGGCCATGCCCGCGAGGACCGGAAACATGATTTCCCGTACCACGCGCGCGTGCAACGCGGGCGTCACCACGGGCGCCGGCGAATATGCCCCCATGCCTCCGGTGTTGGGTCCCTCGTCGCCGTCCTTGAGACGTTTGTGGTCCTGGCTGGTTGCCAGCGGCAATACGTGGAGCCCGTCGGCAAGAACGATGAAGCTTGCCTCCTCTCCCTCGAGAAACTCCTCGATGACCACGCGACGACCGGCTTCCCCCATGGCATGCTCGACCAATATACGGTCGATCGCACGGTGGGCCTCCGCCACGTTCGTCGCGACAAAAACTCCTTTTCCTGCCGCAAGGCCGTCGGCCTTCACGACGATAGGCCCTCCACGCGCGTCCACGTAATCGTGCGCAGCCCCGGCTTCCCCGAAGCTCGCGTACGCCGCAGTGGGGATGCCGTGCCGCGTCATGAATTCCTTGGCAAATTGCTTGGAGCTCTCCAGCTGTGCGCAGGCCCGGGTCGGGCCGAATATGCGTAGGCCGCTCGCGCGAAACAAGTCGACGATCCCTTCCGCCAGCGGAGCCTCCGGGCCGACCACGGTGAGATGGATTTTTTCTGCGAGCGCGAACTCGGCGAGCTTGTCGATTCCGCCAACTGCCACGTTCTGCAGCCCCGGTTCGCCCGCGGTCCCGCCGTTGCCCGGGGCAACATAGACTTTTTGCACGCGCGGACTTTGCGCAAGGCGCCAGGCGATCGCGTGCTCCCTGCCGCCTGAACCGATGACGAGAAGCTTCATGACGGGGAGCCGCGAATCAGGCGCGTCAGTGCCGGAAGTGACGTACGCCCGTAAACACCATGGCGAGTCCGAGTTCGTCCGCGGCGGCGATGATCTCGTCGTCGCGCACGCTGCCGCCTGGCTGGATGATCGCTTTTGCCCCGGCGCGCGCCACGATGTCCACGCCATCCCGAAATGGGAAGAATGCATCCGACGCTACCACGGAGCCCGCCAGGGAAAGTCCCGCGTTCTGCGCCTTGACGACTGCGATGCGGGCGCTGTCGACGCGGCTCATTTGCCCCGCGCCGATGCCTAGCGTGCGGCCTTCCGCGCAGAATACGATCGCGTTCGACTTCACGAATTTCGCCGTGCGCCAAGCGAACAGCAAATCGCCCACTTGAGCGGGAGTAGGCTTGAGTCTCGTGACCGGCCGCAGTTCGCCGGCGCCCAGGCCGCGCGCATCGGGGGTCTGCACGAGCAGTCCGCCTCCGACCCGCTTGAAATCGTACCCCTGAGCCCCGCGCTCGAGCGGGATCGACAGCAGTCTGACGTTGGCCTTGGCAGCGAAGACAGCGCGCGCCTCGGCGTGGAATTCGGGCGCAACGACCACTTCGACGAACTGCCTGGCCACTGCGTCGGCGGCGGCGCGGCCGAGGCTGCGATTGAAGGCGATGACGCCGCCGAATGCAGAGACCGGATCGGTGGAGAAGGCGCGCTCGTAAGCCTCTCGTGGCGAGCTTCCAATCGCGGCGCCGCAGGGATTGGCGTGCTTGACGATGACGCAAGCCGGCTCGTCGAACACCTTCACGCACTCCCAGGCAGTATCGGCATCGGCAATATTGTTGTAGGAAAGATCCTTGCCTGCGTGCTGCGTGAACCCTGCGACGCCACCGGGAACGGGATGGGCGTCTCGATAGAATGCCGCCGCCTGATGCGGGTTTTCTCCGTAACGGATGTCGCGCAGCTTTTGGAATTGCAGCGTCAGGCGGTCGGGAAACTCCGCGCGCTTTCCTTTGTCATCGAGCGCCGTCAGGTAGTTGGCGATTTCTGCATCGTAGGCCGCCGTGTGCGCAAACGCCTTTTGCGCAAGCGCGAATCTGGTGGGCTCGGCAACGGCGCCCCCGCTTTCGCGCATTTCCGCGAGCAGCTTCGAATAGTCCGAGGGATCGGTGACGACGACGACGCCCGCGTAGGTCTTGGCGGCGGCGCGCAGCAAGGTCGGCCCGCCTATGTCGATATTTTCCAACGCCTCTGCGAGCGGGCAGTTTGGCTCGGCGACGGTCCTCGCGAATGGATAAAGGTTGACGACGACCAGATCGATGGGTTCGATGCCCGCAGCCTCGATCTGGGCCATCTGTTCCGGGGAATCGCGACGGGCGAGGATACCTGCGTGGACGCGCGGATGCAGAGTCTTCACTCGCCCGTCCAGCATTTCGGGGAAGCCGGTGTACGTTTCTACCTCGGTGACGGCCGCGCCGATCTCCCTCAGCCGCTTCGCAGTTCCGCCGGTGGAGAGGATACGCACCTTAAACTCGGCGAGCCCCTGCGCGAGCTCGGCCAGACCGGACTTGTCGGATACGCTGACCAGCGCGGTCCGGATGGGAATTTTCATGGAGTTGAGAGTTTAGACCAGGGAAGCTCTGAACAAGTAAGAGTTGTGCCGCGGGTCAGCGCAGCTCGAACGAGCGAGGGAAAGCGTGATCAAGGACTCGCGATGCTCGCCCTTTGGAAGATTGAGCGGTTTGACTTATCCAGAGCTTCACCAGAGCACCGCCCGCGGCACCCTCTCAACCGCTGTCGATCTACATCTTGATCTTGAGCGACTGAAGCTTCTTCCGCAGGGTATTGCGGTTTATTCCAAGCATCTCCGCGGCGATGGACTGGTTCCCCTGCGCCCGGTCGAGGACGATTTCGAGCATCGGTCGCTCGACGTTCTTTAGCACCATGTCGTAGATGGCCCGGGGCTTGGCGCCGTCCAGGTCCTTGAAATAGCGCTCCAGGGAGCGGCGCACGCAATCCGCGATCTCGCTCGTCTGCCTCATGCCGCCAGCTCCTCCTCGTAGCGCAGACGCAAATGTCCGCAAGCCAGCTGTTCGAAGAATTCGTTGACCGCCGCCAATTGCTCCTCGCAGGTTCCCAGCTGATTCATGCGGTGTCTGAAACCCGCCGACCCGGCGAGACCTTTCGTGTACCAGGAGATGTGCTTGCGCGCGACCTTCACTCCGGTTTGCGAGCCGTAGAACGAGTACAGGTCCCGCAAGTGTGCAAGGAGCACGGAGTGGATCTCCGAAACCAAAGGCGCGGGAAGCTTTTCGCCCGTAGCAAGGTAGTGTTCGATCTCCCGAAAGATCCATGGGCGGCCTTGGGCCGCGCGTCCCACCATGATGCCGTCGGCGCCGGTGTATTCAAGCACCTGCCGCGCTTCTTCCGGAGAGGTGATATCGCCGTTTGCGACGACCGGCAGGCGGGTGGTGTGCTTGACTTCGCGTATCGTATCGTACTCCGCGCGCCCGGAAAATCCACAGGCGCGAGTGCGGCCGTGCAATGACAACAGCCGAACGCCGCTATCTTCCGCAATCTTCGCCACTTTCAGCGCGTTCTTGTTGAGCGGATCCCATCCGGTCCGAAATTTCAGGGTGACGGGCACGTCCACTGCATTGACGACCGCCTCGAGGATGCTGCCCACCAGCGGTTCGTCCTTCAGAAGAGCCGAGCCGGCCATCGTGTTGCAGACTTTCTTTGCGGGGCAACCCATGTTGATGTCGATGATCTGTGCGCCCCGATCGACGTTGTAGCGAGCCGCGTCGGCCATCATGGCTGGATCGGCGCCGGCGATCTGGACGGAAATAGGCTCAACCTCTCCTTCGTGATCGGCTCGCCGGCGCGTCTTCTCGCTGCCCCATAGAAGCGAGTTCGACGCGACCATCTCGGATACTGCCAGACCCGCGCCGAATTTCTTGCACAACTGCCGGAACGGCCGATCGGTGACTCCGGCCATTGGCGCGACGAACAGATTATTGCGCAACGTGTACGAACCGATTCGCATTCGACGATCGGGAAAAGTATTCCGAGGGGAGCGCATTTTATACCCAAACCAGGTCGATGAGGGAAGAGCGTTCGTCGCTTGCGCAGAAACAATTTCTGCCGCCGGGGATTTTCTTCTCCTGCCGGCGCAGGGCGATTCAGCGGCAAGCTAGGGCAGCGCGCGCGCTCCGAAGATCATGCGGCGCGCAAGAAAATGCCGGGCCGGCGGGCAGGCGTCGAGCAAGGCAAGGCCGGCGCCGCGCACTGCCGCGAGAGGCGGAACCGAATTGGAGAAGATCGTGGTGAAGAAGTCGGTGACTCCGATCGCGGCGTAGCGATCGGCGCGCCGTCTGCGGACGTAGCGCGCGACAAAGCGATCGGTCCCGATTTCATCTTTTCGGACGTCAAGCAACATCTGAGCCAGTTCCCACGCGTCACGCAGACCGAGGTTGAATCCCTGTCCGGCGACCGGGTGCAGCGTCTGCGCAGCGTTCCCTATGGAGAGAACTCTCGATCCGGGGCTGAACGAGCCGCGACGCAGCCACAGCGGAAATGCCGAGCGCTGCCCGACGCCCCTGAACTCGCCCATCCTGCCGCCGAAGGCCTCGCGCAAGGCCGCGAGGAAACTGGCATCGGAAAGACCAAGCAAAGAGGCCGCAGTGTCCGGTCGCACGCTCCAAACCAGGGCATAGCGATCCCCGTGGGGGAGCAACGCCAGCGGCCCTTCGCTGGTAAACCGTTCCCAGGCGACGCCTCGCTGCGGACGCTCTGCGGCGACTTCCGCGACAATCGCCTGTTGGCGGTAGTCCCTTCGATATTTCCAATCGCGGTTTGCGCCGCCATCTGCCAGGACCAGCAGTCGCGCGCGGAGAGGAGAGGCGTCGGGGAGCTGCGACACGACGCTGCCGTCCTTGCCAATCTGCCAGTCACCCAGGTTTCCCTGGACAACTTCGGGAATGCCCTGTGCAAGCTGTTGCACGATATGCGCATATGAGCTTACATAGCCCAATGCGGGCAGGCCGTGCTCGACGCTGCGCATCACGGTCCGGCCGAACCCGGGATGACTAATATGAACCGTCTCGATCGGAGTATTGGGGATCCTCGCCCAGACTCCCAGGCGCTCGAGGATCAGACGGCTGCCGTGGGAGAGCGCGATCGGGCGATCTGCTGCGTCCGTCTCGCCGGCGGCCCATGTCACCGAAACCGGGCTCCGGGAAAGGGCAAGTGCGAGAGCGCAGCCGACCGGCCCGCCACCGGCTACCACGACGTCGGTTTCCCGAGGTTTAACCACGGCCGACCAGGGCCTCGATGTCCCGAATCGCCTTCGGCGCGGCTTCCGTCAGCACTTCACATCCGGAATGCGTCACGACAACGTCATCCTCGATGCGCACGCCTATGTTCCAGAAGCGCTGCGGGACACTCTCGGCCGGCCTGATGTAGCATCCGGGCTCCACGGTAAGCGTCATACCGGGCTGTAACGGCCGCCATTCGCCGCCGAGCTTGTATTCTCCGGCGTCGTGAACGTCGAGGCCGAGCCAGTGACCGGTGCGGTGCATGAAGAACCGCTTGTAATCCTCGGTCTCCACGACTTTTTCTGGAGTGCCCGTGCACAGGCCAAGATCGACGAGCCCTCGGGCAAGCGTCCTCACGGCGGCTTGATGCGGCTCGTCCCACCGGCTGCCGGCCCTGACCGCGGCCATGGCTGCTTCCTGCGCGGCCAGCACCAGCTCGTAGACATCGCGCTGCGGCCCGCTGAACTTGCCGCCGACCGGAAAGGTGCGAGTCAGGTCCGAAGCGTAACCATCCAGCTCGCAGCCGGCGTCGATCAAGACCAATTCGCCGTCAGCGAGCCTGGAGCTGTTGTCCCGGTAATGCAGGGTGCAGGCGTTGGCACCCCCAGCGACGATCGGCCAGTAAGCGGGGAACTGGGCCCCGCGACGGCGGAACTCATAGAGCAGTTCGGCCTCGAGCTCGTACTCACCGCGCCCGGGACGCGCGGCGCGCATCGCGCGCTCGTGAGCCGCCGCCGAGATCGCCCCCGCGCGTCGCATGATCGCGATCTCTCCGTCGTCTTTGAGGAGACGCATTTCGTCGAGGAGCGCGCGCACGTCGCGGATCTCCACCGGCGCCGCAATGCCTGCGCGGGCTTGACCGCGGACCTGATTCAGGCAGCTCATGATGCGTGCGTCCCAGCTGGCGTCGGCTCCGAGAGGATAGTGGAGCACCGGCTGGTCAGCTATCAGTTTCGGCAATAGCTCCTCGAGCGCTTCTATGGGATACGTTTCGTCGATGGCAAACGCGGCCTTTGCTCCGTCCGGACCATGGCGGAAGCCATCCCAGATTTCGCGCTCTGGATTTCGCTGGCGGCAAAACAGTAGAGATCTGGCCTGCAGTCCGGAGACGAGCACGAGCACGGCCTCCGGCTCGGGAAAACCGGTCAGGTAGTAGAAGTAGCTGTCGAAGCGGTACGGGTAGTCGCTGTCGCGGTTGCGAATGCGCGGTGGCGCCGTGGGGACGATCGCGACGCCCGACGCCATCCGCTGCTGCAGCGCGTGGCGGCGCTCTGCGCACCGGGAGACGTTCGTGCCTGCATCCATCGCGGGAATTGTCGTCCGCTTTGCCCCGACGATCAAGCGACGAGGGCGTTGAGCGCTTCGAGTCGCTCTGGCGTACCGACGTCGTGCCAGCGCCCGAAATGAATTTCGCCGCTCACCTGTTTGCGCGCCATTGCGGCGCGCAGCAGCGGAGCAAGCTGGCCCTTGGAGCCCGGGCGGATTTCCTCGAAAAGCTCGGCGCGATAAAGACCTATTCCGCTGAACGTCCACCTGGGTTCGCCCTCCGCGCGGACCTTGTCTTCCTGCAGGCTGAAGTCCCCCTGCGGATGATGCGCCGGGTTCGGCACCAGGACCAGGTGTGCAAGGTGCTGCGCAAGCGCCCGGCTCGCCAGAGTGGCGAAGTCGAAGTCGCAGAAAATGTCTCCATTGACCGCGAGGAACGGCCCCGTGCCCAGAAGCGGCAAGGCCTTGACGATTCCGCCAGCTGTCTCGAGTGCCTGCGGCTCGCGGGAGTAGTGGATAGCGACGCCGAAGCGGCTGCCGTCGCCAAGGACGGCCTCGATCATTTCCCCTAGATGCGCGTGGTTGATCACGATCTCGCGCACACCGGCGCGCGCAAGCGATTCGATGAGCCATGCGATGAGCGCTTTGCCACGGACCTCGAGCAGCGGTTTTGGCTTCGTGTCCGTGAGAGGACGCATGCGCACGCCGCTTCCCGCGGCCAGGATCATCGCTTTCATGAAATGATCGGCGGCGGGCGCATCGGCAAGTCCGGGGCGGTCAGGACGCCGAACCGACGCGCTTTTCCAGCGGCTGGAGTTCGTCGAGCAGGCGCGCAAGCGGAGCGAGCTCCCTGTAACGCTCGCAGGTGCGTCGCAGGTAGCGCATCACGAGCGGCTGGTCCCTCAAGTACGCGTCCTTGCCGTCCCGATGAAAGAGCCGCGCGAAGATCCCCAAGACCTTGAGGTGACGCTGCGCACCCATCCATTCGAAGTCCCTGTAGAAGTCGGCGAAATCGCCGTGCACGGGCAGGTGCTCTCTGCGCGCGGTCTCCCAGTAGCGAATGGCCCAATCGATCACTTGTTCCTCGCTCCACGAGATATAGGCATCGCGAAGCAGCGAAACGAGGTCGTAGGTAATGGGGCCGTATGCCGCGTCCTGAAAATCGAGAATGCCGGGACACGGATCGCATACCATGAGATTGCGCGAGTGGTAGTCGCGGTGCACGAACACTTGCGGCTGAGCCAGGTTGTTCTCGAGCAGGAGGGCGAAGGTATTCTCCAGAGCGGCGCTCTGCGATCGGTCCAATGGGCGCTCCAATTGCCGCGCCAAGTACCACTCCGGAAAGAGTCGCAATTCCCGCTCGAGAAGTGCTCGGTCGTAAGCGGGCAGACAACCGGGGCGGCTGGCAAGCTGGATGCGCAGCAGCGAACCCAGGGCGTCGCCATAGAGCCGGTCGGCGCTGTCCGCGCCGAGCGCGCTCAGATACGTTGTGTCGCCAAGGTCTGAGAGCAGCAGAAACCCCCGATCGAGATCCTGCGCGTGAATGGTGGGGACGTGCACGCCCGCATCGGCGAAGAGTTTCGCCACATGCACGAAGGGACCGCAGTCCTCCTTGTCCGGAGGCGCATCCATGACAATGAGGGGCGGGTGCGAATCGCGCCGTATTCGGAAGTAACGCCGGAAGCTCGCGTCGTCGGAAACGGTCGCAACGGAGAATTCTCGTCCCCCGAGCGTCGCTTCCAGCCAGCGCTGCATCTCTCCGGCGCGGTCCAAAAATCCTCCCGAAACAAAGAATTGCCTTGATCCTCGATTTGTGCGATTTTAGCATCCGCCCCGAAAGCCCAAATTCTCCAGATTCCCCAATGTCTCCCACCCGTGCGCTTTTCGCGGCGCTCGCGATTGCGCTGGTTCATTCGGGCATCGCGCACGCTCAGGGGCAGGGAGCCGGCTTGCCGGTCGGGAGATCATCCGCGCAGGATTCAGATTCGTTGCCGATCCAGCTCGAGGCAGACCGCATCGAAGGGACGCCCGGAAAGGAAACCAGAGCGGAAGGCAGCGCAGTCTTGCGCCGGGGTAAGCTGTCAATACGCGCCGACTCGCTGAAATTTCTCGAGGAGGACGGCTCGGTCGAAGCCCGCGGTGGCGTGCGCCTGGAAAGCCCGGAAGGGACCGTCAGCGGCCCAAGCGTGAAATACCGGCTGGAAGAGGCGACCGGAGAGTTCGAGAAGCCTGAGTATTCGCTGAGCCCGCGTCCCAGAGCTGGATACCCGCCGGTTTCGGCGCGGGGACAGGCCTCGGCGATGGAGTTCCTCGGCGAGAACAGATATCTGGTGAGGGAGGGCGTGCTTACCACGTGCAAGCCCGGCGACGATGATTGGCTTGTCCGGGCTAGAGAGCTGGAGCTCGACTACACGCGCGAGGTGGGCACGGCGCGCGGGGCAACCGTGGTCTTCAAGGGCGTGCCGATACTCGCTGCGCCGTCCTTCGATTTTCCGCTCAACAACCAGCGCCAGTCCGGATTTCTCCCCCCTTCGAGCGGGATCACGGGAAAGAGCGGTGTGGAATTTTCCATTCCTTACTACCTCAACCTGGCGCCCAACTACGACCTCACGCTTACCCCGCGCTACATGGAAAAGCGCGGCACGCAGATCGCAGAGCAGTTCCGTTATCTGCAGCGGACGTACACGGGAGAATTCAACGCCGAAGAACTGCCGCGCGACAAGCTGACCGAAGAGCGGCGTTACGCGCTTGCGTTCAGGCACAACTACAACCCGATCCCGGCACTCTCCGGCGGGATCAACATGAACAAGGTGTCGGACGACGACTATTTTAAGGATCTCGCAACCCGGATCAACATCACTTCCCAAGCCACCTTGCCGCGCGAGGGTTTTCTCACTTATAACGGAAACTGGTGGGAAGGCGGGTCGTATTCGGTTACCGGTCGCATTCAGCGATTCCAGGTACTGCAGGATCCGACCAACCCGATCGTGCCCCCTTATGGGCGAACGCCGCAGATCACGCTCTCGGCGCTGCGCCAGGATATCGGCGGGCTGGATTTCGGTGTATTGGCCGAGTTCGTCGACTTCAGCCATCCGACACAGGTTGTCGGCAGACGCACGATCGTCTACCCGAGCCTCACCTTGCCGTTGATGACGCCGGGGGCTTTCCTCGCCCCGAAGCTGGGAGTCCATCAGACGAATTACTCCCTGGACCACGTGGACCCGGGTACTCCGGAAACGATCAGCCGCACTGTGCCGATTTTCAGTCTCGACACAGGCCTCGTCTTCGAGCGCGATGCGCAGATCCAAGGGCAGTCCGTCAAGCAGACCCTGGAGCCCCGCGTCTATTACGTGTACGTCCCGTTCCGCGACCAGAATCAAATCCCGGTCTTCGATACGGCAGTCGCGGACTTCAACTATGCGCAGATATTCTCGGAGAACATGTTCACCGGCGGCGACCGCATCAATGACGCCAACCAGGTGACGGTGGCGTTCACCTCCCGCATGCTGCAGTCCTCGACCGGCCAGGAATTGCTCCGCGGCACGCTCGGCCAGCGCTACTATTTCAAGGACCAGCAGGTCACGCTCCCTTGTCCCCCGCCCACCACGTCGACCACGTCTACTTGCAGTACCGATACGCCGCGCACCGATCGGACTTCGGACTGGCTGGCGGCGGTCTCGGGTCGCGTCACGCCACGCTGGACCGTCGATCTGGGCACCCAGTACAATCCGCACGTCAACCGTACCGAGCGCCTGACCTTCGCGACTCGGTACCAGCCCGAAGCCCTGAAAACCCTGAACCTGAGCTACCGGCTCTTAGGGGCCGACGTCAACAACGGAGTCCAAAGCAGGCAGATCGACCTGTCCCTGCAATGGCCGCTTGGGGGTCGGTGGTTCGGCGTGGGCCGATACAACTATTCGTTGTCCGACCGGCGGGTCGTCGAAAATCTCGGCGGCCTGGAATACGGCGCGGATTGCTGGACGAGCCGCCTCGTCGTCCAGCAATTTGCCCTGACTGCGGGCGCAACGACGACGACCTTATTCATTCAGCTCGAGCTGAACGGTTTTTCTCGGCTCGGGTCGAATCCTCTCGAGGCCTTGAAGCGCAATGTCCCCGGCTATCAGCGAATCAACGCCGGTGCGCCTGACGCACAGAAACCCGATGCGCCTTTCAACTTCTACGATTGATTGTCTCTGGACCTGCCGGTCGCCGCGGTGCGGCGCACGACCCGGGCGACGTTGATGCAGTATACCAAGGGCGATACCGGATTGACCTATCCCTGGAATTGGCCATGAAGTCGACGACGGCGTACGCCACCTTCGTGCTCGCGGCCGTCTGCAGCGTCGCGCTTGCGCAAGGCGCTCGCACCGAGCGCGGCGCTTCAACGCGAGTCGCTCTGGTCGACCGCATCGTTGCCGTGGTCAACAAGGAGGTTGTCACCCAGTTCGAGCTCTCGGAGCGGATCAACCGGGTCATGAAGCAGCTGCAGCGTCGAGGCACGACTCCCCCGGCCCGGGACGAGATCGAGCGGCAGATTCTCGAGCGCATCATCATGGAGAAGGTGCAGCTGCAGTTCGCCAAGGAGACCGGGTTGCGCGTGGACGATCTGGAGCTTGACCGTACCATCAATCGGGTCGCAGACGGGAACAAGCTATCTCTTACGGAGTTCCGCCAGGCGCTGGAGCGGGACGGCATCTCCTTCGACAAGTTTCGCGAGGAAGTGCGCGACGAGATGCTGATGAGCCGGCTGAGGGAGCGCGAGGTCACGAGCAGACTCTCCGTCAGCGATGGCGAAATAGAGAATTTCCTGCTCGAGCAGGGTGCCCGGAAGGATGCGATGACTGAATTCGATATCGCGCACATTCTGGTGCGCGTCCCCGAGCAAGCCAGTCCCGAACAGGTGGAAGCCCGCCGGGCTCGCGCCGAGGAGGTCGTGAGGCGGCTGAAGGAGAACGCAGATTTCGCGCAGGTCGCGGCCACCTATTCTGATGCGCCCGACGCGCTCCAGGGCGGCGCAATGGGCTGGCGCAGCCAGGAGCGGCTCCCCGAACTGTTCGTCGAGGCGCTGACAAAGTTGAAGCCGGGCGAAGTGAGCGGCGTCTTGCGCTCGCCGGCGGGATTTCACGTGCTCAAGCTGATCGGGCAGCGCGGCGCCGGCGCGCCGCTCCTCGTGGAGCAGGCGCATGTGCGGCATATACTGGTGCGCACCAACGAGCTCGTTTCCGAGAGCGATGCAAGGCGAAAACTTCTCAACCTGCGCGATCGGATCATGAACGGCGTGGATTTCGCCGAGCTCGCGCGTCTGAATTCGGACGACGGTTCGGCCTCCCGCGGCGGAGACCTCGGCTGGGTCTATCCGGGAGACACGGTGCCGGAATTCGAGCGCGCCTTCATGGAGCTCAAGCCCATGGAAGTGAGCCAGCCCGTCAAGACCCCCTTCGGCTGGCACCTTATCCAAGTGCTGGAGCGGCGCACGGCGGACATGTCTGCGGACCGCAAGCGCATCGAGGCGCGCAGGGCGATCCTCGATCGCAAGGGCGATGAGGCCTACCAGGAATGGCTGCGCCAGCTGCGCGATCGGGCGTACGTCGAGTTGCGCCTCGAAGACCGGTGAAGCGGCTCGTCCAGGTGCGGACCGGGGCGAGTCCCTCCCTCATTGCCGTCACATCAGGCGAGCCCGCAGGCGTCGGTCCGGATGTCTGCCTGGCTCTTGCGGGACATCCCGCCTCCGGCCGGGCGGTTGTCCTGGGGGACCGGGAAATGCTCGAACGCCGAATCCGGCAGCTCGGGCTTGACCTGATGTTGCGCGATTCCGAAGCGGAGCCGACGCCGGGCACAATTGCCTGCCTGCATGTCCCTCTCGCCGCTCCTTGCCGGGCCGGCACGCTCGAGCCGAGAAACAGCAGGTACGTGATCGAATTGCTCGATCGGTCCATCGCGGGGTGCAGGGCGGGCCAGTTTGGCGCCATGGTGACTGCGCCGGTTCACAAGGGAGCGATCAATGACGGCGGGATTCATTTCATCGGGCACACGGAATATCTCGCTGAGCGCACCGGGACCCAGCAGGTGGTCATGATGCTCGTCGGCGGCGGGCTGCGCGTGGCTCTGGCGACCACGCACCTGGCGCTGAAGGACGTCCCCGGAGCCATAAACCGCGAAGGTCTGGAACGAGTCCTTCGTATCCTTTGCGGGGAGCTTGCCAGCCGGTTCGGAATCGCCGCGCCGCGGGTGCTCGTTGCGGGGCTCAATCCGCACAGTGGGGAAGGCGGTTACTTCGGGCGGGAAGAAATAGACGTAATTGGTCCGGTCCTGGAAAAATTGCGGGCCGAGGGCTTGCAGCTCAGAGGTCCGCTGCCGGCAGACACGCTGTTCACCCCCGCGCTGCTTGCACAAGCCGACTGCGCGCTGGCGATGTATCACGATCAAGGACTGCCTGTGCTCAAGTACGCGAGTTTTGGCGGAGGGGTCAACGTCACGTTGGGCCTGCCAATCATCCGAACCTCGGTCGACCACGGCACCGCTCTCGATCTGGCCGGCACCGGCCGGGCGGACTCCGGGAGCCTGGTGGCGGCCTTCGAGATGGCGATGGCGATGGCCGAGACGGAGGCGCGAGAGTCCCGCCAGGGAAGCACCAAACGGGCGTGAGTTCTGTCACGAGGCAGCGCAGTTCGAATGAGCGAGGGAAAGCGTAATCAAGGACCTCTGGTGCTTGCGTCTTGGAACGTCGTGAGCGGTTTAACTCATTCAGAGCTTCCCTAGATGGCCGTGGTGGCGAGCCGGCACGTTCCACGGAAACGGTTTGGCCAACACTTCCTCGTCGATCGAGACATCATCGCGCGCTTGATCGCGGCGATCGGCCCCCGAAGCAGCGACCACATCGTAGAAATCGGCCCGGGACTCGGGGCCCTGACCGATCCTTTGCTCGAGCGAGTCCAGCACCTGCACGCGGTGGAACTCGACCGGGATCTATGCAGGCGACTGCGAGAGCGGTATCCCGAAGAGCGTCTGACCGTACACCAGGCCGATGTCCTGCACTTCGATTTCGCCGCATTGCCCGCGCCGCTCAGGATCGTGGGCAATCTTCCCTACAACATTTCAACGCCCGTCCTGTTTCACATCGCCGCGACTGCGGACCGTTGCACGGACCTGCACTTCATGCTGCAACAGGAAGTCGTGGAACGCATGGTCGCGAATCCGTCGGAGCCGGAGTACGGAAGGCTCTCCGTGATGCTTCAGTACCGCTTTCGAGCCGAGCGACTGTTCGAGGTGCCGCCGGCTGCGTTTCGACCCCAGCCCAAGATCCATTCCGCAGTGGTGCGCCTTGTGCCGCGCCCGGAGAGCGACCTCGATTGCCTGGACGAGGCCCTGCTTTCCAAGGTGGTCGCGAAAGGATTTTCAATGCGCAGAAAGACCGTCCGAAACTCCCTTTCGGAATTCATCTCCGCTGCTGAAATTTCCGGCCTGGGAATCGACCCGGGCCGGCGTGCCGAGACTTTCCCGGTTGCGACATTTGTCACGATCGTCAATTGGCTCGCACGGAGAGCCAACTAGACCACCGCCGCTGCTGCTGGCAAAATATGCGACTAGCATGAGGGGGCAGAGAGGGAGATTGCGATGGGGTTACTGGACGATCTGAAGAAACAGGCGGAGTTGGTAAGGACCCAGCAGATCCTGCAGCAGAGCCTGCAGGCGGACAAGACGAAGCTGGTCGAAGACAAAATGAAGCAGATGTTCCAGTATGTGAATGAACTGCTCAAGCAGCTTGCGGTGGTCAAGCCCGCAAACCCGCTCATGTTCACGATTCCCGGAGTTACCAACCTGGTCGGCCTTTCGCTGGCGGACTC